>Ga0075019_10001847_pt1 | contig 12044 bp, 14 predicted proteins | sample ColStrG_CSR_2013_FD_71473 | JGI IMG/M metagenome (GOLD analysis project Ga0075019, IMG submission 71473) | Freshwater sediment microbial communities in response to fracking from Pennsylvania, USA - Cold Stream Run_MetaG_CSR_2013 | ecosystem: Environmental > Aquatic > Freshwater > Creek >...
CACCAGCATCATTGAGGCCGAAGTCGCGCGGGTGTTGCCGCCGCCGTTGCGTCCTCAAGCCCCCGCGCTGACGCGCTCATTGGTGGCGACGGTGCATGGTCACGCGTTTTTCGCCCTCAACGGCACGTTCGAGATTCTTGGGGAGAGCGCACCGCGCGCCGCCGCGCTCGCCCGGGTGCGTGAAACTCTGGCGGCGGCACAAGGAGGCGATTGATGCGGCTATGGGTCAAAACGATGCGGGCGTTGGCGTTGGCATTGCTCATCCCGATCGGCAGCTATCTCGCTGCGGCGGGACTCTTGAGCCATATTCCTGCGTATAGCGATTGGCATGAACCCGCCGAGGGTATCACCATCTATGTTGAAACCAATGGGGTGCATTCGGGACTCATTCTTCCCGCCAATGCCGCAGGCGTTGATTGGAGTCACCGGGTGCACCCTGAGGACACGCCTGGCCAACCCGCGCCGCGCTGGCTGGCCTTTGGCTGGGGTAACCGTGACTTTTACATCAACACACCGACGTGGGCGCAGTTCAAATGGCGCTATGCGTTCGCGGCAGCCACGGGGCAGGGCGATACGCTGATTCACGTTGACCTGCTCCCCAGCGTTGCGCCCAGCCATGATGTCCGCCCCGTGCGCGTGAGCGTGGCGCAGTATCACGCGCTCGCTGCCTATATCGATGCGACCTTCGCCGATCACCGCGAAGTGATCCATGGCTATGGAGCTGATGATGTGTTCTATGCCGCGCGCGGCCAATACAGCATATTCCGCACCTGCAATGTTTGGACGGGTGGGGCGCTCAAGGCGGCGGGGGTGAAAACTGCGCTGTGGAGTCCGTTCGACGACGGCGTGTTGCGCTGGCTGCGCTGATTAAACGCTGGGGGAGCCCAAGTCAGCCGAAGCGCTCCGGTGAAAATGACGCGGCGTCGATTGCGGTGGGCCTGACGTCATGGGGGCGATCGAGCAGCAGCGCCGCGCACAGTTGGGCAGCGGCAGGTGCGGTTTGAATGCCAAAACCGCCTTGGCCTGCACACCAAAAAAAGCGGGGCTGGCCCGTATCAAAGCCGTAAACCGGCAAACGATCTGGCGCGAAGCTGCGCAGTCCCGCCCAGCGCCGTTCTACCGCAGCAATCTCCCAATCAACGACGCGCGTGAGACGGTCAATCGCCACGGCAACGTCGAGTTCTTCAGGGGCCACATCACAAGCGGGCGACGGCGTTTCATCCTGCGGTGAAAGCCAGAGCCGGTCGCGCCCTTCGGCTTTGAAATAGAACTTGCCGTTAATGTCGAACACGACCGGCAGTGCTGCAGGCAAGGGCTGAGCGAGCCGCACCTGAACCATCGTCCGTCGATGGGGAATGATGCCGAGCGGACGCACACCGCATCGGCGCGCGACCTCATCGGCCCAGGCTCCGGCGGCATTAACGAGCACTCGGGCGCGATGCGTTTCGCCACCCGCACGCAGAACCCAACCCGATGCGTCGTGCACAGCGTGTTCGAGCTCGGTGCGCAGGTGCAGCGCAGCGCCATTCGTGCGCGCCACGTTGAGATAATGACTGTGCATCCCTGCCACATCGACGCGCATACAACTGGATTCGAGGAGCGCGCGGCTCCACACGCGACGAAGGCCAGAGATACGTTCTGCGGGCGCGACCGGCACCAAATTCACCGTATCAGCAAAGCGCGCTGCGAATTCGGCGAATTCGGCGGCATCCTCTGTTCGCCCAAGGTGAAGCGCGCCATGGCCGGATAAAAAGCCATGCGCGCGCAGCCAGCCGCCCGAAGCGGTGGTGAGCGCCGTCACTCCAGCGCCTCCATAAGTCTCTGACCAGAATGCCGCCGAGCGTCCGGTGGCATGGCTCCCCGCGTGGTGTTCCATTTCAAGGAGAAGCACACGCGCGTGTGTGCCAAGCTCGGCAGCCAAGCTCGCGCCCGCAATGCCCGCGCCGATTATGGCAATGTCAAAATTCATCGGCTTGGTTACTTTTTGCTAATCTGTGTTGGTTATGACCGCGATACATGAGCCTTCATACCCTCTCAACCACACTCGACGCGATTTTGGTCATGCTCCTATTGGTGGCGTGTGTCACCGATTGGCGGGCGCGGATCATTCCGCACTGGCTCAACATCAGCATCGCCCTGCTTGCGCCCGTGACATGGTGGGTGCGCAGCCATTACCCTGGCGGCTTTCCGCTCTGGCCCGATGTGTCGATTCAGATCGCGCAGGCGCTCATCGTTTTTCTCATCTTCGCGGGCTTTCAGTTGATTGGTCAAATGGGCGGCGGCGACGTCAAACTGCTCGGCGCGCTGGCGCTTTGGTTCAACTGGAAGGTGATGTTCACGCTCCTGTTCTTTATGGCGCTGGCGGGGGGTGTGCTCACCGTGGTGCTGCTGATTGTCCATCGGCGCCGGAAACGCGAAGGCAACCCGGAAATTCCTTATGGCATCGCCATCGCGTCGGGCGCGTTGATTGTCGTTTGTGAACCATATCTTAACCATTTTCGTTGAATGGTCGTGCGGAGTAAACGTCTGACGAGGAGCATTTCGTAACATGGACCCGAAAAAAGCAGCCCTACTTGCTGGCGCCGCGATCATCGCGATCGGCTCGGGCTTCATGGCGATGACGTTGTTTCGCGGCAGTTCTGCCCCCAAAGCGGTTGCAGCGATGCTTCCGGCGCAAAACACCGGCCCCGAGATTTTGGTCGCGACCAAGCCGCTTCCCGTGGGAACGATCATCGATCCCACCAGCTTTCGCTTCCAGCCTTGGCCAAAAAATCTCGTCGACAACGCCTATTATCTCAAAGGCAAGGTCGATATGACCAAGCTTTCGGGCACCGTCGTCCGCTCTACGATTTCTGTGGGGCAACCGATCACCACCGGAGCGCTTGTGTCGCCGGGAGATCGCGGCTTTCTCGCCGCCGCACTCGGGCCGGGAATGCGCGCGGTCACCTTCCCCGTTTCGGGTGTGAATGGATCGTCGGGCGTCGCGGGCTTTGTTTTCCCTGGTGATCGTGTCGATCTGGTGCTGACGCAATCGATCGGTGGTGGCTCGGGTCAACCGCTCAAAACGTCTGAAACCATTATCCGCAACCTGCGCGTGCTCGCGACCGATCAGCATACCAACGCCACCGTGGACGATAAAGGCAACCGCACCATCATGCCGTTCACCAACGTTACCGTTGAATCGACGCCGCGCATGGCAGAAAAAGTGATGGTGGCCCAAACTTTGGGCAGCCTGTCGCTCTCGCTCCGCTCGATTGCCGACAATCAGGCCGATCTTGAACGTGCAATTGCGATTGGCGACATTCATTTGCCCAAAGGTGATCCTGCCGCTGAGCGCAAGATGATTACCGATTTTGCGGCACACCCCATCGACAATCAGGTGAGTTTTGTGACCGGCGGTGATGTCTCGCACTTCCAGCGGAAATCAGTTCCGGTTGAAGAGGTCAAACCGACGATAGACAATCCCAATCCAAGCCAACCGCTCGCTCGGCCGCTGCATTCTGGCGGCAATGCGCCTGCGACCGCGCCAAACGTCGAGCCCATTCATGTCGTCGGCACCAAGGCCGCTCCGACGCCGATCGTGCATGTGTCGCGCGGTAACAACGTCACCGACGTTCAATTAGGGGTGAAATAAGGTGAAAAATTCTCGACTCATGGTTTGCGCTAGCATCGTGATCGCACTCTCGGGAGCGGCGGTGACCAGCGGACAGGCAAAATGGCACGCCCGTCCCAAAGCAAAGGTAACCAAGCCACAGCCGACCCGCACGAGCGTTGCCGGCAACACCATCATTACGCCCGGTGCCGACGTCGCGCTTGCGCTGGGCCGCGGCGAACAAATCAATCTCGGCGAGCCGATTAGCGATGTGTTCACGTCAAACCCGGGTGCGGTCGACATCAACGTGCGGTCGGTCAATCAAATCTATTTATTTGGCAAGGAGCGCGGAACGGCTTCGGTCTATGCGACCAACAAGAACGGGCGGATCATCTACTCCGCCAACGTGCGCGTTGAGCAGAACATCGATACGCTCGATCAGATGCTCCGCGTGGCGATGCCTGAAGCACAGATTGTGGCAACCAAGATCAGTGGGATGATCGTTTTGTCAGGAACAGTGCTGAGTCCTGAAGATGCCAATCAGGCTGAAGCGCTTGTCAACGGCTATGTGGGTAACGAACCGGGATCGAAGATCAAAAAGGTGCTCGTGCTCAACCGCATCAAGACGGCGACCCCGCAGCAGGTAAACCTGCGGGTGCGGATCGCTGAAGTGAGCCGTTCGGTGTCAAAATCGATTGGTGCCAATTTGTTGAACCGCGATACCGCCGGTGCGGGTGGCGCTGTCTTCGGCGTCTCTTCGGGACGCGCCGGCGCGGTCTCGATCGGGAACGCCAACGTTTCCTCATTCCCCGTTCGCGACGCGTCATCGCTTTACGGACTGCCCGCTGGCAGCGTTTCACTTCCGTGGAACCCTGCAACGGGACAATTCGTAACCTCGCCCGGCACGTCTTATAATTTTGCCAGCGTCGCCGGGCAGACGCTGCTCGGACTCGGCGGTCGCTTTCTGGGCATGGATGTTGGCGCTGCACTCGATTTGGCCGAAACCGACGGCGAAGTCACAACACTCGCCGAACCGAACCTCACTGCGCTTTCGGGCGAAACCGCAAGCTTCCTCGCGGGCGGCGAAATCCCCATCCCTATCGCGCAACCCTCGACCGGCGGCGTGGTCTCGGTGTCGGTGGAATATAAACCCTATGGCGTCAGCCTGTCGTTCACACCCGTTGTTTTGGCTGATGGCCGCATCTCGCTGCGCGTCCGCCCAGAAGTGTCTGAATTGACGAGCAAGGGCTCGGTCTCGCTCAACGGGCTGGTTATTCCGGCGCTCACCACGCGGCGGTCAGAAACCACGGTGGAACTTGGCTCGGGTCAGAGCATGGTCATCAGCGGGTTGCTGCAAAATGAAAACAACAGCAACACCACCAAGGCCCCAGGCCTTGGCGATGTGCCGGTGCTCGGGACATTGTTCCGCTCGAACAGCTTCCAGAAGGGCGAGAGCGAATTGATGATCGTCGTTACGCCGTATCTCGTGAAACCGGTCAACGCCAATCAGATCGTCTTGCCGACTGACGGCATCAAGGCCCCCACCGATCTCCAGCGTGTCCTGCTTGGCAAGGACAGCGGTGGCCAAACCGGAGGTGATCGTCCCAAACCGAGTATGGCCGCGCCGGCCACGCGGGTGACCCCGTCGGTTGGCGCATTGGACGCCTTGCCGTTGGCCCCCAAACCAGCAGCGCCCGTTCCAACTGCTCCGGAGCAAGTCGGTGCGGTTACGCCTCAACCACAATCGGCACCGGTCGCGTCACGCAAACCTAAACGCGGCAGTGATGCCGATGCCAGCCCAGGATTTGGATCATGATGACCGTTCGTCAGGAGAAAATGAACATGCGACATATTGCGACAACCTCGGCGCTGCTGCTCGGTGTGCTGTTGGCAGGCTGCGGCAACGAGCGCCCGCAAAATCGCGGTCTTGATTCGGTTTATCAACCTGTTGTGCAACGCACCGACTATGTGTTTGATCTCAGCACATCGGGGCAGGGCCTTGCGCCAGGTGAAGCCACACGGCTTCGTGGCTGGTTCGATTCGCTTCATCTGCGCTACGGCGACAAGGTTTCCGTCGATACGGGCGAGGCGGGGAACGCTTCCAGTGCGGTCGAGATGGTCGCAGTCGTGGCGGCGACGCGCGGGTTGACACTGGAATCGCGGGCACCAGTGACGCAGGGCGGCGTTGCCCCCGGCATGGTGCGTGTCGTGTTGAGCCGCACGACGGCATCGGTTCCGGGTTGCCCCGATTTTCACCAAAGCCTGACCGCAAAGTTCAATTCGGCAACAGCGGCGAATTTTGGCTGTGCCACCAATGCCACGCTCGCCGCAATGATCGCTAATCCAGAAGACTTGGTTCAAGGACGTGATTACGCAGGCCGCAGTTCAACCGCCGCCGAAAGCGCCAACGCGCTCAGCGACACCGCGATTGACATCTATCACAGCAAGATCGGCCAACAGGCTGGTCAGGTCAAATCCGAGTCAACAGGAGGTAAATAATGAACGCGCCATGGTCTCCGGGTAAGGGCGCGCTGGGTCTTCGTGATCCGTATGCCGCCTATGTATGCGATGATTCAACGGCTGACACGCTGCGCGCGGTGGTCGCCGAATTTGGCTGGTCGCCCGACAAGGTGAATAAAGGTGGCTTGCGCAATGCGGTGCAGTCGCTCTCGGTGTCGGCCAGTCCACAAATTCTGTTTGTCGATCTCTCAGAGGTCGGCGATCCGCTCAATGACATCAACGCGCTCGCCGAAGTGTGTGAACCCGGAACCGTCGTGATTGCGGTCGGGCACGTCAACGACGTCCGGCTGTATCGCGATCTGATCGCCAGCGGCATTCATGATTATATGCTCAAGCCGTGCAGCATCGATCATCTGCGGGACTCATTCGCGCACGCTCAAGCCGTGTTCAACGCCCCAAAAAACGCGGAAAGTTCGTCTGAACGCGCGCATCTTATGACCGCGCTGATCGGTGCTCGCGGGGGGTGCGGTGCGTCCACCCTCGCGACCTCCCTCGCGTGGCTGTTCGGGTCCGCACATGACCGCTCGACGGCATTGCTCGATCTTGATGTGCATTTTGGCACCGGGGCGCTGTTCCTCGATCTCGAACCGGGCCGCGGATTGACCGACGCCATCGACAACCCAAGCCGCATCGACGGGCTGTTTATCGAACGCGCGATGGTCAAGGCCACCGACAGGCTTTCGGTGCTGTCTGCTGAAGCGCCCATCAACCAACCACTGCTTACCGACGGCAGCGCCTATTATCATCTGCAAGAGGAAATGCGCGGCGCGTTCGAATGCACCGTGATCGATCTGCCGCGCGCAATGCTGGTGCAACATCCGCATCTCATTGCCGAGGTTCAGGTCGCGCTGGTTGTGTGCGAACTGACGCTGGCTTCGGCGCGCGATATGATCCGAATCCTCTCGTGGCTCAAGTCCAACGCACCGGCGACGCTCGTTTATGTGGTTGCCAACAATGTCGATCCCAAAACCGGCTCGGAATTGACCCGCAAAGACTTTGAGTCGTCGATTGAGCGTCCGATTGATTTTATCGTCCCTCTTGATGCCAAGATCATGCATCAGGCCGCTAAGCTTGGGAAGCCCGTGGTCGAGGCAGCACGTGGCAGCAAGGTAGCGGTGGCGATTGCCGAAATCGCCAAGCGGGTTCTTGCTCAGGTTGACAATCCTGAGACCGAAAGCACCGAAAGTGCAACCAAGGGCGGATCGCTGCTCAGCAAATTTGGCGGGTTGGGATCGCGCACGAAGCCAAAGGACAAATCCGCCGCCAAAGCGAAATGATCACCCCCCGCCCATTTTCTGTTACGATCCAAGGACGCTGAATACATATGCCAATGCTCCCCATCTTGATTTTATCTGGTGGACTGGTGTTCGTGCTGATTTTGCTCGTCTTGGCATTCTCGGGGCCGTCAGGTGATCGGGCGCAGACACGCCGGCTCACCGCGATCCGTGACCGCCACAGCGATTCGCGTTCGGATGTCGTCGAATCGCAGATGCGCCGTATCCAAATGGCGCGCGACACCAAGATGGATTCGATTGCTGGCCGGTTACTGCCCCGGCCTGAGCTGATGCGCAAACGGATTGCGATGACCGGAAAAAGCTGGACGATGGGCCAATATCTGATGGCGTCGTGCGGAATTATCGTGGTCAGCTTCGTGTTGCTGCTCATCAAAGGTGCCTCGTTGCTCCTCGCGCTCGTCGTGGCGCTGTGCCTTGGCTTGGCGGTTCCGCACTTTGTCATTGGCTATCTCATCGGCGCACGGCTTAAGGCGTTCAACGCGCGCTTTCCCGACGCTATCGACCTGATGGTGCGCGGCTTGCGCTCGGGTTTGCCGATTTCAGAAACGCTCGGCATCGTTTCCACCGAAATCGGTGATCCGGTCGGCACGGAGTTCCGGATGGTGACTGATAAAATCCGCATTGGTCGGACGATGGATGCCGCGCTCCAAGATATGGCCGAGCGGCTCGGTACCCCCGAATTCCAGTTTTTCGTCATTACGCTTACCATTCAGCGCGAAACCGGCGGCAACCTCTCTGAAACACTCTCGAACCTGTCAGATGTGTTGCGCAAGCGCGCCCAGATGAAGTTGAAGATCAAAGCGCTGTCATCGGAAGCCAAAGCTTCGGCCTATATCGTGGGGTCGTTGCCCTTTCTCGTGTTCGCGCTGATCTGGATGGAGGACAAGCCCTATCTTGAAGGCTTTTTCTACAAGCCGCCACTGATGCTGGCGGGCATGGTCGCCATTGGCATGCTGCTCACTGGAGCGGGTATCATGGCCAAGATGATCAACTTTGAGATATAGGAGCGCTTAGAAAATGCCCGAAGCTGCGCATCCGATATTCATGGGGGTCGATGTCTTTTACGTCGCCACGCTGTGCGCCGCCGTGTGCCTGTGTGCGATGCTGCTGACGCTGTACGCCGCCACCACCGTGCGCGATCCGATGGCCAAGCGCGTGAAGCAGCTTAGCGAACGCCGCGAACAGCTCAAGGCAGGCATCGTCGCGCCGGTGATTAAACGCCGCGCAAAGCTCGTCAGCCGGAACGAGAGCACAGATCGGATGCGCTCGATCCTCTCGTCGCTCAAGGTGTTGCAAGACACGCAGCTCAAAGACACGCAGATTAAGCTGGCGCAGGCGGGAATTCGGTCAAAAGATACCGCCTACACCATCATCTTTTTGCGCATGGTTTTGCCGATTGTGATAGGCGGCGGCGTTGCGTTGTGGATATTTGGGTTGGATGGCCTCGCCGATTGGGTGCAGTGGAAGCGGGCCGGTGTGGCCGGTGTCGCCCTGTATTTCAGCTATAAAGCGCCCGACATGTGGATTGACAATTTGATCAGCAAGCGTGCGTCCGCCATCCGCAAGGGGTTGCCCGACGCGCTCGATCTGCTCGTGATCTGCGCCGAGGCTGGCTTGACCGTTGATACGTCGTTCAACCGCGTCGCGAAGGAATTGGGGCGCGGCTATCCCGAATTGTGCGACGAATTTGCGCTGACCGCGATTGAATTGAGTTTTCTCGCCGAGCGCCGCCAAGCCTTTGAGAACTTGGCCAAACGCGTCAAGCTCGAAGCGCTCAAAGGCGTGGTGACGACGATGATCCAGACCGAAAAATACGGTACGCCGCTCGCGTCTGCGTTGCGCGTCCTGTCTGCCGAATTTCGTCACGACCGCATGATGCGTGCAGAAGAGAAAGCGGCTCGGCTTCCCGCGTTGATGTCTATCCCGTTGATTTTGTTCATTCTGCCGACGCTTTTCATCGTCGTGATTGGCCCGGCTTCGTGCTCAATCGCCAAGCAGTTCGGCGGTTAGGCTCGGTCGTCCGGCGGCTGCCGCAAAATCCTTTCGCAATTTGAGGTCGCTTGCGCTAACCAGCGCCTATGAGTGAGCTTGCGTCAAAGAATCAGTTGCGGATGTCTTTCGCACGCTGGGCCATGGTCACGGTGCCGCTGGTCGTCTTGCTTGGGCTGCTCTCGGGGGTGATTGCGAATTCGGGCATGGGCAACGCTTGGTTCGCGCGGCTGACAAAGCCTGAGTTGATGCCGCCGGGCTGGGCCTTTGGGGTGATCTGGACGCTGCTCTATGCGTTGATGGGACTCGCATTGGCGCTTGTGCTCGACGCGCGCGGCGCACGCGGCAGGCCGTTCGCGCTCGTTTTGTTCGGCGTGCAATTGGTGCTCAACCTTGCGTGGTCGCCAGTCTTTTTTGGGGCGCATCAGGCGCATTTTGCGGTGCTGCTGCTCGCGATCATTTTTGTTGCCGCTTTTGCTAACTGCGTTGCGTTTGGCCGCATAAGGACGCAGGCCGCTTGGCTGCTGGTGCCGTATCTCGCGTGGCTGTGTGTGGCGACCGTGCTCGGCTACCAGATTGATCAGCTCAATCCGAACGCGGCGCAGCTTGGCAAGGCTGCCGGAACCGCGCATATTGTCCGCTAGCCCGAAGGAGATTCGCGATGCAATCCGAGAATAAATTGTTCGAAGACTTTGCCAAATTCGTCAATGGCGCGGCGGGGACGCTCGCAGGGATGACACGCGAGGCCGAATCAACCGCCCGCGAGCGCTTTAAGGAATGGATCGGCGGGATAGATTTTGTTAGCCGGGAGGAATTCGACGCTGTGAAAGCTATGGCCGCCGCCGCGCGCGATGAGGTGGAAGCGCTCAAAACGCAAATTGCGGCGCTTAGTCCAAAGAAATGATCAGCGGACGCGAAGAGCTATGATGGAAAACAGCGACATGTATCAGGAGCCTGCGGCGCCGATCGACATGCTCGAAGCATGGTATGACGCGCAGGGCTGGACGAATGAGCGCGTGGGCGATGATGAAATTGTCGCAGCAACGCAAGGCGCATGGGGGCAATATGAGTTGCGCGGTGTTTGGCGCGACGACGACCGGGTACTGCAATTTCTTGCCTTTCCCGACGTGAAGGCGATCGACGGCAAGCAAACCGCGCTTTACGAAACCATCGGCTTGATCAATGAGCAACTGTGGATCGGCCATTTTGAGATGTGGTCGGCAGATGGCAGCATCGTTTTTCGCCATGCCCTGCTGCTCGAAAATGGAGATGAGGCCGTGTTGAGCCTCGATCAGGCGGAAACGTTGGTTGAAGCTGCTGTCGGTGAGTTGGATCGCTTTTATCCGGTGTTTCAATTTGTGCTCTGGGGCGGAAAATCGCCTAAGGACGCGATCATCGCGGCGATGGTCGAAACGCACGGCGAAGCCTGACTTTGACGGACACGTCGCGCACCATCTGGCTCATCGGCTGCGGCAATATGGGCGGCGCAATGCTGGGCGGTTGGCTCGGCGACGGGATTGATCCAAAGCACATCACCGTGGTTGATCCGGCGCTCCCTGTGGCTCCTGCGGGGGTGCGGGTGATCGCCGCTCCGCCGAGTGATGAAGGGCTGCCCGACACCGTGCTGCTCAGCATCAAGCCGCAGAGCCTCGATGCGGTGGCTCCGCTGCTCGCGCCCGCGTTGCGCCGCGAAACGCTGCTGCTTTCCATTCTCGCTGGGGTGGAAACGGCTGCGCTGCGCACGCGCTTCACCCAGCCCGAGCACATTGTGCGGGTGATGCCCAATCTGCCCGCTGCCATCGGTGCGGGGGCGACGGCATTGTTTTATGAAGGTGCGCAGCCGGATATCCGCAGCATGGCTGCCGATTTGATGCGTCCGTTGGGCGTTATTGAGTGGATTGCTGAAGAGCGGTTGTTCGACGCCGTGACTGCACTTTCGGGATGCGGGCCGGGGTTCGTGCTGCGTTTTATCGATGCTCTGGCCCATGCCGGGGCGGCGCTTGGTTTGCCCGCCGATCAAGCGATGCGGCTCGCAGTCGCCACGGTGCGCGGCACTGCTGAGTTGGCGACGCAGTCGACTGAATCACCCGCCCAGATTGCTGATCGAGTGGCCAGCCCCGGCGGCGCGACACGCGAGGGGCTTAATGTGCTCGACAAGGATTCCGCGCTCGTCAACCTCATTGGGGCTACGCTTCAAGCGAGTGCCGATCGAGGGAGTGCCATGGCCGCAGCCGCGCGCGGTCAGAATTAAAGGTCAGTCGGACTCGGCTGACGGCTCGCACAATGTGACCACAAACGGGGGGGGGAGGGTTTGAGCGAGCCCGAGCCGCTCTAAAGCAGATCCGCCAACGCGGCGAGCAGGTGCGACGTGACGTGTTGGGGTGTTCCTGATGCGTCGATCATGCGCAGCCGGTCGGGTTCTTCAAACACAAATCGGCCGAACGCGGCGGAGAGTTTAGTGTGATACTCGGCGCTTTGTGCCGCAAAACGATCAGCCGAGCCGCCATCGCGCGCTGCGGCCCGCTCCATGCCCACGTCGTCAGGCAGGGCCAAGATAAATGTCCGGTCAGGCATCAGCCGTGCACCTAAACGATGCAGCGCCATAATTTCGGTATCGGGGCGTCCGCCTGCGCCACCCTGATAGGCAC
>Ga0075019_10001848_pt1 | contig 12037 bp, 10 predicted proteins | sample ColStrG_CSR_2013_FD_71473 | JGI IMG/M metagenome (GOLD analysis project Ga0075019, IMG submission 71473) | Freshwater sediment microbial communities in response to fracking from Pennsylvania, USA - Cold Stream Run_MetaG_CSR_2013 | ecosystem: Environmental > Aquatic > Freshwater > Creek >...
CTCCGATCCGGTGCTGATCCGCACGGAACTGCCCGGCAAGGCGGGCGACCGCGAGGCGCGCTATATCGAGGCGGCGATCAAAGGCATCATCGTCGGCAGCCTGTATCTGCCGAACGGCAATCCGCAACCCGGGCCCAAATTCGACTACAAGCTTGATTGGTTCGCGCGGCTTCGAGCGCATGCTGCGAAATTCATCCGGCAGGATGTCCCCGTGGTGCTCGCAGGCGATTACAACGTTGCCCCGACGCCGCTCGACATCTATCCGACGAAATCATGGGACAAGGATGCGTTGATCCAGCCCAGGAGCCGCGCCGCGTTCGAGGCGCTGGTCGCGCAAGGCTGGACGGATGCGATCCGCGCCCTGTATCCCGCACGACCGATGTTCACGTTCTGGGACTACAAGCGCAACCGCTGGCCGCGCGACGCGGGCTTGCGGCTCGATCACCTGCTCGTCAGTCCGCTTCTTGCGCCTCGGCTGAAAAAGGCCGGCGTCGACCGCCTCGTGCGGGGCGAAGAGGGCGCAAGCGACCACGCACCGGCATGGATCGTATTGAAGTAACAGAGCAGGGATTGTCGAAATCTCGATGCTTGGCGCCGGTTCCCCCCAACGGCTCGCCTTATCCCGATGCCCTGAAGGGGGATGAGATATCGGACCTGGTGAGATTGTCGACGATCTCGGATATCTTTGCGGCATTGATTGAGTCGAGGCCGTAGCGTCCCGCGATGTCCAGCCAGGACACCCACAGGGTCTTGTGGAAAATGGACGGCATGGAGCGGGCGCTTGTGAAGGCGTTTCAGAAGGTCGCACTTGTGGCGTGACTTATGCCCGGCGCGAACATTGCGAAGGTTTGATGCGGCATTTCATTTTCAGGTTGGGATTCTCATGGCTGAGACAGCATCGGCGGCTTTGATCGCTGAACTCGATGACGTCATAAAGGTCGGATCGCCGTCGCGGCAAACGCGAATCCTCGAGCAGGTCGCAAACCTGTTTCGGGCCGACGTCGATCGGCTTGACGAAACCCAGACGGATGTCTTCGACGACGTGCTCATTCGGTTGATGGAGCGCGTCGACGCGCAGGCATTGATCGATCTGAGCACAATTCTGTCCGAGATCGAGCTCGCCCCACGAGAGACGGTACGCCAATTGGCGTTCCACGAGGATGCAGCCGTTGCTTCCCCGGTGCTCGCAAAATCCAACCGCCTGTCGGAGAAACAGCTGATCGAAATCGCGCACAGCCGCGGACAGCAACATTTGCTGGCGATCTCGGCCAGAAAGAGCCTCAACGAAGCGCTGACTGAAATGCTGATCAAGCGTGGCGATGCCGACGTGTTCAACGCGCTGGCCCAGAATGCAGGCGCCCGGTTTTCCGAAAGCGGTTACGCGACGCTGGTCGGGAAAGCGGAACGTGACGAGAGCCTGATCGAACGGCTCGGACTTCGATTGGACATTCCGGCGAAGCTGTTGCGGAAAGTCCTGTCCATGGCCACCGACGCCGTATGGCTGCGGCTGTCAACGGCGACCCGACAGGGGACGAATGAGAAGGCCACTTCGCCGAACGCTGCGGCAAACATCGCGCCGTCGAGCCCGATCGATTATACCGAGGTGATGAACGAGGTCGTCGCGCTCAATCGCGCCGGCAAACTGAAGGATCCAACGGTAAACCGCTTTGCCGTGAGGGGCGAACACGACAAGGTCGTGGCTGCGCTGGCATTCATGACGGAAGTGAAGGCCGAGGAAATCGAACCCCTTATGAAGGGCGGCCGGCTGTATGGACTGATCGTCGCGTGCAAGGCGGCGAGACTCGACTGGTCGACGACGACCCAGATCATCCGCAGCAGGCCCGGCTGTCCCCCTGTGACCCAAAGAGAACTCGAGCAGGGCCGTGAAGTCTTCGATGCCCTCCTGCTCTCGGTTGCGCAATGGACGATCCGGTTCGGTGGGGATCGAATGGGCACGGCAAGTGGATCAGGCACCGAGCGAGCCGGGCCCGGCTCGCCCAAAACCGTCTGAATGCAAGGCCGCCCTCTCCAAGAGCGCGGCCACGATTCGATCTCGGGCCATCGCCGGTTCAGATGCGATCCGGAAAACGGATGATGAAATTGTCGCGATTGGGCATTTTCACCTTCGGCAGCGTCTCCGCATTCATCACATCGTTGGCGCCGATCAATTTGTTCTCTGCCAGGATATAGGCCGTAAGCGCGTAGACTTCGTCGTCGCTCAGCGAGCGCGGCGCCTGGAAGGGCATCGCGCGTCGGATGAAATCGAAGATCGTCGTCGAATTGCCTATGAAGTTCTTGATCGTCTTCTGTGCTGCCGAGATGCTGTCGATCTTGACATCGCTGACCACAGCTGCGGCGATGCCGCCCTTGCCGTTGTCGCCGTGACACGCCGAGCATTTCTCAGCGAATATGGGCGCGCCCTGCGCGGGCGTGCCGCTGCCCTTCGGCAATCCAGCGCCGTCGGGCATGACGCTGATGTCCCAGTTGGCGATGGCGGCCTCGTCAATCGGCTTGCCGAGATGTGGCGTCTCGGCCATCGAGGCATCGGCCACGACCGCCAGCAACAGCGAGCCGGCAAGCACGGCCCTCTTAGGCGTAAACATGCTTCACCTCCCCGTTGCTTCCCACACCCCAACTGGTGATCGAATTGTAATGCTGATTGGGGAAAGCCAGAACCGGCGGCGGCTTGGTCAGTTCGCCGCGCACGGCCACGAATTCGGCGCGCGTCGGTTGCACGTTGCCGGCTTCGTCCCAGGCACGGCTTTGCAGCGTCGCTGGACCACCATCCCAGCGCCAGGGCATGCGAAAGCGGGTGAACGCCTTGCTCAGCACCGGCTCCTGAAGCGCCGCCTGCGCCCAGCTCGCCCCGCCATCGGCCGAAACCATCACCTTTTCGATCCGCCCGGTGCCGGAATAAGCGAGGCCCGAAATCTCGTAGAGACCGGGTCCCTTCAACGCCATGCCGTGTGAAGGGCTGGTGATGAAGGATTTGACTTCCTGCACGAAATAGAACCGGTACGCCTTGCCGCCGGGCAGGAGCTGCGAATAGGTCCTCGCTTCATAGTAGCTCATGGCCGGTTCTTCCACGAGCTTGATACGGCGCAGGAACTTGACGTTCATGTTGCCCTCGTAGCCCGGCAGGAGCAGCCGCATCGGATAGCCGTTGCCCGGCATCAGACGCTCGCCATTCTGATAGAGCACGATCATGGCGTCATCGAGCGCCTTCTTCACCGGGACGCTGCGGCTGAGATGCGGCGAGTCCGCGCCCTCCGCGATCAGCCACTTCGCCTTGGGATCGACGCCGGTTTCCTCGAGCAGGGTCGAAAGCCTGACCCCGGTCCACTCCGCGCAGGAGACGAGGCCATGCAGGGCCTGCACGTTTTCTTGCAGCGGTTGCGGAGAAAACAGCGGCGCGCTGTTGCCGCCGCATTCCAGGAACGTAACCCGCGACGTCAGGGGATAGCGCGACAATGTTTCGAGCGTGAACTCCAGCGGCTGTTTCACCAGTCCGTGAATCACCAGCCGATGCTTGTCGGGATCGATGTCGGGGACACCGCCATGATTGATGGTGAAATGCAACCCATTCGGCGTGGTCGTCCCCTGCAGCAGGTGGTGAGGCGTGCGGGCGTGCGAATTGCGCGGCTCGTGATTGGGATTGCTCAGCGTCCGCACCACCTTTGCTTCGAACTTCGATGGCACCTGGTAGGGTAGCATCGGGTCGCCGAATTCAAGGCTCCAGGGATCATCGACGAGTGGTTCGGCGCCCGCCGCCGCGGATGACTGGCCGATGCCCGTACTCATCGCGCCCGCGAACACCATTCCGCGCCCAAGCAGTGCGCGACGATCGATCAATCCGTTTCCGGCAACAGCTTCCGAGTTCTCGCCGCGCATATCGCGGTCAGTGAACCTGGCCATCCCAGCCCTCCCTGAGTTTAGGGGACGCAGTCGATTGTCGTCGAGCGTCCCGGTTTGCTTCATACCACGGTAATCCTTCCCTTCCCCCGGGACAATCGGTCAAGCCTTGCTTTGCAACCGGACACGACGCAGCGTCGTGTTTCGCAACGCGAGAGCCGACCACCGATTCGGGAGAAAGACGCTTGGATTTCCTGTTCGTCCTCACGGTGGGTCTCATCGCCGGCACGATCAGCGGCATCGTCGGCACCGGCTCGTCGATCATGCTGATGCCTGTCCTCATTTATGAGTATGGTCCGAAACAAGCCGTGCCGATCATGGCGATCGCCGCTGTGATGGCCAACCTGTCGCGCATCCTGGCCTGGTGGCGGGATGTCGACTGGCGGGCTTGCGCTGCCTATTCGCTGCCCGCGGTTCCCGCCGCGGCGCTGGGCGCGCGCACGCTTTTGGTGCTGCCCTCGCGTGCAGTCGATCTAGCCATCGGCTTGTTTCTGATCGCGATGGTGCCAGTGCGGCATTGGCTCGCCAGCCATCGCTTCCGCCTGTCGCTCTGGCATCTTGCGATCGGCGGCGCCGTGATCGGCTATCTCACCGGCATCGTGGTTTCAACCGGCCCCTTGAGCGTGCCGCTGTTTCTGTTCTACGGCCTCACCAAGGGTGCATTTCTCGCCACCGAAGCTGCCAGTTCCCTCGGCATGTACTTGAGCAAAACGGCGACCTTCGAACGGTTCGGCGCGCTGACGGCCGAAATCGCGCTGCAGGGTCTGATAGCGGGCTCCTCGCTGATGTTTGGCGCCTTCATCGCCAAACGCTTTGTCCTGCATCTCGAACCGGAGATGTTTCGGCGCCTGATGGACGCCATCATGCTCGCCGCCGGCCTTTTCACGCTGTGGACCGCATTTTCCTGAAAATCTCTGGGGTTATGCGCTGAAGATCAAGTCCGAGGTCAGCTTCGGGAGAACTCCGGCAGTCATTCCATGCTAAGGGAGGACCTTCGTCTTCGAATCTGTCGCCGATTGAAATCCGCCGATTGAATCCATGGCCAAGAACGCGCTCTCCTTTGTCTGCCAGAACTGCGGCGCGGCCTACAACCGCTGGCAGGGAAAGTGCGACGCTTGCGGTGAATGGAACACGCTGGCGGAAGAGGATGTAACCGGCGCGACCACAATGCCGGTCTCGGTGCGATCCAGGCGGAAGGGCCGCCAGTTCGCGCTGGAAAGCCTTAGTGGCAAGAGCCAGGAAGCCCCTCGCCTGGCTTCCGGCATGGCCGAACTCGACCGTGTCACGGGCGGAGGTTTTGTTCGCGGCTCGGTCCTGCTCGTCGGTGGCGATCCCGGCATCGGCAAGTCGACACTTCTGACGCAGGCCACCAGCCTGGTGGCTCGCGCGGGCCATCGCGCCGTCTACATTTCGGGCGAAGAGGCCATAGCCCAGGTGAGGTTGCGCGCCGAGCGGCTGGGTCTTGCTGACGCGCCGGTGCAATTGGCTGCGGAAACCTCCGTCGAGGATATCGTCTCGACCTTGTCCGATGGCGCGGTGCCCCGCCTGATCGTGATCGATTCGATCCAGACCATGTGGACCGACACGGTCGAATCGGCACCGGGGACGGTGACGCAAGTTCGGGCGTCGGCGCAGGCGCTGATCAGGTTCGCCAAGAAATCGGGCGCAGCGATCATCCTGGTCGGCCACGTCACCAAGGATGGCCAGATCGCCGGCCCCCGCGTCGTGGAGCACATGGTGGATGCCGTATTGTCCTTCGAGGGGGAAGGCTCGCAACAGTTCCGCATTTTGCGCGCGGTGAAAAATCGCTTTGGTCCCACCGACGAGATTGGCGTGTTCGAAATGACGGGCCTCGGCCTGCGCGAGGTCTCCAACCCGTCCGAATTGTTCCTGTCGGAACGCGACCTCGGCAGCCCCGGAACGGCCGTATTCGCCGGCATCGAGGGTACCCGCCCGCTGCTGGTGGAATTGCAGGCGCTGGTGGCGCCTACCTCCCTCGGGACGCCGCGCCGGGCCGTGGTGGGCTGGGACCCGAGCAGGCTTGCAATGGTACTGGCGGTGCTGGAGGCCCATTGCGGGGTCAAATTGTCGGGTCATGACGTTTATTTGAACGTGGCAGGCGGTTTGAGAATACAGGAGCCCGCCGCCGACCTCGCTGCTGCCGCTGCCCTGGTATCTTCCCTGGTCAACGCGCCGTTGCCGACGGATGCGGTCTATTTCGGAGAGATTTCGCTCTCGGGCGCGGTTCGGCCGGTGGCGCAGACATCCGCGCGACTGAAAGAGGCTGCAAAGCTTGGCTTTGGCCGCGCCGTGCTGCCCGAATCGGCCCGCGGCGAGGTCGGGGGCGAGGCCGGCCTTTCTCTGGACACCGTTGGTGGGTTGACCAGCCTGGTTGCAGAAATCGCGGCGCGCGGCGCGCCAAAAGGGAACAGGGATCATCCCAATCGCGACAGCATTGCGGCGGAAAAAAATGCCACACCCGCGAGAATCCGACGTCACGAAGGCTAGGCGCAGGTGACGTTACCCGCCCTCGCCGCTATACATCCCGCGCGCGGGGGCCGGACCGGACAAACTTCATCCTTGCCGGGCGCCCCCGGGAACCGTCACCTAGTACGGTGCCGATTCGCGGTTTGTACTTACGAGCGGACCTGACCAGCCGATGCCGATAACGATCCTCGATCTCGTCCTGCTCGCGGTGATGCTCATTTCCGGCCTGCTTGCGATGGTACGCGGCTTCATGCGCGAAATCCTCTCGATCGCGGCATGGGGCGCCGCCGCGCTGGTGACGCTTTATTCCTTCTCCAAGCTGTTGCCGACCGCCAAGACCTATTTCAACAACGACACCATCGCGGCCGTGGCCGTGGTGGCCGGTGTCTTCATTGGTACCTTGATCGTGGTTTCGGTCATTACCGTGCGGATTTCCGACATGATCCTCGATTCCAGGATCGGGGCGCTGGACCGCACGCTCGGCTTCCTGTTCGGGCTGGCCCGCGGCTTGCTTATCGTCGTTGTGGCCTACCTGTTCTTCAGTTGGCTCGTCCCGGAAAAACAGCGCCCCGACTGGGTCACCGGTGCGAAGTCCAGGGTGGTATTGCAGGGAACCGGAGATTGGCTGATGGCGCTCTTGCCGGACGACCCCGAGAACACCATCTTGAAGAGATTCAAGAAGAATAAACCTGAAGATGAGCAGACTGACGCCGATCAGGCGCCGGCGTCAGGCGATGGCTATAGCAAGCCTGCGCGCGACAGCCTGAAAAAGCTGATCGAAAAGCCGGCGGGACGTTAATATCTGGCCAGAGAGAGGCGCGATGGACTGTAAACAGAGCCCTTCCGACGACGCCGAAACGCCCGGGCCCAACCCCGGCGCCCTCTATCTGGAACAACCCGACCTGGAAGGCGATACGCTGCGCGAGGAGTGCGGCGTGTTCGGCATTTTCGGCCATTCCGAAGCGGCCGCAATCACCGCGCTCGGGTTGCATGCCCTGCAGCATCGCGGCCAGGAAGCCGCGGGCATCGTTTCCTTCGACGGAGCCAGGTTTCATTCCGAACGGCGCCTTGGCCTTGTCGGCGACACCTTCTCCCGCCGCGAGGTAATCGAGCGCCTGCCCGGCAATGCCGCCGTCGGTCACGTGCGCTACTCCACCACCGGCGAGACCATCCTGCGCAATGTGCAGCCGCTATTTGCCGAATTGAACGCCGGCGGGTTTGCGGTCGGCCACAACGGCAACCTCACCAATGGCCTGACGCTTCGCCGCGAACTGGTGCGGGCCGGCGCGATGATGCAATCCACCACCGACACCGAGGTCATTCTGCATCTGGTTGCGCAATCCAAACGTAGCCATTTCATCGACCGCTTCATCGAGGCGCTGCGCGCAATCGAGGGCGCCTACTCGCTGGTATCGTTAACCAACAAGAAACTGATCGGCGCGCGCGATCCGCTCGGTATCCGGCCGCTGGTGCTCGGCGAATTCGACGGCTGTCCGATCCTCGCGTCCGAGACCTGTGCCCTCGACATCATTGGCGCCAAATATGTCCGCGACGTCGAGCCCGGCGAAATCGTCGTTTTCGACGAGCGTGGCGCGCAGAGCCACAAGCCGTTTCCGCCGAAGCCGCCCCGTCCCTGCATTTTCGAATACATTTATTTTTCGCGGCCGGATTCCATCGTCGGCGGACGCTCGGTGTACGACGTCCGCAAGGCCTTTGGCGCGCAGCTTGCGCGCGAGAGCCACGTGCCGGCCGACGTTGTCGTGCCGGTGCCCGATTCCGGCGTGCCGGCCGCGGTTGGCTACAGTCAGCATTCCGGCGTGCCCTTCGAACTCGGCATCATCCGCAACCACTATGTGGGCCGCACCTTCATCCAGCCGACCCAGAGCGTGCGTGAACTCGGGGTGCGCATGAAGCATTCGGCCAACCGGGCGGCGATCGAAGGCAAGCGCATTGTCCTGATCGATGATTCGCTCGTGCGCGGCACCACCTCGAAAAAGATCGTCCGCATGATGCGTGACGCCGGCGCCCGCGAGGTTCACTTCCGCCTCGCTTCTCCGCCGATCCTCTATCCCGACTACTACGGCATCGATCTGCCTGACAGGGGCGGCCTGCTCGCGGCCAAACACGACCTCGAAGAGATGCGCGAACTGATCGGCGCGGATACGCTCGCGTTTCTGTCGGTCGACGGCATGTACCGTGCCATGGGTTATCCCGGTCGAGACCCTGCGAACCCGAAATTTTCCGATCATTGTTTCACCGGGGCCTATCCTACCAACCTCACCGACCAGAACCAGGTTGAACCGCAGCCGCGGCAATTATCCCTGCTGGCGGAGGCAAGCTGACCACTCGTCATTGCCGGGCTCGGCCCGGCAAGCAGCGTTTCGCGAGAATCTCTTCCGAAGTAGATGGATACGTGGGTCAAGCCCGCGTATGAAACCATGTTTGTCACTCCGGAATCGTTCCAATGACACTACTTCTCGCCGACCGGATCGCTCTCGTCACGGGTGCCTCGCGCGGCATCGGTTATGCCACCGCGTGCGCGCTCGCAAGGCGAGGCGCGCATATCATCGCGGTGGCGCGGACCCAGGGCGGGCTCGAGGAACTCGACGACGAGATCCGAAAGGACGGCGGCAGCGCCACTTTGGTGCCGCTCAGCCTCACCGATTTCGACGGCATTGCGCGGCTCGGTGCGGCCCTGCACGAGCGCCATGGCAGACTCGACATCCTCCTCGGCAATGCCGGTATCGCCGGACCGTCTTCGCCGCTCGGTCATATCGAGATGAAGCCCTGGAACGACGTAATCGCGGTCAACCTATCGGCCAATTTTCAAATGATCCGATGCATGGAGCCGCTGCTCAAGCGATCGGACGCCGGCCGCGCCGTGTTCGTCACCTCAGGTGCGGCGAGCAAGGCGACCGCCTATCTCGGCCCCTATGCCACTTCGAAGGCTGCGCTCGAGGTACTGGCGCGGGTATGGGCGCATGAAACGGCATCGACGCCGCTTCGCGTCAATCTGTTCAACCCGGGCCCGATCCGCACGCGTATGCGCGCTACCGTATTCCCTGGCGAAGACCCGATGACGCTCGACACGCCTGAGCAGGCAGCGGAACATATCGTGCCGATGTGCCTGCCGTCCTGGAACGAAACCGGCATGCTCTACGACTACCCGACCCGAGCGTTGAAGCACTTTCGCGCGCCGGCGTAAGGCTGCCAGCCGCGTGTCAACGAATTTCCAACAGATGCGCTGCGATAACGCATTGCCGCGACGAGCAAGAAGGACTATCGCGATGACATCGGGCGAAGGTTCCTAAACAAGTGAGCCGGCCCGCTGCAACACGTGGAGGATTGACGATGACGACAACAATCGCGCGGCGCTACGCCGCGCTTCTCGCATTCGCAGGGGTTGGGTTGGCGACATCGGCGCTCGCTCAGGACAAGACGGCGAAAATCGGTGTGCTCAACGACATGTCGAGCCTTTACGCCGACATCGGCGGGCCTAATTCGGTAGCCGCGGTCAAAATGGCGGTCGAGGATTCCGGCCTTCCTGCCAAAGGCTGGAAGATCGATGTCCTGATCGGCGACCATCTGAACAAACCCGACGTCGGCGTCAATATCGCGCGGCAGTGGATCGACGTCGAAAAGGTCGATGCGGTTGTCGATACGCCCACCTCGAGCGTGGCGCTCGCGGTGTCCAATCTCGTTAGGGACAAGAACGCCATCCTGATCAATTCGGGCGGCGCCAGCGCCGACATTACCGGAAAGGCCTGCACGCCGAACACGTTGTCGGTGACGTACGACACCTACATGCTCGCCAACGGCACTGGCAAGGCGCTGACAAAAGCAGGCGGCGACACCTGGTTCTTCCTGACTTCAGACTACGCTTTCGGTCATGCGCTTGAGCGCGATACCGCCGCGGTCGTCACCGCCGCTGGCGGCAAGGTACTGGGCGGGGTCAAGCATCCGCTCAACACCTCGGATTTCTCCTCGTTCCTGCTGCAGGCGCAATCATCGAAGGCGAAAGTGGTCGGCCTTGCCAACGCTGGCGGCGATACCACCAACGCGATCAAGCAGGCTTCCGAATTCGGAATTGTTGCAGGCGGCCAGAAGCTCGCGGCGCTGCTGCTATTCATCAATGACGTACATGCGTTGGGCCTGAAGACCGCGCAGGGCCTCACCTTCACCGAATCCTTCTACTGGGACATGAATGACCAGACCCGCGAATGGTCCAAGCGTCTCCAGAAGCTCTCGCCGAAGGGAACGATGCCGTCGATGACGGTGGCAGGACTCTATTCGGGCGTGCTGCACTATCTGAAGACGCTCGAGGCCATGGGAAATAATCCGCATGACGGCGCCAAGGTCGTGGCCAAGATGAAGGAGCTGCCAACCGATGATCCGCTGTTCGGCAAGGGCTCCATCCGCATCGATGGACGCAAGCTGGTCCCGGCCTATCTGTTCGAGGTCAAGAAGCCCGAAGAATCCAAATATCCCTGGGATTACTACAAACTCGTAGCGACGATTCCGGCGGAGGAAGCCGCACGGCCACTCAGCGAAAGCGATTGTCCGCTGGTGAAGTAGCAGGTTGAACGTAAGCCGGCCGGAGCGTCCGGCCGGCAGTCAGCGGCTTGGCACCCTAGAGAGCGTGCGCACAGCGACCGCGAGTGCCAGCAGCAACAAGGCCGCGGCAAGCAGAAACGGCGCGCCCGGCAAATGCACCGGCGCCTGCGCGCTGATGAAATAGGCAAAGGTCAGCGTAAACAGGAACGGCCCGAGGAGTTGAGAAACGCTTTGCACGCTGCCTGTCGCGCCCTGCAGCTGGCCCTGCTGATCCGGCTTGACCCGTCGGCTATTGAGCGCCTGCAGCGCCGCCCCCGACACGCCCCAGAGGGCCATCAAGGGAATCCCCAGCCAGGTTGTTGGACCGCTCGGCGCGGTGCCGAAAATCAGAAATCCCAGGGCGCCGCAGATGAGCCCCAGAATCAGCGCGCGGCGTTCGCCGAGGCGGCCGACGATCGGCCCGATCGCAACGCCCTGCACCACCATGGCGCCAACGCCGACCATCGCCAGCGTCAGGCCGACTGTCTTTGCATCCCAGCCGTAGCGATAGGTCGCATAGAGCACGAAAGTCGAGGGCAGAACCGCATGCGATAGCTGGGCAAAGAAGTTCACCACCGACAGGCCGGCAAGTACGGGATCGGAGCGCAAGAAGCGAAGTGCGCCGATCGGATTGGCGCTTTTCCAGCGAAACGGAGACCTGCGATCACGTGGAAGCGACTCTGGCAGGATCGACAGGCCATAGAGCGTGTTGGCAAAACTCAAGCCGGCCGCCGCCCAGAACGGCAGCCGTGGATCGAGGTTGCCAAGCAAACCGCCGATCGCCGGGCCCAGGATGAATCCGGCGCCAAAGGCGGCACCGACCTTGCCGAACACAGCGGCGCGCCGTTCCGCGGGCGTTATGTCCGCGATATAGGCGAAGGCCGTTGAAACGCTCGCCGACGTGACGCCCGAGATGATGCGGCCGACGAACAGCCAGATCAAGGACGGCGCCATCGCCATCAGGACATAGTCGAGCCCAAGCCCGAAATTCGACAACAGCACAACCGGCCTTCGGCCGAACCGATCCGACAGGCTGCCCAGGATC
>Ga0075019_10001852_pt1 | contig 12033 bp, 2 predicted proteins | sample ColStrG_CSR_2013_FD_71473 | JGI IMG/M metagenome (GOLD analysis project Ga0075019, IMG submission 71473) | Freshwater sediment microbial communities in response to fracking from Pennsylvania, USA - Cold Stream Run_MetaG_CSR_2013 | ecosystem: Environmental > Aquatic > Freshwater > Creek >...
AAAAAAAAATAGTGCGGAGTTAAATCAAAATTATTTACTGGGACTATATTAACTAAGTCTTTAAATACCAGCATTTCATAAAAATTAAATTAATTAATGGGTCAAAAAATTCATCCAATTGGGTTTCGTATCGGAATTACCAAAAAACACCGATCTCAGTGGTTTGCCAGATTTCATAAACATCAATATTCACAAGCTATTTTAGAAGATCATATTTTGAGAGAAACATTACTTAAACTGTTTGGGGGAAATGCTCCGCAATTAATAAATACAAGTCTAAAACGGGGAGTAAAAACAAGTGAGAATAAGCAACCAACAACAAAAATTACACAAATTAAAATCGAACGAGGATTAATCCCATATGAAATTTCTATCCAAATTCATGCAGGTGATTGTGAGTTAATTAAATCTAGTATTGATAATTTAAAAATTAATACAAGATTAACTCAGCAATTGTTAAAATCTCGTCGATATTTAATGGATTTAAAATTAAAGTTACAAAAGTTATTAAAATTAAAAATAGTAAAGGATCAAAAAAATAAACCTATTTCTTTGATACCTAATAATAACAAGTTTACTAGGATTGAGGGACAAAAAGCACAGAAAATTCTTCGTAGAAGTAATGTAAACAACAAAGTCACTTTGCGTCGTTTAAAAAACCGTAGAGGAGTTAAGCAGAATTTTCGACGATTAATTTTAAATAAATTAGTTTTTGTAAAAACTGGAAAAATACTTTTTAGAAAAATTAAGCCATTAACGAAAAAAAGGAGACCTTTAAAAGCAAAAATAAAAGGTCAAATTTTGAATCGAAAATTTGTAGATAACTTTGTAACAAAGGCTAATCAAAAGTTCTTGCTTTTGTTGAAAAATCAGATGAAAAATTGGAATAACTTTTTGCAAAAGAAGAAAAATTCAAGGAATGAGCAAATAATTGTTTCAACTAGTGAATCTAGTTTTCAGAAAGTAGACAATGTTTTTCCACAAACTTATAAATCTTCTGTAGCTCCCCAAAGTTTGGATCAATCAACAGAAGTTGCCCCGTTAGGGTATGATCGAAAATGGGATTTGAGCCGGCTTAATCGACTGAAAAAACTTCCAAGTAGTACTCTACGTGAACTTGTGAAACATTTACAATCAAAAGCTTTATTGCGATTAGAAATTTTACGAGAACAATTTATTTTATTAGGTTCAATTTCAAATATAGAAAGTTTTCAATATTATCAAATGATGACTTTCCTTCAAAATTTAAAAATTCTGGTCCGAAAATTGGGAAAAGATCAATTGAAAGTAAAAAATTTGCTTTTAAAACGTTTTTCAAAAAAAAGTTCTTTTTTATCTCTTCCCTTCCCTACCTCTGGTAAGGGAAACGGGAAAGAAAAGCAAAGTAAACGAACGCTTGAAAAATGGGTTTCTTCTTTAGAAAAAAGGATTCTTTCTTCCAAAGTGAGTCAGTTGCAAAAAGAAGATCGAAAATTAAAATTCTTATATTATCTGAAAGATTTAATTAAAAAGCATCGTACAAGACATCTTTTTTATTATCAAGCAACAATTACAGATTCAAAAAACTCTATTAGTAATATTCATAAGTTTCAAAAACAAAATGCAAACTTTTTACTTGGAAGCCAAAACTTTCAATTACTAAAAGAAAGAAATGAAGATCGACTAAAAATTGGTAATTTAAAGAAAGTATTAAAAACTCAAATAAAAAACGTTTATTTCAGTGGCGGCCAAAAATCCGAATGGAACAAAGGATTGCAAGAATCTCTTTTAGAACAAATAGAAAAACAAAAAAGAATGTACCGTGAGAATATAAATCTGAACCCCAAAATCCTTATAAAATTTTATAAAGTAGAAGAATCTAATTACTTATCAAAGGCTTCATTGGTAGCGGATGCTATTGTAGATGATTTAGAAAAACGAAAAGCCTTTCGAAAAATCATTAAACAATCGAAAGAAAAACTTATGGCCAATCAAGGTGTTAAAGGTGTAAAAATTCAAGTAGCAGGCCGTTTAAACGGTGCAGAAATGGCACGAACAGAATGGGTCAAATCGGGGAAAGTTCCTCTCCAAACCCTTCGTGCCAATATTGATTATTCTTATAAAACTGCTAGTACTATTTATGGAATTATTGGTATTAAAGTTTGGATTTATAAAGGCTATACAAAATCCCTTCCCATTTCTCGTTTCCTAGCGTAGCAACCCTCTTTCCTAGCGAAGCAACCCTTCCCTAGTGGGAGCAACACCTTTCTCTTCCTAGTTGTTCCCTTCCCTCTTGCCTTCCATTTCCCATAGGGAAGGAGGCAAGGAAATGGGTTGCTACGCTAGGAAGGAAACAAGTTCTTTTTTCGAATTGATTCCGAATGATAAATCGACTCCTTAATATCAATCAATTAATAAATGTTTTTTTGTTTATTTAAAAGAGTCACTAAATTTGTTTGCGTCAAATTTGTTTTTCTTGTTTCTTCAAATCTTGTTTCCCCCTACTGACTTATAAAGTAAGCGTAGCAAATTCGGTGTAGAAAATTCACTGGTTTTTTATTTTAGGAAAAATTTTCATTTTGAAAAGATTATGGAATGTTAAATTTGTTCTCTCTTTGGATTAAGAAATTGGGAAACTGCCACTCATTTTTAAGGAAAAAGCGACTCAACTCTTGAAGCAAATCTAAAATGTCAAAAGCCTTTCATTGACATTGGTTAAACAATTTTTCTTTCGTTTTGTAAGTGAACGAAGTTCTGCATTGTATATACTTTGTTTTTGACATGGCCTTTGCCTGGTGTTGGTGTTCAATAAAGTGTTTGAAAAAAGTAAGTCTTTAACGGTTAAGGGGTAATTATATCTTATAAATGCTCAATAATTTTTTTATTTTATTATTTATTTATATTTTTTAGCGATATTAAAAAAATGATCGAAGTAAGAGATAAAGACGCGACTCAAAATGTTGTTTCTTTTTTTATTATTTTGAGACTTTGTAAAATAAAATCTTTTCTATATTTTCAATGTTATTAAATGACCGTTCTTTTGAATGAGAAGTTTTTCTAAAAAGGAGCATGTCTAAAATAAAAAACAAAGTTAAAAATTTCTAAATTTAAAATAACGAGATTATTCAGCAGGAAATTTTCTCTTCCATTTCCTTTGCCTATGGCTTGCTTCTTTGCTTGCGTAGCAAGGCACGGAAAACGCTTGTGGCAAGGGAACGGCGATGGAAAGAGGGTTGCTTTATTTCCCTTCCCTTCCCTCTGGGAAGGGAAGGGAAATAAATTTTTTTATTAATAGTTCAAGCTCATCAGAAAGAATCTGTTCGTTTTCTAATCAGTTTATAAAGTAAACTTAAGGCTGTTAGTTTTCGAAAAAAAACTTTAAAAAAGCCAAAAGCATTAAAGCGAAGGAATGCAAATGAGTTTTTCTTTGAGTCAAGAACTTATTAGAAAAAAAAAAGTTTTATTTCTAGCAAATGTTAGATTTAAAGATTTTCTTCAGATTAACTTTACTAGCGTATTAAAAAATCAAAAGCATTATTATTTATCAAAGAACACATTACCGCCCACTTTAAGACGAATTCAATCACATTTTTCCAGCTCTAATTTACTTTCGTCAAATATTTCTAGGCCACAGAAATTTTTCATAAAGTCCTACTTGGTTTATTTTCATCATCGATTTGTTTCAAAACGTTTGGGATTTCCTGTGGTTACACAAATTCAAGACCGAAAATCTTCAGTGAATAATTTGCTTATTTCTAATAACTTTTTTCTAGCATTATTACAAAGAGATACAAGGTATCAAAAGTTACCGCATAACATTGCAGCTACTAAAACGTTACGAGCCAGAAAAGAGCTCGGTTCAAAAGAAATGGTGTTATATTGTTCACTTGTTCCACATAGTGGTTTGCATCACTTGCTTCACATAGGGGAGCGCTTCCATTGCTTGCTTTGTAAAGCAAGCAATGGAAGCGCTCCCCTATGTGAAGCAAGTGATGCAAACCACTATGTGGATAAGTCAGAGAGTTTATTAAATTTAAGAAAAAATTCAGGAAAACTTTACGTAAGTGGTCTAAGTGAGATATGGAAAACAAAAAAAGAGAGAAGGGGTAGATTAAGAAAACATGGGAGAGACATGGAAAAGTTTGCTCCACTAAAAAAAAGAATCGGATTTATGAGTTTTTTTGCATATTTTTCGCGGCTTTCGTCTTGCTTCTCTAGTCCACAAAAAAAATACTTAGTAAGGCCAATTGATATAGATATTAAAAAACAAAAATGGAAGATATTAAATGATATCGGAGCTATTGAAAATTTTTGGAATGAATGTTTTGATAAAAGTCAATTAAAGGCTTTCGTTTTTTGGTTTCTTAAAAATTATGGTGAAAATAAAACTGTTTCTTTATTAGAAAAATTGAAAGATTGTGGTTTTAAATATGCTACACAAGCTGGTGTTTCAATAAGTATTGATGATATGATGATTCCTTCTGCGAAATCAGTATTAATAAGTCAGGCGGAAAAACAAGTTTTTAAAGCAATTCTTAATTATAAACGAGGAAAGATTACGGGAGTGGAACGTTTTCAAAAATTAATAGATACATGGCACAGAACTAGTGAAATTTTGAAACAAGAAGTTATTAACAATTTTGAAAAGACTGATACCCTAAATCCATTATATATGATGGCTTTTTCTGGTGCTAGGGGGAACGTTTCACAAGTTCGGCAATTAGTTGGAATGCGTGGTTTAATGGCAAATCCTCAAGGTCAGATTATTGATTTTCCGATTCGAAGTAACTTTCGTGAAGGTTTAACCCTCACTGAGTATATTATTTCAAGCTATGGGGCTCGAAAAGGGATTGTTGATACCGCACTTAGAACGGCTAATGCAGGTTATTTAACAAGACGTTTAGTTGATGTAGCGCAACATGTTATTATAGCTCAATTTGATTGTGGAACTGAACGTGGAATTTTTGTGAGAGAGTTAAAAGAATCAAATAAATGTCTTTATTCTCTGCAAAATCGATTACTAGGTCGAATTTTAGCAAAAGATCTTTTTATTCTTCAAAATGATAGTAATATTTTACTAGGCCAACGAAATCAAGAGATTTCTGCAGAATTATCTTCAAAAATAGCTTTATCGTTCCAAAGAGTTTTTATCCGTTCACCATTAACATGCCAAACAAAAAAATTGGTTTGTCAACTTTGTTATGGCTGGAGTTTAGCCCAAGGAAATTTAGTTTCGATAGGAGAAGCGATTGGAATTATTGCAGCTCAGTCTATAGGTGAGCCTGGGACTCAATTAACAATGAGAACTTTTCACACTGGAGGAGTTTTTTCTGGAGATTTAACAGATCAAATTATCGCTCCTTTTAATGGATTGATTGAATATTCTGGTTATATACCAGGAACTTTAATTCGAACGCCCGAAGGAACCCTTGCTTTTTTAACCAAAAGTGAAGGAAGCTTTTTTTTAAAGCAAACAGGAAATCAAAAAATGTCCTTAGGAAAATCACCTAAACTTTATAAAATCCCCGCTTATACGGTTTTGTTTTTAAGAAATAAAGAAAAATTTTTTGAAAAACAAGTTTTAGCCCAAATATCGCTTTTTTCAAAGCAAAAAAAACAAAGAGATAATGAAGAAAGAAGTATGAAATCAGAACTTGAAGGAGAAGTATTTCATGGGCATATTGATGTTTTAGAACAGATAAATGATTATCAAGAAAAAAAATCGGAATCATGGGATTGGGGCTATATTTGGGTACTTGCTGCAAAAATTTATAAATTTCCAGTTCAATCATATTTCTTCCCAAAAGTAGGTGATTTTGTAACGATGCATTCTGAATTGAACCGAATTTGTTGGTTTCTTTCTGAATCTTGCTTATTACACGAAAAAGCTGTTTTAACTGCTTCTTTAATTAACAAACAATCTCCTTACCCTTTCGAGCAAACTTTGGTGACTTACCCGGTTTCCCAACGTCACAAGTCTTTTCCGTCGCTTTTAGCCCAAGATGTGTGTTCCACTATGTGGGGTAAGCAAACGAAGCAATCTAACAAAGATGCATTTTCTATTCAGGGGGAGATTAAGCCAACAATACTTAATACCACTCCATTGAAAACGATTCGCTTGCCTTCCAGTGCCATAGGCAAAGGAGGCAAGCGAAGGAACCAAAGAGAAGGGAAAGAAAAGAAATTTGGTCATTTAAACGGTCATATTTTGTTAAAAAAAACTCTTTTGGATCTTGTTCTTCAAAAAATTTGCTATCAAAAAATGGGTTATTTTCTTTTCTTTAAAAATTTCGATTTTACTAAATTCAGTTTACAAAAGCAAGTGAAATTAAATTTCTATTCTCAAAAACGATGTGAGCTTGTTAACCAAAAAATTCAACCAACGTTCATAGAATTTTGTTTCTCTAAAATTTCTTCACTAAAGAAAGAAAAGATCTTACGTAAATTAAATATTTGGCAATATAATTTCTTTTTGATTACTTCTAGAAAAAATGATCTTACACAACAAAATAACTTACAAAGTCATCATAAAAAAATTATTGATTGGTTTTTTATAAAATTTTTGTTTTTGATTCGTTCTTTTCGAGTAAAATCACTTTCGTTTACAAGTGGACAAGATGTTTTTTTTACGCCATTGTCAATTGATTCAAGTACGCATCCGGCAAATTTTCTAAAAAAAAACTTTCGTGCAAATTTAACTAATAAAAAACAAAGTACTTCAAATTGGTCTGCTCCTTCTAATTTTTTAATGATCTATGCACCTTCGAAATACCAAAAGATTGCCCCAGGTTTATTTCGATTTTTTTTCATTAGCACGGGAAATTCATTTTCGAGGAGCTATCCAACTTCTTTCCCATTTCGTGACTTGAGACAAAAAACAGCTATGGAGAATAAAGGAAAAACTTTTGAAGGGAAGAATATTTATCATGTAAATTCAAAAAATTTAAGTACTCTTAGACGAATTTTGTATGTTTCTCAACCCCTATTTCATTTAAAGACTTTAGATTTTGTCAAAAAAATTTCGTTAACTTCTTTTTCTCTGAAAAAATTAACAGAAAAGAAGTTCAATCAATTTCAGTCAATTTTAGGGCGTTTTCCTCCTATTTCCCAGAGGGAAGGGAAAGGAGCTAAAGCCGTTTCTCTTCCCTCTTTCCTTGCCTATGGCGTTTCCCTTGCTACGCAAGCGAAGCAACCAAAGGGAAGAGAAGGAACGAAATGGGAAAGGAAGGAACGAAATGGGAAAGGCACTTTTAAAAGTAAAAAAAGACAAAAACTTAAATTATTAAACATTTTTTATAATGATTTAAAAGATATTTCTTCTATGCCACCAATTTTTTTGAAAACTAATAGACAAGGAATATCGGGATTCTTAATAAAAAAGAATCCTTTAGTTAGTCATGCTTTTCTTCCTTTTCCCGTTTCTCGCTTCTCTTCCCTTGATACGCAAGGGAAGCAACCAGAGGGAAGGGAAAAGGAAAGGGAAGAGATGGGAAATGAAGGTAAAGAAAAAGAGAAAAAGATTACAGAAAGTAAGATCAAAAATTTTAGTAGTTTTGTTCAAGTTAGAAGATTAAAAATATGGGATAAGAACATTTCAAAAGAAGGGGAAAAAATCAATTCTTTTCTTAATAATTTTTTACCTTCAAAAAATGTGATTTCTCGTTTTTTAAATGATAGTTCAAGCGCAAGAAAGTGGAATGCTAGAAATAAAAGAAAAGGATTGTGTGGTCAAATAAGTAAAAATAACCAAGGAGACCTTACTTCAGCAAAATACTCTTCATTACTGCAATCGAAAATATTAAAATATTTGAAACAAAAAACAAGAAAACAAATTTTAAATTCGATGAATAAGTTATTTCATTTTAGAGAGTATCGTGAACTTTTAACTCCCCAACTGAGAAGGGAATCAGCAAAAGAATTTAAGCCCAAAAATTATTTTCTATATTTGAAAAATCATTGGAATCTCTGTTCTTTTTTAAGTTCGATTATTTTAACTTTTAAAGTTTCTTTGAAAAGTGAAAGTTCTTTTTTCCAAACTTTACCAAAAATTTTTTTAAATAGAAAAAAAACCTTTTTGGACCATCAAAAACATGAACTAAAAATGACAATTAAAAAAGGTTGGATTTATTTTCCTTTGAGTCCAATTGACGCTTGCGCGTATCATAAAACTTGGATTCCATTAGGAGAAACAATTTTGCGAGATTTCCTTTTTGATAAACATATCACTTATATTGAAGTTTTAAATACGAAACTACAAGAGAAAACAATTCAAAATTCAGAAAGCCAAAAATTTAAGCATTGGGTGAAAAGAGGAATAAGTCGCTATCAACCTTTTTCTTATACCCCTAGCAAAGCTTTTAACGTCTTCCGTGCCGTAGGCGTTTCCCTTGCTACGCAAGCGAAGCAACCGTTTCCCAGAGGGGTTGCTTTGCAAGGAAGGGAAGAAACTAAATCCAGAGGGAAGGGAAACAGCAAGGAGAAAGAACCATTGGATCCAACATTTTCTAGAGTTCCACTAAAGAGTTCAACTAATTCGTTCCTTTTATTAATTCGGAATGTTAAACAATATTATTTACCAAAAATTGAACAATTTAAGAATCAAATTTATAACTATAAAACTCAAAATCATTTACAACAAAATTTAACTTTTCAAAATTATCAATATTTATTTTTAAATAAACAACAAAAAAATGAAACATTTTTAACAAAATTTCCCAATATTGACTTAAAAATTCAATCTCTTTTGAATAAAACTACAGATTTTGAATATGTCAATCAAAAGCACTATAAAAATTTTCTATGTAAAATCCCAATAACAAAATTACAGCCCTACGCTCAAAAAAAGAAACAACAAGATCAATTGGTTAGAAATATAGATAGCAATAAAGGAAAAAATCCAAATAAAATCCCGTACGTTTCGATAAATTTGTCACAGAACTTTGTTCAATTTTCTAACCTAAAAACAACAAGATCAGTTTATTTTAGTATAAAATCTTTAAATCTTTGGGCATTAGAAATAAGATTCTTTAGTTCGTCACAGTTTTCATCGTTATTTAAATTTCCTCAATTTCAATTAAACTCTATTAGTCATTTCGATTTCTCTCGTAATCAAGTAGAATCTAAAGAGATCTTTTATAAAATTCGAATAGATTTTTGGTCATACCTTCTTTTAAAAAACAAACATATCATTCAACGTCAGCCTTTGCTAATTGATTCACAAAATTCGTCTCAAACTGAATCTATGATTCATCCTTTTATTTCACCTACCTTTTCAGCATTTGAAATGATTAAAGAGAGATCTTTAGAAACTCCGAAAAAGAGGTTAGCAAAAAAACTAGATTTTATAACAGCATTTCCTTATTTATTAAGTTTTCCATTATTTTCTTTTAGTTTTGTGCAAATGCGAAATGACTTATTAAATCCTAGGATTTCTGGCTCGTATTCTTCCAGACAAACTAACGAAATATCAGTCTTAGAAAGACAATATTTTTCCCCAATTTTTCCGTCTGTAAAAAATCAGTTATTTATAAGTAAAAAAAATCGTATTTCGGCACATTCATTTTTTGCTACAACTAGTTTTTTAAGTCCTTATAAGGGTGAAATCATCGATTCTTCAATAATGTCAAAGTCTTTTTCTTTATCTCAAACTTTAAGTAAAGTTTCTGAAAATTTTAAAAATAAATGTCAACTAATTTTAACTTCACATGATCTCATTAGTTTTTCTCTTGCAAAATCAAAGAAAATCAATACAGTTTGGAAATTCAGTAACTCCTCCTGTTTCCCGTTTTCCGTTTCCCGTTTCCCAAAGGGAAGGGAAGGGAAGGGAAAGCGTTTCCCTTCCTCTTTTGTTTCAAACGTATCTGTTTATCCTTTTGTACGTTTTCCTTTAACATCTTGGTGTTTTTTATTTCCTTTTATTTTCCACCATCTTATATTTGATGGCTATGCTTCAGCTAAAGAAAGCAAGAAACACAAAAAATGGATACTGGGAACTACGAAAGAAAAAAAAATAAGGTATTTTCAAATGGTACTGTCAAGAAGAATAGCTCTACGAAAACAGATTTACATATGTCAAAGAGATATGGGTAACAAATCGAGCAAAAAAATGTCTTGCATTGCTTGCTTTGATGACTTTGATTGCGTAGCCAAGCAATCAAAACCATCAAAGCAAGCAATAAAAAAAAGTCAAACAAAAGTTTTTCCTTTGCAATCTGCTTATGTAGCTGGCAAACAAAATAAATCTTTTTTTTATAAAAACCATCAAAGAAAAAAATTTGAGCAAATAAGCAAAGTTTCTTCCGAAAATATTGTTATTCAGTTTAAGCAAAAAACTTATAAAGTTAAAAATTTACATTTAAGTTTGCATTCAAAAAAGAAGAATTCGAGTCGTTTCCTAAGTTTAGGAAAATTTATGTTTTATGGGGATTTTTGTTCTATTAAAGATATTGAACCTTTGACTTTTAGCCGACTTTCTCCAATACAAAATTCTAAGAAAAAATTAGCTATTAATCAAGCGGGACTACTTATTCATATTAATCGTTCAAAATTAACTTTACGAAAAGGACAACCTTTTTTTGTTTCACCAAAAGCTATATTACATCAATCTAATGGAGAATTTGTTCAAAAAAGTGAGTCTGTAGTTACTCTAGCGTATCAGCGAGTAAAAACCGGAGATATTGTTCAAGGAATTCCGAAAATTGAACAAATATTTGAGGCACGAACAACAAAAAAAGGAAGACTTTTTCGAGATAGCTTACCTAATATGTTAGAAAACATTTTTTTACGGTATAAATATAGATTAACACAAGAAAAAGCTGTTCGACAAAGTTATTATAAAATTAGACAAATTATTGTTGATGGTGTCCAAAGGGTTTATCGTTCGCAAGGGGTTTCAATAGCAGATAAACATATTGAAGTCATTGTCAAAGAGATGACTTCAAAGGTTCGAATTATTAATCGTGGAGTGACTGCTTTTTTTCCAGGTGAATTGGTGGATTTAGACTTTGTTGAACATTTGAATTTAAAATTTATTAAAAAAATAAAATATGAACCTCTTGTTTTAGGAATTAGTAAAGCTTCATTGTCCGCAGATAGTTTTTTATCTTCAGCGTCTTTTCAACATACTATTCGAGTTTTAAGTCAAGCGGCTATTTATAAGAAATATGATTTCTTAAGAGGTTTAAAAGAAAATGTTATTGTCGGAAATTTAATTCCTGCAGGGACAGGTTTTTTAACAAAACTTGATGATAAGATCAAACGAAACCTGGGAAGTAATTATTTATCTGTTTCATAAAATGAAAAATTAGTCTTTATTTACAAGATAATAAAAAATGTTTTATTATCTTGTAAATTTTTTCAGTAAATGGGGTTCACTTAGCTATTTTTCGTATAAAAAAGCGTTATTTTGAAGTTTAAAAAATTTCTTTCCATTCCGTTCCCTTACCTCTGGGTTAGCTTCTTTGTTTCCCTTCTCTTTGGGAAACAAAAAAGGCGGGGGGGGGCCACAGGCAAAGCAAGCAAAGAAAGAGGGAAGGGCAAGGTGAACCATTCGTCCTTGGTTAACTTATCTCCTAACCCATTGTGATATGTTTGCAAATTGAGGGTTCATAATTGAAAATATCACAATGGGTTAAGAGATAAGTTAACAAAACTGAGGGCGTTTATGCTCGAACTTATCTTTAGAGACTGTTTTTAGGTTTACCCTCGTTTTTTCTAAAAGAATGACTTCGGATTTAAGTCAGTGCACTAAATGGATTAGACTTAGAGACTAAACTTATTCTTTCTTAAAAAATATGGTTAGTTTTTTCTTATTTTGTTTTCATTCTTTAGAATGAAACATATGTAAAGTGTTAGTTATTTGACTCAGAGATTTTATAATACGAATTCATTCGTACAAAAAATATTCCTAAGAATAATGTTAAAATATTGTTATTTGTTTCAACTAATTCATTGAAAAATTTTAAATGGAATTAAAATTTTTATGATGCGAGGTAGTCTCATAAAATGAAAAACAGTTGTTTTCCTTTATTCAAAAGGACTAACTTAGTACTGGAT
>Ga0075019_10001853_pt1 | contig 12029 bp, 11 predicted proteins | sample ColStrG_CSR_2013_FD_71473 | JGI IMG/M metagenome (GOLD analysis project Ga0075019, IMG submission 71473) | Freshwater sediment microbial communities in response to fracking from Pennsylvania, USA - Cold Stream Run_MetaG_CSR_2013 | ecosystem: Environmental > Aquatic > Freshwater > Creek >...
GCCCTGGTGCGCCGGGCCGCCGACGAGTGCGACACGGTGGCGGTCACCGACTTCGTGAACCCCACCCAGTTCGCCGAGGCCGCCGATCTCACCAACTACCCCCGCACGCTGGACGCCGACGTCGAGGTCGCCGGCGCCGCCGGCGCGTCGGTGGTGTTCGCCCCCGGGGTCCACGAGATCTACCCGCGCTGGCCCGAGCCGCCCATCACCACGGTGTCGGTCCGGGGGCTGGCCGACCGGTGGGAGGGAGCCTCCCGTCCCGGCCACTTCGACGGCGTGGCCACGGTGGTGGTCACGCTGCTGTCGGCCGCCGGCCGGTGCCGCACCTACTTCGGCGAGAAGGACTTCCAGCAGCTGGCCGTCGTCCGACGGGCGACCGCCGACCTGTCGCTCCCGGTCGAGGTGGTCGGCTGCGCCACGGTGCGCGAGGAGGACGGACTGGCGCTGTCGAGCCGCAACGTGCGGCTGGCCCCCGACGAGCGCGCCGCCGCCCCCGTCCTGCACCGTGCGCTGCGGGCCGGCGCCGGAGCGCTGGCGTCCGGGGCCGACCGGCCCGCCGTCGAGGAGGCCATGGCCCGGACCGTCGCCTCCGAGCCCCTGGTGACCCTCGACTACGCCGTGCTGGTCGATGCCCGGGACCTCGAGCCGGCCGACGACCTGGGGGCCGACCGTCCGCTGCGGCTCCTCGTCGCCGCGACCGTCGGCCCGGTGCGCCTGATCGACAACCTCGACCCCCGGGACCCCGGGTGAGCGCGGCGTCGCCGGGACCGGGTCCGCTCGACGTCCTGGTGCTGGGCAGCGGGGTGGCAGGCCTGTCGGCAGCCGTCCGCCTGGCGGCGCCGCTGACGCCGACCGGCGGGAGCGCCGACGGCGGCGACGGCCTGCGGGTCGGGGTCCTGACCAAGGCCGAGTTGTCCCAGTCGGCCACGCGGTGGGCCCAGGGCGGGGTCGCCGCCGTCCTCGGCGGCGACGAGGACTCGACCGACCTGCACCTGGCCGACACCCTGGCTGCCGGCGCGGGACTGTGTGACGCCGACGCCGTGCGGGTCCTGGTCGACGAGGGCCCGACCCGGGTCCACGAGCTCATCGCCATGGGCGCGGTCTTCGACCGCCAGCCGGGGGGCGCCCTGGCGCTCGCCCGCGAGGGCGGCCATTCGACGGCACGGGTGGTCCACGCCGGCGGTGCGGCCACCGGCGCCGAGGTGGAGCGGGCACTGGTGGACGCCACCCGGGCGTCGGCCGCCGCCGTCCTGGAGGAGTGGTTCGCCCTCGACCTGCTGGTGGAGGGGGGCCGGTGCCGCGGCGTGGTGGCCCTCAGCACCGACGGGTCGGTGGTGGAGGTGCGGGCCACCCACACCGTCCTGGCCACCGGCGGGGCCGGACAGGTCTTCTCGGTCACCACCAATCCGGCCGAGGCCACCGGCGACGGGCTGGCCATGGCCCTGCGGGCCGGGGTGGCGGTGGCCGACGTCGAGTTCATGCAGTTCCACCCGACCGCGCTGCACCACCCGGCCATGCCCCGTCCGCTGCTGTCGGAGGCGCTGCGGGGCCACGGCGCCCTCCTGCGCGACGCCAGGGGCGACCGGTTCGTGGACGAGCTGGCCCCCCGGGACGTGGTCAGCCGGGCCATGGCCGAGTGCATGCACGACCAGGGGGTCGACAGCCTGTGGCTGGACGCCACCCTGCTCGACTCCTTCGATGCCCGGTTCCCGACCATCAGCGCCTCCCTGGCCGCCATCGGGCTCGACCCGTCGAAGGACTGGCTCCCGATCGCACCGGCCGCCCACTACCTGTCGGGGGGCGTGCTGACCGACCTGTGGGGGGCGACGGCGCTGCCCGGACTGTGGGCCGCCGGTGAGGTGGCGTGCACCGGGGTCCACGGGGCCAACCGGCTGGCCTCCAACTCGTTGCTCGAGGGCATGGTGTTCGGCGCCCGGCTGGCCGAGACGATCCTGGACGGTGCCGACGGTCCGACCCCGACCGGGGTCCTGGCCCCGCTGCTCGAGGGGCGCACCGAGCCGGTGGCCCCGGGGGCGACCCATCGGACCGATGCCGCCGCCGCACCGCCCGACGACGGGGCGGCCTCCTGGCCCGACGTGGCCAAGACCCGGGACCGCCTACAGCGGGCGATGACCGACGGTGCCGGTGTCGTCCGCAGTGCCGACTCGCTGGCCCGTGCCGGCCGCACCGTGGCCACGGTGGCCGCGGCCATCGGGTCCGGTGCGCCGGTGGACCGGGCCCTCGGCGAGCTGGTCAACCTGGCCACGGCGGCCCGCAGCGTCCTCGAGTCCGCCACGCTGCGCCAGGAGACCCGGGGTGCGCACGCCCGGAGCGACTTCCCCCTGGTGTCCGACGCCTGGCACCGCCGGATCGTGCACGGGGACGGCCACGCCACCGTCCTGTCGCCGGTCGGGTCGCCCGGGGGTGCACCGGGCCGTGCCGCCGCCCGCCGCCCGGACGGGACCCCGGCGTGACCGCGCCCGTGTCCGACGGGTGGGCACCGGTCCTCGACCCGCCACGGGCCGCGGTGGTCGACGCCGTCAGCCGCGCCATTGCCGAGGACGTCCTGCCCCTGGGGGACCTGACCGCCGGGCTGGTCGCCGCCGACCGTCGTGCGGTGGTCGACGTGGTGAGCCGGGAGCGAGGCGTGGTGGCCGGCCGGGCCTGCGCCGTCGAGGCCTTCGCCCAGATCGACCCGGGACTGGCGGTCACCTGGCTCCTGCCCGACGGCGCCGCGGTGGTCCCGGGGTCGGTGGTCGCCACCGTGGAGGGACCGCTGCGCTCGATCCTCACCGCCGAGCGCACCGCACTCAACTTCCTCGGCCACCTGTCGGGGGTGGCCACGCTGACCCGTGCCTTCGTGGACGCGGTGGGTGCCGCCAACCCGGCCACCCGGGTGCTGGACACCCGCAAGACCACCCCGGGCCTGCGGGCCCTGGAGAAGGCGGCGGTGCGGGCGGGCGGCGGCGTCAACCACCGCGGCAACCTGTCCGAGGGCGTGCTGGTCAAGGACAACCACCTGGGCGGGGCCACCATCGCCGAGGCGGTGGCCCGTGCCCGGCGCCAGTGGCCGGGCCGCATGGTCGAGGTCGAGTGCGACCGGCTGGACCAGGTGGCCGAGGCGGTGGCCGCCGGCGCCACGGTGGTCCTGCTCGACAACATGGGGCCGGAGACGGTGGCCGAGGCGGTGGCGCTGGTGCGGGGCGCCGGCTCCGACGCGCTGGTCGAGGTGTCGGGCGGGGTCACCCTCGCCACGGCGCCGGGCCTGGCCGCGGCCGGGGCGGACCTGCTGTCGGCAGGTGCGCTGACCCACTCGGCTCCGGTGCTCGACCTCGGGCTGGACCTCCGGGCCTGACCCGGGGCGCCCGCCGCCACCACCACGACGACACCGGCACCAGGAGCGCCGGATCCCAGGAAAGGAACGACATGCTGCTTGCCATCGACGTGGGGAACACCGAGACGGTGGTCGGGCTCTTTGCCGACGACCCGGGCGCGCCCGTCGACGAGTCGGTCCCCCGCGACGGCACCGAGCCGGTGGGCCTCGCCCACCACTGGCGCCTCTCCACGGTCGACGTGCGCACCGCCGACGAGCACGCCCTGCTGCTGACCCAGCTGCTCGACCTCAACGGGCTCGACATCGACGATGCCGTGACCGGGATCGCGGTGACCTCGTCGGTGCCGCTGGTGACGGCCAACCTGCGCCAGATGGCGACCCGGTGGTTCGACGTGCCGGCGGTGGTGCTGGAGCCGGGCGTCAAGAGCGGCATGCCCATCCTCTACGACAACCCGAAGGAGGTGGGCGCCGACCGGATCGCCAACGCGGTGGGCGCTTACGACCTGTTCGGCGGCCCCTGTGTGGTGGTCGACCTCGGGACGGCCACCACCTTCGACGCCATCTCATCGGCCGGCGAGTACCTCGGCGGGGCGATCACCCCGGGCGTGGCCATCAGCCTGGACGCCCTCTTCGCCCACGCCGCCGCCCTGCGACGGGTGGAGCTGGTGGAGCCGCGCAGCGTCATCGGCAAGTCGACGGTCGAGTCGATCCAGTCGGGCGCCCTCTACGGGTTCGCCGGCCAGGTCGACGGTCTGTGCCGGCGGTTCGCGGCGGTGCTCGGTGAGTGCACGGTGGTGGCCACGGGCGGACTGTCCGAGCTGATCTCGCCCTACGCCGAGGAGATCGAGTACGTGGAGCCGTGGCTCACCCTGCACGGCCTGCGGATCATCTTCGATCGGAACGTCGTCAGCGGCTGAGCGGCAGGGCCGTGCCTCAGCCGAAGCGCAGGCGGCTGACCGTGGCCATCGAGCACCAGTAGACGGTGGCGTCCCAGCCGAGGGCGGGGAACACGGCCGACTGGATGGGGCCCTCGGTGTCGGCCCGGGCCAGTTCGGTGCCGGTGGCGATGTCGACCACCACCACCTGTTCGACCATGCGCTCGACGTCGTGGTCGCCGGTCACCAGGGCACCGTCGCCCGGCAGCAGGAGCAGGTGGGAGGCGTGGTCGTGGTCCCGGCGCCAGCGCGGTGCGAGCGACCCGTCCTCGGCGATGTCGAAGGCGGCCATGACCCCGTTGCCGCTGTCGTAGCCGACGACGATGCGGCGCTGCACGTCGACGACGGGGGGGTTGGTGATGAGCCCGCCGGTCGCCTCGGAGACGGCCACGGTGGACACCGAGCCGTCGGCCAGGTCGACCCGGATCAGCTGCAGCGGTGTGGTCGACACGCCCTTGCCCCGGAACGAGCCGTCGAAGTTGGTCGAGCCGTCGCCGTTGTCGAGGAACCAGGCCGCCCCGAGCGCCAGCACGCAGTCCCACCCGTAGGTCTGTCCCTCGTCGGTCCGGTAGGTGGCACGGAATCCGGGGTCGGCCACGAACCCGCCGTCCCACCCGACGCGGAGCAGGCTGGTGTCGCCGACCACGTAGAGGTGGTCCCCGTCCGAGGAGATGCGGGCGATGGACGGCTCGGCCAGGTCGAACCGGTCGATGACGGTGAGGCCGTCGGGCTCGAGCGCGACCAGTTGGCCCGGCACCCGCTCGTGCGGCGCCACCGGCGCGCCGGGCAGCGAGCCGGCGAAGTCCTTGGTGACCAGGGTGCCGTCCGGGAGGATGACGAAGCTGTTGTAGGGCCGGGGCCGGGGGAGCTCGGCGGTGGCCAGCACCTCGAGGTCGGCCGACAGCCGGTGGGCGTGGGTCCCGAACACGACGTACAGCGAGCCGTTGGCATGGGCGGCGAGGCCGCCCGGCCACATCGGCCCGCCGGCCAGCGGCCCCGAGTCGGCGAGCGTGGCCAGGGTCAGGGGGTCGACCCGTTCGACCGAGCAGGTGGCGTCGGGGCCCATGCCGGTGCGCAGGAGGTAGACCTCGCCCGGGTCACGGGTGACGACCATGGTGACCAGCGGGTCGGTACGCGACACCACGTCGACCGGGCCGCCCGGGAGGATCGTCGGCGTCGGGCTGGCGTCAGCGGGCACGCCGAGCCGGCGGGGCCCGCCGTCCTCGCCCGGCCACGGCCCGGACCAGTAGCCGGCGTCGGGGTCCGTGCTCATACCGGGGCCTCGAGGACGAGCCGGTCGGGCCGGACCGGGGGCTGGGAGTCCCACAGGTCGGCCACCAGGTCGTCGCGGAGCGGACGGGCGGCGGGGTCGTCCCACAGGTTGACCTGCTGCAGCGGGTCCTCGGCCAGGTCGTAGAGCTCGCCCTCGGTGCCGTCGTGGCTGGTGCCGGGCAGGTAGGCGGTCACCACCCAGTGGTCGCGCATCATGGTGCGCAGGTGGACGTCGGTGCCGAACAGCTCGCTGTCCCACTCGGTCAGCACCTTGTCGAAGCCGCGGGACTCGGCGTCGGCGTCGTCCACCGGCAGCGGCTCGCCCTGCATCCACTCCGGCGGCTCGATCCCGGCGATGACGCAGAAGGTGGGGGCGAGGTCGACCAGGCCGACCGGGCGGCTGACCACCGAGGCGCCGGCCGAACCTGCGGCACGCGACGACGGCGCCGGTCGCCACACCAGGGGCAGGCGCATCAGCGCGTCCACGTGGTACGGACCCTTGAAGAGCAGGCCGAAGTCGCCCTGCAGCTCGCCGTGGTCGGTGGTGAAGACCACGTCCACGTCCTCGGTCCACCCGCGTTCGGCGATGCGGTCCATCACCCGGCCCAGGGCCTCGTCGATCAGCTCCACCTCGACGGCGTTGCGGGCGTTGACCTCACGGACCTGGTCGGCGGTGAGGGTGGCCGGGACCCAGTCGGCGGGGGCCTCGTAGTTCGACACCAGGGTCCCGTCGTACCAGGCCCGCCAGTGACGGGGCTTGCCGTCGATGATGGCCTCACGGGCGGCCCGGTCCTCGGGATAGCCCGCCGGCAGCGGGACCTCGCGCCAGTCGACCCGTCCGACCTCGGACTCCGGCGGGTCCCAGGGGTGGTGCGGGTCGGGGAAGCTCATCCAGCAGAACCAGTCGTCGTCGGTGTCGACCGAGTCGAGCCAGTCGATCGTCCGGTCGGCCACCCAGTCGGTGTGGTAGATCCCGCGGTCGATCGGGTTGACCTTCACCTGGGGGGCGCCGGTGTCGCCCCCGGCCGCTGCGCTGACCTGCAGCGAGTCGTCGATGGCCCGGCAGTACATCCCGAGGGCCTCGGGGTGCTCGTGCAGGAGCCACTGGCAGTAGTGCAGCGGTCCCATGGCGCCGTGGGCGGCGGTCTCCAGGTGCTCGAAGCCGCGCCGGGACCCTCCGTGGGGGGTGGTCCCCTCGGTGGAGAGCAGGTTCTCCTCGAAGCGGAGGAACGGGTCGAAGTAGGGCTCGAAGTGGGCCTTGCCCACGAGGGCCGTCCGGTAGCCGGCCAGGCGCAGGACCTCGGCCACCGACGGCGCGTCGCCTGGCAGCGGCACACCGTTCATCCACACGCCGTGGGTGCTCGGGTGCTGACCGGTCACGATGGTCGAGCGGGACGGCATGCACACCACGGACTGCGGATGGGCGCGGTCGTAGCGCACGCCCTCGGCGGCCAGGCCGTCGATGACCGGGGTGCGGGACAGGATCCCGCCGTTGCAGGCGAGGGTGTCGTAGCGCTGCTGGTCGGTGGTGACGAAGAGGATCTTGCGGCCCATCAGCGGGCTCCTTTCGGGTGCGTCCGGTCGGGGGAGGCCGGGCTGGTGTGGCGGTGGGGACGGCGCGGCCCGGTCACGGGGCCCCCGGGCCGGTGGCTCACGTGACCGGGTCGACGCCGAGCAGGGCCGGCAGGTGGTCGAGCGCGGCTCGGGCCGCACCGCTGATCACCAGGGCGAGGACCGCGGGTTCGGCGTCGACGCTGTACGCGACGAGGCACGTCCCGTCGTGGAGGTCGTGGACGTCGATGGTGCTCAGGTGCTCGACGAACAGCGGTGCGATGATCCGGTACTGGAAGCGACGGAGGTTGTGGTCGATGGTGAGCATGCGCTCGGGCATCGGCAGCCCCGACCGGGTCTGGATCGTCCGGTGGTCACCGTCGATCACGCAGGACTCGACGCCCTCCCACCACTCGGGCAGTCGCTCGGGTGCACCCACCACGTCCCACACCGTGTCAGGTGGGCAGGCGAGGCGGATGGCGTGGCGCATGCTGCCGCGTCTGGCGGTCATCGGGAACCTCCGGGGGAGAGGAGGGCGGTCAGGGCCGCGACGATCACGGCGCTGGCGCGCTCGGTGGAGCCGCCCGGATCACCGGTGAGCAGCTGGTAGGACTCGAACGAGGCGAGCACGTCCGACGAGGCGAGGGCCTGTTCGGCCCGCTCGCCGCCCAGGGCCCCGAGCTCGGGGGCGAACAGGGCGGCGAGCTGGTTGCGCAGGTAGTGGCGGCCTTCAGCGACGGTGGCGGCCAGCCGGGGCTGGAAGGGGGCGCGCAGGCGTGCCACGTGGGCGGCCTGGCCGATGGTGGCGAACAGCCGCACCCGCTGGTCGACCAGGGCCCGTACCCGCTCGTCGAACGGGGCGTCGGGTCCGATGTCGAGCTGCACCAGCGGCACGGCCCGGGCGAGCTGCCGGGTGATCGCCTCGCCGGCCAGGTCGTCGGTGTCGTCGAAGTACCGGAACAGCGACCGTGGGGAGATCCCGGCCCGCTCGGCGATCTCGTCGGTGCCCGGACGGAGGTTCCCCTCCTGGTAGAGGTCGAGGAGGGCGTCGACCACGGCCTGGCGGTTCACCGCCCGGCGCAGGCGCCGCCCGTCCGTCTCGGTCGGTTCCTCCCCGGCCTCGGTCGCCGGCGCCGGTCCGGTCAGGTCGGTCACCGGGGGTCGTCCCGGACCGGGGCCGGAGTGCAGATGTCGCCCACCCGGGGGTCGACCCGACCGTCGAGCAGGTCCCGGTAGGCGGCCTCGACCTGGTCCGGCCCGGTGCGGTGGCGGAGGGTCAGCCACCCGTCGGTGAACGGCACGAAGCGGTCCCATGCCCCGGCCACCGCGGCCTCGAATCCCTCCCGGCCCCAGTCCTTGCGGCGCTTGGCGATCTGGTCGGGGGCGAACAGGAATTCCGGGTGCGGGCCGGGCGGCGGGTCCCCGGGGGCCGTGGTGTCGTCCCAGTGGGTGTCGCCGACCACCATGGAGTGGCGCAGGTGGCCGCCGAGGCGGGAGTGGACGGCATGGGTCACGTCGCGCCGTCCGGCGACGTCGATGTAGCAGGAGTCGACCGCGTCCAGTCCGGCGACCTCGTCGTAGGTCACCACGCTCGAGTAGCAGCCGAGCGAGCGCACGAACTCGACGTTGGGTGCCGAGGTCAGCCCGACGACCTGGACCCCGTCCCGCTCGGCCAGCAGGAATGCGGCGCCGATGGCGGTCTTGGACGAGGCGCTCGACACCACCGCCGTCCCGGCACCGAACAGGCCGTGGTCGGCGAGGAAGTCGTCCACCACGAACGAGGTGACGAACAGCGGCCACAGCAGCATCTGCTGCGCCTCACGTTCGGGTCGGTAGACCCGGTCGGCATCGGTGAAGCCGTAGCGGGCGTAGACCGACGGGACCGCCTCGCGTGCGGCGGCGAGGTCGGAGAAGCCCTGGTCGTCGATGCGACCCGGCGTGACCACCAGTTCGTCGCCCATGGGGAAGTAGCCGTAGACACGCCGGCCTTCGGCGATGCCGGGCGTCGTCGACTCGACCACGTCCCCGAAGCCCCACACCGGCACCCGTCCCCAGGCCACGCCGTCCTCGACCGGGCCCGGGAAGCACTGCCAGTAGCGCATCAGCTCGCCGTAGACGGCGTAGGTGATGTTGTTGGCGCTGAGGCCGAAGGTGTCCACCCGCAGCCGGGCCTCGCCGGGGGTCAGGGCCGCGGACTCCGCCTGCACCACCCGGACGTGGCGGAGGTCTGCCTTGTCGACTTCGATCTGCACGGGACCTCGCTTCGCTGTCTCACCGGACCGGGTCCCGGGCGGTGCCGACGGGCCAGGGTAACAGTTGACAGTAGTTGTGACAAGTGTTTACCCTGTCCGCACGGGCCCGGTCGTCGGCGTCCCGGGAGGGAGACGTCGTGGCAGAGGATCCAGCGCAGGACGCGGCCGCGACGGACGGGAGCACCAGCCTGGTGCTGGACTCGCTCCAGCGCCGCATGCGGGCACTGTTCTCCCTCTACGAGGACGCGGTGGCCACCATGACCCTCGAGCACGTCAACCACTTCGAGCGGGAGGGCGTCCTGCCGATCGCCTTCAGCCTGTTCCACATCGTCAACATGATCGACGCCTCGTTCCTGCTGATGACCGGCACGGCGCCGCTGTGGGACGAGACGTGGGAGGCCCGGGTCCACCCCGCCATCCCCGACCACGGCAAGCACCGCACCGTCCACGAGATGGGTGGGCAGCGCATCGGCGACTACGACGAGTTCCAGGCCTACATGACGGCGGTGTTCGCACGGGTGGAGGGGTGGCTGGCGGACCTCGACCCGGCGGAGCTCACCCGGCTGGTGATCCCCCGGCCGTTCCCCGAGCAGATCGCCAGCACCTACAGCGCCCGGGTGGCCGGACCGGAGGGGATCACGCTGCTGGATGCCACCGAGTGCTGGATCTACCAGCACGGCCTGCGCCACATGGGCGAGATCGAACTGGCCCGCGGCCTGGTCGGCCTGGGGGGCATGACGTCCTGACCCACCCGCGCACCGACCCCGGCCCCTGGACGCCGGGTCCGTCGGGCATCGGGTCCGCCGCGCACCGGGGCGCGGACCTCACACTTTCCTCACACCGTGCTCATGGAACCCGTACCTCCGGGGCGGAGTGTGCAGGCACGGAAGGTACGGGCGCCCGGCCCGCCACCCGCCGCAGGCGCCCGGGGCGCCGACCGAACGCACCGGGAGATGGGTACAGTTCGTGCTCAGGTTCCGTCGGTGGGATCCGATGGTGCAGGTAGGAGTCGGGGGGACCACAGGTACCCCGTTACCAGGAGGAGTGGGTCATCGTGTCGCACGTCAAGGTGTTCGCAACCAAGGTCGCCGTGTCGCTGGCGGCGGTCGGCTCGCTGTCGATGGCCGGTGCCGGCATGGCCGGGGCCGCCACCCAGCCGGGCTCCCAGCCGGTGAGCCACTCGGCCGCCGCACAGCACCGGTTGTGCATGCTCGGACGCAGCCACCAGGAGCAGGCCGCCCGGAGCCAGGCCCACTTCGCGGCCGTCACGGCCAAGTTCGCGGCCCTGGAGGCGAAGGCCCAGCAGGCCGGACACACCAAGGCTGCCGCCTACTGGAAGTCGGTCGTCGACCACCGTACGGCGACCCTGGCCAAGCGCCAGGCCCGCACCACGGCCCGCTTCGCCCACCCGGGCAAGTGGGCCGCCAGGGTCAGCTCCTCCTGCTGAGCTGTCCTGCCGACGAGTCCCCCGACAGGGTTCAGGAGGTGGGGAGCCCGTCGACCAACGTGTGGGCCAGACGGGTGAACGCCTCCGCCAGCTCGGCCGACGGGCCGGCCAGGGCGGCGGAACCGGCCTGCTCGGCGTAGTCACGGGCCACCAGCACGGACTGGGCGATGGCACCGGACCCGGCCACGATGGCCCGGGCCTTCTCCTGCTCGGGTAGCCCGAGCGGCTGGCCGAGCAGGTCCCGGAGCTCGGGACCGTGCACCGGGTCGGCCAGCGTGAGCAGCACGGGCAGGGTGTAGATCCCCTCGGCCAGGTCCTGGCCGGCCGGCTTGCCCAGGTCGGCCTCGGTGCCCACGACGTCGAGGATGTCGTCGCGCACCTGGAAGATCATCCCGAAGCAGCGTCCGAAGTCGGTGAAGGCCTCGACCTCGGGTCGGGGCAGACCGCCGGTGAGTGCGCCGATCCGGCACGAGGTGGCCATGAGCGACGCGGTCTTGCCGGCGATGGCGGTCGAGTACTCGGCGCGCGAACGGTCCACCCGGAAGGCGGCCCGCACCTCGGCCACCTGGCCCTGGCACAGCTCACCCAGGGTGGCGGCCAGCAGGGCGGCGATCTCGACCCCCAGACCGGCGGCGATCTCGGCCGACCGGGCCAGGAGGAAGTCACCGGCCACGATGGCCACCAAATTGCCGAACCGGGCGTTGACGCTCTCCACGTTGCGGCGCATGGTCGCCTCGTCCATCACGTCGTCGTGGTAGAGCGAGGCGAGGTGGACGAGCTCGACGGCCACGGCGCCGAGCAGGTCCTCGCGGCTGGCGTCGCGGGCGCCCGACGTGGCCGTGGCCAGGGCCAGGACCGGGCGCAGCCGCTTGCCGCCGGCCGCCAGCAGGTGGGTGGTGACCTCGTCGAGGAACTCGTCGCCGGTCACGACGGACTCCACGAGCAGGGGCTCGAGGCGGGCGAGCTGATCTTCGAGTGCGGGGAGTCCCAGGAGGTCGACGACGTTCACTGGCTACAGACGATAGGGCAGACTGCCGATGGGTGATACATGCCCGTTGGCTTCCAGGCGTGCGGGTGCGGGTGAACCCTGCACCTGTAGACTTGGGTCCCAGATTACGGACCGCGGATGGAGGCGGTGGAGTGTTCGAACGATTCACAGACCGAGCTCGACGAGTCCTGGTGTTGGCACAGGAGGAGGCGCGGCTGCTCAACCACAGTTTCATCGGCACCGAGCACAT
>Ga0075019_10001856_pt1 | contig 12024 bp, 7 predicted proteins | sample ColStrG_CSR_2013_FD_71473 | JGI IMG/M metagenome (GOLD analysis project Ga0075019, IMG submission 71473) | Freshwater sediment microbial communities in response to fracking from Pennsylvania, USA - Cold Stream Run_MetaG_CSR_2013 | ecosystem: Environmental > Aquatic > Freshwater > Creek >...
TCCTCGAGCAGTGCGTTCACCGGCGTGTTCTCGGGAGCGGCGGAGATTTCCGGTTCCGTGCGCGTCGGGTGACGATCTACCCGGCCCGTCAGCGGATCCACCCGGTCGAGCCCTTTGTCGGTGCCTATCCAGATTCGGCCTCGACGGTCCTCCAGGACCGAGCGCACCGAGTCATCGCTCAGCGATGCATCATCGCGACTGTCATGTCGCAGACGCCGAAATGTTCCGTGGGCCTGATCGATCATGACGACGCCGGCGTCCGCGGTTCCGACCCAGACGCGGTCCTCGCGATCTACATACAGGTGCTGGATGCGCTCGTTCTCGCTGGTGACGGGCACGCCGCGGACTTTGAAGTTGGGCGTAAGGAGCCCCGTGGACGCGTCGCGCGTTGCGAGGCCGCCACCATTGGTGCCAATCCACAATGTACCGAACCTGTCCTGCGCCATCGCCAGGACATAGCTGCGCGCAAGCGCGCCTCGCGGAGTCGGTTTCTGGGAGATGTGACTGAAAGAGTACCCGTCGTAGCGGTCCAGCCCCGCCTGGGTGGCGAGCCAGATGAATCCCTGCGAATCCTGCAATATCGCGTTGATCGACCCCTGCGCCAGCCCGTCGTCGGCGCCCAGGTGCGCGAAGTGCATCGGCTGATCGGCATCCGACGATCCGCTCGACATCAGCGCGAGCATTCCGAGGCACAACGAGGCGAGCACAGCGCTGGTGCGGCACGTGCGCGCACGCGCGTCGGTCACGCGCCACGGGAGGCGCGATCCGATCGACGCGACGAGAGCGTGCGGACTGGAGGTCATACTTCTTTTTACCCGGTGCCGGCGAAGGCCGTGGGACGAAACTGCAAAACCGCGACCTCGATTGCATTTTGTCGTCAAAGCGTGATGCCGGTCACGCTCGCAGCTGGCGACGCAGCGGCGCAAAATTATGTTTACTAAGGAATATTCTTCGTGCCTCCCGCTGCAGGCACCGACCGATTGGCGGCGCACGTCGCCGCCCGCCAGCGACAGCCAGGCTCCGCAGGCGCGGATCGACTTTCTGCCGTCCGGGCGCCGACCGCGCTGCAATTGACAAGGGCAACCGTGCGGGATCTGATCGCAGGCGCTACGCGCACCGCGCCCTCAGAGTCACACGAGATGAGTACCACTACGCCTGATCCTGTCGGCACGCTCGACGTCGCGCTCGCGCACACGGCGCGGCTGCTTGAGGCGAGGCCTGCGCTGGCCGCCGAGCAGGCACTGGAAATCCTCAAAGTCGTGCCTGGCCAGCCAATGGCGAGGTTGCTGCTGGCGGTAGCCCGCCGCCGCCTGGGGGCGCTCGATGAGGCATTGAGGATGCTGCAGGACCTGACCCTGGCAGAGCCGGTGTTCGCGCCGGCGCACTTTGAGATGGGACTGACGCTGCGCGAACTCGCACGCAGCGGCGAGGCTATCGCGCCGCTGCGGCGTGCCGTCACGCTCAAGCCCGATCTTGCACCGGCGTGGCTGGCGCTCGGTGACCTTTATACGGATGTTGGCGATGCGCGGGCGGCTGACGGCGCGTATTCCGAACACGTCAAATGCTCAACGAGGGACCCGCGGCTGCTGGCGGCCGCTGCCGCCCTGTATTCGAACGACCTGCCCCAGGCCGAGACTTTGCTGCGAGAACATCTGCGCGAGGCGCCCACCGACGTGGCGGCCTTGCGCATGCTGGCCGAGGTGGCGGCGCGGCTTCGTCGTTATCGAGACGCCGAGGTCCTGCTCGAGCGCTGCCTCGAACTCGCGCCGAGCTTCTTGCCCGCGCGCCATAACCTTGCCCTGGTCCTGCACCGTGAGAACAAGGCGCAAGCAGCGCTGGCAGCCATCGATCAGTGCCTCGCCATCGAGCCGCGCCAGGTCAGTTTTCGAAACCTCAAGGCTGCAATACTGGGAACGGTCGGCGAATACGAGGAATCGCTCAATCTGTACCGCGCCGTGTTGGAGGAATACCCGAACCATCCGAAGGTGTGGATGAGCTACGGGCATGCGCTGAAGACGTCGGGGCATGACCAGGAGGGTATTCGTGCTTACCGGCGCAGCATCGAACTCGATCCCGAACTTGGTGAGGCGTACTGGAGCCTCGCGAATCTGAAGACTTTCCGCTTCACCGACCACGACGTCGAAGAAATGCGCCGAAACCTCGCGAATCCAGCGGTGGAACCCGGCGAAAGGCTCCATTTCCATTTCGCGCTCGGCAAGGCGCTCGAGGACCGCGCGCAGTTCGGCGAGTCGTTCACACACTACGACGCGGGGAATCGGTTGCGGCGGGCGGAACTGCAATACGACGCCGATGACAATAAGGCGCGACTGGCCCGTTCCCGCGGGCTGTTCACGCGCGAGTTCATCGCGCAGCGTGCCAGCGCCGGTTGCGCGGCGGCAGGCCCGATTTTCATCGTTGGGCTGCCCAGGTCTGGTTCAACTCTGCTGGAGCAGATCCTCGCGAGCCACTCGCAGGTCGAGGGTACGATGGAGCTGCCGGACATCATTGCGATGGCGCGGGGGCTTGCCTCGGACGCGGCGGACAACGATGCCGTTGCGTATCCTGGTGTGCTCGCAAATCTGACCGATGAGCGCTGGCGCGAGCTCGGTGAGGAGTATCTGTCGCGCACAGCAATTCATCGCAAACTCGGCAAGGCGTTTTTCATTGACAAGATGCCCAACAATTTCGTGCACCTAGGCCTGATTCTGCTCGCACTTCCCAACGCAAAGATCATCGACGCCAGGCGCCATCCGATGGCTTGCTGCTTCTCGGGCTTCAAGCAGCATTTCGCGATGGGGCAGCAGTTCAGCTATGGCCTGGATGATATCGGCCGCTACTATCTCGACTACGTCCGGCTGATGGACCATTTCGATCGCGTCGCGCCGGGACGCGTGCACCGCGTGTTCTACGAGAAGATCGTGGATGACACGCAGGCGCAGGTGCGCGCGCTGCTCGACTACTGTGGCCTGCAGTTCGAGCCGGCGTGCCTTCGCTTCTATGAAAACTCGCGCGCGGTGCGCACCGCTAGTTCAGAGCAGGTCCGGCGGCCGATATTCCGCGACGGTGTCGACCAGTGGCGCAACTTCGAGCCGTGGCTGGCACCGCTAAAAGAAGCGCTTGGACCGGTCTTGGAAGCCTATCCTGCCGTGCCGACGTTTGCCGATCCCTGAGCCCGGTTGCCATCGGCCCGCGCGGGTTTCAGACGCCCTCGGGCCGCGGCGTGCGCCGGCTGGTAGTGCGCCGGCCGCTGGCGCCTGGCGCTGCTCCCGCTTGGCGATCGAGCTCGCCGCGTAGTTGCGCCATCGCGCCGGTGGAAATCGCGCCGAGGCGCGCCTCAATCGCGGCGAGATCCGGCTTCGGACCGCGCTCATGGTGCTCAAGCGCTTGGCGCATGACCCGCAGGTGCTCAGGTGTGGTTCCGCAGCAGCCACCGATGATTCTCGCGCCTGCGTCAAATGACATGCAGGCGTATTGCGCCATCAGTTCAGGCGTTCCATTGAATCTGATCGCCCCATCGACGAACTGAGGGATTCCGCAATTGGCTTTTGCGACCAGCACCGCCGCTGGTTCCGACGCGGTTGCAAGGTTAACGATGCATGCCACAAGTTCCGACGGGCCGACGCCACAGTTGCTGCCGCAGGCGGCAAGCTGATGCTTGTGGTGCAGTCCCGCGAGTTCGTTGGGGGTAATGCCCATCATCGTACGTCCGTTGGTGTCGAAACTCAGCGTCGCTACGATCGGAAGGCCGGTGGTACCCGCGCCAGCGATGGCCGCCTCGGTTTCCTCCACGGAGGACATCGTTTCGATCCAGATTACGTCCGCGCCACCGCGCGCGAGCGCCGCGGCCTGCTCGGCGAAAGAGGCGCTTGCCTCGGCACTGCTGAGCGAGCCGATAGGCTCGAGAATCTCGCCGGTCGGACCAACGCTGCCGGCGACGACGACAACCCTGCCGGCACGGTCGGCCTCGGCACGCGCGATAGCAGCCGCACGCTCATTGAGTTCCGCGACGCGATTTTCCGCCTTGTGAAGCTTGAGCCGGTGACGGGTTCCACCAAAGCTGTTGGTCAGAATGATATCCGCGCCCGCCTCGATGAAACTGCGGTGCAGTGCGGCGATCCGGTCCGGGTGGTCTGTGTTCCATAGCTCCGGGGCGTCGCCCGACAGCAGCCCTCTGTCGAACAGATTGCTGCCGGTCGCGCCGTCGGCAAGCAACCAGGGACGTTCGGCTAACAATGTCGTCAGGCGGTTTGTCATGTGAGGTTCAACGCTGGCAATAGAGAATTCTGGCGCCCATGCGCTATCGAACTCGGCGGGACCGCAGATTATCACGCCCGCTCAGCGGGGTGCGCACGAGTGCTAACCCCACAAGGCCGCCGTTGGGAAGGACATCCAGCCGTCGGCGTAGTTGAGCGCATGCTCAACGTCCTCGCCCTGGAGAAGCGGCCCGTCCAGGTCAATGAACTCGCACAGCGTGGCGACCAGCGCGCCTGGAGCCATCGCCAGTGAGCTGCCGCACATGTTCCCGACCATCAGTTTCAATCCGTTGTCGGTCGCCAGCCTCGCGCATTCGAGTGCCTCGGTCAGCCCGCCGGTCTTGTCCAGCTTGAGATTCGCGTACTGATAGCGACCGACGAGTTCGGCAATCGACTCGCGATCGACACAGGACTCGTCGGCTCCAATCGGGATCGGAAAGGTTCGCCCGGCGAGGCAGGCGTCCTTGCGCGGCGCGAGCGGCTGTTCCAGTAGGTCAACTTTTAGCAGCGCCAGCTCCGGCATCAGCGCAGTGAGCTGATCCTCCGACCAGGACGCATTGGCGTCCACGATGAGCCTGACGCCCGGCGCCTCGCGCCTTACGGCACGAATCAGCTCAATGTTCGCCGTCGCATCCACCTTGAGTTTGAGCAGCGGGAAATGGCGCCGATCGCGGGCCTTTGCCGCGACGACGGCAACGCTATCGATCCCGATCGTATAGGCGCACGCCAGACGTTGCGGTGCCGTCAGGCCAAGTTCCCGCCAGGTCGGAACGCCCGACTGCTTTGCGCGCAGGTCCCAGAGCGCGCAGTCGAGCGCGTTTCGCGCGCCACCGGCGGGCAACAGCGTCTGTATCTCAGATGGACTGAGCACATCGACGAGTTCAAGGATCTTGCGCAGCCCCTCGAGCTGCGCTGTCATGCTGGCTACCGTTTCGCCGGCATAGTCGACGCCCGCTGCCTCGCCGCGACCACGTCGACCCTGCGAGTCGGTGACCTCGACGTGGACGGTGCCGACGGAGTTATGCGTGTCACGGGCGATCTTGAACGGCTCGGAGAGCTGCCAGCGGACCGGGGTAATCTTGAAGTGCATTCGGAACTCCGTCGTCAGGCGATCAGGAAATCGACAACGCGCTCGACGCCGCGAACCATCGGGTCGAATGCCGGCACACCGAGCCGCCGTTCGTATTCTGAAAGCGCGGCGCTGCGCGCCGCTTCGTCCATCCCGGCCGTGTTCAGGCTCACGCCCACGCAACGAATGGCGGGGTTGGTGAGACGACCCAGCCGCAGTGTCAGATCGACGATCTCCTCAACGGGCACAAGCGCGATGTGTTCCATTCCGCCGACGTGCGTACGGCGCGGATCGTGGCAGACGATGATCGCGTCCGGCTGCGAGCCGTGCAGCAGGCCCAGGCTCACGCCGGCGTAAGCCGGGTTCATGATCGAACCCTGGCCTTCGACCACGTCCCAGTGGCCGGGATCGTTGGCTGGGCTGATCAGTTCGGCAGCACCCGCTATGAAATCGGCAATAACGGCATCCACCGCCAGGCCTCGGCCCGCGATGAGCGTGCCTGTCTGGCCCGTGGCCCGAAAGTCAGCGGCAAGTCCCCGGCGCTGGAGTTCTTTGGCGACTGCCAGTGCCGTGTATTTTTTACCCAAAGCGCAGTCGGTACCGACGGTAAGCACGCGCTTGCCTGCTCGCTTGCGGCCGTTGCCGACGCTCAGCGCACCCGTGTAATGACGCACGTCAAGCAGCCGCGCGCCTCCGCGCGCGGCCGCTTCGCGCAGTTGTTCGTTGCTCGACAGACGCGTGTGCATGCCGCTGACCACGTCGATGCCCGCTTCCAGAGCCTGCACGAGCAACGGGACCCACTGCGGCTGCAGTCGTCCGCCAATGGGCGCCACGCCGATCACGACCGATCCGGCACCCTTCGCGGCGGCCTCGGCGGGTTTGAGATCCGGAAGTCCGGTGTCCACGGGACAGCCGGGCAAGCGCATCTGACCGATGCAGTCCTCCGTACACCAGTCGCGCAGACCGAAGGCGGTCTTTGCGTCGGATCGCTCCAGCACATCACCCAGGAAAAGGACGTAGGGCTTGCGCACCTGCAGCACGGCTTCGACAAGTGGCGACTGCGCGGAATGGCTCATGGTCGGGATCTCTCTTCGGTGGGTATGCGGGTGGCAACTAACGGCCCCGGACGTGGCACGCACGGCTGGAAGCTCGTCGCTGCAATCGCCACGGGCCGGCCAGACTGAGCTTTGCGGACATGAGTCCAACTATACTGCCCGGCGGGCCAATTTTCAGCGGCCAACACGTGTTGCGCGCAAGGAGCGAATATGCGTCTGACGGGAGTGCTCGGATCGCTGCTGGGCCTGGCTCTGACCACACCGGTTGGGGCCGACGTCGGCACGACACGCGCGGATGTCGATTCGGTATTCGCTGCCTGGTCCGGCAAGGACCGCCCCGGCTGCGCCCTCGCGGTCGTGCAGGGCACTACGGTGAGCTATGCGCGCGGTTACGGCATGGCCAACCTGGAGGCGGGCGTGGCCAACACACCCGAGACGGTATTCGACATTGGCTCCGTGTCCAAGCAGTTCACGGCTATGGCGGTGCTGCTGCTGGTGCAGGACGGGTTGCTGTCCCTCGACGATGACGTGCGCAAGTACGTGCCCGAGCTACCGGACTACGGCGCGACGATAACCATTGCGAATCTGCTGCATCACACAAGCGGGCTTCGGAATTACACCGATCTGTTCGACCTCGCCGGCGTACCCGAAGTCGACCTCACCACCACTCGTGACGCGCTTGACCTGATCGCTCGCCAGCACGGCAACAATTTCCAGCCCAACGAGGAGTTTCTCTACAGTGACACCAACTATTTTCTGGCGGGAGAAATAGTCCGACGCGTCAGCGGGCAGTCGCTGCGGGAGTTCTCGGCACGGCGCATTTTCGGGCCGCTGGGAATGACGCACACCCACATCAATGACTCTCCGCGCGAGGTGGTTCCGGGCCGGGCAATGGGGTACGAACCTACGGCCGGCGGCTATCTGAATTACCAGTCGAACTTCGAGCAGGTCGGCGACGGATCGGTGCTCACGACCGTGATGGATCTGGCGAAATGGGAGCGCAACTTCACCGATGCCAGGGTCGGGGGCCGCGCGGCCGTCGAACTGCTGACCGCAGTCAGCAAGCTGTTCAACGGTACTCGAACGCCGTATGGCATGGGCCTTTTCGTCGACGAATACCGGGGCCTGGAATGGATCCACCACGACGGTGAATGGGTTGGATACCGCGCTGCCGTCAGTCGCTTTCCGAGCGAGCAGTTGTCGGTCATCGTCACCTGCAACTCGATCGGCGCACTGGAGCCGATGGAGCTGGCGCTGCGGGTCGGTGAACTCTACGTGGGTCCACACCTGAAGCCCTCGACGCCGGTGCCGACACAGACCGGCGCCCAGACGGCTGCACGCCACGCAGGTCTTTACTGGAGTCCGGAGCGCGGCACCGTGCGCCGGTTCGAAGTCCGTGACGGGGCGCTGACGCTCGGTGGCGTCGCGCTGGCGCCGCTGGGCGCTGATCAGTACCAGGCCGAAGGTGAGTCCGCGACGACCTACCGCTTCGTTCGCGATGACGGCAGCGGCCGACCTCAGCTGGAGGCGTACTCGTACGGAAATACTGCCCGGTACTACCGGATGCCAGGTGTGGGCGCTGCTGCCGCCTCGCCATCGGAGTTCGTCGGGAGTTACCGTACTGACGATTTGCCAGCTGCGTGGCAGCTTGTCGCGGAAGGCGATCGGCTGCTGCGCCGGCAATCGTTCATGCACGACACCGAACTCGTGCCCCTGTTCACCGATACCTTCATCGGGTCGCTGAGCGAGGGCGACTTCCTGATCCACTTCTTGCGAGCCAAGGATGGCAGGGTCAGCGGCTTCCTCGTGTCCGGCGAGATGCTACGGCCGATATTGCTGACCAAGGTCGGTAGCGGTGGCGCCGGCTAGCCGCCGCTGACGGCTAGAACGTGAAGGGCCCCTTGCGGGGCCCTTCGCGTGCCGGGGCACCACTACCCGACGCCGGATCAACTTCGCGACTTACTGTGCGGCGGCCTCGCCTGTCATTACGCTGACGGAATAGGCCTTCACGGTGCCGTCCGCCTGGGGGACACCGGCCACTCTGACCTGGGCGCCGGCCGCGAGATCGGTCGTGAACGAGGCGAGTCCCGCGCTCGTCGTGAGATCGAGCGGACTGACACTGACGACGCCGTTGGCCCGGTCGATCTGGTAGGCGAGCGTGGCCGATCCCGCTGTCGTGCTCACACCGACGGTGACCGCGTTCGTGCCCTTGTTGGCCGTCATCGAGAAGGAGCCGCTGTTGGTATCGTAGGGCGTGGTCACGGTAGCCAGCGGCAGCGGCGAGGGCTGCACCACCACCCACGGTGCCGCCCAGGCGTTGGGCGCCGCAGGGTCGTTCCACGTTGCGTACGTGGTTCCGTAGGTCCGGATTGCACCCAGTGTGCCGCCGAAATTCACGGCACCGGTGCTCAGCGTGACGAAATCGCCGATGGCAGCCGCCCCATCCGTAACCAGGGTCGGATACGCGAAGTTCCACCATTTGAAGCCGTTGATCGGATTGCCTGCCGAATCGGTACCGTTCGCGCTCGCGGCCGCGATGTACGGCAGCGTGACCGTGTAATCGTTCGCGCTGTTGCTGAACGACCGTGCGTAAGTCACGCCATTCGTCGTTGCGGCGGAGATCAGTCCGCCGTAAGTGGCGGTCTCGATTTCCACGGTCTGGGCCACCAGCGGGGTTGCGAGCGGATCGACGACGCTGGCGTGGACCTTGAAGCCCCTCACCAGGTTGGTCAGAAAGCCGGCTCCGGTGCCGATCGGCGTGCCATCGGACGAATCAACGCCGGGCACGCGCTTGAAGAACTGCGTGCTCTGGTCGACGCTCAGCACAATCGGTGAACCCGCCTCTGAAGTGACCGTAATCGTTCCCGCGGTCGTATCGACATCGAGCACGTGGCCTTCCGGGCTCACCCAAACGCTGTTGAAGTTGCTGCTGGCCCAGATTCGCGTGGCAACCAGATCGCCATTCTGCTGATAGCGGGCGGCGACGCGAACGTATTTCCCGCCCAGCGTTGCCGCGACGGTCGAAAAGTTGTCGATCGTCGCCTTTGTCTTGGCGTCGACGTCGTAGAAGATCGTGCCGTTGGTGGCGTCGGCGAGTATCGACAGCGACTGCGAAGTCGGGACCGCCGTCTCCGGACTTACGGCCGGAAGCGTCGGCAGATCCTTGGTGATGGTGATGCCGCTGTTGTCGCTGTTAACCGCGGACACGGTTCCATAGGTGTGACGCAGGATCCTGTTCGCCAGGCTCGCTATCGGATGGTGACGAACGGGTCCGTTGAAATTCACTGCCCAGACAATGCCGCCGGCGGCTGCCCCTGCCGGGACGTGCGCGATCAGGAAGGCCGGATGACCGAGATCGAACTCCAGGTCGAGCGCGTTTGATCCGCTGGAGCTCACCACGAGCGGACTCGTCAGGTTGACGTTGATGGTAACGGTCTGTGCTCCCGTGGCGCCGGAAGGATTCTGCACCTGGATCTGCGATGACGGGATCGTTGTCGCCGGAGCGGCGGCGAACCCGGCCTGCGGGTTGGCCGAGGACGTGAGCAGGATGTCGCCGGGATTCGCGGCGATGGTCAGTGTCGCGCTGGTATAGGTACCCACCGGTACCTGTGTATTGCCAAGAATTTCGCTCAACTGATCCAGCTGTACCAGGTTGATCAGTGGTGCCGTGGACGGCGCGGTATAGACCGACACCGGCGTTCCGCCACCTTGAGGCGTCAGTGTGATTCCCAGAACCTTTACACCGATCGTTGCCCAGTCTTCGCTGGTCGCGTCGCTGACCAGTACGGAGACGGGTGCGTTGACGGCCTGCGGAGTCGTGGGCGTGCTGTTGCTGTTCGGCGTTCCGCCGCCACCGCCGCCGCAGGCAGCGAGACTCAGAGCGAGGGTAAGGCCGACGGCGCTGGAAAGTATGTTGCGGTTCATTGGTAAGTCCATCCCTAACAGTGTTTGTGTGCGATGTGGAAAGCTCGTTGGGACGCTAGCGGCCGAAGCGCATAAGCGTTGACAGCGCCGCCGACTTCGCTCGCGTTATGGTCCAATCGTTGGGACGGGGAGCTGGCGGAAGGTGTTTTGGCGCCGCACACGTTGCACACGTGAATCGGTTGACAGTCGAGGTGTCGGTGCATTCAGACAGGGGAGATCAGGCGGGGTGGCGCGCCCACCGGCGCGCCGGGGACCTGGGTCTGCGCTGATTGCGGGCATGCTGGGCGGATCCGCCAATCGGATCCTATCGGGCGCTAGGGTTGGCGCGCGGTATCACGCAGCGGTGCGAAGCGCTGACCCGCTCGGTATCGGAGAGCGAAACGTCTACAGGCGCTGCTTGGCGCCGGGCGGGCACCCGGCGCGCCGTCGGTCCTTTGCGGGCCGCTAGATGGCGTTCCTGGCGAGCTTTGCGCCTCTGCCGAGGCCGTCATGCAAGTCCAGAACCGCCTCGAACCACCGCCGGACCGGGTCCTCCGCGTCCAGCAGGTCGTCGCCGACGAAGACGCGCGGCCATTGCAGTGTGCCCGCGACGCAATAGTCGGCATAGGCAGGTGTATCGCCCGCAAGCCAGCGTTGTGTGGCGAGGACCGTACGCAGGGGTTCCAGTGCGCGCCGCAACTGCCGAACGTGCGACTCCCGGTCGGCGACAAGCGCCTCGAGTGTCGTCTTGAAGCGCGCCTCGCGCGTCGTGCGAAAATACGCCTGGTCTGCCGGGTGCAGGCAGTTGTGCACGTCGAGCACGATGATCGGGGCGATCAGTGCGTGCAGGAACGAGTCCGCCCAGGCGTTGATCACGCGCGTCACCGGTATCGCGGCGGGCGCACCGAACAGGCTGGGTGCGTCGGGGTAGGCGCGCTCCAGATAGATTGCGATGTCCCAAGAGTCGTAAACGCAGTGCCCTTCATCGACCAGCACCGGCACCTTTGCTTGGCCGGAGAAACCCAGCCTCGCGGCTTCGTGCATGCGCCAGGCGAGCGACTCGAAGGCCAGGCCCTTGTGGGCGAGCGCAAACTTCGTGCGCCAGCAGTAGGGGCTGAACCTCAGTTCCGGGTCGCGGCCTGCGAGGTCGAAGAGTTGGCGTTGGGTGGCCATGGCGCGAGCATCGCACCGTCGGCGTGCGCGGACAACCCCGCGGCGGCCACGGCCGGCCCATTGCAACGTAACCTTTTTGGTGGACAATTGCGGCCCGACTCCCCCTTGTCCGAGGATCTGACCATGACTATTTCCCTGTATACCGCTTCGGTTCCGACTTTCGTGCACACCCTGAACGCGCTGCGCACGATTCTTCAAAAGGCCGAGGCGCACGCGACGGCGATCAAAGTCGAGCCATCGGTATTCCTGCAAGGTCGCCTGTACCCGAACATGTTTCCGCTCGTGCGCCAGGTGCAGATCGCCTGCGACTTCGCCAAGGGCGGTGGGGCGCGTCTGGCCGGCATCGAGGTGCCCAAGTACGACGATTCAGAGACGACGTTTGCCGAACTGTGCGCGCGCATCGACAAGACGATCGCCTTCCTCGACACGGTGAAAGCCGAGCAGATCGACGGCCAGGAAGAGCGTGATATCGAGATCAAGGCCGGCCCGCGCACACTCAACTTCAAGGCGCAGCAATACCTGTTGAGCTTCGTGAATCCGAATTTCTACTTCCACACCGTGACCGCGTACG
>Ga0075019_10001857_pt1 | contig 12021 bp, 10 predicted proteins | sample ColStrG_CSR_2013_FD_71473 | JGI IMG/M metagenome (GOLD analysis project Ga0075019, IMG submission 71473) | Freshwater sediment microbial communities in response to fracking from Pennsylvania, USA - Cold Stream Run_MetaG_CSR_2013 | ecosystem: Environmental > Aquatic > Freshwater > Creek >...
GGCCCTGGCCCGCCACGGGGTCAGCATCGACGAACTGGTGACCGATTGCGTGAGCGGCTCGATGTCCGGCGAAAACCTGTTCCGGGCCCGGGCGCAATTGCACGTGCCAATGGCGGTCGCGACGCGGGTCTTGCGGGGCGAACTCGAAGACCTGGCCGATGACCTGATGGTGGATGTGACGCTGGATGAGGGCGGGGACCCTTCAGCGGCTCGCGGGCACTAGCACCAGTACCGTCGCACCCGGATTAACCAGCAGACGCTCACGTTCCATGCAGCGGTAAAGCTCGCGCTGCTCGCCCCCCATGGCCGCCTCCAGCTCGGAGCGGTTGCGCACCGTATCGCAGATCACGGCGTCCCAGATCCGATCCGCCCAGTGGTTGTCCTCCAGGCCCTGCCGCAAGGCCTGCCGGATGCGGCCGCCGCTACCAGACGAGCCGTAGCCGTGCAGCACCACCAGCCATTTGAGCCCCGAATCACCGGCAAGGCGCAGCGCCTCCTCGAAGGTACGCATGGCATCCTCGACCGTGACACCCAGACGGTCGAGGTCCAGCTTGGCATACGGTGCCAGCGCTTCGGGCGGTTCTTCGTCCTGACAAAAAGGGCAGGCGGCCGGTAGCAGATCGCGGCCGTTACCGCATTGCCGGCACAGGAAGGGCTTCAAGGCTTTTCCTCGACTCGGGTTTGCAACGATGCCGGCGGGCGGCGCTCAGGAATGATGGCCCATCCCGGGATGCTTGCCCAACGGCGTGCACAACCGCGTGTACACCGGCGTGTACATCAGCGATCCTTAAAGTTAGCGCATTTGGGCGCGGCGCACACCATTACGGGTTAAAGTCGCTATGCATCGACAGTTCCTGCTCCTCTACCTACCCCATGGCCCGAATAACCCCGTCCGACTGGCGCGCCCTGGAGGTGACCGGCGCCGCCGCCCGCGAGATCGAGACGCTTGCCCGGTTCGAACAAGCCCTGCCCGATACCCTGCAGGTGCTGCACGGCGTGCACTGGAGCCGCGTCCAGTCGGGCTTTGCCGTCATCGGCGAGATCGATTTCGTGGTGATCGGTCCGGGTGGCGGCATCCTGCTCATCGAACAAAAGAGCGGCCTGCTGGACGAGACGCCCGATGGCCTCGTCAAGCGCTACGGCGCGGACAAGGCCAAGCACGTGGGTCACCAGATCGACCGCATGATGGACGGCATCCGCAGCCTCCTGGGGCCCATCGTGCGCGATGAACCACTGCGGCTGGACTACCTGCTGTATTGCCCGGATTACGTGGTCAAGTCCCGCGCAACGGCGGGCCTGCCCGATGAGCGCATCGTCGACCTGCCGCGGCGCGAATCGCTCACGCAGCGCATCCTGCAGGCGCTGGCCGCCGAAGAACCGCGGCCGCTGCTCGCCCGGCGTCTGTATGAATTTTTTGCGGGTGAACTGGACCTGATCGCCGATGCCGCCACGCTCATGGGCCGGTCCGAAGCCTTGGTGACGCGCCTTGCGGGCGGCCTGGCGGTCTGGGCACGGCGGCTGAAGTTTTCGCCGTTTCGCCTGCGGGTCACCGCGACGGCCGGGTCGGGCAAGACACAACTGGCGCTCGCCGTGATGCAGGACGCGGCCCGCGCGGGGCGCCGTGCGCAGTATCTTTGCTACAACCGCCCGCTGGCCGATCACATCGGCCGCGTTCTGGGTCACCCGGCACACGCGGCCACCTTCCACCAATACTGCGAGATGCGCCTGCGCGAAACCGGCTACGTACCTGACTTCACGCGGGCCGGAACCTTCGATGACATGGTGACGCGTTTCCTCGCCCTGCCCCCTGCCGGCGGGATGATCGATGAGCTCGTCATCGACGAAGGTCAGGACTTCGAGGCGCAGTGGCTGCCGGCCCTGCAGCGCTGGGTGCATCCCGAGGGACGCATCTGGTGGCTGGAGGACCCCATGCAGCAGCTCTATGAACGTCAGGCGCCCGACTTTACCGATTGGGTCAGCATCAACGACGATTCGAACTACCGCACACCCCGCTTGATACTCGAGGCGGTGAACCGCCTGCTCGCCCCCGAGCGCACGATCACGGCCGCCGCGCCCTACGAGGGCGAGGCCATCGAATTTCTCGACTACGACAGCCCCGAGACCCTGGTGGCGCAGACGCGCCAGGCGCTGACCCAGGCCCTGCTGGCCAAATTCCGCCGGCAGGATATCGCGGTGGTCACCTTCAGCGGCCGGGAAAAATCCCGCCTGCTGCCTTTCGATCAGCTCGGCCCCCACAAGCTGCGGGCCTTCACCGGCCATTACGACCTGCTGGGCGAACCGCAGTACACCGACGGTGACGTCCTCATGGAGACCGTGTACCGCTTCAAAGGCCAGTCGGCGCCCTGCGTGGTGCTCACCGAGGTGGATTTCGAAACGCTGGACGAGCGCGCACGCCGCAAGCTGTTTGTGGGCATGACGCGGGCGTCGATGAAGCTTTACGTGGTGCTGTCGCGGCGGGCTGCCGGGAGTTTGCTGGCGCAATAGAGGCCACCGGCCCGTCGCCTTGCTGCGCCAGCGGGCGCCAGCCATCAGCGCGATTGTCGTCAGCGCGAAATAAATCCTTCGATAATGATGCGTTGGTCTTCGAACCGCGCCGTGCCAAAAATGTGTCCCACGCGCTTGTCGCAATTCCGGAACAAGGTGCTTACCCCATGACAGACGACGACAATTTCAAGAGCGACGAGGACGCCGTCCTGCGGCGCATCAAGCTCGATCTCATCGATGAGTACGATGAAGAGCTCGAGCTCGAAATCGAGGACCGGACCGCCGAGGATGTGCTCGCGCCCTATGCGGCCCGGCCGGACGACGCGGACCGCGCGGCGCGGCTGAGCTATTTTCGGGAACTGTTCAAGCTGCAGGCCGAGCTCGTGAAACTGCAGGACTGGGTCGTGGCAACCTCGTCCAAGGTGGTGATCATCTTCGAGGGTCGCGATGCGGCCGGCAAGGGCGGCGCCATCAAGCGCATCACGCAGCGGCTCAATCCCCGTGTCTGCCGCGTGGTGGCATTGCCGGCCCCCAACGACCGGGAACGCACGCAGTGGTATTTCCAGCGCTACGTCCCGCACCTGCCCGCGGCGGGAGAAATCGTTCTGTTCGACCGCAGCTGGTACAACCGGGCGGGCGTCGAGCGCGTGATGGGCTTTTGCAGCGAAGACGACGTGGAGGAGTTCTTCCGCTCGGTGCCGGAGTTCGAACGCATGCTGGTGCGTTCGGGCATCACGCTCATCAAGTACTGGTTTTCCATCACCGACGACGAGCAGCACGCGCGCTTCCTGGGCCGTATCGTCGATCCGCTCAAGCAGTGGAAGCTCAGCCCCATGGATCTCGAGTCGCGGCGCCGCTGGGAGGAATACACCAAGGCCAAGGAGGCCATGCTGGAGCGCACGCACATCCCCGAGGCGCCCTGGTGGGTGGTGCAGGCGGTCGACAAGAAAAAAGCGCGGCTCAACTGCATCCTGCACCTGCTGCGCCAGTTCCGGTACCACGAGATCGAGAAACCGACGGTACAACTGCCGGAACGCGTACGTAATCCGGATTACCTGCGCCACCCGGTGCCGCCGGAGATGATCGTGCCCGAGGTCTACTGACCCGCCAGGGTCTCCGCGGTGGACGTTCTGTACCGGTCGCGCCACGCCCCGGGACCGGGCAGACACGAATGTGTCATGAGACATCCTGAAAATGAAAGGTCGTTAATCATTGCCATTTCCGTTATGGCAGAGCGGGATTTCCCATGAACACCAGCACCGAAAACCTTGCCCATCTGCCTGGGCAAGCCACGGGAACGCGTCCGCAACTCGATCAAAAACCCAGCCTCATAACCCGCCTCGGCTTCCTGGCGCTGGTTGTCCTCGGCCTGGTTTACGCCGGCCGGGCGCTGCAGATCGACGTATCGGAAGCCAATGGCAACACGGTCGTAACGAGTTACCTGCCCTATCTTTTGCTGGTGGTTGCCCTGCTGATCGCACTCGGATTCGAGTTTGTCAACGGCTTCCACGACACCGCGAACGCCGTGGCAACGGTGATCTACACCAATGCGCTGCCCCCCAGTTTCGCGGTCGTTTGGTCCGGAATCTTCAATTTTCTGGGTGTGCTGTTTTCCAGTGGCACGGTCGCCTTCGGCATCATTTCCCTGCTGCCCGTCGAACTCATCCTCCAGGTGGGTTCCAGCGCCGGCTTTGCCATGGTCTTTGCCCTGCTGATCGCCGCCATCATCTGGAACCTGGGCACGTGGTGGCTGGGACTGCCGGCATCGTCCTCGCACACGCTCATCGGCTCGATCATCGGCGTGGGAGTGGCCAATGCCCTCCAGCACGGCCGCGACGGCACCAGCGGGGTCGACTGGGCGCAGGCCACCAAGGTGGGCTACTCCCTGCTGCTGTCGCCCCTGGTGGGATTTTGCTGTGCAGCGCTCCTGCTGGTCGTGCTGCGCGCGCTGGTGAAAAACAAGGCGCTGTACGCGGAACCCAAAGGCAAGACGCCGCCGCCGTGGTGGATACGTGGCCTGCTCGTGCTGACCTGCACGGGCGTTTCGTTTGCCCACGGATCCAACGACGGGCAGAAGGGCATGGGGCTGATCATGCTGATCCTGGTGGGCACGGTCCCCCTCGCGTATGCGCTCAATCGCGCCATGCCGGTAGAGCAGACGACGCAGTTCGTCGCGGTGGCCCATGTGACCCAGGAATCGCTGCTGCGGCAGACCACCGGCCCTGTCCCGCAGGACGCGCGCGCCGTGTTGTCGGATTACATCCGCACGCGCGAGTACAAACCGCAGGTCCTGGACGCCCTCGCGGCGCTCACTGGCGACATCGGCACCCAGGCCAAGGAGTACGGCGCGTTGGCGCGCGTACCCGCACCCTCGGTTTCCAATGTCCGCAATGACATGTACCTGGCCTCCGAGGCCATACGCCTCATCGAGAAGAGCCCGGCCGTGACGCTCGATGCGGACTCCCGCGCCAACCTCAAGGCGTTCCGCAAGCAGATCGACGACGCCACCAAATTCATTCCTCTGTGGGTCAAGATCGCGGTTTCCGTGGCGCTCGGTCTGGGCACCATGGTCGGTTGGAAGCGTATCGTCGTGACCGTGGGCGAGAAAATCGGCAAGACCCACCTCACCTACGCGCAGGGCGCCTCTGCCGAGCTGGTGGCGATGATGACCATAGGCGCAGCCGATATGTACGGCCTGCCCGTTTCCACCACGCACGTGCTCTCGTCCGGTGTTGCCGGAACCATGGCGGCCAACCATTCCGGGTTGCAGATGGCCACGATTCGCAACCTGCTCATGGCATGGATACTCACCATGCCGGCCGCAATTGTGTTGTCCGGATCACTTTACTGGCTGTTCACCCACATCTTCTAGGCCACATCGTCCAGGAATCCGGGACGACCGTACGCTGGCGTGCGGGCACAGCAGAACCGGTAGAGCCCGCACCCCCACGGTGCGCCATCGACGCCGAATCGACGGTAGGAGACGGGTACGGCTCGCCCGGATTAATAACGCTTTTGTGACATGACATTGGAAACCGTGCCGTTAATCGCGCAAAGCTACCGTCTTTTCTGTCGTTCCAGCGTGATTTAATTTGTGCGCGTCGGTGAATAATTCTCTTGCGAACACAAAAAGGATCGCAGGAGTCGCCGTGGAAGTGCATCTGTCGTCTAGTCTCATCGATCCACCGGACGCCCGCGACCGGGCATCCGCAACGCCGGATATCGCGGCGCTCTGCCGGGGTGTAGGCCTGCAGATGGCCTTTCAACCCATCTTCCGTACCGACGACTCCAGTCTGTATGGCTACGAAGCGCTCATGCGCCCACCAAAACCGTGGAACAACCCCATTGCGGCCATCGAGGCGGCGCACAGCTGCGGGCTGGGGGTGGCGCTGGAATTGAGCTGTTGCGAAACGGCCATACGCAGCTTCGTCCAGTTGCGCCTGGGCGGCCGGCTCTTCCTCAACCTGGGCGCCGCCGCCATCGAAGCGTCCGGTGTCACCGAAAACAGCATCGTGCAGTGCGCGCTGGCCAGCGGGCTGCCCCCGGGTCGCATCGTGATCGAACTCACGGAGCGCGAACCCATCCAGGACATGGACCGCGTGGTCGAGACGATGCGCGGCTTGCGGCAGTGCGGCCTGGGCGTTGCGCTGGATGACTACGGCCAGGGCTACTCCGGCATGCGGGTCTGGCTGGAACTGCGCCCGGAAATTCTCAAGGTCGACCAGTACTTCATCAGCGACTTGCAAACCTCATCGGCGAAATTCGAAGCCTTGCGCAGCATCGTGCGGATGGCGGAAACCCTCGATACGCTACTGATTGCCGAAGGCGTCGAAACCAGCCAGGAACTTGCCATATTGCGTGACCTGGGCGTACCCCTGGTGCAGGGCTATCTGCTGGGCAGGCCGGCGTTCGCTCCACCGGAGCGCGTCCCGCCGGACGTACAGGTCGTGCTCTCCTCGCGGCAGATCGCCGTATTTCCCGAAAAAAATCACGTCCACGCACCGCACCAATGCGCCGGCAAAATGTTGATTCCGGTACCCAGCGTCGGCAGCGAAACGACCGTGGGTGAAGTACTCCGGCGCTTTGAAGAAGACGCGGGCATCCAGTCGATCGCCGTGGTCGATGGCGAGTCGCCGGTGGGTCTCATCAACCGGCAGTCCTTTGTCGATCAGTTGAACAAACCCTTTCATCGCGAGGTCTACGCCAAGCGCTCGTGCACCGTATTCATGAACAGCAAGCCGCTCATCGTGGAGGCAGACGCCCCCATTGAGGCGCTGCTGCAGGTGCTTTCCGGCGACGACCAGCGCTATCTGTCCGATGGCTTCATCATCGTCAACAATGGCCGCTACCTGGGCATGGGGCGCGGGGTAGACCTCGTGCGTTCGGTCTCATCGCTGCGAATCGAGGCGGCGCGTCACGCCAATCCGCTTACCTTCCTGCCGGGCAATATTCCCATTTCGAACCACATCGAGCGGCTGCTTGCCAGCTGCACGACCTTTGTCGCCGCCTATGTCGACCTGGACAATTTCAAGCCTTATAACGACCAGTATGGGTACTGGCGCGGGGATGAGATGATAAAGCTCACCGCCGGCACGCTGATCGACAACGTCCAGGCGGGGCTCGATTTTGTCGGCCACGTGGGCGGCGACGACTTCGTTCTGCTTATCCAGAGCCCGAAATGGCTCGATGGCTGTGAAGCCATGGTGAAGGAATTTCGCGACGCCGCAGTCAATTTCTACAATCCGGAAGATATTGCGCGGCAAGGCTTGCAGGCCGAGGACCGCTTCGGCAATCCCGCCTTCTTCCCGCTGGCGACCCTGTCCATCGGTATTGTGGAAGTGACGCCGGGCGCCTTTCGCAACGCCCAGGATGTCGCCTCGGCCGCGGCCGCCGCCAAGCGTCACGCAAAGAAGCTGGGTGGAAACCGCCTGGTACGGCTGTCCGAAACGCAACCGTCCCGGACACCCGCGGCCGTCAGCGATTGAAACGCCGGCACCGCGCGCCGAAAAAACCCACACCCCGAAGACCATGACCACTGGCCTTTCGCCGTGAGGAGCGCGCCATGATCCCGCTAAGCGATGCCCAAGCGCTGCTGGCAAAGATCCTGGAGAGCAGCAACGACGATCGGTCGATACTGCGCGCCGTCCACGCCCAACGCATCGGCCTGCTCGACCGACTCGAACACGATGGGTCGCTGCTGCACGCCGAGGGCCGCTACTACCTCTCGCTGCTCGCCATCGATGATTTGCGCCTGAAGCGGATCCTGTGGGCCGACAATATCCACCAGCGATGCACCCAGCTCTATCCGGTGCTGCGCCGCCTATACACGAACGCCCCAGGCCGCAAATTCACGATCGCCGAGATCGCGCGCGAAGCCGGCCTGCCGGTCTCGTTGGCGCAAAAGACGCTGGTGTATCTCAACCAGGCGCCGATATGGACGGGGTATGACGGGCCGATCTTCGAGTGCACCGCACTGGCGCCCAGCGCGGACGTGTTGCATTACACCAGCCTGAACGCCCTCATCGCAAAACTGCGCGCCGACCGCGAGGCACCCAGTCGTCCCCCCGAAGGAACACGGGTCAAGGATCAAAAATTCCGGATCCTGGATTCCCCGGCGCTGCTGGAGGCTGACCTGCAAAAACCGGCGGGCCTGCTGGGCCGCGCGGTGATCTATCTGGACCTGGACGACTTCAAGACCTTGAACACCCGCCTGACCGAGGTGGTCGTGGACCGGCTAGTATTGCCGCCCCTGCACCGCTGCCTGGCGGACTGCGTCGCCGGCATGGGTCACGCCTACGCCGAGGGCGGCGACGAATTCACGGTGCTGCTGACCAACGCTTCCGAGGAGATGGCGGAGGCAAGCGCCCGGGCCATGAAGAACCAGATCCAGGCGCTGCGCTTTGAGCTGGAAGCCCGGGATGTACGTCTGCGCGCCTCATTTGGCGTTGCCCATGCGACGGTCGGCGAGCCCGAAATCGATCTGCGCAAGCTCGCCAACGAAGCCAAGCGGTTCTCCAAAAGCAACGGCAAGAATTGCATCAGCACCAACCGGGAAAGAGGCAAAGCCATCGGTTGACGTGCGTGTGTTTGCGAACAGACCGTGCACCGCGCGCAAGGCAACAATGTCGGTTCGACATAGCCATTGGATTGCCATGAACCCCGTTAGAACTGCACAAGCCCTATTTCTTGCCTTCAGCGTTTGCGCTGGCGGCATTGTGTTGGCGGACGAAACGATCGCGCCCGAGCCACAGGTTCAAAACGGCATCACCTACCTGACCGGTGGCATCGGCGAAGACCAGGCACAGGCGATGCGTGCTGAATCGAAGAAGGGCTACAACCTGCAGCTCGTCTTTGCCACGGAAAAGTCCGGCCAGTACCAGGCCAATGTCAGCGTGACCATCACCGACGCCAAGGGCGAAAAGCTAATTGATCTTGCTTCCGTTGGACCGGGCTTCTACGCCAAGCTGCCGGCAGGCCATTACAAGGTCGTCGCCGAGAACCACGGCACGCAGCAGCACAAGTCCATCGCCGTGACGGAGAACAACCTCACGCGCTATGTTCTCTACTGGGCAGCAGAACCGGGGGAACTCAAGTCGGACATGCGTTGAGTGCCCGTTCCTTTAACAGGAATCCTTTGCCGATCCTCTAAGACTTTCCGGTCAAAACGTTTAGCGTCGAACCGAGGGGCGTCTTTGGGGCTGGAACTGCGCTACAAGACCGTCGCGATGCACGCGCGGGGCTCCTTGGATATAGGTTACCGGACACCACTGTTTCCGACTTCGCACTTTAGCCTTCCCGCCCACGTGCCACTTGATCGGCGATGTCAATCTCAGCTTGGCAGGATCAGTCCTTCGTACCGCGCCACGTATTCGAGCGCAGCCTCGAAGCGGGCACGCGACGCGGCCGCCACCTCGCGGAGGTAGGCGTGCAGTTCAGCGTCGGCCGCGTTGCGATTTCTGCAGGACGCGCTGTATTCCTCGAACTGCGTCAATTGCAGCAGCAGTTCGGCGACGTGGCGAGGACATTCGCAAGCGATGGTCGAGGACAGGCTAGCGAAATCGGCAAGGGCCAGATCCGACCAGCGACGTGGCGGTGTAGGCTGCTGCGCAGCGACGGGAGCTGATGCACTTGCCCGGGCCTCCCCGGCCCATTGCGAGATCCATTGGGCCAATACGGCATCGGGTTGTGGCTCGCGCAAGAGGCAAATGCCGGCGTCTGCCAACGCGTCGCATACCGGCTCGGCGCTGAACCGGTAAAGAACGGCCGTAGGCAAAGCGGCAAGGCCCGGGGCAATGGCGACGAGCGATTCGTGCCAGCCGTCGAGCAAATGGGGTTCGTGGATGAGGACAGCGTCCGCGGCCTCTGGCGCCAGTGCAGCCGCCGCCTCAGCAGCACTGCCAAACGGGCCCAGCAACACGATGGATCGGTCCAGGCGACGCCGGAATGCCGGCCGCTGCATCCTGGAGCCCAGCGTGGTGCCGATCACCGCGAGCCGCCAGGCGCGTTCGGGAGCCGCAGTCGATTGCGCCTGATGATCGCCGGCCTCGGTGGCAACGCGGACACCCGTATGCATCGACGCGATCTTCTGCAACTGTGCCATGTCGAGCCCCGCCATCTTGCCGATTGCGTGACCCATCTCGGTGAGTTGCTTGAGCAGCGTCAGGCGGCGCACATCTGCGTCCGAATACAGGCGTTGTCCGCCCGGCGAAAGGGCTGGTTGCGTGACGCCATATCGGCGCTCCCAGACGCGCAGGGTGGCCACGGGCATGCGCAGCATGCGGGCAACGGCACCGCTGCGATACGCGGAGATGCCCTCGACGGGCGCATGAGTGTCGTGGATTTTGCTGACCATGAACCGGAATTCCTTTTCGAGATGAGGGAAAATGACCGCGTGTTGACTCGTATTATAGGCATAATTTCCAAATTTAAGGTATTTGACCTTATTTTGTATTGTTATGCTGTATGATTGACCTCATTTAGCGAACAGAGCCGGTGAGTAGAGCCCGTGCCCTTGTCAACGATGTTTTGGTTTTCCTAGCCCCTAACCTGGAGTTCTCCTCATGGATCGTCCCGTCCCACGCCGTGTTTTCCTGATGATGCTGGCCGCATCCGGCACCGCTATTGCCACGCGGGCGCAAGCGCAAACCGCCGTCAGCGAGAAGGACACACAGGCAGTAGCGCTCGGCTATGTCACCGATGCAACCCGCGCCAATGCCAACAAGTACACGAAATACGCCGCCGGCCAGAAGTGCGGAACCTGCGCGCTGTATCAAGGCAAGGCCGGCGATGCCAGTGGGCCCTGCCCGATTTACGGTGGCAAGCTGGTCATGAGCACGGGTTGGTGCAGCGCTTGGGCCAAGAAGGCCTAAGGCTTAGCCTCCCCCCGGCACGGCCACGGGCACAACCACTATGAACAAACCCGTGATCGTGCCGCCGAGCGAACCGCCATCACCGCCGGCTGCCCCGGCAGCCGCGTTGACCGTTCTCTACGACGGCGCCTGCCCTTTGTGCCGCCGGGAGATCGGTGTCTATCGCGGTTTGCGATCCAACACACAGCTGTGCTTCACCGACATCAGCTCTGCCGGAGAGCCACTACCGCCGGGGACGACGCGCGAACAGCTCATGGCGCGCTTTCACGTGCGCACGAGTGACGGGCAGCTGCTGAGCGGGGCGAATGCTTTCCTGGCGCTGTGGAGCACCCTGCCCGGCTGGCGCTGGCTGGCACGGGCCGGCCGCCTTCCGGGGGCCGCATGGGTGATGGAACGTGCCTACCGCGCCTTCCTGCGCGGACGGCCGATGCTGCAGCGGTGGGCTTCGCGCCTTGAGCGATCAGATCTGCGCCGCTGAGCCGACGCGATTTCAATCGTGCGCCGAAAGGCTCGATGTTCGGTGTTGCGGGCGGCAGGGATGGAAGTTGCCGGGAATCGCAATTGCTTTGTACGGCGCGGTTCGGCAAACAGCCAGCCGTAGCTGCGCAGCAGCGCAGGCTGGCGGAGACGGAGAGATTCGAACTCTCGATGCGAGTTTTTGCCCGCATGCTCCCTTAGCAGGGGAGTGCCTTCGACCACTCGGCCACGTCTCCGGGACTTTCTCGCCGGTTATCTTTGGGATTGCTGGCGTCCCAGGGCGCCAATGGTAGCGCCGTTAAAAGTCTTGCCCTACCAGGCGCATGGTTAGCCTGCACCCTTTTCCATCAAGGCCCGGCAGTGTAGAGCCTGCCTGTACCCGGGTCAACGCGAGAGGGAAATCTCCACCTCCCCCGCCCTATTTCGACGGCGCCTGTTCCAGCCCAAAAGCCTTGTGCAGGGCGCGCACCGCCAGTTCCATGTACTTGTCCTCGACGATGCAGGAAATCTTGATCTCGCTGGTGGAGATCATCTGGATGTTGATGCCTTCCTCCGACAGCGTGCGGAACATGATGCTGGCAATGCCCACATGCGAGCGCATGCCGATGCCCACCACCGACACCTTGCAGATGCGCGGGTCGCCCACCACGTTGCCGGCGCCGATGTGCGC
>Ga0075019_10001859_pt1 | contig 12010 bp, 7 predicted proteins | sample ColStrG_CSR_2013_FD_71473 | JGI IMG/M metagenome (GOLD analysis project Ga0075019, IMG submission 71473) | Freshwater sediment microbial communities in response to fracking from Pennsylvania, USA - Cold Stream Run_MetaG_CSR_2013 | ecosystem: Environmental > Aquatic > Freshwater > Creek >...
TTCGTCGGTGGCAAGAACGGCGTTGGGATTTCCGGTAGTTTTGAACTTCCACAGACCCAAATCCAATTCGCAGGCTCGCAAAGTCAAAATGGCATCATCCAACTCTCGTGCCATTTGCAGTGGCCACCAATTCGCCCCTGCCGCAACAGCCTTGTCAACAGTGTCTTCGGTAACCTGCTCCGGGGCGCGGACCGTGATGGTGGCCGTGCGGGCCTCGCGATCGCAGGAAACGTCCACGAAACCGTAGTGCAAGCCGGCTTCATCACCGGTCTTATTTAGACTAGTCAAAAGGACGCCTTTTGCGCCCGTCGGACGATTGCTTTCCCCCGCAAGTTTCAGCGCTCGCTGTTTGATATGCTCGGCAAACTGCTGCGTCTTGACCACTTCATCGACCAGCCGCCAATCTTTTGCTCGCTGGCCGCGGACGCCATCTGGATTCGTGCAGAACATGTCGGCGTGGTCGCGGCGCACTTTGCGCTTGTCGGTGACACGAGTAAGACCGCCCGTTCCGGGCAGAACACCCAGCAAAGGCAACTCCGGCAAACTTACAGCGGAGGAGCGATCATCCACAAGAATGATTTCGTCGCAAGCGAGTGCCAACTCGTAGCCGCCTCCGGCAGTTGTTCCATTGCAAGCTGCGATAAATTTCAGGCCGGAATGGGCGCTGGCGTCTTCGATTCCATTCCTAGTTTCGTTCGTAAATTTGCAGAAATTCACTTTCCAGGCGTGCGAGGAGAGACCGAGCATGTAAATGTTGGCCCCCGAACAGAAAATGCGATTCTTCGCGCTAGTGATGATGACCGAACGAATCTCCGGGTGTTCGAATCGAATGCGCTGCAAGGCATCGTGCAACTCGATATCCACGCCGAGGTCGTAGGAATTTAATTTGAGTTTGTAACCAGGACGGAGGCCGCCATCTTCGGCAACATCCATGGTCAAAGTCGCCACTGGGCCATCGAATGTCAGGCGCCAATGCTTATATCTCGAAGGATCGGTCTGGAAGTCGACGGCTTCCAGCTTAGCTTTGGATTCTTGCGTTGCTGCTACGTCCACGAGATCCTCCTACTGTAAGTTCGATTGCAACAGAGTTTTCAATCTTGAAAAGCTAGCCTCGACTGAACTCCCCGACGTGTCCAGTTCTAGATCGGCTTGCCGGTATAAAGGTTCTCTCGCTTCCAGTATGCGGCGCAGGTCTTCCATTGCCTGATCGTTACCAGCCATGGCGCGAAAATCTCCCTGCTCCAGCACGCGCGCCATGTGCTCCTCTGGCAGCGCCTTGATCCAAACGGTGTAGCAATGCGAAAGCAGGCGGTCAAAAGTATCCTTTTCAGATACAACTCCGCCTCCCACCGAAAGTACGGCGCACTCCTGCTCCGACAGTACTCTCGCCAGCGTGCGGCGTTCGATGGCGCGGTAGCCGGACTGCCCGTAGAGTGCAAAGATTTCTCCAAGCGGTATCCCGGTGTCCTTCTCGATTTCTCCATCCAGTTCGATGAAGGGGACGCGCATCTCGGAGGCCAGTCTCGATCCCAGCGTGGATTTGCCGGCGCCACGCAGCCCAATCAGCGCAATGCGCCTGCGACGCAACTTTTCTCCGGGACTGAAGTCGCGCATCAACCGAAAGACCACATCTTCGAGGCGATGATTGGGAAGGCGTTCGAGAAATCGTTGGATCATCTGCTTCTCGGATGGCTCTTCCACTTCGGGAGCGAACAATTCGACAAGAGAGACGTTGAGAGCGGCGGCAATGCGGCGCAGCAAAACAATGGAGACGTTTCCTTCTCCGGATTCCAATTGTGCGAGATGACGTTCGGATACGTCGGATTCGCGCGCCACAACCTTACGGGTCATGCCGCGAAGGTTGCGTAGCTGACGGACGCGCTTGCCCAGGAAAATTAGGAAATCTCCGTCGGGAAGCGGGGTAGAGCGGGCTAGAGTCGCGACCTTGGAATTGGTGCTGGCAGGTGTGCTCATGCGTTCAAAGAGTGAGCATGCATTATAGTACCTGTGGCTGAGGGAGAGTCAAGAATTCTTGATGGGCAGACCAAACTTCCTGATCCCTTTGATTTCCACATGGAGATATAAACGTCACGTTGTCAATAGCTTGTAGCGATTTGTGCATTGCCAGGAGGGGATTCAGGCGTGGTTTTCAATCTGCATGCACTTGCAGTATTATTCGCAGCTCGGAATCCGGACCGGGCCCTAGCAGCGAATTGCTCGTTTCAGTTTAAGATGAAGATGAGGCATCGGAGGCACAACGATGAGGCTGGCTAACTACGTGAGCGGTCAGTGGCTCGAAGGCACAGGGGCGGGTGAGTTGCTCATCGATCCAGTCACCGGAGATGAGCTGGCGCGCATATCCTCGCAAGGCGTTGATCTGGAAGGCGCCCTTTCTTATGCGCGCACGCACGGGGGGCCAGCGCTGCGCCAAATGGCCTATGCCCACCGCGCCGAGCTTCTGTCCAAGATTGCGGATGTGCTGGCCGCCAATCGCGACGAATATTTCCGGCTTTCCTTGCTGAACCTGGGTGCAAACCAGGCCGATGCATCCTTCGATGTGGACGGCGCAATTTACACCATGAAATATTACGCCAAAATCGGAAAGGCGCTCGGGGATGGAAAAATACTGAAGGAAGGCGCCCAGATTCCGCTGTCGAAAAGCGGAGTGTTTGCCGGGCAACATTTCCTGTTGCCCTCGAAAGGCGCCGCCGTCTTCATCAATGCCTTCAATTTTCCAGCCTGGGGTTTCTGTGAAAAAGCGGCCCCGGCCCTGCTCTCGGGCGTACCGGCGGTGGTTAAGCCCGCTTCGCCCACCGCCTGGCTGGCGCACCGCATGGTGGAGGACATCGTAAAGGCAAATCTCTTGCCGCCTGGCGCAGTTTCGCTGATTTGCGGTTCAGCTCGCGACCTGCTGAACCACGCTCGAGAAGAAGACGTTGTCTCGTTTACTGGCTCGGCGGAAACCGCCGCGCGAATTCGCTCTCATTCGAACGTTCTGCACCGCTCCGTGCGGGTGAATATCGAAGCAGACAGCATAAATACCGCGATTCTAGGGCCTGATTGCACTCCTGGCACGGATTTGTTCGAACTCTTCTTGAAGGAAGTTGTCCGCGAGATGACCCTCAAAGCTGGACAGAAGTGCACTGCCATCCGGCGCGTGCTGGCTCCGCGTGAACAACTGAATGGTCTTGGTCTAGCAATTGTGGAGCGCTTGAGTGCCATCAAGGTTGGGAATCCCCGGAACCCCGATGTAAAGATGGGACCAGTCGTGAACAAAGCCCAACAGTCTTCCTGCCTGGAGGGACTGGCCAAGTTGAAGCAAGAATGCGAAATCCTGTTTGGCGGCGATCCGAATTTTCAGCCGATAGATGCCGATCCGCAAAAATCGGCCTTTGTGCAGCCGACACTCCTCAGCTCTAGGAATGGACTTCAAGCAAAGCACGTTCATGACGTTGAGGTTTTTGGTCCGGTGGCGACATTGGTTGCCTATGACGGCTTGGAAGACCTTATTGCTATCACCCGCCGAGGATTGGGTTCGCTGGTGGCTTCGGTTTTTTCCAATGATCCAAGCTTCACGCGCGAGACGATCCTTGGAATAGGCGATCTGCACGGAAGAATCCTGGCTGTGAATTCTGAGGTTGGCACCCAGCACACAGGACACGGCAATGTTGTGCCGAGCTGCCTGCACGGTGGCCCGGGAAGAGCCGGCGGGGGCGAGGAACTCGCCGGATTGCGTGCCCTGTCGCTCTACCATCGCCGGTTCGCCTTGCAAGGACCGGCGGAGTGCATAGCGGAATTGGTCGGAATGAGCGCCGACGCCGCTTCCTTAATTTGATGGAAATCATAAGCCTGCACAGACTGCGAGACGGCGTTCGTCAGGGACGTGGTTTGTAACCTTTTGTAACAGACGCGCTCAATGTGCAGTCTCCCTTTAGTTTACCTAATACATTTGTTTTCAATATCTTACGCCAAGAATTTCGTTGGGTGCGTACGTGCTGTTCTATGGGTGCCCGGGGCGCGCCTCGACTGGGCCGCTTCTCTGGAGTACACGAATGAGACAGTACTCGTACCGCTCGCAAAAAGGATTCTCCTTGCTGGAGATCCTCACTGCTCTCGCCATCATCTCCATCATTCTGGCGATGGCGATTTTGAACTTCGGCAGCATCCTGCCAAATTTCAAAGCCAATTCGGCCATGGACCAACTGCTTTACCGGTTGCGCTCGGCGCGCGAGCAAGCAATCGCGCATCGCCGCCAGGTCCAAGTTCAGTTCGTGGGGACCAATCAAATCACGGTTACCGAGATCTGGCTTACCGGCACACCGCCTCTTCCGACTACCTACACCTTTGAAGGCGGAGCGCAATTCCTAACTTACAGCGGGTTGCCGGATACGCCTGCGGCTTTTGGGAATGGCGCCGCGATTTACTTTGAGGGAGCCTCCGGTGGACCACCAATCATGAAATTCACCACCAACGGGTCATTCATTGACGGTGGAAACACCTTGGTCAATGGCACGGTCTTTATGGGCATTCCGGGACGAGCCTCAACGGCCCGCGCCATCACCATCCTTGGCGCGACAGGCCGTGTGCGTGAATACCACTGGGACGGCACCCAGTGGCAAGAATAGGGAGAATGCTCATGTCGCGAACGATTCGCAAGCACAGTAAACAGTCGGGATTCACGATTCTGGAAGCGATGATTGCCATCGTGATTCTGTCCTTCGGCATTTTGTCGCTGGCGGCGGTCTATGCGCAGGGCATCCAGGTAGCGAACATGACGCAACTGGACTACATCGCCGAAAAGAAGGCCGAAGAAGCCGTGGAAACAATTTTCGCCGCACGCGACGCCAAGCTGCTCGCCTGGACCAACATACGCAACGTTACTGGATCAGGCGGCGTGAACGACGGCGTATTTACCGTGGGACCGCAACCCCTTCTCGCCGCTGGCCCCGACGGCCTCTATGGCACTGCGGACGACGATACTACTAACCCTGACACCGTAATTATTGGGCCCGGCCCCGACAAGATTCTGGGGACGGCGGATGACATTGTGATGTCACTGAAGAACATGACGCGCACGATCGCCATCGCGGATGTCGCAGGCGAATCGGGATTGAGGCAGATCACCATCACCATGACGTACACCGTGGGATCGATGACGCGGCAGTACACCCTGGTCAGCTACGTAGCGCAGTTCTCGTGATCGAGGATTGAGGAGCAGCTCATGAAGAAGAACTCAGGATTCACGCTGGTGGAGTTAATCATAGGAATGGGCATCACCATGGTGGCACTGGCGGCCGCGGTGATGATGTTTCGTGATTCCACTCGCGCCAACACCAACGTAACGCAAACCTCGGACATGAGCGACAACATGCGCGCGGGGCTGAACCTCATTGTTCAAGATCTCATTCAGACCGGCACGGGAATTCCCACGGGAGGCATTTCCATTCCCAACACGCCAAACGCATCCGGCTGCAACACCGGCGGCAAGGTCAATCGCCCACCCACGGTATTGACCTTGACTTTCAACGGCCCGAACACGGCCAACGTCGGCTGCAATGTCATTCTGCCGGCGATTGAACCGGGCGAGAATTTGGGTCCTACGGTCACGAGCCCCGATGGAACGTCTGGTCCTAAAACGGACGTTGTCACGATGATGTATGCCGATAATACGCTGGCTCTGGACGCCAAGCAGATCAATGGGGCGGCCTGTCCGGGTGGATCGATTGCCGCTAATGGTTCTTCCATCATCTTTGACGCCACCTGCGTAACGATAGGCGCGGCCGGAATCCCCGTCAACCCGGGCGACCTGCTCATGATTTACAACGCCAACAATTCCAACGGCGTCCTGCAGACCGTCACCAGCGTTTCTGGACAGACTTTGAATTTCGCGGCGGGCGATGCATTCAACCTGAATGGCCGTACGAGCACCGAGACTGCAGGGACCATTAAACAACTTCAGAATCTTACTGGTGGCGTTCCCAACGGCACATACCCGCCAACGAATTGCACACGCATCTGGATGGTCACCTACTATCTGGATACCACCACCGACGTCAAGCATCCGCGCCTTATGCGCGCCGTCAACTTCAACACTCCGCAACCGGTGGCGGAAACGTTTGAAAACTTGCAGTTTGCTTACAACTTTGACGATGGCGTCACCAATCCCGTGAACCAAGGCACAGTGCCTGCGGTTCCAGCTCCTACCGGGGACAACGAAAATCAGATTCGCTCGGTAAACATCTACCTGGGCGCGCGTTCCACGACTACCGCTGCAATTACTGGCCAATACGTGCGCACCAACCTGGCCACGCAAGTCGCCCTGCGCAGCATGGCGTATTTCAATACCTACAAGTAACGAGGAGCTTGACGATGAGATCGGTGAAAACAACCATGCAAAAACAATCAGGCATTGCGCTCATCACCACCATGCTTCTGCTCCTGCTGATGTCCGCCATGGTGGTGGGCTTCATGCTGCTGGTCACGGAAGGCCAACGGCTGTCCGGGATGGACCGCGACCAGATCCGAGCTTTCTATGGCGCGGAATCGGGCATGGAAAAGCTCACCGCAGATCTTGGCTCTCTTTTCGGTACGACCTACGCCCCAAGCGGAGCGCAAGTGAATGCGATTGCCACGACTCCACCAGTGCTTCCTACGAGCAGCGGGGTTACCTATCTAGATGTGTTGGGCAACAGCACGTACAACATCACTTTTCCGACGGATAACAAAGGCAACCCCTTGGCGCAGTTCGCGCAGATCACTTCCGGCTCGAGCGCGTTTCAGGGGATGACCGCACTGGAAACAACGTATACGATGACCGTTGCGGCGCGTACCAACACCGGCGGTGAAGCAAAGTTGGTGAGAACCACGCAGACCGTCGGTATCCCTCTTTTCCAATTCGGCATCTATTCGGAAACGGATCTTAGCTTCTTCCCCGGCCCCAATTTCAATTTTGGCGGTCGCGTGCACACCAACGGCAACTTGTTCCTGAATAGCGGCGGACCGGCAGGTGCAACACCGACTCAGACAACGACAACTCAGCTTTGGTTGGCTAGTCCCGTTACGGTGGCCAAGGATATCTTCCGGGACTGCCTGTCGAATACGCATCCCGAATCCACTACGGCGCAGCATCCCGGCAGCGTGGAGATCACCAAGGGCGGTGGCGCTTATCAGGCTCTCGGTTTTGGACAAGGAAGTCTGTCTGGTTGCTTGGGAGCTGCGAAGAACCCTAGCTGGCCCAGCATCTCCGCTTCCTTTAACGGCAATCTGCGCAGCGGCGTGAAGCCGTTGAACTTGACCATCACCCTTCTTGGCAACGGCACAACGCAGCCCATTGACATCATTCGCCGCCCGATAGCAGGAGAAAACGCTTCAAACCCCGGCGTGCTCGGCGAGCGATACTTCTCTGAGGCAAGCTTGAAGATTCTGCTCTCGGATACAGCTTCTGACATTACCGGCCTGCCTTGTGTCAGCCCCGGCGCTCCGTTTAACTTGGCCTGGCTCGCGATGCCCGTCGCGAATTGGGACGGCACGAATGCCAGTATCACGACCTTGCTGGCCAATATGGCGGCTGCTACGCCAAAGACCATCCCTTTGCCGCTGGCGGCTTCTGGCGCGGCAGGAACCGCTGCAGTGGGCAATTACACCCAGGGCAGCCTTCTCGGCACTCCCTCCAATAACATTACCGGAGGTGACGGCTACTGGCAGGTAGGTCCAACTCAAGTTGCACTCACGCCTCCCACTTACGGGACGCCAATCATTACCGGCTTCATCAAGATTGACGCTCAAACTTCTTATGGAAGCCCCTGCGGCACGTGGAAGGACGTCACGCTGGAGGTTCTTGGTCTCGGTTACGCCGGAAGGAACATCAATCCGCTACCTCAATCCTTCGACGCAAACAACCTTAGCCCGAATTGGGGTGGTACGGCCGCACTAATGCAGGGCGCCAGCGCCCGCGGTGGGGCGATGGGGCCAACCCCGCCTCTGCCCACGACGCCGGCGGTCGATCCGAATACCGGTGGAACGGTTCAGATGATTTATCAGAATGGGCCGCTCTTTCCTGCCGTGGCTAACGCAACATTCACCACGGCTCTATATAACACCGGTACCTGCAAAGACCCGCATCCGAACGCCATCATTCGGTTGGAGCGCATCCGCGACAATCCTACTTCGGTGAACGTCCAAACCGGGACCCGAAAAACTAGCGCGCCAACTAATCTGCCGGTTCAATCCACCGTGGCGGAAGTTTGCGGCATACAGCCGGACGTTGCCACTCCGACACTGGCCAAACTCAGACTTACTCCCACTTCCGGTGCTGCGACTGGTGCCACTTGGGTTCCGGAGCCTTTCGATTTCTGGCCGAACACGATCTTCGATACGCGTGAAGGCTATAACCGGCAGTCGGCGCCTACGGGAACTTACACCATTGGTGCCTCCACTGCTAACTACGCCAATACCGTCACTCTTGGCGGAGTGATGAACTACATCGAGCTGGACGTCAACAATCTTGCAAGGTGGTTGTCCGGCACGATCGGAACCTCAGGATCGAGCACGCAAGATCCCAACGTGGCCCCCAACAACTTCGTCGTGTACATTTCTGACCGCCGCAGCAACTATGCCTTTCCGGGGACCATTAGCGGGACATGGCCGGCGCTCTCACCCTCCGGGAAAGAGACCGGTGAGTACGGCTGGAGCGACTTCGTCAACCCATCGACTATTGCTGGTTGCCCGAATGCCTCCCTCGATACAGGAGAGGACCTGGATGGCACGGGAGTGCTCTATACCTACGGCGGAGTAACCTTCCCAAGGTCCGCCACTACCGGCCTGAGTATGGTGGACGGCACAAACACCTCGAATTTCGTCGCGGACACGCTATTCAATTCTGCGGGCGTGTTGACCTCTCCCGGTAACTCGCTCTACGCAATCTCCACGGATCCCCTCTGCCTGACCACAAACGGTGGGTTCCCTTGGCCAAGAAGCTTTGTGAAGATTCCCAACGAGGCGCGCGAGAATCCGCCAGCGCTATTTAGGCGAGCGGTGAAACTCGTCAACGGAAAATCAATTGGTCTGCCCGCTTGCCCGGGTGGTGCCACATGCGGCTTGACCATCGCCACGGAAAATCCGGCGTATCTCATGGGCGACTACAACGCCAATGGGGCGGGTAATGGCTTTGCCGACCCCAGCGTCGCTGCTTCCGTCGTTGCGGACGCCTTCACGCTACTCTCTGATGACTGGAACGATTTCAACAGCTTCAACTCCCCGTTCAACACGAACGGGCGCCAGTCGAACACGCCGAACGACTACTACCGACTCGGAGTCGTCGCCGGGAAAGGCATATCGTTCCCCATTCCTGGATGGGACAGCACCACCGTCGATGGCAGCCAGGACTTTGGAACGGATGGCGGTGTGCACAACTTCATGCGGTTCCTGGAGAATCACAACGGCACGTTGAACTACCAGGGATCGATCGTCAGCCTGTACTACAACCGGCAGGGCGTCGGCCTCTTCAACTCCGGAGGCAACAACTACGCCCCGCCAAACCGCGGCTATTCGTTCGACACCAACTTCCTGAATCCTTTGCTCCTGCCGCCGCGGACGCCGATGTTCCGCGACGTCAACACGACAGGATTTACGCAGCTCCTTTTGCCGAACCAGTAATTCGCAGCTACGTGCTGCATAGTGCGCGGCCCCGTGTCCCCGGGGCCGCGTTCTTTCGGTGGGATGAAAATCAGTTGCGCGGAGCCGGCGAAGGAAGCCAATCCGAGCTTGAAATACCGGGACAAGATTTGTATTCATGTGCTGAGGACCTCGTCAACGTCCCTTGTTGCGGCACCTCCGGTGTCCGCGCCAAGGAAATGACCCGGGTAGCCAGCGCGCTCGTGCACAGAGGGGAGAGAAGCACGTTATGGCAAAGTCCAGTTCCGATTCCGGGGGAGCTCCGTCTTCCAAGTCACTTCTCTTCATGATGATCGCCATCACGTGTGGGTTCTGCGTGATGCTGGGCGTCGGATTGCTGATGGCTTCACGCGTAATTGGCGCTCTCGGCCTTCGCGCCGGAAGCGACAAGACCACCGTACGCACTCCACTTGGCGAATTCCGCGTTGAAAAAGCCAAGGAGGTTGGCCCGGGCCTGCCTGTTTACCCGGCAGCGATACTGGTGCTCCCAGGCGCGGCCGCGGCTCACGTCTCGGCCAATGACGACCAGCCGCAGGTTATCTCCAGCATGTACCACTCGAACTCTTCCCGGGAATACGTTGCCAACTGGTATGTAGAACATTTGAGCCCGGAATTCGTGCGTCAGGACGCCGGCCCCAAGAAGTTGCCCGAAGCATTTCGCGACTCGCGCATTTCAGACGATGATATCGCGTTCGTCGGTGAACGAGGAGACCAGATTCGTGTGGTGGCCCTCGCCACCGATGATATGGGAACCAAGATCACCCTTCTGCGCTCTTATACGAAGCCGCCAGCGCAGGCTCCTGCCGCGCCCCCAGCGCAGTAGACTGTTCATTTACCAAATCAGCTTTCGAGAGGGCCCTACAGTAGTGCCAATTCTTTGGTCCTGCCGCCTCATCACCTATCCATCTGGAGCAAAAGCTTTGTGGACTGAAATCTCCCCGCAATGAAATTGAACTAAAATTAGGTTTGCAGCATCCCAAGTTAGGGAGAATGCGGACGCTCGCAGGACTTGCCGGACCGAGCACGTGCGCCGATGTCTTCGCAGCCGTAACTCGGGAAAAGTGCGACCATAGCGTGAATCCTTCGGCAGAAGGCCATCCAACCATGCCACGAATTCAGACCACTGAAGACCGCCGGCTTGAAGAAGCGCGCACCAGGAAAAAACACTGGAAGCGGTGGGGGCCATACCTTTCCGAGCGGCAGTGGGGAACGGTTCGCGAGGATTACAGTCCCGGTGGCACCGCCTGGGAATTTTTTCCGCACGATCACGCACGTTCGCGCGCCTACCGTTGGGGAGAAGACGGCATCGGCGGGATCAGCGACCGTCATCAAATGATGTGTTTTGGTCTGGCGTTGTGGAACGGTCGCGATCCCATTCTGAAGGAGCGGCTTTTCGGCTTGACTGGCAATCAGGGCAATCACGGCGAAGATGTGAAGGAGTGCTACTTCTACCTCGATTCGACGCCCACGCACAGCTACATGCGAATGCTCTACAAGTATCCGCAAGCCGCATTTCCGTATGAGTCGCTTGTGGAAGAGAGCCAGCGACGCGGGCGCGGCCAACCGGAATTCGAATTGCTCGACACAGGAGTCTTCTCAGAAAACCGCTATTTCGATATTTTCGTTGAGTACGCTAAGGCCGATGTTGAAGACATCCTCATTCGAATTACAGCCGCGAATCGCGGGCCGGAAAGTGCTCTGCTGCACGTGCTCCCGCAATTCTGGTTTCGAAACACGTGGTCCTGGGGCAAGGATCTGCGCCGGCCGCTCGCGCGTACGGGAACGAGTGTGCCCGGGAGCGCCTGCGTGGAGTTGCAGCACTGGCAGTATGGCAAGCGTTGGCTGCTATGCGCGGGGCAGCCCGAGGTGCTGTTCACGGAGAATGAGACCAACAGCGCGCGGCTCTTTGGTGGAAGAAATCGTTCTCCTTATGTGAAGGATGCGTTCCACCAATATTTCATCGATGGCAACAAGGAAGCCGTCAACCCGGATCAAATGGGCACGAAAATGGCGGCATATTATCCGTTGCGGCTTGATCCTGGCCAGGCGGTCACTCTGAAACTGCGTCTTACCGATCTTGAGCCTCTCGGCGCAATGGATATTGGTGCCGGCACCGTGGGAGGCTACGTTTCGCCAGGTTTGCAAGAGCGTGCCGAGAATGTTCCTGGCACCAACGACTTTGGTGCAGGCTTCGACGCCTTGTTCGCCACACGCCAAAAGGAAGCGGAAGAGTTTTACGCTTCCCGCATCCCCAAGGAACTTTCTGAAGATGCGAAGGCCGTGATGCGGCAATCGTTCTCCGGCATGCTCTGGTCCAAACAGTTTTATCACTATGACG
>Ga0075019_10001862_pt1 | contig 11995 bp, 10 predicted proteins | sample ColStrG_CSR_2013_FD_71473 | JGI IMG/M metagenome (GOLD analysis project Ga0075019, IMG submission 71473) | Freshwater sediment microbial communities in response to fracking from Pennsylvania, USA - Cold Stream Run_MetaG_CSR_2013 | ecosystem: Environmental > Aquatic > Freshwater > Creek >...
CGTGTGGAGTGTCTGGCGGCGCTGGAGCTATGGCTTTGGCCAGGCTGGGCTATGTTGGGTGTTTGCGCCCGGTGGCAGAAGCAAAATGCCTAGCGGCCCCAGCGCAGCACCAGCGGGTCCAGGCGGCGCGCGGTGTCCAGCAGGCCCTGGCGCACAGCGGGGTGCATGGCAGGGAAGGGGTGGCGCGGGTCTTCGCAGGCGATGATGCCGCCGGCGTGCATCAGCGCCTTGGCGCTCAGAATGCCGCCCTGGCGGTTTTCGTAGTTGATCAGCGGCAGCCACTTGCCGTAGGCGACAGTTGCGCCTTCGACGTCGCCGGCGAACCAGGCGTCCATGATCTGCCGTATGCCGTCGGGAAATCCGCCGCCGGTCATGGCGCCGGTGGCGCCGGCGTGCAGGTCGGCCAGCAGCGTAATCGCTTCCTCGCCGTCCCAGGGGCCTTCGATGGCGTCGCCGCCCAGGCGCAGCAGTTCGCGCAGCTTGCTGGCCGCGCCCGCGGTTTCGATCTTGAAGTACGACAGATGCTCAATCTCGCGCGCCATGCGCGCCAGAAAAGCGGCTGACAACACGGTGCCGCTGACCGGCGCGTCCTGCACCATGATGGGAATGGCGAGCGCATCCGACAGGCGCGCATAGAACTGGTAAATCTGTTCTTCGGGGACACGCAGCGTTGCGCCGTGGTAGGGCGGCATCACCATCACCATGCTCGCGCCCTGGTCCTGCGCGCGCCGGCTGCGCTGGATACAGACCTCGGTGCTGAAGTGCGTGGTCGTCACGATCACCGGAACGCGGCCCTGCACGTGCTGCAGGATGGCACTGGTAAGCGTCTCGCGTTCGGCGTCGCTCAGCACAAATTGTTCCGAGAAATTGGCCAGTATGCACAGCCCGGTGGAGCCCGCGTCTATCATGAAGTCAACGCAGCGCAGCTGGCTGGGCAGGTCGAGCTCGCCGCTGGCCGTGAAGGGCGTGGGGACTACGGGGAATACGCCTTGCAGGCGGGCACGGTGGGGTGTGGACATGGTGGGGTGAGCGGCTGGGTGGGTCGGATGTTGGACGGGTGCGGTGACTGGAGCCGCCTGGCAAAGTTGCTTAGCCGAACTGCGCCGGAGCAAGGCCCTGGCAGTGCGTGTCGACGCAAAACAGCGCGCCCGCCAGGGGCTGATCGTGCAACTGCTGTGCGCTCAGGCCGGTGCGCGCGCTGCTGATGAACAGCGTGCGCAGGTCGGCGCCGCCAAACGCGCAGTTGGTGATGTGGCTGGTCGGCAGCGGCACGCGCGCCAGTTCCTGCGCGCTGTCGGGGTCGTGGCAGCTGACGCAGGCGCCGCCCCAGTGCGCAATCCAGATCCGGCCGTGCGCGTCGGTCGTCATGCCGTCGGGCAGTCCGTCGTGCGCGGCGAATTGCAGCCAGGTGCGTTCGCGCGCCAGCGTGCCGGCCGCCGGGTCAAAGTCAAACGCTTGCACGCGGCCCTGCACGGTGTCGTTCAGGTACAGGGTCAGGCCGTCGGCCGACCAGGTGGGGCCGTTGTTCACGACGTAGCCGGGGTGCATGGCCTGGCACGCGCCGCTGGCGCTGACGCGGTAGATGGCGCCGGTGGCGTGTGTGCAGTCAAAGTCTATGGTGCTGGCCCACAGCCGGCCGGCAGCGTCGCACTTGCCGTCGTTACAGCGGTTTCCGGGCTTGTCACTTTCGGTGCGGCACAGCGTCTGGCGCGCGCCGGTTTCGGGGTCGAAGAAGACGACGTCGTGGCGCAGCGTCAGCACCAGGCCGGCGCCGTCGCGGCGCTCGGCGACCGCCGACAGCTCCTCGTCGAATTGCCAGCTGTCCTGCGCCTGCGTGGCCGGGGTGTAACGGTGCAGGCAGTGGCCCAGAATGTCGACCCAGTACAGCGCCTGTGCGCGCACGGACCAGCACGTTCCTTCGCCCAGCAGCGCCTGCGCCGGCCAGACGCAGCGCGCGCTGCCCGCGATCAGGGGCGCGTTGCCAGCCAGAGCCGCGGCGGCCTGCGGCGGCGAACTTGCAGCGTTCTGCATGGCGGCGGTCTAGTGCGAGTCGCGCGGAATGCCGGCGCCGCTGGCGCCCACCAGAAAGTCCAGATCGGCGCCCAGGTGCGCCTGCTGCACGGTTTGCACGTACAGCTTCTGGTAGCCGCGCGTGGGTGCGGGCGGCGCCACCCAGCTTTGGCGGCGCAGCGCCAATTCGGCGTCGCTCACTTCCAGGTGCAGGCGCCGACCGGCGACGTCCAGCTCTATCATGTCGCCGTTTTGCACCAGCGCCAGCGTGCCGCCGGCAGCGGCTTCGGGCGAGGTGTGCAGCACCACCGTGCCGTACGCGGTTCCGCTCATGCGGCCGTCGCTGATGCGCACCATGTCGGTAATGCCTTTGCGCAGCACCTTGGGCGGCAGCGGCATGTTGCCGACTTCGGCCATTCCGGGGTAGCCGCGCGGGCCGCAGTTTTTCAGCACCATGATGCAGTGCTCGTCGACGTCCAGGTTTTCGTCGTCGATGCGCGCGTGCAGGTCTTCGATGTTCTCAAACACGACCGCGCGGCCACGGTGCTGCATCAGGTGCGCCGACGCTGCCGAGGGCTTGATCACCGCGCCGTCGGGCGCCAGGTTGCCGCGCAGCACGGCGATGCCGGCGTCTTTCATGAACGGGGCGTCCGGCGTCTTGATGACTTCGCGGTTGTAGCAGGGCGCTTGCGCGATGTTCTCGCCCACGGTCTTGCCGTTGACCGTGAGGTTGTCCAGGTGCAGCAGGGGCTGGATTTCGCGCTGCACCGCGGGCAGCCCGCCGGCGTAGTAAAAATCTTCCATCAGGAACTTGCCCGAGGGCTGCAGGTTGAGCAGGCAGGGCACTTGCGCGCCCAGCGTGTCCCAGTCCTGCAGGTCGAGCTTGATTCCCATGCGCCCGGCCAGCGCAATCAGGTGGATGACGGCGTTCGTCGACCCGCCGATGGCAGCGTTGGTGCGGATGGCGTTCTCAAACGCCTTGCGCGTGAGAATTTTGGACATCTTCAGGTCTTGCTCGACCATTTCGACAATGCGCCGGCCGCTCATTTGCGCCAGGCGGTTGCGCCGCGTGTCGGCTGCCGGAATGGCGGCGTTCTCGGGCAGCGACAGCCCCAGCGCCTCGACCATGCTGGCCATGGTGCTTGCCGTTCCCATGGTCATGCAGCTGCCCTTGGAGCGGTGCATGTCGGATTCGGCCGCAGTGAAGTCGGCGCGCGTCATTTCGCCGGCGCGCACCATCTCGGACATTTGCCACACGCCCGTGCCCGAGCCTATGTCCTTGCCGCGGAACTTGCCGTTGAGCATGGGGCCGCCGGATATGCCTATGGTCGGCAGGTCACAGCTGGCCGCGCCCATGAGCAGCGAGGGCGTGGTCTTGTCGCAGCCCATGAGCAGCACGACGCCGTCTATGGGGTTGCCGCGAATGCTTTCTTCCACGTCCATGCTCGCCAGGTTGCGAAACAGCATGGCCGTCGGGCGCAGCTGCGTTTCGCCCAGCGACATGACGGGGAACTCCAGCGGAAAGCCGCCGGCTTCGTAAACGCCGCGCTTCACGAACTCGGCGAGTTCGCGGAAGTGGCCGTTGCAGGGCGTGAGTTCGCTCCAGGTGTTGCAAATGCCGATGATGGGCCGGCCGTCGAGCTCGTCGTGCGGATAGCCCTGGTTCTTGATCCAGCTGCGGTGCACAAAGCCGTCTTTGTCGTCACGGCCGAACCACGCGTGGCTGCGCCGGAAGGGATGTTTTTTGGAATCCATGGTGTCGTCCTCTGCTGTAGTTTTTTGCGAAACGGGCGGGCCGTTGCTTGACAAAGGGCATCCTAGCAAGGCACATTGATAAAGGAAAATCAATATTTCGGTGTTTTACATATACAAATTGCTATAGATCAGGAAAAAGCTATGTCCACAGCTACGGCCACCCCAACGACTGCGACCGCCCGTTCCACCCGCGCGCTCGCGCGCTATCCCAGTTTGCAGGGACAAAATGTTTTCATCACCGGCGGGGGCACCGGCATAGGCGCTGCCATGGTCGAGGCCTTTGCCGAGCAGGGCGCGCGCGTCGCCTTTGTCGATTTTGCACGCGAAGCCAGCGAAGCGCTGGTGCAGAAAATCGCCGCCACCGGCCTGCCCGCACCCTGGTTTGGCCACTGCGACGTGCGCGACGTCGCTGCGCTGCAAAAAGCAGTGGCCGACGCGCAGCAGGCGCTGGGCGACTTCGCCACGCTGGTCAACAACGTCGCGCGCGACGACCGCCACACGCTGGAGTCGGTCACGCCCGAGTACTGGGAGGAGCGCATGGCGGTCAACCAGCGCCCGGCGTTTTTTGCGATTCAGGCGATTGTTCCGGGGATGAAGCGCCTGGGCGGCGGCTCCATCATCAATTTTGGCTCCACGGGTTGGCAGACCAAGGGCAGCGCCTATCCCTGCTACGCCATTGCCAAGTCGGCCGTCAACGGGCTGACGCGCGGGCTGGCGGGCTCGCTCGGCCAGCACCGCATCCGCGTGAACACCATCTCGCCCGGCTGGGTCATGACCGAGCGCCAGATCGCGCTGTGGCTGAACGAGGAAGGCGAGCGCGAGATTGCGCGCAACCAGTGCCTGCCCGACAAGCTGCAGCCCTCGGACGTCGCGCGCATGGCGCTGTTTCTGGCGTCGGCCGACGGCGCCATGTGCACGGCGCAGGAATTCAAGGTCGACGCCGGCTGGAACTAGGCGCCTGGAGGCGCTTCAGGCAGCCAGCACCGTGCTGCCTGCCGGGTAGGGCCCGTAGACCGATTGCGCCGTGCTGCGTATGGCGCGCAGCATCACTTCGGCCGCCGGCGAGAGCAGGCGGTCGCGCCGCGTGATCAGCCCGAAAGCCTCCATCTGGCACGGCAGGGCAATGGGCACGATGGCGAGCAGGCCGTGTGCGGCGTAGTAGCGCGCGACGTCGGTCGCGAGCACGCTCAACATATCGCTTTGCTGCAGCATCTTGGTGGTGAACAGCAGGGCGCTGGTCTCGATCAGGTTTACCGGCGAGCGCAGCCCCAGCTCCTGGTACATCAGCTCAAATCGGTGGCGCAGCACGCTGCCCGCAGGCGGCACGATCCAACCCGCGTCGGCCAGCTCGGCCAGCGTCAGGCCGGCCTTGCGCAGCAAGGGGTGGCCGGGGCGCGCAACCGCGCTGATCGATTCTTCCGACAGCACTTCGTAGCGCAGCTCGCTTTTGTCGTGCTGCGCGAACAGGCGCGCGAGCAGGATGTCGAGCTTGTTTTGGTTCATGCGCTCGATCAGCACGTCGCTGGTTTCGATCTGCAGCGACACGCGCAGGTGCGGGTGCGCTTCCTTCACGCGCTGCACCGCTTCGGGCAGCACCGTCATTGCCGGCGCAGTGATCGCGCCTATGCTGACCTGGCCAAACTGGCCGGCCTTGGCGGCCTGCAATTCGTCGTGCGCCTGGTTGAGCGAGCCCAGCGCGGCGCGCGCGTGGCGTATCAGGGTTTCGCCGTACCAGGTGGGGCGCATGCCGCGCGGCAGGCGCTCGAACAGCACCACGTCGAGCACGTCTTCCAGGTCCTTGAGCAGCTTGGACGCTGCCGGCTGGCTCATGCTCAGCACCTGGGCGGCGCGGTGAATATTGCCTTCTTCGGCCAGTGCCACCAGCAATAGCAGCTGGCGCGTCTTCAGGCGGGCGCGAATGAACCAATGGTTGTAGTAGCTCATAGCGCTAGTTTTTCGTGCCCTTGTAGGGTAAGTACCAATCTACGTTTTGCTATGGAAAGCGCCTTAATCTCAATTGGAACATTATCACTCTAGTTCATATGATCCAGCATCTTTGACCACCGGACAAAGACTTCCAAAATTTAAACAGGAGACACTCAGTGAACGCTCGCAGAACCACCCTCAAGGCCCTGGCCGCCGCTATGGCCCTTGGCTTCTCGCTCGTCGCGCCCATGGCGCAGGCCCAGGACAAGGGCACCGTCGGCGTCGCCATGCCGACCAAGACGTCTACGCGCTGGGTCAGCGACGGCAACAGCATGGTTGCCGCACTCGCCGCCAAGGGCTACAAGACCGACCTGCAGTACGCTGACGACGACATCCCGAACCAGCTGGCGCAAATCGAGAACATGATCACCAAGGGCGTGAAAGCGCTGGTGATCGCGTCCATCGACGGCACCACGCTGTCGAACGCGCTGCAAAAAGCCGCCGACAAGGGCATCAAGGTTATTGCCTATGACCGCCTGATCGTCGGCAGCAAGAACGTCGACTACTACACCACCTTCGACAACTTCCAGGTCGGCGTGCTGCAGGCACAGTCGCTGGAAAAGGCGCTGGGTCTGAAGGAAGGCAAGGGCCCGTTCAATATTGAACTGTTCGGCGGTTCGGCGGACGATAACAACGCCTTCTTCTTCTACGACGGCGCCATGTCCGTGCTGCAGCCCTACATCGACAAGGGCAAGCTGGTGGTGCAGAGCAAGCAAACCGGGATGAACAAGGTGTCCACCCTGCGTTGGGACGGCGCTGTGGCGCAGGCCCGCATGGACAATCTGCTGAGCGCCTACTACGGCAACAAGCGCGTCGACGCCGTGCTGTCGCCGTACGACGGTCTGAGCATCGGCATTCTGTCTTCGCTCAAGGGCGTGGGCTATGGTTCGCCCAGCCAGCCGTACCCGTTCGTGAGCGGCCAGGACGCCGAAGTGCCTTCGGTCAAGTCCATCATCCGCCACGAGCAGTATTCGACGATTTTCAAGGACACGCGTGAGCTGGCCAAGGTCACGGCCAACCTGGTGGACGCCGTGCTCAGCGGCAAGCAGCCTGAAATCAACGACACCAAGACCTACAACAACAAGGTCAAGATCGTTCCGTCCTACCTGCTCAAGCCGGTTGCCGTCGACCTGTCCAACTACAAGGAAGTGTTGCTGGGCAGCGGCTACATCAAGGAAGAACAGCTGAAGTAAGCGCCATTCGGGGCTACAGTGTGGGGCCCTGTGCGCGGCACAGAGCCTTTTAGAGGCCCTGTGCAGAGAAGCACAGGGCCTTTTCATTAAAAAAGCAGAGACAGACAGCCATGGCAGACCCGATTCTTGAGATGCGTGGAATCCGCAAGTCCTTCCACGGCGTGCGCGCGCTGACCGACGTCAACCTGACGGTGCAGGCCGGCGAGATCCACGCCATCGTCGGCGAAAACGGCGCCGGCAAGTCCACGCTGATGAAGGTGCTCTCGGGCGTGTACGCGCACGGCGAGTTTGACGGCAGCATCCGTTTCCAGGGCGAAGACTGCCAGTTCCGCGGCATTGCCGACAGCGAGCACAAGGGCATCATCATCATCCACCAGGAGCTGGCGCTGGTGCCACTGCTGTCGATTGCCGAAAACATCTTTCTGGGCAACGAGCAGGCCACCCGCGGCGTCATCGACTGGACGCGGTCTTTTGTCAAAACGCAGGCCCTGCTGAAAAAAGTGGGGCTGAAAGAATCGCCGAACGCGCTCATCACCAACCTCGGTGTGGGCAAGCAGCAGCTGATTGAAATCGCCAAGGCCTTGTCCAAGGAAGTCAAGCTGCTGATCCTCGACGAGCCCACCGCCAGCCTGAACGAAACCGACAGCGATGCCTTGCTGGAGTTGCTGCTGGACCTCAAGGGCCACGGCATCACCTGCATTCTGATTTCGCACAAGCTGAACGAAATTTCCAAAGTCGCCGACAGCATCACCGTGCTGCGCGACGGCGCTACGGTTGCCTCGCTGGACTGCCGTGCCGGCAAGGTCAGCGAGGACGCGGTCATTCGCCACATGGTGGGGCGCGAAATGGCCGACCGCTATCCGCCGCGCACGCCGAACATCGGCGAGACCGTGTTCGAAATCAAGAACTGGACCGTTCACCACGACGTGCACCCCGAGCGCGTCGTCATCAAGGGCGTGGACCTGCACGTCAAGCGCGGCGAAATCGTCGGCATCGCCGGGCTCATGGGCGCCGGGCGCACCGAGCTGGCGATGAGTGTTTTCGGGCGCAGCTATGGCCGCAACATCAGCGGCGAAGTGCACGTGCACGGCAAGCGCGTCGATACCAGCACGGTGCAAAAAGCGATCGCGCACGGCATTGCCTACGTGACCGAGGACCGCAAGGGCTACGGCCTGGTGCTCGAAGAAACCATCGCCTGGAACACCACGCTGGCCAATTTGCCCGCGGTCTCCCGTTCGGCCGTGCTCGACGAGGGCCGCGAGTTTCAGGTGGCGCAGGACTACCGCAAGCGCCTGAACATCCGCAGCCCGAACGTGTTCGCGCGCACCGTCAACCTCTCGGGCGGCAACCAGCAGAAGGTGGTGCTGAGCAAATGGTTGTTTTCCAACCCCGAAGTGCTGATTCTGGACGAGCCCACGCGCGGCATCGACGTGGGCGCGAAGTACGAGATCTACGCCATCATTGCGCAGCTCGCCGCCGAAGGCAAATGCGTGCTCATGATCTCGTCCGAAATGCCCGAGTTGCTGGGCATGTGCGACCGAATCTGCGTACTCAACGAAGGCCGCTTTGTCGCCGAATTTACGGCGGCCGAAGCGAGCCAGGAAAAAATCATGCGATCCATCGTGACATCAGGAGTGAACTAAAAATGGCCAGCCCGAATCCCCAAGCCGCAAGCGCAGCGACCCTTGCCGGCGCGAGCGCAGCGTCTGCACCGCCCGCCATGGAAATGGCCAGTGGCGGCAGCTTTATCAAAAACAATTTGCGCGAATACGGCCTGCTGTTGTCGCTGGTCGTGATCATGGTGTTTTTCCAGATCGAGACCAACGGCACGCTGTTCCAGCCGCTGAACCTGACCAACCTGATCCTGCAAAACAGCTACATCATCGTGATGGCGCTGGGCATGCTGCTGGTCATCGTGTCCGGCCACATCGACCTTTCGGTGGGCTCGGTCAGCGGCTTCGTAGGCGCGTGCGCCGCAGTGCTGATGGTCAACCACGGCGTGCATTTTGTTCTGGCGGTTCTGATCTGCCTGGCGCTGGGCGCGCTCATAGGCGCGGCGCAGGGCTACTGGGTGGCGTTCTACAAAATCCCGTCCTTCATCGTCACGCTCGCCGGGATGCTGGTGTTCAAGGGCCTGGCGCTGGCGGTGCTGGAAGGCTCGTCGGTCGGCCCCTTCCCAGACAATTTCCAGTTGCTCAGCACCGGTTTCATCCCTGACCCGCTGCACGGCGAGACGCTGCGCCTGACCTCGCTCATGGCCGGTCTGCTGATGGCGCTGGTGCTGCTGGTGGCCAAGGTGCGCGGCCGCGCCGAGCGCGTGCGCCACGGCATGGAGTCCGAGCCGACCGCGCTGTTCCTGCTGAAGAACCTGGTGTTCGCCGGAATGATCGCTGCGCTGAGCTACATGCTGGCGTCCTACAAGGGCCTGCCCAACGTGCTCATCGTGATGCTGCTGCTGATGCTGGTGTACGACTTCGTCACCTCGCGGACCACCGTGGGGCGGCGCATTTACGCCCTGGGCGGCAATGAAAAAGCGGCGCGCCTGTCGGGTATCAAGACCGAACGCCTGACCTTTCTGACCTTCGTCAACATGGGCGTTTTGTCGGCCCTGGCCGGGCTGATTTTTGCAGCGCGGCTCAATACCGCGACGCCCAAGGCCGGACTGGGCTTTGAGCTCGACGTCATCGCCGCGTGCTTTATCGGCGGCGCGTCGGCCTCGGGCGGCGTGGGCAAGGTGCTGGGCGCGGTGATCGGCGCTTTCATCATGGGCGTGATGAACAACGGCATGTCCATCATGGGCATTGGTATCGATTACCAGCAGGTCATCAAGGGCCTGGTGCTGCTGGCCGCAGTCTGCGTGGACGTTTACAACAAGAAAAAATAAGCGAAAGCGCACGCATGCAAAACGCCAGCGCCTGGCCCGAAGTGCCCGTGGTCGGAATCGACTGGGGCAGCACGCACCGGCGCGCCTTTGCCTTGGACGCGCAGGGCGTGTGCGTGCACCGCATGGTCGACGCCGACGGCGCGCTCGCCAGCAAGGACCGTTTTGCCCAAGCCACGGCGCACGCCATCCACACCTTGGCGGTTCGGCCGCAGCGCGTGCTGCTCTCCGGCATGGTCGGCAGCGCCCTGGGCTGGGTGCAAGTTCCCTACGTGGGACCCGAAGTCGCGCTGACGGACTTGCGCCAGCACCTGCACGCGGTAACACCGCAGCCGGGCTTGCCCCCGTGTTTTATTGTTCCCGGCTATTTGCTGCGCAACGCGCAGGGGCAGCCCGACGTGATGCGCGGCGAAGAAACGCAGTTGCTGGGCGCGCTCAGCCTCGGTTACGACACCGGCTGGTTTGGCTTGCCGGGTACGCACAGCAAATGGGTCGAGCTGCGCGCCGGGCGCATCGTGCAGCTGCGCACGTATTTGACCGGCGAGTTGTTCGACCTGCTCAGCCACAAAGGCACGCTGGCAGCCGCCAGCGTCGCCAGTGCCGTCGGTTCGCTGCCCGAGTGGGACGACACGGCTTTTGCGCAGGGCGTGGAAGCCTCGCGCCACGGCGCGCTCAGCCACCTGCTGTTCGGCTGCCGAGCGCGCGTCGTCTGCGGCGATATGGCGCCGGCGGCCTTGCGCGCCTACCTCAGCGGCGTCCTGATCGGCTACGAAATGAACGACGTATTGCAAAGCGCCGCCGGCGCCGCGCCCATGCTGCACCTCATCGCCTCGCCCACGCTCAGCCGGCTGTACGCCGTGTGCGCCGAGCAGCTGGCAAGCGCCGGCTGCACCAGCATAGACGCGCAGCACGCCTACCTGGGCGCGCTGGCGCAGTTGCAGGCGAACTAAGCCGCGCATGCACGCTTGCCACAGCGAAAGTGCAACCGCCAGCGATGGCCCCGGCCCTGCGTGCCGCCTGCGCCACCGACCCCAGCCGAACGCACGCCTTACGCTTTGAACGACTTTATGACGCCCCATACTGCCAACACGCCGCCCCTGTCCCCTGCCGTTGCGCACGCGCCCGCTGCGGTCCGCCGTTTGCTGGCGCTGGCGCAGGAACTTCCCCTGGTCGCCATCCTGCGCGGCCTGGCGCCGGACGAGGCGCAGGCGGTGGGCGCGGCCTTGTACGCCAGCGGCATGCGCACGCTGGAAGTGCCGCTGAACCGGCCGGGTGCGCTGGAATGCATTGCGCACCTGGCACGCAGCCTGCCCGACGATGCCCTGGTCGGCGGCGGCACCGTCATGTCGCCGCAGGACGTGGACGCGGTGCATGCCGCCGGTGGCCGGCTGATTGTTTCGCCGCACTGCGACGTGCGCGTCATCGAACGCGCGCTGGCGTTGGACATGCTGTGCGCGCCGGGCGTGGTGACGCCGACCGAGGCCTTCACTGCGCTGGCAGCCGGCGCGCACGCACTCAAGATTTTTCCTGCGGACGCGCTCGGCCACGCGGGCTTGAAGGGGCTGAAGTCGGTGCTGCCTGCGGGGACGGAAATCTGGCCGGTAGGCGGCGTCGGCACCGAGCAGGTGGCAGGCTGGCGCCAAGCCGGCGCAACGGGCCTTGGAATCGGCGGCCAGCTGTACACGCCCGGGCGTAGCGCGCAGGCCGTGGGTGCGCTGGCGGCGCAGTTCATTGCCGCCTGGAACGCCGCTGCTGCCGCTGCAGCGTAGCGCCCAAGCAGGTTCAAGCGCTCTCGCGCAACACCAGCGTGTACCCCAGGTCTACGCTGTTCGCCGCCGGCGTTTGCCCGCGCATGCGCTGCAGCAGCATGGTGCTGGCGGCTTCGCCCAGGGCGTGCAGGGGCGTTTGCACCGTGGTGAGTGGCGGGTTCATGAGGTCGCTGCCCCGCAAGTCGTTGAAGCCGGCGATGGCAATGCGCTGCGGCACGGCAATTCCCATGCGGTTGGCGCGCAGCAAGGCGCCTTGCGCCAGGTCGTCGTTGCAAAAAAAGATGGCGTCCAGCGGCGGGTTCTGGCCGACGATTTGCTCGAACAGCACGCCGCCCAGCGCCTTGCTCGACGGCGCCGGGTTCAGCCATTCGAGCGTGGGGCTGTAGACGCCGTGGGCGTGC
>Ga0075019_10001863_pt1 | contig 11994 bp, 7 predicted proteins | sample ColStrG_CSR_2013_FD_71473 | JGI IMG/M metagenome (GOLD analysis project Ga0075019, IMG submission 71473) | Freshwater sediment microbial communities in response to fracking from Pennsylvania, USA - Cold Stream Run_MetaG_CSR_2013 | ecosystem: Environmental > Aquatic > Freshwater > Creek >...
TCAATGGTGCTCTTCAGAAGCAGCAAGGTCTCCACGCGGCCCTTGTATTTTTCAACTTCGCGTTCCGTTAAGTCACGGGATTGCCGCAACTCCTCAACCTTCTCCCCAAGGCCGTCGCCACCGGCATTTTGTATCTGTCCTTCGAGATTGGCGATTTCCCGATCCAGGGTTCCGAGGCGGGTCTTCTGGTTATCCAATGCATTGAGAAGGCGCGTGACACGGTTCTGCCGACGCTCCAGTTCTTCAACCGAAGGTGCTTTCTGACGCTGCTCTTCCAAGGCGGCAGCCTTAATTCGATAGTCGCCTTGCGCGTCCTTGACCGCCTTGTCAGCGGCGGCGACCAGGGAAAGACGATCAGAATCTGGAAGAATGGCCAGATCCGCTTCTAAGCGATTTTGGATTTCGGTCAGCGTTCCACCGAGCCGGCCACGGGCGTCGGCCACATTCGAAAGTATCGTGTTCTGGGCGTCGATTGCGCCGTCAAACGCCTGCCGTTGGCGACGCGCCTCTTCCCGGTTCAGCCGCAGACCATCCTGGCGCCCCGCAATATCCTCAGCCGACGGAAGACTATCAACCTTCATCTGCGCCAACGCCTCGGCCACCATCGAGTCGATGGCTTGGATCTCGGTTTTGAGTCCCTCGATCGCCAAAGCGGGAGACGCCTCGGAAGTCCCCAACATTTTGAGCTCTGCCCGAAGCGCCAGTGCCTCAGCTTCCAGCGCTTCGCGCCGCGCACGCGCCGCGCGCAGATCGCTGGCGGAGGCAACGCCCGCATCTTCAATCAGTTTGGAAAGGCGCCTTTGGGCATCCTGACGCGTCTTCTGATCGACGGCGCTCGCCGCCTTTGGCGGCGTGACCGTGATTGTCGCAATATCGGCGACCCGAATGGTCAGCGGATCGATTGCGGCGTGAACGGCGTTGTCCGCAAGCACAGCGTCGCCAATCGAAATCTTTCCCGCGCCAGCCGCCCCCAGCTCGATAGCCACTTCGGGGGCCGCCGCTTCGAGACGCGCGGTCAAGATCGCGATCTCGCGCTCGACATCATCCAAGGACGTCAAAACGGCTGCGGTAACGCGGTTATTGGCCAAGGCTGCGGCGCTCTTGACGAGCCGTTCGCCAAGCTCCACCAGCCCATCCCGCCGGCGGACGAGCGTTTCACGCGCGTTGGCGCGCGCGACGACACCCGCGAGCTGCTGAAGGCTGCGCTCTTGTTCTTCGTCGCGCTCAGCTTGTGCGTCGATTTCGGCAATCTGGTCCCGTGCACCGCGGATCACCTCCCGCGCGGCCTGCTCGTGAACCCCCAGCGGCGCCAAGCCGGCGCGCGACTCCTTGTCACGCTGTCGATCACTGTCAATGCGCGCCCTTCGGTCCTCAAGATCGGAAAGTTGGTGCTCGACACGTTCGAGAATGGCCTTGCTGCGCTGCTCTGCGGACTCGAACTGCGCGAGCAAGGCTGCGGCCCCCTCACCGGCCTTCTGGCTCTCTTGCGCAACTTCGAGGTCTGTCGTCATTTCCTTGAGCAATGCGGGGTCTCCCAAACGGGCACGCTCGCTCCGCTTCAAGCCCAGCTCGACCAACTGGCTATCAAGAACCGACAGCCGCGTCTCGCCATCGGTCAGATCCCTTTGGAGCGTTTCAAGGCGACCCGTTGCTTCAGCCAGCGGACGGCCAGCCTTCGCACGGCCCGTGTCCGTCACCAATTGCGCAAGCTCCTCCTTCAACGCCGCCAACACAGTGCGAGCACGTTCGCCGCCGACCAGGCTGCCCACTTCGGCCTGGATCGCCGAGTTGAGAACGGTTGTCGCCGCTTCGGTCGGCTCAGGGGCCTTGAAGGATTGTCCCTGTCCAACCCAGAGAATGCCAAAAGCCGACTCATCAACGGAGCGTCCACTTCCGGGGGCGACGCCGAGTAGTTCCCACAGCATCTCGTCGGCCGCGCGGCCGCGCGCAATTTCTACACTTCCCCGCATCAGACTTGCGGCCGGGCTTTTCACAAAGGATTTCATGATGGTGTAGGACTGATCGGCATGTTCAAAACCAAGCGTAACCGTGATGGGTAAAGACAACCCGTCTGTGGCGAGGATCCGAACGCTTTCGTTCTTGGTGTTGTGACGTTCGAAGAGGCAGGCGCGGACCGCACGAAACAGGGTGGACTTCCCCGCCTCATTTCCGGCTGCGAGAATATTGACGCCGGAACCAAGGCCGGTGACCTCGCTTCGGATTCCAAACTTCCCGACGCCGTCGACGACAATGCTTGTGATCTTCATATCTCTACGCTCCCGTTCCAACGGCCATGACGAAAAGTTGGACGAGCGCGTCTTCGGCGCGGCGCTTTTCAACCGGCCCAACCGCTGCATCCTCGGCTACAGCCTTCAATCGATCCGCTGCATGGCGCAGCACGCCGCCAAAATCGATCAACTCCAGATCTGCCGCGCTCGGTCGGATCGCTAGGCCTGTATCGTCGACGTCGAGGTGGAACATCGCGGCGCCGATACCCAAGAGCCTGCGATCGAGCTCCGCCCGCCCCGTGAGCTGCAGAGTGCCTTTCAACCAAAGGCGCAGAATCGTGCTCGATATATCCGGCAACCCTCTGAGCCGCGTCTCCAGATCTTCAAGTTCTTCCGCGTCGGATAGCTGGTCCTCGATCGTCAGCCATCGATAGCTGCCGACCTTGTGTGAAGTGACATTGGCGGGAGCGCCCGGTCCTGGAATCTCGACAACAAGCGCCTGGCCAACTTCCTGGCCACCAGCGCGGTCTGGTTCCGGTGTTCCTGAGTACCAGACCGATGGGCCGATCTGGATGGTCCGGTGCCAATCGCCAAGGGCAAGATATTCCAACCTCGCCAAAGCGGGCCGGCGGGGATCGATCGGGTTGGTCGCCTCGCCCCCGGAACCAAAACCAACGACCGAACCGTGCGCGACACCTATGCGGACCGCGCCGGGCGGCGTCTCGGCCCGATCCATCCATTCCGTGAGGTCGGCGCCCTCGGTCTTGCGGGTCAGCGGCGCCGGCAGGAGCATGGCGCCTGGGCCGAAGTCTACCGGCTCGGGCTTGAGATGCAGGTGAACATTGGCTGGCAGGCCACTCTCCAATACCCGATCCCAGACGCCCTTCGGCCGATGGGGGTCATGGTTTCCTGGCAGCATATGCCATTGGACATCGCTATACCGGCGCATTCTCTCCAGCGGCTCAAGCAAAGTCCGCGGCGACGGCGCCTCGGTGTCGTAAACATCACCGGCCACCAGAACGTGCGCCGCCCCTTCCTTCGCCGCGAGCCGCCCAATATTCTCGATCGCGACCAAGCGGGCTTGCCGCAGCACGCTTTCCCGGTCGCCAAATTGCTTGAATGGCTTTCCGATCTGCCAATCCGCAGTGTGAATAAAACGCATCGCAATCCTCCCCTTCTACTCAGGAACCCAAGCTTTTAGGTCGACCACCTGGGCACCACTCAATCCGCCCGCTCTTGATCCAAAAGTGACAACCGCAGTCGTTTTTCTGATGGACTGACGGCTCGACGGTCGGACGCCGCCAAAAATCGGTCATCACTTGCCACCGTGGACGCCGTTGCTGGTTCAGCGACAAAGATATGCTGATTCCACAGCCGCCAGGGCATCGAAGACAAGCCCATTTCAAGACCCCAGCATCCTCGACGATAACAAATTCACCATTGCGGACAGCCTCCAGATCCGGATAGGTCGGCTGTGTTCGAGAGATGAGATCCCAGTGAAGCAGACCTACGCGACGCAGCAGTTTTGCGAACATGGCTCTCATGGACTTATCCAACCAAATCAAGAAATGGCTCGGTGTCAGCTCGTCCCCAGAACATCGGTGACATGCAGACAGGACAGGCCGCGTTCGGCGTGGTGGCGAGAAACCGATCGTCACGGGCATGAAACCGGCGTGAGCGGTTGGCGACCATGCCGTCCTCACCATGGAATCCAGTCAAGGCAGCGATCAGTTCGTTGACGGCCACACACGCCATTTCTGTCGTGAAGGTGACCACCGCCGGCGCGGGATCTCCAGCCCCGATGACATAGGCTTCTTCTTTGCGCTTCTGAAACTCGGTCGGATTTGTCCGTTCGAGCGCCTCTTCCGCTGCGCGCCGGGCGTTGACCACGCCGCTGCACAACAGACATGTCCGCCCCGGCGTGAGCGTCGTGACGCGGCCGTTGATGTTATGGCCCGCGCCATACGAGAGCGGCGCCATCCGCAGCCCGACATCGATCACGGGAATGCCGAAGAAGTACGCCAGCCGGTTCAGCATAATGCGACCGGCGTGGTCGTCTGTGCATCCAAAGATGAAATCACAGGACTTCAATGCGTCGCGCATATCGCCGCCGCTGGTCCAGCCCTTCATCGGGACGACCTGAACGCCAAGCTCCGCCGCCGCGATCTCGCGGGCGATGACCTCGATCTTCGGCCGTTTCTCAACTGCATCGGACCGGCGCGATCCGTGAATTCGGTTCAGGTTGGTCAGCTCGACAACATCGTCATCAATCAGGAGGATATGCCCGATCCCTAGCCTGGCCAGAAGGAGCGCGACGGCGCTTCCGGTGCCGCCACAGCCGACCACGGCCACACGAAGTGAGCCCACAAGGGCGTTAAATCCGTCGCCAAACAACCTAGCCTGACGATCAAGATGATCGGTGTTCGCTCCATCAGCCTGGGCGTGCGTCCAGCGCCGAAAACGCCCTCCGACCTGCTGCACCGTCGCCGCGTCGACAACCTCGCCACCGGGCGACCACATCCTGGCGCGGACCGATCCGTCCCCACCCAGCACGATACTCACGAGCCCTGGCAGACCCTTGTTGAACGCCGTTCGCGCCAGTTCCGCCTCATTGGTGTTGTCTTGGTCGGAAAAGAACGCAGCGCTACCGGGATGAGTATGGACGATCGCGGGCACATATCCCGCCGCCTTGGCGGCTGACAGCAAGCGCATGAACCCAGCCGTGCCCCAGGTGACATGCACCGGGGAGGCGCTGCGCGCATCGGCGCCCCCGACCTCGTCGAACTGATGGGAAACGAGCCTGGTCCGGGGAGCGGCGCTCCACGGATCTGCGGCGATCGATGACATGCCGAACTGCAAATAGGCCGCAGCCTCATCCTGGCCGCCGCGGGCGCGCATCTCGTGGAGCCGGAAGGCATGCGGCTCCAGGATGGTGATGTCCAGTTGACCCGACATCAGCGCGCACCTTCGATGGCGTGGCGGGCGCGGGTGAGCATGGTGTGAAGGCCGTCAACACCTGGCCGCCATGCCCCCGAATGCCGTGACCAGCGCTGCCACTGTTTTCCGCCACACATGTGGGGAACATCCGCGCAGGTCGGATAGCGCCCTGCCTCGGCCAATCGGAGCCAAGGGAAGGTGAAGAACATGTCGGGACAGGCGTCGGGATATCCGCTGGGGAGAAGGATCAGCACGTCCGCCGTCGCATGGTCGAATTTTCCCGCCGGCAGCAGAACATTCTTGAGAATGACGCCAGCCTGCCCTCCCTCGCTGACGAGATCATAGGCGATGGCGTGGTCCTCAAGGTAGGTGCGGTCCATCGCCGGCAGAGCAGTCAGGCCTTCCGTGGTCTCCCGGATGACCGTAATGAAGCGCTCGATGCCCGGCTTCGATAGGTCGATGATGTCGTGGTCGTGGATCTCGCGATCCTGTCCGCCGCGCACTTCGAGATAGATCGCATATTCCGGCCCAACGGCGGCTAGGCGGCGAACGATCAGGCCGCTGATCAGCGGCTTGCCCCATTCCATCTGATGGTTGTCGATGGTGAATTTGAACAGGCGGTCCGTACGGAAAAAGATGAACTTCTCAGTCCCGCGCCCCCGCAGGTCGAACGGCTCATCCAGCCGCAGGTCCTCGAAGTCGCCATGCGGCAGGAGTGCGAAAATGCTGAACTCGTCGATCGGCTCCGCGCCAGCCGCTTCAAGTATCTGGCGGCCCAGCGGCATCGGATCGACCACTTCGATCAGCCGAAAGTCGAGGGTCTCGTCGGCGACCTTGATCCGGTAAGCGCGGGCCGGGTGTAGATGGCGGCCTTCGCGGATTGCGGTTTCGAGGTCATCGACATCGATCGGGTGGGAGGGAGGAATGTCGTCCATGAAGTTGGTCCTTATGCTACCGCCGCACAGCGCAAGCGGGTTTCTGAAGGACCAATCGCCGCCACCTCGGCGAACCGGTAAGGTCAGGGGAAATTTTTCTTGGTCAGCGCACCTGACGGCACCGGACCGCAGATAAAGAAGGCCGGGCAACGGGGACAGGTACGACTGGGCTTCGTCGGGAACTTGCCGGCCCGGATGTTCGCCACGAGTTCAGCCGCTGTCGCCCTACGGTTGGCCATGACCCTCTCCGTCATGGCCACAGGTTTGATTTCCTCATCACTGAGGTAGACCAGTTCCACCACGCAGCCGGGCGCGGCGTTGCCAGCGGCGATCTTAAAGGTCGCCGCCGCGACGTCGTCGTCATCTGTGGAAGATCCATGACCGGTGCGGACTCTGCGCATGATCGTCTTGCCCGCGCCGTCGACAAGCACCTCATCGGGGCGGATGGTGATCTCGCCGCCCGCGACGCTCAGGCGCAGCTCCTGAGGCGACGACCGCGTAAACCCGGCACGGGTTTCCGCAAAATAGGCGATGAGACGGACCGCAATGCGCCGGTATTCCGCCGAATATCCGTGGTCGCCAGGACCATGGCTGTCCCACACTTCAGCGAGGCGCGCCTCGATCTCCGCATGACCTGGCGAGGCCGCAACGTCCTCGGTCATCCCATCGATGACATGCTGGACCGCGGCATGCATTTTCATGAAGGCGGTCTCGGTCCGCCGTCCGCCCACTTCGATGAGATGGGTATACAAAAATCGTCGCGGACAGCGCTGATAGAGGCCAAGCTGGTGACTGGTTAGGGCGAATGCGCCGTCAATGTCGATCGGCACCGGTCTATCCTCCGCCGCCAGCGGCGCCACCAATTTCGGCGCGATAGATCGCCGGTCGATCGTGGACCCAAGCCGACCGATAAATTGGGAGGGCGCGCGGCTATGCCCATTGGACTTCTTCGTCGGCGAATAGAGCAACAGCCGGTCTCGCGCCCGCGACAAGGCCACGAAGAACAGGCATTCCTGCTCTTCGACATGGCCAGATCGCACAAGGTCTAAGCCGCTTCCGCTCGCGCCCTCGACCAGACCGTCCGGTGGCGGGCATCCGCGAGCGGCGTTCAGCGCCCGGGGCAAAGTATCGTTGTTCAGCCCCGGAATATGCACGACGGGAAACTCAAGTCCCTTGCTTCCATGAATGGTCATCAGGCGGACAGCGTCGATGCCCTGGGCCGCCGCAGGGAGTTGCCGGAGGTCCCGCTCGTCGGACAGGATCACAAGCCTGCGAATGCGTTCGAGCAACCGAGCCGCCGGCAGCCCGATGCCACGAGGCTGCGCTCTGACAAAATTCAGAAACTGCCAAATCGCTATGCCGCGGGCGCGCATGGCCACATCGGAGGCGTCGGCTATCTCGGCGGCGAGTCGGGTCCGATCGAGGAGGACCCGCACGAGGACGTCCCAGGGATTGGAGGTCGGAGCAAAGCCGGCAAGCATGCCGCCAAGCCCCTGAAGGGCAGCGGCGCCAGCGGTCGTCACATCGCCAATCGCCTCAACCGCCGACACCCATTCCATGGGTTGGCCATCGCGCGATCGTAAGTGGCGGAGCGCCGCCACCACGTCTGGCAATGACAAGGGCGTCACCGGCATCACACCAACGCGGACGAGCCCCATGGCCCGCCGGTCCGTCAGCAGGGACAACAACGACAACAGGTCCTTGATCTCGCTGCGCTCGAACAGACTGCCCAAGTAGAGGACGGGAATGCCGAGGCTCTCCAATCCGGCGGCGATGCGGCCAAGGCGCTCGTTGCCGGAACACAGCAGCGCTTGATCACGGTAGCTGAAATCAGCGTGCCGCATTTCAGAAATGGCCTCGGCAAGCGCGCCGATCTCGTCGTCAGCCTGCTCAACCGCTCGGTATTCGGGTTTCACCCCGGACGAGCCTCGTTCGGCCTGCAATGCGACGTCAGACCCGGCCGCAGCCTTCATGTCCATCCGCGCGAACGCGACGAACGCGTCGGTGATCTCCTTGGTCGAGCGGTAGTTCGTCACAAGCCGTCCGCGCTGACCGCCAGGAAAGTCCTGAACGCCGAAACGCGCCACGTTGAAGGAAGACGCGCCCCGGAAGCGATAAATGGATTGCTTGGCGTCCCCGACCACCCAGAGATTCTCGCCGCCCCCGGCGATCGCCTGGAGCAAGCGAATGCTCGCCCGATTCACATCCTGAAATTCATCGACGAGGATATGCTGGTAGCGGCTCTTCAGGTGCTCGCGGACCTCCGCATTGCTCTCACAGAGCCTAACCGGCATCGAGACGAGATCGCCAAAATCGAGGCATGTCCGGTCTCTCTTCAACTGCTCATAGGCTTTGAAAACAACGGCGACCTCGGCGCATCGCTCGGCCGCGATTCTATCCTCAGTGGCTGTGGCAGCCGTCGCCATCTTGGCCGCTAGTGCGGCATATTGCTAAGCATCGACGACCTCATCGTTGGCGCGCGAAATCGCAGACAGGATGTCGCTGAGCTCAAACGAAGGGTCCCAAAGGTTGCGATAATGGACCAGGCCAAGCCTCGGAAACTCCTCTTCAAGGAGTTCTATCGCCTCGGTCCGATCCATGAGCCTTGGATCAGGCGGGAGCCCCAGTTGATCGTGGAACCGACGAATGATGTCCAAGCCAAAGGCATGGAACGTGCCGACCCAGGCAGCCGCAGCCGCCTCGGGCCATTTTGCCGCAATACGTTCGGAGAGTTCTCCCGCCGCCTTGTTCGAAAAGGTCAGGATCAGGATGGTCGAAGCGTCTACGCCTCGTGCCAGAAGATCCCCAACTCTGGCGACCAGGGTCTGCGTCTTGCCCGTTCCCGGCCCGGCCTCAAGAAGAAAAGGCGAACCACGGTGGGCGGCCGCCTTCGCCTGCTCCGCGTTGAGCGGCTTTTCTGCTCCGGGCTCGGCCCTCGTCAATTCAACACGTGGCAGCAGCAGGCCATCAAGAAGCTGCAGGGCTACGACGTCGAATGGCGCCGCCAGCCGTTCTGCAATTTGAGAGGCCGTCATGGCGTCGACGAGGTGCAGTTGCCGCGCCACCGGCCGTGGCAGAATGAATTCCCGGGCAAAGAGATCCATTTGGACTTCTCGCCGTTCCCGACGGCCGTAGTCGACGACACGGTCAATACCGATGGGCGCCGCCTCGGCCGGCCGCATCGGATCGGCCGACGCCGTTACATCGGCCTCCTCACGGCCATCGAACTCCACATGCCCCAGTTCGTGAGCGACCAGAAACGCATGAACGAACTCATTTCCGGCGTCCTCATGCAGAATCAGGAGAGCGTCTGGATCAAAGGTCGCGCGACCACCATGGAGTCGAACGTCCCCGATCGGGACTTTCTCGACCACAAGATCCCGTCGGGCCGCTTCAGCCAGGACAAATGCGTAGGGACGCCAAGGATCGCAGCCGCGCTTTACGGCCTCAAGATGAAGCCGCTCCGCTGTCTGCCGGCTGATTTCGATCGCATCCATTTCATTCAAAATCTTTTTGAAGGGTGAACCGCTGCTCTTCTGTTAGATTAGTCTGCTCCAACAAGGCCTTGAATGTAATTTGATTTTGTACGGCCGGTTTTTGATTGGCTTTAAAACTCACCGCCGCCGAAGCCATCGGCGGAAGGTTCAGATATTGCTGAACCATATCCACAGTGCTGTTCATCGCGCTCGCGAACCGGCGGATGAAGGCATGTGGAATTGATGCCGGCTCCACGAGGCGATCTCGCAGGGCGACCAGAACCGACCTGGGCACGCCGAGCGCGTCGGCGAGGGCGACAAACGTCTTGCCCTTGATCGTGTCGAACAGGCCTTGAGCCGCCTCCGACGCCACAACGGTCGGCCTGACGGCAGCATATTGGACCCAAGCGGCCTGCGCCTTGGCATCGTCTTCCAGCGGCGCGGCGCTCGGACCCAAGCTGGCTGAAAGATTCAGCTCATGGGCAAGATCGACGAGATCGGCGGCAAACTGCGGATAGGCCTTGAGATACCGGGCCAGCGTCGTCGCGTCCTGCTGTGGCTCCACGGAAAACGCGAACATCACGTCGTCAAAGGATTTGGTGACGCTCATTCCCCTAAGTCCTCATCAAGCGCCGCGCGTAGCGCCCTGTACGCCCTGTCTCGGCGGTTTCGCACGGTCTTTTCCGAGCACGCCAGGACCTTGACGATCGTGACCGCCTCCGGGTCCTTGGACTCGATCTGGATGTCCTTCAACAACAGCACAATGACCCTCCGCTGGTCCTCTGGTAGTGAGTCAATCGCTGTCGCTAACCGCTTCCGGTAAGCTGGATCGTCAATTTTCTCCGGCGACTGCGGATTTAACCGCGCCAGTGCATCCTCAACCTCGCTCGACAACTCGCTCGTTTCGTCGTCATACGACAGGGGTTGTGACCTGTTCTCTTCCTTCCAGGTCTTGCGCCTCGCCGTGCGCCGCAAATTCGCAATGGCCCCGTCAAAACGGATTTCAAAATAGTCGAGGCGGTCATCATAACCCGCCCGGTCCTGGCACAGGAGTTCCTGAAACCGGAAGAGCACGGCGTCGCGGATCTCAATGGCAGATGCCTGGACCACGGCGCTCTCCCCTTCCTCCACAGACCGGTCGACCGCCGGGAGAGCGCGCTGCACCCGTATTCTCAGGATCCGAAACAACGCCTCAAAATGTCGATCATTATTGTCGGCCTTCGCCTGGCGCATGAAATGCAGGACGCATTCAGACTTCACGTAGGACGGGTGGCTGGTGTCCGAAATTCTGCATCGCTCGACCAATTCGGTGCGTGGAAGACCGAGCAAGGCGTCGATCGAAGCCTCCACATCGGGCGGCCGCGTATACGGACTTCCGTCATCCTTCAATTTTCGCAGTGGTTCCGCCACGCCGCCCCCCCTTAACCACACCGAATCAGAGAGGAGACTGCAGCCGGAATTAGCGCCGGCCCCTTGGCTTCTCGACTGATCGCCGGAAATCGCTCCACATGTCTAGGCATCAACGCCACCTCCATCGGACCAAGGACCACCCTTACGCCACACCCGCCCGGCCCGTGGCGATTCCGTCAACGGCATCAGGAAGCCGCAGAGATCGCCGACCACGACGGCTAAGGAGTCAGGAACAGCGGCCATGCGCTCTCGTCCGAGGAAGGCCCGCCACTGGGTCGACCACGCAGCCGCAAATTCATCCGTCAACCCCGTTGGAGGCGCGTCCGGCAAGGCTGTCTCGCGCCGCTGAAATGTCCGGCAGACCGCATCGGTCAGGGTTTGGTGATTGAAGTCGAACGTCTGGGACACCAACCACAGGTCGTAGAAATCCTTTAGGCGACTGTTGGCCATGCCCAGCTTGGTCAACGCTTCGAACTTTTCGGCGACCACCGTTTCAACGGGATAGGCCCACAAATGTGGGGCTGGATTGTCCAGCAACGTCGGGTAGTCGACCTCCAACGGCGCCGGGGTGACGGCGTCGCCAAAACCCACATCGACCTGGATTGGAATTCGCGCACCGGCGACCGTCGCCGTGGTCCGCACGCGCACGCCGCCATATTCCACCTCCTCGCGGATGGGGGCTGCTTGCAACGCGTCGAGGTCAAAGACGACTCCGTCATCCTGCACAGGCTGTGCGCAGATGGCTCGGAAGACGTCCGAGATCGCTTCCACGTCGCTGTCCCCTCGACCGAGCAGGTCGAGATCGCGCGTTGGCCTGAATGGATCGGCCACCCAGGTCACGAAGAGCATCGCCCCTTTCAGAATGAACCGCTCCCGATGCACCGAAACACTCAGCCGGTAGAGCAGACGCTCCAGCGCATAGCGTGTCAGCAGGATCTGAAAGTCCGACCTCTCAGCGCGCGCCCGGTCCAGCAGTCGCGCCCGCACCGAAGCGCCGATGTTGCGGGG
>Ga0075019_10001867_pt1 | contig 11981 bp, 7 predicted proteins | sample ColStrG_CSR_2013_FD_71473 | JGI IMG/M metagenome (GOLD analysis project Ga0075019, IMG submission 71473) | Freshwater sediment microbial communities in response to fracking from Pennsylvania, USA - Cold Stream Run_MetaG_CSR_2013 | ecosystem: Environmental > Aquatic > Freshwater > Creek >...
CCACCACGGACAGCCCGAACGGCTCGGCGGGAGCCGGGGCGAGCAGGATGGAGGACCCGGCCAGGAGCTCGTCGGTGTCGGCCACCTGCCCCGCGAAGGTGACGCCGGATCCGCTGCCGAGTCCGGCCACCAGCTGCTCGAGCTCGGGACGGAGCGCCCCCGATCCGGCCACCACCAGCCGCCACCCCCGCGCCGCCAGTCCGCTGCGGGCCCATGCCCGCAGTCCCACCTCGGGCGACTTCTCGCGGTCGAGTCGTTGGAGCATGACCACCACCGGCGCGACGAGCGGCGCCTGGGGCCGGGACGCCACACCGTTGGGGACGAGCTCGGTCGGCCCGTCGACCGAACGGGCCACGAACTCGCTGATGGCGATGTCGGCTGCCAGGTCGCGGGTGACGATGCGGGAGAGCGCCCGGTGCACGCGGGTGCTGCCGCGTTCGGCCGCGAAGTGGCGGGTCGCCACCACCGGCGCCCGGACCACGGGGTCGGCCAGGTACGCACACGCCTCGGCGGCGCTCATGTGGACGTGGACCACGTCGACGCCACGGGCGGCGACCAGCGCACGAGTGGCCTGGGCGATCGTGGCGGCCGGGCGGTGGGTCACGGTCCGGTCCAGCTCGGCCCGCATCCGTGACGGCGCGCCGCCGATCACATCGATCTGGTGCCCGCGTGCGGCCAGCCCGTCGGCGACACGGCACACGTAGCGCTCGACACCGGCGAAATTGTCGGTCACCACCACGTGGGCGATGCGCAGCCCGCTCCGCCCGAATTCGGCCTCGGCCCGCAGCGGGCCCCGCCGCAGCAGCCGGTAGCGGAGGGCCGCGTCCTGTCGCCGTCCCCCGGTGCGCACGACGGTGCGCACGGCGGAGCCGAACAGGGCGGCGGTCCGGTACGACCACCAGCCGGACGTCCCGTGGTGGGTCCGGACGTAGCGCTCGTGCGATGCCTGGAAGTGGGTCTCCCGCTCGACAGGGTCACCACCGGTCCCCGCGCCCACGTGGGTGGCGGTCACGTCCGGGCAGAGTGCCACCCGCCACCCGAGGTCCGCCGCCCGGCGCTGCCAGTCCGCCTCCTCGGCGTACAGGAAGTACCGGTCGTCGAACCCACCCACGTCGCGCAGCGCCCGGTCGGCCAGCAAGAGCACGGAGCCGATCAGGAAGTCCTGCCCCCGGCGGAGGTGCCCGAGGCCGAGCGCGTCGAGCCAGGCGCCCCCGGGTGTGGGGAACGGCCACGCCACCCGGGCCTCGGTCCCGCCCCCGGGTTCGTGCTGGGCCGGTGCCACCGCGGCCAGGGCCCGGTCGCGGTCCAGTCGGGCGTGGAGGCGGCGCACGGCCGATGGGGAGATGACGGCGTCCGGGTTCAGGAGGAGGACGTCGCGACCGTCCCGTGCGGCGCAGCCGACGTTGACCCCCCCGGCGAATCCCAGGTTGTGGCCCGGGGCCCGGTATCCCGAGCCGTGGCGGGCGGCGACGTCGGCCACGTCGGCATCGGAGGAGTTGTCCACCACCAGGACGGCGAACTCGCCCCCGAGTCCCGACAGGCAGCGGTCCAGCAGATCGGCCGCGTGGTAGGCCACGACCACCACCAGCGGGTCGGGCAGGGCCGGGGGGCCCGTCCCCGCCGGTGTCATCGTCGGTACGCGTAGTCCCGGTAGCCGGCCGCGGTGGCGTGGCGTACGTGGTTGAGGACCAGGCCCAGCACCGGGCAGCCGGTGGCCTCGAGCCGCTTGGCCGTCCGATCGAGGTCGCCCCGGTCGGTGCGCCCGTCCGACGCCACGACGATGGCCCCGTGGGTCAGGCCGCCGAGGATGGCCGTGTCGGGCGAGACCAGGACGGGCGGCGTGTCGAGCAGCACGATGTCGGCCAGCAGGCGCAGGTGGTCGAGGACCGGCTGCATGCCCGGACTGTCGAACAGCTCGCTCGGATTGTCGAGCAGGGTCCCGACCGGCAGCAGCTGCAGGCCGTCGATCCCGGTCTCCAGGAGGTGGTCGGCGACCGAGGCGTCGCCGGTGCCCGCCGGACGGGCGGTGCCGGCCCCGGCGTCGGCGTCGGCCCGGTCGTCGTCGGGGACGGCGACCTTCCAATTGGCCTTGATGAGATCCGACAGCCCCGGCCCGGCGTCGGTGTCGAGGCCGAACGCCTCCTCGAGCCGAGGCCGCCGGAAGTCCGCCGACACCACGATCACCCGGCTGCCGGTGAGGGCCCACGACACGGCCAGGTTGGCGGTGACGAAGGTCTTGCCGTCGCCGGGCTCCGGACTGGTCACCGTCAGGATCGGGCTCTGCTCGTCGACCAGCAGGACCCGCAGACTGGTGCGCAGGTCCCGGACGGCCTCGGCCAGCGCCGACTGCGGCGCCTGGACCATCGACAGGGTCACCAGTCCCTTCTTGACGTCTGCGTCTTCGGGCAGCTCGCCCAGGACCGGGCGGTCCACGGTCTCCTCGCCGTCCTGGCCGATGCGGACCCGGTCGTCGAACTGCTCGCGGACCAGGGCGATGCCGCACCCCACCAGCAGCCCGGCCAGGATGCCGAGGGCAAGGAGTTTGGCGGTGCCGAGGCCGGTCGACGTCCCCGGTCCGGCCGCCACCTGGACCACGGCGTACGGCATGCCGATCTGGATCGTGGACTGGGCCGCCTCCAGGGTGCTCGCCGTCTGGGTCAGGGCTGCGATCTGCGCCGTCGTCAGCGCCGTCGGCGGCCCCGCGGACACCTGCGCCTGCAGTGCGGCGATCTTGCTGTTCACCTGGTCGAGGGCGATCGTGTACTTGTCCACCTGCTTCTGGGCCAGCGCCTGCACCTGGGCCACGTACGCCTCGGAAAAGGCCTTGGCGACCGCCTGGGCCTGCTCGGGCGTCGACCCGCTCCCGGTCACGGTGAGGGCGCCGGTGGTGGAGTCGACCGTGCCGGTGACCCGGCCGGCCAGCGTCTGCGGCGAGGGGTCGCGCAGTGCGATGGCCGCCGCCAGCTGCACACCGGTGCTCGACAGCTCCTGCACCGGGTCCGGCAGGGTGAAGGTGGAGCCGCCGGTCGTGGCCGTCTGGCTGGGGGTGGTCACCTGGACCAGCGCGCTCGACTGGTAGGTGGGCTTGGCCACCTTGGCGTAGGCGAAGGCTGCGGCGGCCGCCACCACCACGCACACCGCGATCGTCACCTTCCGCTTCCAGAGCGCGTGGAGCATCTGTCGGGCGGTCACGGGGCACTCACTTTCGGCGGCACGCGGAAGGTCCAAGGATACGGGCGCAGCACCCGGGAACGGCGCATCGTCGCACGGTGGCCGCGGGTCTCCGCCGACCGGGTCACCGGTGGCTCGCTTCGGCGCGGACACGGTGCATGACGGTCCGCATGGACTCGGCGCGTTCCCGCCAGTCGGCCACGGGCGCATCCGTCCTGCGGTCGGCGTCGGCGTCGTCCGGGCGGGGCGCGGTGTCGAGCACCTGGGACACGGCGTCGACGAACCCGGCGCGGTCCGCCACGGTCACCGGGGCACCCAGGTCGCGGAACCCGGCCACCGGCGTGGCCACGGTGGGCCGTCCGGCGGCGACGCACTCGTAGGCCTTGATGGGATCGAGGCTCTCGGTGAACGGGTTCACCAGGTGGGGAACCAGCACCACGTCGGCGTGCTGGAGATAGGCGGGGACCCGTTCGTAGGGTCGGGGGCCGAGCCGGTGGACGTTCGGTGCGGCGTCCAACCGGGCGGCCGACCCGGAGCCCAGGCTGTCCGGGCCGACCAGCGCCACCTGGACGTCGCGGCGGGAGGCGGCCAACTGGAGGACCAGGTCCACGTCGATGCGTTCGTCGTGGAGCGTGCCCACGTAGACGGCCACCGGCGCCGGCGGCAGCTCGACGGGTCGGGGCTGCGGAGTGCGGAAGAGCTGGACGTCCACCCCGTTCGGGATCAGGTCCACCGGTCGCCGGCCGCCCCGGGAACGGGCCAGGTCGGGCGAGCACACCACCACCGCACCGCTGTGGCGCAGGAGCAGCTCGTCGTCGGCGCGCAGCCGCGCCGCCTGGCGGCGGGCGACCGGTGCGAGGAGCCAGTCGTCGGTGATGTCGTAGAGGGTGGGCCACCTCGTCGACAACGCGAAGGCGGCGTAGCTGGCGTCGTTCACCCACACCAGGGGGTCGACCAGTCCGAGTCGTGCCGCGGCGGACGCGACCTGTCGGCCCAGCATGCGGTCGGCTGCCGGACCTGCCGCCCGTGGGAGCCACTTCCGGGGTCGCAGGACGTGGATCCGGGGGTGGACCTGCTCGAGCGACGGCCCCACCGGGTGGTGGAACCGACCGTGGGCGAGGTCGAACGGGACGTCGCGGGGTGGTGCGACGTACAGGACGCGGACCGACGGGTCCATCGTCACCAGCTCGTCGACCAGGATGCGGATCCGGCGCCGGACCGGGCCCCACTCCTCGAGGGAGCACACCACCAGGGACGTCTCGTCCGGCGCGTCGGCAGTCACCGCGGTGGTGTCGCCCTGGTGTGCCGTCGAGGTGCCCACGTGATGCCGTCCTGGTCTTCGCCCGGTGCCGCCGCTCGGGCAGCACCGCGGTCCGGGGCCGATCCCCGTGACACGGAGAGGATCGTCAGATGCATGGAAGACCTTGAGGTACGTCCGGGAGTTGCCGATGGAGTGCGGAGACCACCGACCGATCGGCCCGAGGCGCCACGCATGCCCAACTACGATGGTCCGGGCGCCCCTCGCGTCGCACCGGACGTTCCCCGAGGCACCATGTCCCCATTCCGGACGTACCCATGACGTCGACACCTCCTGGCGTCGGCGCGCCGTCCCGTGGGCGGCGCCGACGGTGGACCGAGCTCGGGGGGTGGGCGCTCGGCTGGGTCGCGGTGGCCGTCGTGGCGGCCGTGGCGGGGATCTCGGTGGGCGTCAACCTGGCGGCAGGCCTCGGTCTCGCCTTCCTCGTCTTCGCATTCGGCATCTTCGTGGTGGACCCGATCCTCGTCGCGGTCATCGTGCTGCCCGGTGCCATCCTGGTCCAACGGGTCGGTGGGTCCGGCACCAACCTCAGTGTGGCCGATCTCCTGGCGTTCGTGGGTGCCGTGGTGTGCCTCTTCTTCGTCGACTGGCGCTCGGCCACCCACCTGAGGCGCTTTCTCGGAGCCATCGTCTGGTACCAGGCGGTCCTCGTGCTGGTGGTCCTGGTCCATCCCTTCCGCGGGGACGTCATCGAGTGGTTCCACCGGTTCTCGTACCTGGCGGGGAGCACGCTCGTCGGGTGGGTCGTCGCCTCGCACGGCCGGGCCCGCCAGGCCTTCCGGTTCTACCTGTGGGGTTCGGCGGTGCTCGCTCTGGTCACGCTCGAACACGCCGTCGCCCTGCATTTCCAGCCGGCGCAGTGGGGTGTGTACCAGAAGAACGCCATCGGCGCGGTCCTGTGGGTGGCGATCGTGCTCGCCCAGCTGAACCCGGTGTGGGCCCGGATCCCCAAGGTCGAGGCCCGCACGATCGAAGCCCTCTGCGTCGTGGCGCTCCTGGCGACCCAGTCGCGTCAGTCGGCCATCCTGGTCGTCCTGGCCATCGGCACCGCGCTGTTCCTCAACTCCGACGTCCGGGCCCGGGCGAAGATGATCGTGTTCATCGCGGTGCCGGTCCTCGGCCTCGTGTACTACAGCTTCGCCCTGGCCTTCCGGGACAATCCGCACTTCAACTCGGTCGCCATCCGGCTCGGCCAGATCGACGCGGCGCTGCACGTCTGGCACCAGAGCCCGTGGCTCGGGCTCGGCATGCGCTTCTACAACCTCCCGCAGTACCTGACGGTGACAGCCCCGCCCAACTCGCTGGTCGACAACCTGGCGTCCACCGGGGTCATCGGTTCGGTGGCGTTCGTCTTCCTGGTGGTGGCGACCATGCGCTCGCTGAACCGGCTCCCCCGGGTCTACGGGACCCTCGGACTCGTGGTGCTCCTGGCCCACTACGTCGACGGACTGTTCGACACCTTCTGGATCGGGGCTCTGTCGATTGCGCCCTTCCTGATCGCCGGGATCTCGCTGGGCATGGCCGACAGCGACCCGCAGGCCGAGCAGGTCCCCGGGTCCGAGGTCGCCCCCGTCGGGGCGGCGCGCCGACCCCGGACCCCGGTGCCCGCCGTCGGAGCCGGCTCCGAACCCCTGCGTCGGGACGGTCCGATCCCGCCGGGACACGACCGCTGACCGGCCCGTCGATGTCGGTCCGCGCGCTCGGCCATGAGCCGGCCCGGCCGGGTGCCGGACCGTTTCCGACGACGCCTTCAGCGGCCCGTCCGACCTGCCGATGGTGCAGGTGATGGTTTGGGAGACCCGCGAGCAGGCGCCGACCGCGGCCACGGGCCTGGTCGACGCCACAGGACGGGTCGTCGTCGGCGCGCGCCGCGACGGCCCCCAGGAGACGACCGCCCTGTCGGCTCACGTCGAGTGCCGTCCGGGGCGGGCCGCCACCCGGCCGCGCCTGGTGGTGAACGCCCTGCCACTCGAACGACAGGGGGGTGGAGTCACCACCTACATCCGGGAACTGCTCACCGCGCTGGCCCCGGTGGTGGACGTCGACCTGGTCGCCGCCGTGCGACCGGCGGGACTGCACGAGCTGCCCGCCGGGGTCGTCCCGTTCGTGGTCCGCGAGTCGAGAGGCGTCCGTCGCGCCGTTGCCGGTGCCCGGGGATTCGGGCCGGCCGACATGATCCACGGTCTGGACGGTGACCTGCCGCTGCGGGGCGGCTGTCCACGGGTGACCACGGTGCACGACCTGGCGGTGTTCGACGTGCCGTGGGCGTTCCCCCGGATGCGGGTGGCGGGCGAGCGCCTGCTGCTGCGGTCAGCGCTCCGTCGGGCCGACGCGGTGATCGCGGTGTCGGCGTTCACCGCCGAGCGGATCGAGGCGATCAGCGGACGGCACGCCGTCGTGGTCCACGAGGCACCCAGTCCGTCGATGGTGCCCGCCGACGACGGTGAGCTCGAGCGGGTCCGCGTCCACTACGGACTGCCCGACCGGTTCGTCCTCCATGTCGGCAACATCGAACCGCGCAAGGACCTGCACACCCTGGCTACAGCGTGCACCCGTGTCGGTGTGCCTCTGGTCGTCACCGGCCACAGCCTGTGGTCGACCCGGGCACCGGCCTCGGTCGTCGAGATCGGTCACGTGCCCGCCAAGGACCTGCCCGCGCTGTACGGAGCGTCCACCCTGGTCGGCTACGCCTCGCACTACGAGGGATTCGGCCTGCCGCCGGTCGAGGCCATGGCCTGCGGGGCCGCGGTGGTGTCCACACCGGTGCCGGCCGTGGCCGAGCTGGTGGGCGACGGTGCCGCCACGTTCCGTCCGGGTGACGTCGACGGTCTGGGGGCCACGCTGCGTGCACTGCTGGACGACGAGGACCAGCGTCGCGCACTCGCCGACCGCGGCCGCCGTGCGGTGGCGTCGCTCACCTGGGACCGGGCCGCCCGGTCGACGGCGGACCTCTACCGCTCGCTCGGCCTCGACGCCTGAGCCCGACCCCGGAAACCGGGCACGGTCGGGTCGACGTGGGCTTCAGCTGGCCCCCGATCGTGCCGATGCACCAAATGATGAACGGGCAGGGTCGCACCAGGGCCCCGGGGCTGCAGCGGCTGCAGGCACTCGAGGGCGGGACGGTCCATCGGGAGGTGCTCCCGATGGCGGTACCGGACATCGGCACGCTCGCCGTCCTGCCGCCCCGGACCGTCGTCCGGCCGCACGGGCTCGACGTCGTGATCACGCCGGAGCTGGTCGCCGACCTCTACGACCCGACGCTGGTGATCTCCCACAGCTACGTCGGACCCGAGCGGCGGCGCACCGACCGGTCGGCCGACGGTCGGGGGACGCACTCCTGGATCCGCAGGACGTTATCGGTCGTGCTGCTGACCGCCGCCGTCGTCATCCCCTGCACCCTGATCGCGGCACGCTCGCTCCCGCCGTCCACCCCGGGCCCTGCGCCCGCCCCGTCGAGCGCCCCTTCGGCGTCGACACCGCCCGCCGCAGTGCACCACGGCGCCCAGAACCAGGGGGCCACCGGCCAGCAGATCGCCCGGGCCGAGGCTGCCTACCAGAAGGCGCTGGCCCGGGCCGGAGTCGCCGCCCCCGTCGCCTCCACCGGGGCGGGACAGGTGGTCCGGACCACCGGCCCCCGACGGGCCGCGGCAGCGGGGGCCTCCCAGGCCCGGTCCGAGGCCCGGGCGGCGGCGGCCGCCCGTCATCAGGCCCGGGTCGCCGCCCGGGCCGAGGCCCAGGCGGCCCGGGCGGCGACCCGGGCCGCACGTGCGCAGGCACGCGTCGCCCGCACGGGCGCCGGTGGTGCGGGTACACCGGGTGCGTCAGGCACCTCGCCCGGCACCGCCGTTCCCGGCACCTGACCGGGAGTCGGCCGTGTCCACCCGAGTTGCTTCAGTTGACGGGTCGGTGTGCCGATTTTCCGTCATGGAGTCGGAGGCGAGGGGCGTGGCGGATCAGGGTGGGGACACCGTCGTGGCCGCCCCCGTCGATCCGTTCGCGGACTGGCGTGCGCTGCAGCTGGGCGACGCAGCCGTCCTCGGGCGCACCGCCGCACATGCCCTGCACGCCGTCGTCGGCGGTCGGGCGTCCGGCCCGGGACGGCTCCCCGTTCCCGAGCTGTCGCCCACCCCGGTGCCGCAACTCCACCCCGATGTCGACGTGGCCGGTTCGGTCGCCGTCCTGGACCATCCCCGGCTGGTCGTCACCGAGGGCTACATCGGCCCGGAACGACGCCGCCCGGGCGTCGGTGCGCGGGTGGGCCGGTCCACGTGGGCCGGCCGACGCCGACTCCTCCGGCTCGACCTCCTCATCGTCCTCGCCATGGCGACCATGGGGCTCGGGGCCCTGCTCCTGACCGGTGGTGGCGACACCGCGACACCGACGGCCACTCCGGCCCACGGGTCGAGGACGGCCGTTCCCGCCCGGTCCACCGGGCCGGCGTCGGCGGCAGGGGTGGCCGGACCCCGGACGCGGTCCGGGAGGTCGGTGACGGCGCCACCGGCAGTACCACCGGCGAGCACCGCCCCGGCGACCGGACCCGCGGCCGCACCGCCCGCGGCCGCACCGCCCGCGGCGACGCCGGCGACGGTCCCATCGTCGGCGGCTGCGGCCTCGACCGACGCACAGGCCGGTGCGACCCCGGGGACCCCCGAGGCGCTGGGGGCGGCAGCGTTGACACTGGTCCGCTACCCGTGGCGGCAGCTCCCCGGGTACTCCATCGTCTTCCGGCCGATCGCCGACGCCCCGTCGCCGGGCTTCTACGGCAACACCACCTTCACCTGGGGCAGCCCCGGCGGCGTCTCGACGCTCTACGTCTACCCGGGCGAGTCGGTCGAGCAGCTGGCGGGGATCACCGCATTCGAGATCGCCCACGAGGTGGATGCCGCCTACGTGGAGCCCCGGGGTGGCCACGACGCCATCAGCTCCCTCCTGGGCATCCGTCCGGCGAGCTGGGCGCCCCAGTGCGACTGCGCCGAGCAGGGGTACCTGTCCGGATGGTATGCAGCCGCCTTTTCCGCCTACTGGTCGCCGGGCGTCGGCGCCTGGAGTTCCCTGGCGCCCCTGCCGTCGGGCCCCACGCTCGTCGCCCTGGAACCCTGGCTCGACCCCAGCGTTCCGTGAACTCGCCCATCCGGAGGTCCGGCCCGCAGTGACCCGCAGTCCCCGTTCCCGACACCCCGCCGACGGGGTCCCGACGAGCACCGTCGCACCGTCCCGCCCGGCGATCGGCGTCCGGCCGTGACCCGGGTGGCACTGATCCCGAGCGCCTACCCTCCCTCGGTCGGCGGGGTGGAGGAGCTCACCCGCCACCTCGCCCTGGCGCTGGTGGCCGAAGGCGACGAGGTGGAGATCTGGACGGGCAACCCGGACGACCGTGATCCCGAGACGGTGGAGGTGCGCGACGGGCTCGTGGTCCGCCGGCTGCCCATGCCCCTGCCGGCGACGAACTGGGCGGCGGTGTCCCACGCCGCCACCGCCGGCCCCCACACGCTGCGCGCCCTGCGCCGTGCGGTCCGGATGTTCCGCCCCGACGTCCTCCACGTCCAGTGCTTCGGGCCCAACGGCGCCTACGCCACCGCCCTGTCCCGGCTGTGCGGTGTCCCATTGGTGGTCACCCTGCAGGGTGAGACGCTCATGGACGACGCCGACATCTTCGACGTGTCCCAGTTCATGCGGACATCGTTGCGGGCCGGCCTGCGCACGGCGGCGGCGGTCACCGCCTGCTCCGCCTTCGCGCTGGACGACGCGGTGGCCCGGTTCGGGCTCCCCGCCGGGCGGGGGGTCGTGATCCCCAACGGGGTGTCCCTCGACCAGTCCGCCGGAGCGTCCGACGGCGACGCCGACCTGGGTCCGCTGACCCGGCTCGGCTCGACCCCCTACGTCCTGGCGCTCGGCCGGGTCGTCGTCAAGAAGGGATTCGACCTGCTGCTCGCCGGCTACGCCGCCATGGACCCGACGGTGCGCACCGCGGACCTGGTGATCGGCGGGACGGGACCAGCCCTCCAGGGCCTCGAGGCACAGGCCGAGGAGTCGGGGATCGGCGACCGGGTCCATTTCGTCGGGCGCCTCACCAGGGAGCAGGTGGCCGCCGCCATGTCCGGCGCCACCGTGTTCGCCATGCCCAGCCGACTCGAGCCGTTCGGGATCGTCGTCCTCGAGGGGTGGCGGGCCGGCATCGCCGTGGTGGCCACCCGTCGCGGCGGCGCCCCGGAGTTCGTGCGCGACGGACGGGACGGACTCCTGGTCGACCCGTTCGACACCGCCGAGGTGGCGCAGGCGCTCGGCCGACTGCTGTCGGACGAGTCGCTGCGCCGGTCGATCGCCGGGGCCGGGCGGGCCCGGGTGGGGGGGTTCGCCTGGCCCGCGGTCGCCGACCGCTACCGCAGGCTCTACGCCTCGGTGCTCGCGTCCCCGGTGCGCCTGCGCCAGCATGCGGGTGCTGCGTGAGCCTGCCCGCCACGGCCTGAGCGGGGTCCGACAGGCGACCGGACATCGCTTCAGGCACGGACCGCACCGGCCGATGGTGAAGGGTGGCTGCTCTCCGTATCGAACGTACGCTCCGGATGGAACGCCCGGGTGGACGTACCCGGATCCGTCGCCCGCACCTCCTGGTGCCACCGGTCCCCGGCCGGCGGTCGGGACGTGCCGCCGTGTCCTCCGCCGGGGTCCGGCTGCGGGTCGAGGGACGTGGTGCGGTCCCCACGCCCGACGTCCGCCGGGCACGCCCTGGCCTGAGCGCCCCGGGCCCGACGACGGGGTCCGGCGAGCGCCAGGTTTCGGTTGTGAAATGTGTACCCGGGGGCCTACGATGAGCAATTGGAGTGGCAGGGCGGGACACGCGGGGTCAGAAGGGCCGTGACGATGTTCCACGGGCCGACGGGACCCGATTCGGCCTCCGGTGCAGGAAAGGGCAGTCCGACTGGTATGGCGATTCGTGAGGACGAAGCCAATGGGCTCCAGGGAGAAGGTCGTGACGCGGTCATCGTGCCGGTCGGCAACGGCCTGACCATCGACCTGGGGGAGCATTCCGGTGCTCGCAAGGTGCGCCGCCACATGCTGCGCCGACTGCTGGTGGCCGACGTGGTCGGGCTCCTGGTCGCAGCCCTGCTCGGACCGCTGCTGGTGGCCCTGGTGTCGAACCGTCCCGATGCCGCCAGCGACCGCACCACCGCGGTCATGCTGTTCGACCTGGCGGTCATTCCCGTGTTCATCGGGGTCTTCGCCGTCTACGGCCTCTACCGGGGAGCCACCCGCCGCATCTCGCTGAGCGTCTTCACCGACCTCCGCAACATCCTCCACGCGTTGCTGGTCAGCGGATTCCTGTTCGCCGTGCTCGGCTACGTGGCCAACCGGAGCTTCGACTTCCACGACATCAGCGTCGGCAAGATCCTGTCGATGTGCCTGGTCGCCATGGTGTCGGTGCCGGTGGCCCGCACCGCGTCGTTCTGGCTCCTCGGGCGCTCCCAGGTCGGCCCGGTGCCCGTCATCGTGG
>Ga0075019_10001869_pt1 | contig 11970 bp, 6 predicted proteins | sample ColStrG_CSR_2013_FD_71473 | JGI IMG/M metagenome (GOLD analysis project Ga0075019, IMG submission 71473) | Freshwater sediment microbial communities in response to fracking from Pennsylvania, USA - Cold Stream Run_MetaG_CSR_2013 | ecosystem: Environmental > Aquatic > Freshwater > Creek >...
ACGGACAATTCTGAAGAGTTAACAAAGGCGCGCTTTAGCGCGACGCCTAGACCTACGACCGACCGCCTTTGAGGCGGCCCAACTCATCAAGCCACCCGCTCCGCGGGGGGTGTCTGACTGAGACAAGCAAAAGACTTAAGGGTCAGATTCCGGCGTTTACCGCCGGTTTCGCCTACCGGACTGCGCCGGCGGAGGGCCTCCCTTGACTCCCATCTTAGCATGGCGTCAACCGCTAGGCGCGCTAACGTTGCGCACCAGCTTTGTGGCTTTCGTTATCCTTGCTGCGGTTTGACTCCCAAGCGGCGCGCAGGGCCTTCCTGTGTCATTCCCGCCGCGATGCAGGCGCTGAGCTTTCCATAGGCGCGGGGTGATGTTTGCCGGGCGCTGCTGACAGCGAGTTCGGTAATCGCGCCACCGATCCCAAATCTTCCGCGGCGAAATGCACCGGCGGAAGAGTTGGATTGCTAATTCCCGACCGCGATCGTGACACCCGACTGCGTCGATGACGTGCCCACCTGCACTACCACCGCGACGTTGCCTGGGGTCAGACCGTTCGGCACCTGCGCGTTGACCTGAATGAGACCTTCGACCGAACCGGGTGCGGCGCCGGCGTAGTTGGTCGGCGCAGGTTTGCCGCCGATGGTCACCGTCACCGGCAGCACCGGGAGCGGCAGCGGCACAGCCGCCAGATGGCCATCGGTTCCGCCGGGATTTGTCTGTCCCGCGCCAGTCAGGTACAACGAAACGTAGCTGCCGGCCTTGGCCGCGTGCGCCGATTCGTTCAGCGAGCCATCCTGATTGACCGCCGCGGCTTGCCCCGTGCCCGAGCCGCTGAGCGTGAAGAGGCCGGGCGTCACCGTGGCCACCGACACCATGAACGGCGCCGAACTCTGCCCTTGGTACTGGACGAAAAGCTGGGCCAGCGAACCGGCCGTTGCGAACGGCACCACCGCCGCCACCTGGTTCGCCGAGGTGTAGATGATGGGCGCGAATGCGCCGTTGATCAGGACCGTGGTGCCGGCGACATTGACCGGCACCTGACCGCTGCTGGTGAGTTGGTATGAGGTGACCTGGGTGGGGCCCATGCCGCTGCCGTAGATGACGATCACTTCGCCCGGCGCCATCGGCCCGCTCTGGTTGGTGGCGCCGTTGGTCACGGCCTTCACCGCGATGCCGAATCCACCTACCTGCAGCAGGCGCACGGCGTTATTCAACGTGTCGGCCACATACACGTTGCCCGACGTATCCACTGTTACCGCGGAGGGAGCGCTGAGCCTCGCACCGCTCGCCGCGCCGCCATCGCCCGAGTAGCCACGCTGGCCGTTGCCGGCGATGGTGGCGATGAAGCCGGTGGGATAGATCTTGCGTACGCGCGCATTGCCGTCGGCGACGTACAGGTTGCCGAAGCCATCCACGGCCACGCCGGTGGGGTTGCCTACCTGCGTGGCGGTAGCCGGCACGCCATCGGCGGCGTAGCCCGCCAGCCCGTTGCCGCCAATCGTGGAGATGGTGCTGTCCGGCCTGACCTGGCGGACGCGATTATTTTCCGTGTCCGCGATATAAAGATTGCCCGCCGCATCCACCGCCACCGACTGCGGCCCGTTCAACTGCGCGCTCGTGGCCGTGGCGCCATCGCCGCTGTATCCGGAAATGCCGTTGCCCGCCGCCGTGGTAATGACGCCCTTGGTGTCCACCTTGCGAACCCGGTTATTGCTGAACTCCGCGATGTACACGTTGCCCGCCGCGTCCACCGCCACGCCAAACGGCGCGTTCAGCGTTGCCGCGGCAGCCTGTCCGCCATCGCCGGAGTAGCCGGCGGTTCCGCTGCCGGCGAACGTGCTGATCACGCCGCCCGAAATTTTGCGAACCTTGTGGTTCTGCGTGTCCGCGATGTAGAGGTTGCCCGCCGCGTCCACCGCCAGGCCCTGCGGCCCGTTGAGCTGCGCCGCAGTGGGCGCGCCGCCATCGCCGGAATTTCCCGGAACGCTGTTGCCGGCGAAAGTTGAAATCGTGCCGCCCACCGATACCCTGCGAATCGTGTTGTTCAGCGTGTCCGCGATGTAAAGGTTTCCCGCGGTGTCCACGGCCACGCCCAGCGGCGCATTGAGCTGGGCGCTGGCCGCCGGTCCGCTATCGCCGCCGCTCGACATTCCTCCATTCCCGGCCACGGTAGCGATGTTGCTGCCGGCGATCTTGCGGATGCGGTTGTTCAGCGAATCAGCCAGGTAGATGTTGCCGGAGCTGTCCAGGGCCACGCCCGTCGGCAGGTTCAGAATGGCGCCGGTAGCCGCGCTCCCGTCCCCGGCGAAACCGACGTTGCCGGTGCCGGCTACGGTGCTGATGTTGCCCGAGGTCTTGTCCACCTTGCGGATGCGGTTGTTGCCGTAATCCGCGATCACGAGGTTGCCCGACTTATCCACCGCCACACCGTACGGCGAACTCAACGCAGCCTTGGTGGCCAACGCGCCATCACCGGCATAACCGGCGGCGTTCGCCGTGCCCGCCACGGTACTGATGATTCCACCGGGGGCCACCGCCCGGATTACCGCATTGCCGGTGTCGGCGATATAGACTGTGCCGTCCGATCCCACCGCCACATCCTGCGGCCCATGTAAGCCAGCCACGTTGGCCTGCCCGGTGTCGCCATAGTACCCAATGTAGCCGGCGCCCGCGAAGATGTTGATCATGCCGTCGGTCGTCACGATTCTCACGGTGTTGTCGCTGGCTACCGCGATGTATACGTTGCCGGAGGAATCCACCGTCACGCCCGTGGGCAGGTGCAGGTTGGCGTCAGTGGCCGGACCGCTATCGCCCCAGAATCCTGGCTGAGAGATGTCGCCGTTGCCCGCAAACGTGTTGATGACGCCGCTCGGATTCACCACGCGCACGCGGTTGTTCGCCGAATCCGCGATGTACACATTGCCCGAGGAATCCACGGCCACGCCCTGCGGCGAGTTCAATTGGGCGCTGACGGCGGGTCCGCCATCGCCCGAAAAACCGGCCCGCGAGTTCCCCGCCACCAATGTGAGGGTCCCGCTGCCATCCAGCTTGAAGACCGAGTTGCCGCTGCTGAAGTACACGCCCGCTGAAGTTACCGCAAGCTTGCGCGGGTGCCCGATCGACACACTCAAGGCGCTGGCCGGCGTGGGAGGCGGCGCGCCCCCGGCCACCGTCGATATCGTGTACTGTTGCGCCAACGCAACGGGGCCGCCTGCAAGCAGAAGGATCCAGCACAACTTTGCGCATGCGCGCATTCCTACCGGTCTCAGCATGTTCCGTTCAGTCCTGACGTGTGAAAGAGGGCTAATTTCCATTATGACGTGTGCACGGCGGCGATGGTGGCGGCCAGCGCTTTGAGCGCCTGTGCGCAATCGGCACGGGTGACGTCATAGTGCGTCACCGCGCGCATTTGGCGCTCGTTGATGGCATTGATCATAACCCCATGCTGCTTCAATTCCGCGCTCAATTCAGCAGGCGCCCTGCCAGTCCCGGAGACGTCGAAGACCGCGATGTTGGTCTGCACTTTTTGCGGGTCGATCCGCACGCCCGGAATGCGCGCCAGCCCTTCGGCGAGAAACCTGGCATTGCAGTGATCGTCGTGCAGCTTCCGCGGACTGTCTTCCATGGCGATCAGGCAGGCGGCCGCCAGCACGCCCACCTGGCGCATGCCGCCGCCGAGGCGCTTGCGGTAGAGCCGGCCTTTGGCGATGAGCGCAGACGGCCCGGCCAGGATAGAACCGGCCGGCGCGCCCAACCCTTTCGACAGGCAGAACATCACGGTGTCGGCCGGGGCGGCGATCTCACGCACCGGCATGCCTAGCGCTGCCGCAGCGTTGAAGATGCGCGCGCCATCCATGTGCACCGCGAGGCCGCGCTCGTGCGCGCCATCGCAGATTTCGTGGATCGTGCGCATGGGGTACACGGTGCCGCCATGCATGTTGTGGGTGTTCTCGATGGCGATCAGGCCGGTAGGCGCGGAATACGGGCTGAGCGGGCGGATCTGACGCCGCACCTCGTCCCACGAAAGGATGCCGTCCGCGGTCTGGATGGCGCGGACGACGCAGCCGGAGAACCAGGCGACCATCGAAAGCTCGTAATCCAGCAGGTGGGCGCGCGAATCAGCGATCACCTCCTGGCCATGCTCGGTGAGTAGTTTGACGGCGATGGTGTTGCCCATGGTGCCGGTGGGCACGAACAGCGCGGCTTCCTTGCCCGCGATTTCGGCGGCGCGCCACTCGAAATGGTTGACCGTGGGATCTTCGCCGTAGACATCGTCGCCGACCTCGGCTTCCATCATGGCGCGCCGCATTTCCGGCGTCGGCTTGGTGACTGTGTCGCTGCGCAGGTCGATCATAACGAAGGAGACAGAAGACAGGAGACAGAAGCCGGAAGCAAACCCGCGCCGTCTTCAGCGACCTCGATCATGTAGGGCAGTTCCATTCCGGCCACAAACACGCACGACGCGAAATTGCAGGAGGCACACTCCTGTCGGCGGAATGGACAGGATACGTAGACTCCAGGCACCTTTCCTTCATGATAACGCGCGTGGCGGCCAACCTGGTGGTGTGCTGGTTCAGCGTGAAATGGAGAACTGGCGTTCCCCGTTAGTTAGCGAGTATACCGCCTTCTTCGGCGGGCCAGTTGGGAGAACGTCGCGCGACGCAAGTGGCGACTGGCAAACGGGGCGGCGGCTGAAACAGACCCGAACACAACGGGGGCGTGATCCATTCCCAACCATGTCCTGATGGGAGGAACGGAGTCTTGCTACGCTACTACGCCGCCGGGACTCAATTTGCCGGCAGGCGGCGCCGCAGTTCGTCGAAGAAGTTCAGCAGGATGGTTGCGTGGACGGTAGTGGGCTCCGCGCCCCTGGATTCAGGCGGAGCAAGCACGACAAAGCGCCGGCCGTCTGGTGCGATGTCCAGATTCCAAAGGGCGTTGTAACTTGGCCGGAAGAGCGGCGCGGGCGACCACTGCCGGGGTTTCTCAGGGACGAAGGAGTGCTCGTTGGCGGTGTAGCGGGCGACCATGATGCGGTTGCCGGAATTCACGTAGAACAGTTCCTTGCGATTGCGCGACCATACAGGGAACTTTCCCCCGCTTTCCGATTCCGATACCTGCCACTTGCCCGCCGAGGGCGCGGACGGAAACGGGCGCACCGTAACTTGGCCTCCGAGTCCCGCGCCGTTGGTGGATACGTAGGCGATCCAACGCCCGTCGGGTGAAAAGGCAGGGTCTACCTGGCTGAGAGATTCGCGCGCGAATGGCTCGGGCTTCCCCGGTTTGGGATGGTCCGGTTCGTTCAAATCCAGCGGCAGCGTCCAAATCTCGAACCCCCTATCCCTGGCTGTCCGGACGAAAGCCAGGATGCGTCCATCTGGCGAAATCGACGAACCTTGAAGGGGAGTTCTCTCGCCGAACAACTTCTCAGGCGGGCTGGAACCATCGCTGCGGATCCACCAGATGGCGAATTCACCGTCGCTGGCGGGAACATCCGAGGCGTAAACTATGTGCTGTGCGTCCGGCGTCCACACCGGTTGCCGGTTCAGAGCGCCATCGCGGGTCAGCCTGGTTACCGTGCCGCGTTGGAGGTCGTGAACGTAGAGGTCTCCCGCGACCGACAGCGCCAGCCGGTTGCCGTCCGGCGAAAGGCGAGGTGTTTCCGCCTGCCGCGATATGTCGATGGATGGGGTTATCACCCGCTGTGACTCACCGGCGCTATCCAGCCAGGCAACGGGGGCGATTCCGCTTCGTCTGGCCGCGCTCGCGTATAGCAGGACTCCAGTCCGGGAAAAAGAGACGCGGCCAGACGCGGCGCCTTCCGGATCGGCGAGATCTTCCAGCAACGGCGCCGGCATGCCGCGTGTCTCCAGACGCCCGAGGTCGAACGGCACGCCGTAAAGCGCTCCCTGACGGAAATAGATGAGGTGACCGCTTGGCAGATAACGTCCGAGGTAACCGCCGTGCCTAACCACCGTGACCCGTCCCGACTTGAGCGAAAGGACTTCGATATTGGCGCTATTGTAAGCGGCGCCGGAAGCTGCGACGAGGCCGGTGAACAAAACGTTCTCACCGCCGGGCAGAACCTGAGGCCAACGCCAGGTGCGCTCGCCGTGCTGCTCCGGGTTGCCAACCACGCGTGGTTCACCCCCCATCGCAGGCACGCGGAACAGATGGTCGCCATCCAGACTGGCAATGATCGTGCCGTCCTCACCCCAGGAGCCGCCGAACTCCCGGCCGCCGGTATCGCATAACGAAACGGCCGCGCCACCCTGTAGGGGGATCTTTTTCAACTTCTGGCCGGCGGAGAATCCGATCCACTGGCCATCCGGAGAAAAGAAGGGATCGGCCGCTCCTTCCGTTCCTGCGAGCATTGTGACTCTGGACTGTTCGAGGCGGCGCGTTGCCAGTTGTTCACCGCCGTCTGCGGGCCTCGCTGGGAAAACTAAGAGCGTTCCGTCAGGAGAGATTACTGGATCGTAGAGTTCACCACTGGGTGCCCTTCCGCGGACGGCTTCGGGGCCCAGGTCAACGCTGAAGCGGATCATGGGCCGGTCCGACGGCAGCGTGGCGCGCCATAACAGCGCCCCCGAGATTACGGCGGCCACCGACGAAAGAACTGTGATCGCCCATGGTAGCCCTGCCGGAAGCTTCAACTTGAAGCCATGAGTTGCCGCGCGCTGTTCGACGAGTGATGGCTGTGCCTCGAGGGTTGGTTCGGGTGGCTGGCCGTTGGGGTGACCGGTCTCGACTGGCGCGATGAACCGATAGCCACGCTTCGGTAACGTTTCGATGAAGCGGGGGCTTTCCGCCGAGTCACCCAAGGCATCGCGGAGGTGATTGACTGCCTTGTTCAGGCCGCGATCGAAATCGACAAACGTGTCGGCCGGCCACAGCTGTTTTTGGAGTTCATCGCGAGATACCACTTCGCCCGGGTGTGCCAGCAGGATCTGGAGGATTTGGAACGGCTGGTCCCGGAGTTTGATCCTCAGGCCCTGCTTGCGCAGTTCGCCCGTGTGCAGGTCGACTTCGAATACACCAAAGCGCATCGGGCGGCCATTCCCAGACATACTCGCTCCTGGTAGATCGAGTATACATCGCTTTTCACATGTCTCCATAAGGCGTTGGTTTCTGGGGGCTTAGGCGGGAATAGCAAGGGAACACAGAAGGCACCGCCCTTGGATTGACCTTCCGCGGGCGCCGATGCCAATCTGACTCAGAATCTGCACCACAAGGAGGGATGACGATGCAAAAGCTACATAAGCACATATCGAGCCGAGCCGCTTCGCTTGCAGTGGCGGCCCTTTTGGCCGGGGTCGCTACCAACGCGGCTTCTGCTACTCAGTGGGAGGCTCAGGCGGGTGCGCAGAGCGGGGACTTGGGCAACCAGGCTCTGGCCTTCCTGCCAAATGAGTTCTGGATCCACGCTGGCGACAGCATCCACTGGACATTCCGCACTGCCGAGATCCACACCGTAACATTCCTCAAACCCGGCCAGACACGGCCGCCGCTGAATTCTTCCCTGGGTACCTTCGTCGGGTGCCCCGGAACGACGTCCGATGGAAGCAGCTTTGATGGGTCGGCTTGCGTGAGCAACGCGACCTCCACGACTGGGCAGACCTATACGGTCAATTTCCCGGCCACCGGCAACTTTAAGCTGGTGTGCCTGGTGCACTCGAGGATGACGGGCGCGATTCATGTTCTCCCCCTGTCGGAGACGCTTCCCTATGATCAGGCCTTCTATGAGATGCAGGCAACTCGTGCACAAGGCGAGTTGCTGTTTGTCGCCTTAGGACTGGAGGGCCTGGGAATCGCGGAGGGCCAGCGAACCTCCGCCCACGAAGTAACCGCCGGTGTCTCGGCGATCCTGGCCAACGGAGGAGGCTCGCAGACCGCCGCAGTGATGCGCTTCCTTGGTGCGACCACGGTCGTCCACGTTGGCGACACAGTCGAATGGACCAACCTCTCCGCACCGCCGTTCCACACCATTACTTTCGGGACAGAGCCTGCGAACCTTATGCCGCCTTCCCCTGGGATGGTTTTGGATGCAGATGGGGTCAGGCACGCGGTGATCAGTTCACCGAACGCGAGCGTGAACTCGGGCTTTCTAGGTTCGCCAAACCAGGAAACGGTCGGGCAACCGCAAGGTCCTCTCGACTTCACCCGATTTCGCGTGACCTTCACCGCGCCGGGCCGGTTCAATTACATTTGCGGTCTCCATGACCTCCTGGGAATGATAGGGACAGTGATCGTTCAATAAAAGGGGCGTTACATGCAGCTACGATTCTTCTCTCTCCCATTCATGGTTGCCTCTCTGTTGCCGGCCCAGCAGGCCAACACCAGTAGCTACCGGGGCGGGTTGGTCACGCCACCTCTGGCGAAGCCGGGATTCGTCCTCACTGATACTTCCGGCGCAACATTCGATTTCCGGCAAAAGACCGAAGGTTACGTCACGCTGCTGTTCTTCGGTTACACATACTGCCCCGACCAGTGTCCCATGCACATGGCAAATCTCAGCGCGGCGCTAAAGAAACTGCCCGCCGGCATGGCGGATCAAGTCAAACTCGTCTTCGTGACCACCGATCCCGCTCGCGATTCTCCGCCCGCGCTGCGACGCTGGCTGGATCTCTTCGACCGGCACTTCATCGGCCTCACCGGAACCGAACCGGCCATCGAGGCGGTCGAGCGGGCAGCGGGCGTCCCTCTGGCGGCGAGACAGGAACCGCCAAACGGCAACTACGCCGTGTCGCACGCAAATTTCGTCCTCGCCTACAGCAGAGATAACCGTGCGCATGTCATCTATCCTGGCGGGGTAAGCAAGGATGATTGGGTACACGACCTGCCTCTTTTGATCCAGGAGACCTGGACGCGCCGGGCGGAGTAGCGTGAATTCCGGCAGCACGGGAGCACGCCGAATCACTGAGAGCGCCGATGCTTATGTGAACAAGAAGGGAACAAAGTGAGTTCGTCAGCAACCGCTGCTGTTCAGAAGCAAAGTGAAGCACTCCGGGCGGCGATCCGAGGAAGGCTGCTTGGGCCGGGTGACGGCGAGTACGACGGCGCACGCCAGATTCATAACGGCATGATCGACCACCGGCCCGCGTGGATCGCCCGCTGCGCGGGCGCGGCCGACGTGCAACTGGCCGTTGACTTCGCGCGCGACCATCAGTTGCCGGTCTCAGTGATGGGTGGGGGGCACGGAGTGTCGGGGTTCGCCGTCTCGGACGGCGGACTCATGATCGACCTGTCGGGGATGAAAAACATTCGGGTGAATCCGCAGACCCGTACAGCCCGCGCGGAGGCCGGCGCCACTTGGGGCGACTTCGATGGCGCGACGCAGGCGTTCGGCCTGGCGACGACTGGAGGGGTTGAGCGGACGACAGGAATCGGGGGCCTGACACTGGCTGGCGGCTACGGATTCCTGATGCGCAAGCACGGACTCACCTGCGACAATCTGCTTTCAGCAGACGTGGTCACCGCTGGCGGCAGAACGCTGGTGGCGAGCGTCGAACAGAACCCCGATCTGTTCTGGGGGCTTCGTGGGGGCGGCGGCAATTTCGGAATCGTGACCTCGTTCGAATTCCGCCTCCACCCGGTGGAGATGGTGTATGGCGGCCTGATCGCGTATCCGATCGAGCGGGCGCGCGAAATGATTCGACGGTACGATGATTTTGTGGCATGCGCGCCTGACGAATTGGGCTCGCTGCTGGTGCTTGGCACACTCCCGGATGGAACCAAGGCGGTGATCCTCCTGATCTGCTTTTGCGGAAGCGAACAGGAGGGCAGGCGGTGCGTCCAAACGCTGATCGCCGGCGAAACCCCGGTGATGAGCCAGCTCGGGCAGATGCCGTACCCGGCTGTTCAGAGTATCGTCGAAGGATTCAATCCGCGCGGATTGCGCAACTACTGGAAATCGAGCTTTCTGAAGGAAGTCTTCGTGCCGGCCGCGGACGTCATGGTGGAGCAGTTCCTCGAGGCTCCGGTCCCGTACACTCACGTGGTCCTGTATACGCTGGGCGGCGCCGTTGCCCGGGTTGCCCGGGAAGCCACTGCTGTGGAGAATCGGGACGCCCGCCACTCGTTCCTGATCGTAGGAATGTGGAAAGACGATTCGGAGGACGAAAGGAACATCGCATGGGTGCGATCTCTGAGCAGTGCGATCGAGCCGTTCTCATCCGGCGGCTATTACGTCAACTTCGAATCGGACAGCGCCGCTGATCGGGTACAGTTGGCGTACGGCAAGGAAAAGTTCGGCAGATTGCAGGCTTTGAAAGATAAGTACGATCCCGCGAACTTCTTCCGGTTGAACCAGAATATAAGGCCCAGCGAATAGCACCGGCCTCACTCGCCCCCGAAACGGCCTTGTGGAGAGTTCAATTTCGGTGAACACGGAGTTGTTAGCGCTTATCACGAGGCCCTCTTCTAACGCGAACGCGGCAGGCCAGGAGGCCTACCCCACGGGTGGCAATCCGCGCACTTGACCCAGTGGACATTGTGCTTGCTATCCACCGAACGGAACGTGGTGTCCATGGTCTCGACAGTCGAGGCCGCAGTTGGACATCTTGGGTGTCAGGTGGCGCAGGAGGCGCGGGTCTTCTGGCCGTGCTGCTCCCGACCCGGACGGTAATCCGCGGCAGGGTCCTCCACCTTTGGCAGGATCTTCAAGGACCCGTTCTTCGACGCGGGGCAGGCTCGCGGAGCAAGCAGTTGCAGGTGGGGACTCGATAATGCGTTGGTTTCTGGGGGCTTAGGCGGGAATAGCAAGGGAACACAGAAGGCACCGCCCTTGGCTTGAACTTCCGCGGGCGCCGATGCCAATCTGACTCAGAATCTTGCAGCACCGGGAGGGATTACGATGCAAAGACGACATAACAACCTGTCGAGACGTGGAGCCTCAGTGATTCGCGTCGCGGCCGCCACGACGGCCATGCTGTTTGCGGGCAGCCTAAGCTCCGCGGATATCTTGAGCACAAGCGCCAAGGTCAGGCCGAACAATTCGCTGCTTGTCGATGTTCAGGTGACAACCGGCGCCAAGGTGGAGCGCGTCTCGATCGCCTACCAGACCGCGGGCGTGGACACCCTGGTTTCGCGCCTCATCCAAGTCTCCTCCACCGGCTCCACCACGATCACCATCGGACGGCTGCGGGCAAACCGGACCTACACCTACACCGTGGACGCATTCGACCGCGATGGCGCCCCGGCGGGAACCGCGAGCGGAAGCTTCGCGACCGGCCTGCTTCCAGCGCCCTTGTTAACCAACACCTACACGCTGACGGGGCGCACCACAGCGCCCCTCGTCATTGTGGCGGAAAACCAGACGGGCTTCCGGGGCTACGTTGGCTTAGACCTACACTCCTCCGATGCGCCGCAGATCGTCTGGTACTACAACAACGCCCCAAGCAATGCGTCCGGCGTACAGCAAGTCGACACAATCGGATCGATCGTTCGAGAGCGGAACGGGAATCTGCTCTTTGGGGACGCAGGAACCGGAGGCCCCACGGCCGTGGACAGTTTCTACCGTGCGATCAGGCCCGACGGGACCCTTCTTGCCGAGAGCCCGGCCGATTGCAGCGTGACGCCGCCGACGGCCTCGCCGAGCCCGGCAGGCTGGATCTGGGGCCAGGGAAACGACTGGCATGAACATCTCGCTCCCGGCGCGGACGGTGTCCGCGGTACGGTCCTCCACCTTGGCAATATCTTCAAGGACCCGTTCTACGACGCGGGGCAGGCTCCGCAGGGCAAGCGGTTGCAGGCGGGAAGCGCCATTCGCCGCTGGAACCCCGCGGTGGGAACGGACCAGATCGTGTGGGACCCCTTCAACTTCCTCGATCCCTTGACCGAAAGGACCAACGCGGCAAACTCCGATCCGGGACCGGGAGCCAACTCCGATTCCGGCAGCCCGTACCCTTGCGCGGGAGCTTCGCTCCAGGCCGAGGAGTGGATGCACGGGAACTCGCTCCAGGTCGCGCC
>Ga0075019_10001871_pt1 | contig 11966 bp, 12 predicted proteins | sample ColStrG_CSR_2013_FD_71473 | JGI IMG/M metagenome (GOLD analysis project Ga0075019, IMG submission 71473) | Freshwater sediment microbial communities in response to fracking from Pennsylvania, USA - Cold Stream Run_MetaG_CSR_2013 | ecosystem: Environmental > Aquatic > Freshwater > Creek >...
CTACGCGCCGGGCTTCATCTTCACCACCTCGCTCGCCCCCGCGATCGCCGCCGGCGCCCTCGCCAGCATCCGTCACCTGAAAGTCAGCCAACTCGAACGCGCCCAACAGCAGGAACGGGCCCGCACCGTCAAGGCGCTGTTGAAAGCCAGGCGCCTGCCCCTGATGGACAACCCCAGTCACATCGTCCCCGTCATGGTCGGCGATCCGGTTCACTGCAAGGCCATCACCGATACGCTCCTGAACGAGCACGCCATTTATGCCCAGCCCATCAACTACCCAACTGTACCCAAGGGCACCGAACGCATCCGACTGACGCCCGGCCCCCACCACACCGACACGGCCATCGCAAGCCTGATCGGCGCCTTCAGCCAGCTGTGGGCGGCCTGCCCCGTTGCCAAGGGGCATACGACCCGGCTAGCGGCGGAGTAGGCGTGCAAACCGCGGCCGGCGCAACTCCCCACGCAGGCGAGGTCGGCGTCATCGTCCTCATCGCCTTCAAGCCGGGATCACCGCTGCGTGCGCTCGGCTGGCTTACGCTCGGGCGCTTCCTCCTCCGCACGGTTCCCGGCCTCTTCTTCTTCAAGGTCCTGGGCTCGGGACGCGACGCGGGCTTTGAACCGGCACCAGGTTTGCGCCATCAGGGCCTGTTCTGCGCCTTCCGCGACGACGCCTCAGCCGACGGCTTCATCGCTACGTCGCCGGCAATGTCCTATCTGCACGCCCACGCACGCGAACTCTTCAGCGCCAAACTCCGTGCCACTTCCATCCGCGGCAGCTGGGCCGGCACCGTCCCCTTGCGCGTCACCGCCACGCCCCAGGCCGGCGAACCGGTGGCATCCCTCACCCGCGCCTCGATCAGGCCCCATAAAGCGTTGGCGTTCTGGCGCCATGCCGCCCCCGCCCAGAAAGCCGTGGAAGTCGCGCCCGGCTGCATCCTGTCGGCGGGCCTCGGTGAAGCCCCCCTGCTCCGCCAAGCAACCTTCACAGTCTGGGCCTCGCAAGCCAGCATGGACGCCTTCGCGCGCAACGGACCCCACCTAGAGGCCATCCGCGCCACCCGGGAAACTGGCTACTTCTCCGAGGATCTGTTCGCCCGCTTCCGCATCGATGAAATGCGCGGCACCTGGAAAGGGCGCAACTTCGCTCCGCATCAATACTAACTTCCACCCGCAAAAAAAGCAGGCGACGGGCGCCTGCTTAAGTGACCTTCTGGGGGACGAGGGTCGTGCTTCAGGGAGGTCGTAGGACGTGCAGTTGGATCAAGGCTGCCTTCAAGGCTGCTTGGCGAGCTCGGGATAATCCTTGAGCATGCTCACCCCGGCGAGCGGCTTGTTCACGCCCTGATGGCATGTCGTGCAATTGGCCTTGGGCGCATCCCCCGTCTCACCAAGCCGGTTCTCCGGGTAAGTCGACTGCAGCGGATCGAGGTAGGCTTTATTCAAATCCCGCAACATGCGCTGTCCATGCCATGCCGTCGTGCGCTGTGGCGTACTCTGATCCCACGACGAGAAGTTGCGCGCGTTATGGCAGAACGTGCAGTTGACGCCGAGCGCCTGCGACTGATGGATCATCAGCCCATAGATGCCCTCGGTCGCCTGCGTGCTGCTGATATGGCCCTCAGGCAACGCCGTCTGCGCCACCACCCGGATCGGTTCCTCCCCGTTCAGATAGGTCGAAAACGGATCGCTTGGCAGCGAGGTATAGCCGACGCCCGGCGCCGGGGCGTTCTGCCCATGACGCAGTGCCGCGTTGCCGCCTGCCTGCGGTGCCCCTGGATTGGTGAACCAGATATTCTTCGGCACAGGGTTGCCGCGATGGCAGGTGTAGCAGGTGACACCGGTCTCCCCCACATGCTTCGACCAATCCTGGTTGATGTGGCGCGTCATCTGCAGCATGCGGCGGGCGACCGTCTTCGTGTAAAGTTTGTCCTCGGCGAAATTGCCGGAATCGCCGTGGCAGTAGGCGCACCCCTGGTCTGGTGCCACCCACTCGGTAATGGCCGCCATCACTCGGTTGAATTCGTTCTCGGTAAGGTCGCCCAGCACCTTGACGTTCTGATACGCCTCCGATGCCTTCTTGCCGCCCGCCTCCGCCTTGGGTTGCGGCTCCGGCACCGTCTGCGCGGCAAGCAGCGCTTCGACCTGACGCTTGTTGGCGACCTTGCCGATCGACAACCCGCGGTAACCGGTCTGCTCGGTCAACACCGGTGGCCGCTCGAACGTCAAGGCAAGGGCAGTGAGTGCGACGAGACCAAGTCCGCTTGCGACGAGTGTGTTGAAGTTCATTTCAGCACCTATTGCGACAGAGCTGGATCAGGCAGTGGGGGAAGTGCGGTCGGATACTGCGGAGCAACGCCATGCTTGACGGCCCACAAGTACCAGTTGTCCACGACAGTCCCGGTCAGCAGGATACCGATGCCGCCGACGATCGGGCACAGCACCGCAAACCACCACGCCCAACGATGGATCGACTCCATCGTGGCGTTGAACCCCATCGTCCAGCGCCAGAACAAAGCGGCACGTTCGGATGCGGTTCCCCGGTCGGTGATCTGCTCGATCTCGCGTTCGCCGCCGTAGCGCCCGACGGACAGGATCGTTGCCGCGTGCATCGCAAACAGCAGCACCGAGCCGTACAGGAAGGCGATCGAGAGCATGTGGAAGGGATTGTAGAACAAATTGCCGTAGCGGATTGAAAACGCTGCGGTCCAATCGAGGTGCGGAAAGATTCCGAACGGTACCGCCTCGCTCCAGCTCCCCATCAGCAGTGGCCGGAAAAACCCCAGCACCAGGTAAAGCCAGATCGCCGCCGCAAAGGCCCACGCGACGTGCGTCCCAAGCCCAAGCGCAATGGCCCGCCGGTAGGTGCGCACCCACCAAAGCAGTATCGACAGCGTGAGAAAGAAGCCGGCGATGAAGTACCAGCCGCCTTCCGCAAGCGGTGGAATGCCGAGGCCGTATTTGGGCGAGGGGGGATCGAGCGAAAGCCAGAACAGCTGGCGCACGAACTGGATCGGGTTCCAGTTGACCTGGGCCAGCATGTTGAAGCCCATTATCATGATCGCAAGCGCGCCGGTCATGATCGAAGCAAGCCCCGTCGCGCCAAGATAAATGGGCCCGATCTGTGCGTTGCCGATTTTCCCTGCGAGCTTGCTGTAGGAGCCCTTGCCTTCCCGTGTCCAATCGCCGGCCGGAAGTCCGACGCCCGTTTCAAGCGGCCCGCGAACCTGCACTTGGGTGAAGATGTTTTGATACGTTGCCATAGCTGTTTCCCCTTTGCCCTAGCGCCAGATCGGAAGGCTGAGCCACCAGTTCCACCACTCCGGCCATCCGTGCGTCCAAAGCGGACCGCTGATGACGATGCACACCGCACTCCAAAAGCCGGCCGAAAGCGCGAGGAACAGACCCAGCCGGTGAATGCCAAGCGTGCCGATGGAATAGCCTATGGTATCTCTGAAGAACGTATCCTCATATTCTGGCGATTTGACCTCGGAGCCTTTGGGAGGATTTGTCGCCGCGAGAATGAGTCCGCCGTGCAATGCCAGTGCGAGTGTCGTCGTGAAGAAGAATGACACCGCAAGCATATGCGCCGGATTGTAGTGAAAATGGAGGTATTGGTAACCAACGTTGGAAACCCAATCGAGATGGCTGATGATCCCGTATGGGAAAGCATGCCCCCATGCACCCAACAGCACCGGCCGGATAACGACCAGCGTCACATAAGCCAATATCGCAAAGCTGAATGCAAATGGCACGTGATATCCGATGCTGAGCTTGCGGCATATCTCCACTTCCCTCAGCGCCCAGGACACAAAGGCCCCGATTGCGCAGATTGTGATGATTTGCCAAAGCCCCCCCTCGGCCAGCGGCGCAAACGCCAGGCCATAGCTTATGTCGGGGGGCGCAATTGAAATCTGCCAGGGGTTCCATGTCGGGCCGATCGCCGCGCCATAGAAAATCAACGCGGTACCAAGCAGCGCAAAAAACGCCGCGGTCACGCCGAAAAATCCCACGTAGAACGGGCCTATCCAGAAGTCGAACAGGTCGCCGCACACGAGTGTTCCGCCGCGCACTCTGTATTTGGGCTCAAAACTGAGCATTGCCATAGCGCTTTTCTCCCACGCCGACGGCCGTCAAAATCGGCAATCCGCGTTACCAACAGTTAAAGGATCGGGGCCATAAACGTCGTGCTCGACTAAGCTGATTAATGAGCGTGCACTTTAGTTGGAAGGCGAGAAGTCCGCTTTGCATTGGTCCGAAACCGGAAATTCCCGCCTTTCCATTGGCGGCTTAAGCCACCGCGGTGATCGCGATTGCAGGCGTCGAGCTCGGAACAAGAAGCTCTGCAGTCTTTTTGGGCTTGGGATTCTCGATCCAATTGTACCGCTCGGTGCTTAGCAGGATAAAATGGATCATGAATGCCAGGAGTCCGAGAAAGATATAGAGCCCGGTCAATAGCTTGACTGGTTCTATCATTTGCCAAATGCGCCACATGTCTCGTTCTCCTCTAGGTCAGCAACGAACTGAATGTGGCCAGGGCATAAGTGGCCCCATCCTGAAGTGACGAGTGATAGCTCGACGTACCCGGAATCCACGGACGCCACATCCACATTAGGATGTGGGCAATCACGGCAATGCCGATATAGACCATGGTGACGGAGACGAAATTGCTGTGAAGCTCTCTCGCTTCCTGGTCCGTCAGGCCTGTGCCCTTGTCTAGAGCCATGAATTTCTCCTATTGGCTTCTAGTTAGTCGCCGCGCCTCCCGCGCGGCAGGGTCGATCGCTTGGCTACTCACCGTCGCGATACTTCGTCCGGATTATCCGGACGAATACGGTGCCTTCATCCCATGAACGCATAAGGGACGACGGTTCTGGCTGAATCGAGCGCTTGGGCGATGACGGACTTGCGCGCGAAGATGCCGTGTTGCCCGCCCATCCAATAGCCAGGCAATAAACGCTGCCCGATTGCCGCCAGAAGAAACACGACGAAACACATAGCGAATATGAGGTTGAAATCGACCTGGTCGCTTTTGGCGCGACCGCGGGGCTCACTCTTTGGATAAGCGTATGCCGTCATCTCGATGTCCTCCTGGTGGTGCTGAAAGCGGTATTGGTGTGCGCACTGTTGCAATTGGCTCTCGCGCTAAAGCGGGTTGAGTGAATCATCGTGGCGCGGTTCATGCCAGCACCCCATCGGTTGCGAGCCGGTTCGAAGCACGGACATGATCGGCCGTGACGCGGTCGCATCCGGTGCTGCGCGACGATCGTTCAGCCGCATCCCGACGCCGTTTCGCTGCCGAAATGCGCACTAGCACGGGCTGATCCGCCAATATCCGCTCCAGTGCCTCCCGCGCCTCGCTGTCCCATGGCAGCTCCTGGCTGAGCCGCGCCGGCGTCGCCTCGATGCGGTCCATGTCGGACGCGAGCGGCAGGATATTGAACAGCGCGTCGAACAGGCCGTTGCACACTTCCTGAATAAGATACGTCGCCCCCGAATATCCCATGAATGGCGTGCCGGTATGCCTCCGGATAATGGCTCCTGGGAATGATGCCGGGATATAGATGGAGCGGCCGTGCGCTTCCGCGAGATACATCCGCTCATTGAAGCTGCCGAACAGTATCAGCGGCGGCGTTTTAGTTATGGCGTCGCGTACGGCGTCGTTATCCGGCTTTTGCCCGGCCTTACGTGAAATCGCAAATGAGCACGGCAATCCCATTTCGACTTCGAGGAAATGGCGCACGCCTCGCGCATACGTCTCGTTGGCGACGATCGCAAAACTCGCGGTGCCAAAGAAATCCTGCGTGACCGATCGCCACAAATCCCACAGCGGCTTAATCGTGGTGTGCTTCTCGCGCTCGATGAACGGCTCGGGATCGAGACCGAGCAACTCGCCGAGCGTACGCAGGAATTTCGTCGTGCTATGCAAGCCGATCGGCGCCTGCAGATAAGGCTTGCCGAGCTGTTCGCACAAAAGCCTCCCGAACTCGCGGTATAGGCAAATGTTGACTTCGGCGTCGATCAGCTTGGGTACGTCGGCCAGATGACTGCCGAGCGGGAACACCATGCCGACGTCGGCCCCGATTCCCTCCACCAGACGGCGGATCTCAGCCAAGTCGGATGCGGTATTGAACGTGCCGTAAATGGGCCCGATGATGTTGACCTTGGGCTTGCCTCCCTCGGTGCCGGGCGGCTTCACCCCCGCAGCCCGTGGTTTGGCCGCCTTGGGCTTCTTCTTGGCGCCATACTCGCTCCACAGCCAGTTCATGGCGCGGTCCGCGCTCTGCCACTGGTCCTCATCGATCGTGCGCGGCAGGAAGCGCTGGATGTTGGTGCCCTCGGGCGTCACCCCGCCCCCGATCATTTCCGCGATCGACCCCGTCACGACCACGGCTGGCAGCCCCGGATCGAGCGTCTTGTGCGCGCGCTTCATCGCGCCTTCCGTGCCGCGCTGGCCGAGTTCTTCCTCGCCAAGCCCCGTCACTACGATCGGCAACTCGTGCGGTGGCAAGCTGTCGGTGTAATGTAGCACCGACGTGACCGGCAGGTTCTCGCATCCTACTGGACCATCAATGATGACCTGCAGTCCTTTGACGGCCGCAAATACATAGACCGATCCCCAGTACCCGCCGGCGCGATCATGATCGAGGACAAGCATCACCCCATCTCCCCGATTGGATTGTGGGCAGACTTCGCCCCACCCGCAGCTGCAGGCTGTTTGCGAAACTCAGGCCGGTCGCGCGGAGTATCTTCCCATACGCCCGCTGAATACCCGGTGCCCACGCCTTCGAAGAACGCCGTCATGGCCTCAAACCGCGCCTTGTTGCCGAGCGCAGCATTGATGACCTGCGCAAGCGACCCCGCACCTGCAACGCCCATCAGCGGCCGCGCCGAAATGAGGTTGGTGAAATACAGCGATGGGATCGAGCGCTCTTTGGCTTTCTGCACCACCGGCGTGGTGCCGATCGCGAGATCGGGCTCAAACATATCCATGGCTTGAAGATCGTGCTCGAGCGAGGCGCGGAACTGCACGTGCACGCCGCGCGCTTCGAGCCATTCGCAGTCGGCCTGCGACCATGCCGTCTTGGGGCACGCCGAGCCCACGTAGCGCACATCCGCGCCGCTCTCGACCAGCAGCCGCGCGACCAGTAACTCCGACCCCTCATAGCCCGACAGCGTGATCCGCGCCTTGATCTGGTTGGCTGCAAGCCCCGCCTTGATGGCCGGCAGCACCCGCGCCTTTGCGGCGTCGATCTGGCCCTCGGATACGTTGCAGGTCTTGCCGATCTGCTCGATCCAGGCCGCGGTGCCCTCATACCCGACCGGCGCGGAACCCATGACCGGACGCCCCGCGGCTTCGAACTCGCGCACCGACGCCGTATAGAACGGATGGATCGCCGCCACCGCGGCGCAGTCCAGCGCCGCATACAATTCGCGCCATTCCCGCGTCGGCACCACCGGCCCGGCCCCGAGCCCCATCGGATCGAGGATCATCCCAAGCCCGATCGGATCTGCCGGGAACATCTCACCCAGCAGGGCCACCGTCGGGCGCGCCTGCCGTCCCCCCTTGGGTGCTTGAACGGGGCCGTTTTCGGCCTCGGTGCGCGCATACGCGAGCATGGCTCCCGCCAGCACGTCCTTGGCCTCGGCGTGCGTCGGAATGCCAAAACCGGGCACATCGATGCCGATGATGCGCACCCCGTTGATTTCCTTGGGCAGCAGCCGCAGTGGCACGCCGGACGCGGTCGGTACGCACAGGTTGGTGATGATGATGGTGTCGTAAAGCGCGGGGTCGGCGAGCTTGAACGCCGCTTCCCGGATGTCCTCGAAAAGTTTGCCCGTAACCAGCGTTTCGGAATTGAACGGCACATAGCCAACCGAGCGCCGCGCCCCATAGAAATGCGACGTGAACGACAGCCCATACACGCAGCATGCCGAGCCCGACAGGACGGTTGCGGTCCGCCGCATGCGAAGGCCGACCCGGAGCGAACCAAACGCCGGGCACATACTCTGCGGCTGGTCGTGGGGGCCTTGCGGGTAATCCTTGGCGTAGCGCTCGAGCGTCTCGCTCAACCCGGCCGCACTGGCCGCTGCCCGCATCTCAGCCTTGGAATGGCATCCACCGGCCTTGGCGATCGCGGCAGTCGCCGCTGCCGCTGCGGGAACCGCAGGGCCACGCGCGGGCGCCCCCGTTTCAGGGTTCGATGAGGCCGGGATTTGCTCTCCTTCGGACATATGCTGATCTGCTTTTCTGGTTGGCCGCACCCATTGTTCAGCAAGCGTCAAACAGCGTCGTAGATCACCTCAAGCGATGGCTTCGCGAGGCTTGAAACCCCGCACATATCTTCAAGGGTTGCCGGATCGAGCACCACGTTGCGGCCGACCTGCTCACCCGAAAACAGGCCGAGCAGCCGATCCTGGCTCAATGGCGTCGGCCGAACCGGGGGAGCGGACGCAACCTGCGAAGCAAGCTCCTCGAACACGGACGCCCATTGCGTGCCGGGTCGCCCGATGATCTCGTAGTTCGCGCTCTTCTTGCGGATGTCTTCGTTGGCAGGAATGGCGGCCAGTACCGGGATGCCGACGGCGGCCGCGAAGGCCTGTGCTTCGCCCGTATGATCGTCCTTGTTGATGACGAGGCCAGCGACGCCCACGTTCCCGCCGAGCTTGCGGAAATACTCAACCGCCGAGCACACGTTATTGGCGACATACAGCGATTGCAGATCGTTCGATCCAACCACGATCACCTTCTGGCACATGTCGCGCGCGATCGGCAGACCAAAGCCCCCGCACACGACGTCACCCAGAAAGTCGAGCAGCACATAGTCGAAGCCCCACTCATGGAAGCCGAGTTTCTCCAACAGCTCGAAGCCGTGGATGATGCCGCGCCCACCGCACCCGCGCCCGACTTCAGGTCCCCCTAGCTCCATCGCAAATACGCCGTCGCGCTTGAAGCACACGTCGCTGATCGACACCTGGTCGCCGGCGAGCTTCTTCTTGGATGACGTCTCGATAATGGTCGGGCAGGCGCGCCCCCCAAAGAGCAGCGATGTCGTATCCGACTTTGGATCGCAGCCGATCAGCAAGACCTTCTTGCCCTGCTGCGCCATCATGTAGGACAGATTCGCAAGCGTGAAGCTTTTGCCGATGCCGCCCTTGCCGTAAATCGCGATCACTTGCGCCTGTTTCTTCACCGGACCGCTGTGGACCGGCTCGGCCGGCATCGCGGCCTCGGCCCGCAGGCGCTCATCGTAGGTGGCGGGCTTTGCAGAGGCGGCGGAAGTCTGGCTGATGGCGTTCATGAACGTGTTCTCCAGTCGAGGACCATTTTGAGGCAGCTCGGATCGGTGAAGGCGGTGCCATATGCGGACGGCGCAGCGCTTGCCGGTTGCCGGTGGCTGATGAGGCCGTCGAGCGACAGCCGCCCGTCTTGAATGAGGCCGAGGCATGCGCGCATATCGGAATCGCGGAATTCGGCGGAGATCCGGATCCGGGCTTCGCACATGAAGGCCGGCGCAAAATCGAAGCTCAGCGGCGTGTCGTAAAATCCGGCCAGTACAACCTCGCCGCCGGGCGACAGCCGCCCGATGAGCTCGCGCAAGATGCCGGAATCGCCGCTGACGTCGTAGATCGCGCGGTAGTCGCGCCGCGTGTCGCTCGATGGTTCGATCACGCGGTAGCCGCGAGCGCCACTCATCCTGCCGCAATTGTGCTCCCATACGACCGGCGCATCATGACCGAGCGCCAGCGCAGTCCGCGCCAGCAACCGCCCAAGAACTCCATGCCCGACAATGAGATCCGGCGCTGAGGCGCCTCGCGCTGAAATCGCATGCATCGCGGTTGCGGCCAACGCGAGCAGCGCCGCATCTTCCCCGAGTGCCTCGCCCACGGGCCAAACCCGGCTGCCGCCAACGACCACGCGCGACGACGTGCCCCCAAATAGCGCCCGCACACCGTCATAGCATTTGGCGCCCGGCACAAAGACCCGGTCACCCTCGCGCCGCCCGGATGTGGCGCCCGCCTGGGAAATCCGCCCGACCGACTCGTATCCAGGAACCAGCGGATAGCCCATGCCTGGGAACGATGGCATCCGGCCCGACCATAACAGCCGTTCTGTGCCTGTGCTGATGCCGCTCCACTCCATCTCCACGACCACATCGTCCTCAGTTGCCGGCGTGAGCAAAACCTGCTCGACGGCGATGGCGTGGGGGTCATGGATGACGACGGCGTTCGCGTGCATCTGAACCTTCGTGCTACCCCGGGGATGATTGCCGACGCGGCCGGCCGGCAGGGTTGGGGCACGAGGTGTAGTGTTATCATTACGGTTCAAAGTGTCAAGGCAAGATTACATTTTTGTGAAGTGTTTGTGCTAGCGCGCGGAATTTTCATGCAAATTTTGACGAGTCGTTTTCAGGCGAACATAGCCTCCGTCACTGGCTTTGCGCATTCCGGCACGTGCCGCGCGGCTGTAATCACCGGATCAAGAAGTCCATCCCTAAGGCAGCCAAGCCGGTTCGTCCGGGCGGCGGCCAGCTGCATCGCGCCGCCATGCGACGTGATTGTGCCGGCGTCGACGGCAGCAAAATCTGCACTTTTTGCGAGTTTCCAGAATCGGGCTCGTCATGGCGATCCTGTGTAGCCACAGGGAACATTTCCATCGCAGCCGAAGTCTTTGTCGCAATAGAAAAGCGCTATGTCGGAGACCCGATACCTCTTAAAACCGGGAAAAATTCTGGAAGTCTAAAACCAACTTCGGCTTCCTATGATTTGATCATCTTCTTCCACGTCTCCCAACACGCAGACTGCCGCTGTACAAACGGCCCAAAATATAGCCAATGTTCGCAACGCAAGATGACTGGCCTGCGCAAAGGTTATTAAGTGAAAAAACCAGTTGTTGTCTTTTGACGTTATAATCGACGTCGTCGTTCATGACTTAGTCGCCAGCGATGACATTGCGCCATCTGTGGCCATGCATTGGCGACCAAGAGCTCCATATGCTAGTTGTCGTCGTGCGGGATTGTCCTTGGTAAGGGAGAGGTCGAGAGTTCAATCCTCTCTCGCAGCACCAGGATTTCACAGGTAAATTTGGAATTTTTGGCGCGATCGTCTTGGTTCAGATTGCTCTGGCTGGCAGGGAGCACACACATTACGTGGTCGTTCATTCCCGATTGTTGAGACGCAACAGATTTCCGATGCTCGTACCTGGCCGTCCGGCACGGCCGGATGAAGCACAGCGCATGATTGCCGATGGATGCGTTCGGGATGTAATTTTCCCACGATCGCTGCGCCGATCAATTTATCGAGCGTGCCGGCCCCATGTGGTAGCGCCGACACTGCCCGAACAAGATCCGTCAGTCTTTCTGAAGTTGCCATCGACATCTGCGCCAATTCCCGAATGTTCACCTCGGGCCTTGGCACCTGTCGATACGATCGCGGGCGCCATTGCGATCGGCGATCAGGTTCGCCGGAGCAGAAACCGCAGCACGCGCATAACGACGCCATCGCGCGGAGCCAGCGGCGGTCGGGCTCCTGGTGGCCGGTCATAGACGGGACGCGGCGCGCGCCGGCTTCGTTTCAAGCTGCCGGTTCTTGCGGCGTCGAACTCGCCGCGCCGCTCGGGCGTTTTAAGATCGTCCCAGGCCTTTGTGACGCGTGGGGCGAGAGCTGTACGCGCTGCCTTCCGGTCAAGATCGGGGTGGAGCCACCGAAGCAGCAAGGCCATGTTGCGGCGGAGCTCGCCGGCGCTCGCCGACGATGTGGCGCCGAGGACGCGATAGCTGTCGGAACCGGGTGCGAGCAAAATCTGTTCGATGAAGAACGTGCACGCCTGCTCGACTTCGGCGCGCGGCCGCCCGAGGCCTGAAACGGCAGACTCAATCGCGTCCTCTTCGCCGGCGGCTATTCGCAGGATCGCGAGGGCGTGCGGGGGCAGTGGCTCAGCGCGCAATGCGCGCGCGCGTGAAGGAATG
>Ga0075019_10001874_pt1 | contig 11960 bp, 9 predicted proteins | sample ColStrG_CSR_2013_FD_71473 | JGI IMG/M metagenome (GOLD analysis project Ga0075019, IMG submission 71473) | Freshwater sediment microbial communities in response to fracking from Pennsylvania, USA - Cold Stream Run_MetaG_CSR_2013 | ecosystem: Environmental > Aquatic > Freshwater > Creek >...
CGCCCCAGCAGGGCGGAGGCGAGGCCGACGATGACGAGCGTCGCAGCCAGCAAAAGGAAGCCCAGGGCGGCGAGGTTTTCGAAATTGCCCTCCTCGCTCATGTCCATCAGCATTACGGACATGGTCCGGGTTTTCGGCCCGTAGAGAAACAGGGCGCTCGACAGCTCCCGAGTCGCGGGAATGAACACCAGCAGCCACGCGCCGATCAGGCTACGCTTCATCAGTGGCGCCATCACCTTGCGAATCGCCACCAGACGCCCGCCGCCCAGAATGCGAACGGCTTCCTCCATCTCCGGGTTGATGGAACGGATGGCGGCGTCGGCATTGGCATAACCAATCGGTAAAAACCGCGTCGCGAACGCCAAGATCAAAATTGTGGCGGTGCCGTACAGCGTGAACGGCGGGGGAGCGTAGGCGGCATAGAATGCAATCGCGAGTACGATCCCCGGCACGACGAATGGCGCCATGGCAAGAAACGAGAGAATCCCCGCGAATGGCAGCAGCCGCCGGCTCACGATATAGGCAATCGAAAGTCCAAGCACGATCGCGATACACGCCGCGGAACCCGCATAAGTAAAGCTGTTGATGACCGACTGCCCAGCGGTTTCATGTTCGAATAGCAAATATTTGAAATTATGCAACGTGAGGTTGTTCCAGGCAAAACCTCTGCCCCAGGCCTTGGCAAGGGCGGCCTGCCCCAACACGATGTAGGGCAGCAGGACAGACAACGACAATACCGACAATGAATACGCCAGCATTACGTATCGCCAGCGGCCGATCTCCATGATCCGCCGCTCTCCCCCCTTGCCGGTCAGCGCGACGAAACCCCGCCGGCGCACCAGCCAGCGTTGCAGGCCGAACAGCACCACCGTGATCAACAGCAGCGGCACCGCATAGGCGGCCGCGACCTCAACCTGGATCGGCTGGCTGAAGAACTGTAGCAATTGCGTGGTCACGACGTTGAACCGCGCGGGAATCGCGATCAGCGCCGGGGAGCCGAACAGCGCGATCGCCTCCAGAAACGTGATGATCGCACCGCCCAGAATCGCCGGCAGCACCATCGGCAGCGTCACCCGCAGCGTCGTGCGGATCACCCCGGCACCCAGGATGTTCGCCGCGTCCTCCATCTCCGACGAAACAAGCTCCAGCGCGGTCGAGGTGAAGATGAAGATGTAGGGAAACGAGTAAATGGCGATGTTGAACGCCAGCCCGTTGAACGTATAGATGTCGAACAACCCCTCGGACGCGCCGGTCAGCCCCATCCAGGCTCGATTGAGCCAGCCCGAGTTCGGCCCGGCCAGCAAAATCCAGCCGATCGCGCCGAGGTAGGGCGGGGTGATGAACGCACCAAGGACCAGCATACGAATCAGGCCCTTACACGGCATGTCGGTGCGCGACACTGCCCAGGCCATCGGCACGGCGAAGGTCAGGCACAGGATCGTCACCGTGAAACCCAGCCGGATCGAATTCCACATCGCCAGCAGATAGCGCGGTTTGGAATAGGCGGTGACGTAGTTCATCAACGTGAAGTCGCCGCTGTCCACATCCTGCATACTGGTGCGCACCAACTGGAACAGCGGGTTCACCACCAGGAACAGCAGCGCCGCGGCCAGCACGATCCACAGAAAGATCAACGGGTCGAACGAGCGCGAGCGCAGGCTCCTGATTGTCGTGCTCACGGCGTGGCGCGTCCTATATAAAGGTGTCGCGCCATTGTTCGATCACCTCCGGCACCTGTTTGGCCAGCTCGGCTGTGGTGACTTTCAGCAGCTTGACCTCCGACAACGGCTTTGCCCCGGCCTTCGGCGGAACCTCCGCCCGGACCGAGTCGATGCGTGCCTCGGCGCAGATCTTGCCGAACTCGATGCTCATCAGCCAGTTGGCGAACAGCCGAGCGGCATTCGGATGCGGCGCGCTGGCGAGCACCGCGGAGGGGCCGATGCACAGCACCGAGCCGTCCGACGGATAGACGATGCCGATCGGGTTGCCCTTGTCCTGCGTCTGGAGCGAGGTGCCCAACGGGCCGAGACCCACCACGCATTCGCCCGCGTTGATCAACGTGATCGGGTCGTTGCCCGAACGCCCGATCCGCGGATTGTTCTTCGCCAGCTTTTCGAAGAAATCCCAACCGTACAGCCGGCGCATCGCCACCGTCCAAACACCGACATAGCCGCTGAACGCCGGATGCCCGAACGCGCAGCGCCCCTTCCATTTGGGATCGAGAAGGTCGGTCCAGGTCTTCGGCGCCTCCTCCGGCTTCACCTTCTGGCTGTTGTAGATCATCAGCATCAGGGTCGAGGTGCTGGGATAATCGTACCCCGGATCGCCCAGGCCCTGGAACGCGGGCGACATGAACGCCGCGTTCTCCGGCACATAGTTGGCCAGCGCGTTACGCTTCATCAGCGCCGGCATATGCGCCATGTCGGTCGTGCTGAACACGTCGCATTGCGGCGCGTTGTTCTTCAGATCCTGCGTCAGGCGTTCGTAGGCCACCTGGCCGGTGGTCCGAATCACCGAAACCTTGATCCCCGGAAACTGCTGCGTGAACGCACGCCCCATCTGCTCGGCCGTCTCCGAGTCGACCTGCGCGATATACCAGGTCAGGGAACCTTCCTTCCGAGCCTCCGCTTCCAAAGCGACGGTATCGGCAAGCGCGGGAAACGCCGCGGTCGCCGCGATGGCGCTCGTGAACGCGCGCCGGGTGATGATGTTCGTCATGAGTCCTCCCTGGGCGTGGGAGGTTAGGCGGGGGAGGCGACGTTGACCAGAGCCTCGCCACCCCCTCCGTCATGGTCGGGTTTAACCCGACCAGCTCCGCGATAAATCAGCCCACTCGGGATTGCGAGCTGAAATCAGATCGGTTTTCCACTCCCGCAACCATCGCTTCAATGATGTCTCCCGTTGGATCGCCACCTCGATCCGAGTGTGGTGCTCCACGAACACGAGCCGGTGGAGATTATAGCGATGCACAAACCTGGACCCGCCGCCGTAGCGATGTTCCTGGAGACGACGCTCAAGATCGTTGGTGACGCCGATATACAGCGTGCCCCATGGCTTGTTCGTCAGGATGTAGACCCAGCCGCCTTGCATGCGACAAGCGGTAACATGCCCTGGTTAATAAACCGTTAACCGCCGCATCGCCGCCTTCGGTAGCTGGAATGTTCTCTCCACACAACGTCATGGTCGGGTTTAACCCGACCATGACGGTGGGGAGGACGACCGACGGCACGTCCCACGATTTCCAATCCCCATTGCACCCCCGTTAAACCTCGGGACTGGGTGGCATTCGGTGGCGAGTACGAATCCCGCGCCGCACCGGTCATCGCAGTGCTTCGGTCAGCACCCCCACATCCGGCAGCGACTCCAGCCCCAGCACCAGCTCGACCAACCGGTCCACCCGCCCGGCATCCAGCCGGTGCCCGGCCAAATTGCGGAACTTGTTCACGATATCGTTATCCGACGCAAAGGCGCGCGGTGCGTCCCGCTGCTCATCGAGCCGCGTGCCGTCCTTCAGATAGACCTCCACCCGCACCGCATGCCGGAACCGCGAACCCCGAGCGGTGATCGCGGGGTCGTGCAGGACCTCCACCTTCTCCGCCAGCGCGATGCGGCGAGGATCGTCCAATACCGCGTCGGCGAACTGATCGACGAAAACTTCGTTCTCCAGCAGCAGCGTGGCCACGCAGTACCGCAGATTGAGTTGCGCCGACGTCACCCCGTTCGGGATATATTTCCAGCCGCAATGATCCACCGTGACCCGCGACCCATGCACAACGATATGATCGATATCGTCCGCCCCGAACGGCCGGCGCGCCTGCATCTCCCGGATCGAGTCCAATGTGGTATGGTTCGACCCCACGCAGGAATACATCTTCAGCGATATCCGCAACGTCTCGAACCGTTCCCCCAGCTCGCTCGTCAGCTCCGCCAAATTGAAACGATCGTCGGAGCGGGAAAACGTCGAGCAGAACCCGCCATAGGGGCTTTCGAACACGTCCTGAATGCCGGTGAACCCCTTCGATGCCAGCAGCGCGCCGTACAGCCCGCTTTGCGAGGAACGCCCGGCATGCATCCGTTTCACCATCGCCCCATACTGCGCCGCCATCAGCCCCGCCGACTGCGTGCCCGCGATGCCCAGCGCATGCACCGTCTGTTCCGCGCTCAGCCCCAAACCGCGCGCCGCGCCGGCGCCCGCGGAAAACACCCCCAAGGTCGCACCGGAGTGCCAGCCCTGGCCGATATGCTCCTGCCCCATGCAGATGCCGACGCGGGGACCGATCTCATAGCCGGCAACCGCGGCGGTGAGAAAATCCTTCCCCGACATGCCGGGGTTCAGTTCCGCCACGGCGCACAGCGCCGGCAGCACCACCGCGCCGACATGCAGCACCCCCTGCCGGTGTACGTCGTCCAGCTCGAAACTTTGCACCAGCGTCCCATTCACCAGCGCCGCGTGCGGCGCGGATAGTTTCCGCCCCGTCCCCCAAAGCCCGACCGAAGCCGTGGTATCCAGGCCCGACAGCGTATCGATCAGAATCGTGCTCCACGGCAGATCGGCGCCGTAGAGCGCGCAGCCGAACGAATCCAGGATCAACAACTTGATTCTGGCCCGCACGTCCTCGGGGATGGCTTCATACCGAAGTCCCGAAACGAAATCCGCGACCCCGCTCGTGTAAGGGTTGGCGCCGGTATGTTCCATGGTCTCGGTCCTTCAGAAGAGTGCTGATCGTTCGGTGGTTCAGTGTTCGTCCGCAGCCTTGCCTTTGTCGCCGTACTTGGACTCCAACTGCGCTTTGGTCAGGAACTTCTGCTCCAACTCCCGGATCGTCCCCAACCCCATCAGATCGTTGATCTCTTGGAAGGACACCGCGAGTTCCGGCCGCTCGATCACCCGCCCTTCCTCCACCGACTGCTTCAGCACCCCAAGCGCATTGCGCATCCCCATGATCGCCGCACTGGTCATCAGCCGAGGATACGACGCGACCGCGACGCCCAGATCCTGTAATTCCCGCGCACAGATCAGCGGCGTGGTCGGGCGCGCCCGTATGCCGAAACCCATGTTCACCGATAGCGGCTTGCTCACCTCTTTCGCGACCAACGCGATATCCTCCCGAGTCAGAATCGCATCGGCGAACAGCAGATCGGCCCCGGCCTCCGCGTAAAGATTCAGCCTTCGAATGGCCTCCTTGATCCCATGTGTCGCGGTGGCATCGGTACGCGCCTTGATAATGAAATCGGGATCGATTCGAGCCTCCACCGCCGCGCGAATTTTTTCGACGCCTTCCTCGGCGGAGATGACCTCCTTGCCGTCCATATGGCCGCAGCGCTTGGGGGACACCTGGTCCTCCAGCATGATCCCATCGACCCCCGCGGCCTCGAACCCGCGCACGGTGAAGAAAACGTTGACCGCGTTGCCATAGCCCGTGTCGGCGTCCGCGCTCAGGGGAATATCCACGCAGGCGGCGATGGCGCGGGAGCGCGATACGTTCGCCTCGTAGCTCAGAATGCCGACATCGGCCCAGCCCAGCGTCGTCTCCGAGAGGCCGGCGCCGGAAATGCTGCCGGATTTGAAACCCATCTGCTGGAGCAGCCGAGCGCTGAAGCCATCGTAGACGCCGGGCTGGACGAGGATTTCCTCGGCATCGATCAATTGCCGATATAGTGTCGTCTTGCGCATGGCCGCCCATCCTCTTGCTTTCCCGGGCGCGATGCTAGGGCTAACCTCCCGCTCGGGTCCAGGCACGGGAGAAAACCATGGCCGGCAAGACGATCGCCGAAAAGATATTGTCCGCCAAAAGCGGGCAGGACGCGCGCGCCGGCGATATCGTCGTGGCGTCGCTGGATCTGACCTACTCGCACGACGGCAACCGCCCCTTGGCGATGGAGCTGCTGGAGTCCATGGGCACCAGCAAAGTCTGGGATCCCGCCAAATACATCCTGTTCCTCGACCATCACCCCAGCCCCAACGCGGTGTCCGCCGCGGCGCATACGAAGCTGCGTGCCTTTGCCATCGCGCAGGGCGTGCAACTGTATGAGATGGGCGACGGCATCAGCCACGTCGTGCTGCCCGAACGCGGCCACATCGCACCGGGCGATCTGGCGATCGGATCGGATTCGCATAGCTGCACCGGCGGCGCTTTGGCGGCCTTCACCACCGGCGTCGGCTCGACCGACATGGCCGCGGCGATGGCGACCGGCCAGCTCTGGATGCGGGTGCCCGAAACGATTCTCGTCCGCTGCACCGGCGCTTTGCCGCGCGGTGTCGGCGCCAAGGACCTGGCGCTGGCCATCGCCGGACGCATCGGCGCCGACGGCGCCAACTATGCCGCGATCGAGTTCGCCGGCCCAACGATCGAAACCATGTCGATGGACGGGCGGTTCACGCTGACCAACCTGGCTATCGAAATGGGTGCCAAGGCTGGCCTGATCGGCACCGACGCGGTGACCGAAGCCTGGCTGACCGGCCGCCTGAAACGACCCTGGTCGCACCTGACCGCCGATCCGGACGCGATCTACGCGCAGGTCGTCGACATCGATGCCGCCGCGCTGACCCCGCGCATCGCTTTGCCGCACAACGTGGACAAGGTCGTCGCGATCGAGGATCTGGCGCGCACCAAAGTTCATCAGGTCGTCATCGGCACCTGCAACGCCGCCCGATCCTCCGACCTGGCCGAAGCCGCCCGCATCCTCGATGGCAAGCACATCGCGCCGGGCGTGCGGCTGATCGTCACACCATCGTCGCGCGACACGATGGTGGCGTCCATGCAGTCGGGCGTGCTGGCGACCCTGGTCCAGGCCGGCGCGGTGATTGCCACGCCGGGATGTTCCGGTTGTGCCGGCGGCTGCCATTTTGCCGTGCCCGACGTGGGCGAAAACATCGTCTCCACCGCCAACCGCAACTTCAAGGGGCGGCTGGGAAATCCCGAGAGCTTCATCTACCTCGCATCCCCGGCCACCGCGGCGGCTTCGGCTTTGACCGGATGGATTACCGACCCTAGGGAGTACGCGGCATGAATATCGCGGGACGCGCCCATTGCTTCGGCGACGACATCAACACCGATTATATCATCGCATCGAAATACAAGACGGCCTCGCTCGATCCGCGCGACCTGACCCGGCATTTGATGGAGGATATCGATCCCGGTTTCGGCCAGCGCGTGCGCCCGGGCGACATCCTGGTGGCCGGCAAGAATTTCGGCTGCGGTTCCTCCCGCGAAGGTGCGCCGCTTGTCATCAAGGCCGCCGGCATCGGTGTGGTGGTCGCGCCGTCCTTCGCCCGCATCTTCTTCCGCAACGCGATCAATATCGGCCTGCCGGTGTTCATCTGCGACACCGCCGGGATTTCGACCGGCGACGATCTGGAATTCGATCTGGCGGCTGGGACCGGCCGCAACCTCGCGACCGGTGCGACCATCCAGGCGGCACCGTTACCGAAGGTGATGATCAACATCGTTCGCGATGGCGGCCTCGCGGCGCATATCCGTAAGCACAAGACGTTTCAACTGGCCTAAGCCCGGCGCCAATCGGACGCGGAAGAATTTTTAACGTTCGGCCGTTTTTGTATCGCGCGTCCGCTGGACGGTCATTGTCGCGATGGGTAACAGATATGCCGGATACGCACTGGTATCTGTTCTCCCAAAAAGGATTGCACCATGGTGGTTCGTAAGATGTTACTCGCGACGGTTGTGGCGACCGCCGCTGTTCTGGCGTCGGCATCCGTATTCGCCGCGGATGCCCCCGCTGCTGCCCCGGCTGCTCCCGCGGCGCCCGCCGCACCGGCGCCGGCTGCCGCGCCCGCCAAGCTGACCGGCATGGCCGCCTGGACGGCGTTGGTCGGCAACACCGTCCAAGGGAAGGTCAATGGCAAGGACTATTTCGAGTTCTACCAGCAGGACGGTAAGATCAAGGCACTCACGGGCGGCACGGATCTCGAAACCGGAACGTGGGCACTCGAGGGTACGAAGGTCTGCATCGTATTCCCTGGCGAAGACAAGGAATGCTACGTGGTCGAGGTTGTCGGCGAAATCGTCAACTTCACCGACGACCACGGCAAGGGCGTCCGCTGGACGGTACTGAAGGGCAACCCCAAGTCGCTCTGAACCATGCAAGGCGCCGCGCGTTCGGCCTTTCGTCCTACGGCAGATGCATGCCGATATAGGGCGGCAGGTTGAAAGCGCCGGCGTGAATTTCCGGCGTCCAATACCGCGTCGTGCCAAGCACCCCCGCGGCCGAGGCACGAGCACGGATTTCAGCCAGCGGCACGGTCGTCAGATCGGCGTTCTTCGCCGCCCAGCCCAAAGTCATGAACCCGCCGACATAGGTCGGCACCGCTGCCACATAGGCCGTGACGTGCGGGAAGAATTGTTTACGCCGCGCACTGGTTTCGCGCAGCTCATCCGCCTGCATGAACGGCACGCCGCACTGGTTCACGATCAAACCGTTCGCGGTCAGGATGCGGGCGCAGTTCCGGTAGAATTCGTCTGTGAACAGAACCTCCCCCACTCCGATCGGGTCGGTGGAATCCACGACGATCGCATCGAACGACGCATCGGGCGCGCGCTTCACGTAGTCGATGCCGTCGCCGACGATCACGTCCGCGCGCGGATCGTTCCAGGCAGCGCCGGCGATGTCGGGCAGGAATTCCTTGCAGAGGCGGATCACCTCCCCGTCGATCTCGACCATGACGGCGCGTTTGACGTTCTTGTGCTGCAACACCCGGCGCAGCACGCCGCCATCGCCCGCGCCGATGATCAACACGTTCTCCGCCGATCCATGCGCCAGCAACGGCACGTGCGTCAGCATTTCCTGATAGACGAACTCATCCCGTTCGGTGATCTGGATGACCCCATCCAACACCATGACCCGGCCGTGGGAGGAGCTTTCGAAGATGACGATATCCTGGAAGTCGCTTTTCACCCGCGCCAACTCGCGCGTGACGAGGAAGCGTTGCCCCCAGTCGGGATAGAGGGATTCGTTGATCCAGCTATCGGTCGTCATGGCGGGTCTCCGAACTTGGCCGACATGTCCCGGCTCGTCCGGGCCACGTGACGCGGCACAGTGCTGGAAAGGATGGCCGGGACAGGCCCGGCCATGACGGGACAGGAACTAAACGATCAGGCCGCGGCGCTGTTCGCCAAGGTTGATCGACGACGGCTTGAACGCTTCCTTCAGCGCCGGAATGCCCTTGTACGGGTTGCACTCGCCGCACATGAACACGTCGATCGCCGCGAAATCGCGTTCCGGCCACGTGTGGATCGAGATGTGGCTTTCCGCCAGCACCAGCACGCCGCTCACGCCGCCATTGGGCGAGAAGTGATGGAAATGCCCATGCAGGATCGTCGCACCGGCCGCTTCCGCCGCTTCGCGCAGCGCGCGGTCGATATGCGCGGGATCGCCCAGATTGCTGGCGCCCCACAGGTCGATCAGCAGATGCGTGCCGGCGAACTTAACCCCGTCCTTTTCGACGAAGTAGTCCTTCTGTTCGTCGAATTGTTCCTCGACATGTGCCCGAGCAAGATCGGACGAAGACTGGTTGCTGCTCGGGAGTTCCGAGACCATCCCCAGTGGGCTGAGTGCGTTCATTGCAAACCCTTCCTACCAGTAGACAGCCTGTTGGGTGGCGCGGACAGATCCGCACCCCCCCTTGGGCCAAGGCGGCGGAAAATGGTGAAAAGGGGGGGGTAACGCAAGTGATATTTTGTAGTTTGCCTCAAAAAGTTTTTCACGGCCCCCTGACCGACGCCATCGCCGCCGGCACCGCCTTCGCCAGTCCTGTTTCTCGTTCGGCTCGCGGAAGGTCCGCGGTGCCTTGCACGGAAGCCGCGGTAAGCAGCCGGATCGTGTCCGCAACCGGTCCGGAACCGAGTCTGGCATCGAGCGTCGTCCGCAGCGCCGCCAACCCGTTGCGGTCGCCCGACCGCTCCTCGGCGGTCGCCAGTCTCAGCACCAGTTGGCGCTGTTCGTCGTTCAGCGCGCCGGTCGGCGGTACGGCCGAGCCGATCGCCTGCATCAAAGCCTCCGCCGCCGCTGGCCAGTTGCCAGCCTTTTCGTTCACCGACGCGCGGATGTTCTCCACCTCGGCGCCGCTCAGGCCCGCAAGCGCCTCGATGGCGCCAGTTGCGTCGCCCAGGCGGGACTTCGCGTTGGCGGCAATGATCCCCCGCTGTTCGGCGAGTTTCGGGTCCAGATCGGCTGACGCCGATTCGGTCAGCGCCGCGAGGGCACCGGCCGCATCGCCTTCGCTCAGGCGCAGGTTCGCCAGCCGCGCGCCGAAATTCGCCCGAGCCCCCGCCGTGGCCGCCGTGTTGGCCAGTTTTTCCAGCAGTGGCGCGGCGCGGGACGGCAGATCCAGTGCCATCAGCCGGTCGGCGAGCCGGGCCTGAAGATCCTCGTTCGCCGGCATGGATTTGAACAGATCGGCATTCTCGTCGACCAAAGCCACGAGGTCGAGCGGCGATAGCGCATCGGTCGCTTGGCTGTAGAGCAGCGTGACGAACATCCCCATCAGATGGGTCTGGATCGCCTGCGCCTGATCCGGAAAATCGGCCTTCGCTGCCCGAAGATCGGACAACGCGACACGCCAGGCGCCGGCCTGCTGGTGAAGGTCCGCGATCCGTTCGCGAAGCGCGAGTTCCCGCCGGTCGCCGCGCCAAACATAGCGCAGCTTGTCCAGCGCATCGGCCGCCTTGGCCGCATCCAACTGTCCCGAAGCCAACCGCAACTCCACCGCTCGGGTCGCGGCGCGCGCCCGGTCCCGTTGGTCGTGGCCATTGGCCAGAGCGTCTAATGCCGCCAGCGCGCCGGCGGCATCCCCATCCGCCTGGCGTAGCAACGCTCGGGCATAGCCAAGGCCCGGTGCATCGCCGGCAAGTGCGAGTAATCGCTTCGCCGCCGCCGCTTCCCCGCCCAGGATCAGAGTCTCCGCGATCCGGGGCAAAATCCGGTCGCGGATGCCAGGCGGATACAGCAGCGCCAGCGGCGCGACAGTGGCGAAGGTCGCCGCCGCGGCGCGGGACTGCTCGTCGGATGCGGCCTGCCGAATGGCACGCCACAGCGCGATCTCGTCGGTGCCGGTCAGGCGGGGATCGTCGATCCCGGCGGCGTCGGCGGGACGATCGGCCAGCAAGGCGGCGATCGCGGTCAAGCCCGCCGTATCGGCCGACGCGGCTTCCTTCGGGTCCTGCTCGGCGGCCGCCCGCAACTGGGCCTCGGCCTCCGCGCCCATGCCCAAAGACAGCATCGCACTGGCGACAGCGCGACGCCTCGGGCCGCGCGCCTGCGCCGGGGTCGCCGCGGTGACCGCGATCCCCGTCGCGAGTGCCTGTTTGAGCGCCTCGGCCGACTGCGCCGGCAACTGAAACCGTCGCGTCAGATGGGCCGCGGCGGCAGCCGCCTCGATCGCCTGATCAGGCGCGGTCAACGCCAATCCGCCCGGCCCCCCGGTAATCTGAAAGCCGGTTGGCACCGTGCGCAGCGCGATACTGTCCGCGAGCGGTTCGACAACCACACCCAGGGAGGCCGGCAGCATCGCGAATTCCGCGGTGCGGCGCGCGGTTTGGAACGCCTGTCCGGGCCGGCGCAGCGTGCCGACCAGCAAGGTCGCGCCGCTGTCCTGATCGGCCATGCTGACGACGTTGCCAGGTGCTTCTGTCGGAAGGTCCAGGTGGCCGTCTTTCGGCGCGAAAGGGATGGCGCGCGGCGGGGCGGCCGATGGCATCACCGCGACCCGCCAGCCGCGCGGTGTGCGGGTCAGTGCGACGCCGCTGTTTGCCGGCGGATGCAGCACGATCAGCGTGCCGGAAGGCAGCTCCCGCACGACGGCGGAACCGAACACCGGGTTGCCGCGCAGCGAGGTCAGGTCGATCGGGCGGCGTTCGTCGAACACCAGATACTCGTTCGGTCCGCGCCGGAACTGCGCAGCACCGGTTTGCGGTGCGAAGGGCACGGTGATCGCGACGCCCTCG
>Ga0075019_10001875_pt1 | contig 11953 bp, 7 predicted proteins | sample ColStrG_CSR_2013_FD_71473 | JGI IMG/M metagenome (GOLD analysis project Ga0075019, IMG submission 71473) | Freshwater sediment microbial communities in response to fracking from Pennsylvania, USA - Cold Stream Run_MetaG_CSR_2013 | ecosystem: Environmental > Aquatic > Freshwater > Creek >...
GCTAGCGGGGCCCCCGCCGGAACGGGTCGCGCGCCGGCGGGGTGGGCATCCCGAGGCGGTCCCCGTCGAGGTCCAGGCCACACAGCCCGAGCACGGACTGCAGCACGGTGAGCGGGGTCTGGCCGACTGCCACGCCCGCGTCGGTGACGATGGCCCGGTAGATGGTCACGTAGTGCTTGACCGGCGTGTCGTAGGACCAGTCGACGGATCCGAGGTGCAGGGCGTCGCCGGGCGCGTCGAGCGCTGCCCAGGGCTGGTCCCACAGCTGGATCCCGGCCGGCCCGGCGCAAAACCGGCCCCCGGCCAGCACGTCATGGTCACGGGCGGTCGCCAGCAGGGCCCGGCTCTCCCGTTCGGCGAGCACCAGAGCGGGGCGGACCTGGCTGGTCAGTGCAGGCACGGCCACCGCGTGGGCCTTCAGCCGCACCTCGGGTGCGGCGGGACCCCCGAAGGGCACGGAGTACAGCGCCATCGTGACCTCCCGGCCTGGAGAGGGGGTGTCCGGGGGCGTCCGGAAACTCCACCTCGTCGTGGCTATCGGTCGCTGTCCGGCGGTCCTTTAGCCCGGTGTGCGGGCCAGCCAGAAGCGCAGCCCGAGCTCGGCGGACTCATGGGACCCGTCCAGCGCGACCCCGACGGGCGGCTCCCCGACGCTGACCTGGACGGCGAGCACCTCTGCCGCCACGGCGTCGGTGTGCTCGGCCAGCGCGGCCGCGAGCTCCCCCTCGCCCACCCACCACAGCGCGATCCTGTCGCTGATGTCCAGCCCGTCGCCCTTGCGCGCCTCCTGCACCGCCCGGACCACCTCACGGGCCAGCCCGGCACGGGCCAGCGCCGGGGTCACGGTCAGGTCCAGGGCTACCGTCTCCCCGTCGGCGGTGGCCACAGACCAGCCCTCGGCGGGGGTCTCGGTGACCACCACGTCCTCCGCCGTCACCTCGACCACCTCCTCGCCCACGCGGACCTGCGCGCTGCCGTGGGTACGCAGCTGCTCCACCAGCGCGCCTGGCGGGCTCGCTACGACGGCAGCGGCGACGGCGGGGGTCGCGGTGGCGAACCGCCGCCCCAGGCTGCGGAAGTTCGCCTTCACGCTCACCTGGACCAGGTCGGCGCCGACGTGGTCACCCAGCGCCCCCACGCTCACCACGTTGAGCTCCTCGCTGACCTGGGCCCGCAGGTCTGCGGGCAGGTCCGGCCAGCCGTCCGCCGCCACCAGCGCGGTCGGCAGTGGCTGGCGGGTACGGACCCCGGACTGCGCCCGGGCCGCGCGGCCGAGCTCGACGAGCCGGCGGGTCAGCGACACCGCGGCAGCCAGCGCCGGATCGCTCGCCGCGGCCCCGGGGGTGGGCCAGTGGGCCAGGTGGACGGAGTCCACGCCGCCGTCGGTGGGCCGAAAGAGCAGCTGCCAGACGCGCTCGGTGACGAACGGGCACAGCGGCGCCAGCACCAGCGTGAGCGTGCGCAGCGCCTCGTGCAGGGTTGCCAGCGCCGCGGCGTCGCCGGCCCAGAACCGACGCCGCGAGCGGCGGACGTACCAGTTCGACAGCTCGTCGACGTAGTCCGCGATCAGCCGCCCGGCACGCTGGGTGTCGAACTCCTCCAGCGCCGCCGCCACCTCGTTCGCCAGCGTGGCAGCCTGGGACAAGGCCCAGCGGTCCAGCGTGGGCCGCGTCGCCGGCTCCGGGTCCGCCCCGCTGGGCACCCACTCCGCGGCCCGCGCGTACAGCGACTGGAAGGCCACCGTGTTCCAGTAGGTGAGGAGGACCTTGCGGACCACCTCCCCGATAGCGGCGTCCCCGACTCGGCGCGACTGCCAGGGCGACCCCGCGGCCGCCATGAACCAGCGCACCGCGTCCGCGCCGTGGGTGTCCATCAGCGCCATCGGGTCCAGCACGTTGCCCAGGTGCTTGGACATCTTGCGGCCCTGCTCGTCGAGGATGTGCCCCAGGCAGACCACATCGGTGTAGGCGGAGCGGCCGAACACCGTGGTGCCCACCGCCATCAGCGTGTAGAACCACCCGCGGGTCTGGTCGATCGCCTCGCAGATGAAGTCGGCGGGGTAGGACCGCTCGAAGTCGCCCTGCCCGCTGTGCGGGTAGCCCCACTGCGCGAACGGCATCGCACCGGAGTCGTACCAACAGTCGATGACCTCGGGGACCCGACGCGCCTCCTGCCCGCAGTGCGGGCACGCGAGCACGACGTCGTCGACGTAGGGCCGGTGCGGGTCCAGGCCGTCCAGCGGCTGCCCCGCCAGCACGCCGAGCTCGGCGAGGGACCCCACGCACGTCAGGTGGCCGTCCGCGCAGCGCCAGATCGGCAGGGGGGTGCCCCAGTAGCGGTTGCGCGACAGGGCCCAGTCGACGTTGTTGGCCAGCCAGTCTCCGTACCGCCCCCACTGGATCGTCGGTGGGTGCCAGCGGGTGGCGGCGTTGGCCGCCAGCAACTCGTCCTTGACCTGGGTGGTGCGGATGTACCAGGACGGCTGGGCGTAGTACATCAGCGGGGTGTGGCAGCGCCAGCAGTGCGGGTAGGCGTGCTCGTACGGCTGGTGGGCGAACAGGGCGCCCGAGGCGCGCAGCTGATCCACGATGGTCGCGTCGGCCTTCTTGAAGAACAGCCCGGCCACCACCGGCACACCTGGCTCGAAGTGGCCCGTGGCGTCGACGGGGTTGACCACGGGGAGGCCGTAGGCGCGGCAGACGGCCAGGTCGTCGGCCCCGAACGCGGGCGCCTGGTGGACCAGCCCGCTGCCGTCCTCGACGGTGACGTAGTCGCCGAGGACGACGTAGTGAGCGTCCGGCACGTCCACCCAGTCCAGGGCGGGGCGGTAGGGGGTGCGCTCCAGCTCGGCCCCGGTGAACCGTGCCACCACGGTGGCGTCGTCGCCGAGGACCGTGGTGAGCAGCGGCTCGGCGACGACCAGGACCTCCCCGTCGCGGGTGCGCGCGGCGACGTAGGCCACGCGAGGGTGAACCGCGACCGCGGTGTTGGACACCAAGGTCCACGGGGTGGTGGTCCACACCAGTAGCGAGGCGCCGAGGTCGGCGAGCGGGCCCGCGGTCACCGCCATGCGGACGAACACCGACGGGTCGACCACGGTCTCGTAGCCCTGGGCGAGCTCGTGGTCGGACAGGCCCGTGCCGCAGCGGGGGCAGTACGGGGCCACGCGGTGGTCGGAGACCAGCAGACCCTTGTCGAAGATCGTCTTCAGGGACCACCACACGGACTCCACGTACGAGGCGTCCATCGTGCGGTAGGCCGAAGACATGTCCACCCAGTAGCCCATCCGCGTGGTCATGGCCTCGAACGCCCCCACGTGGCGCTCCACGGAGTCCCGGCAGCGCGCGTTGAACGCGGCCACGCCGTAGTCCTCGATGTCCCCTTTGCCGGTGAAGCCGAGCTCTCGCTCTACCGCCAGCTCCACAGGCAGCCCGTGGCAGTCCCAGCCGGCCCGGCGGGGGACGTGGCGCCCCCGCATGGTCTGGAAGCGGGGGAAGACGTCCTTGAACACCCGCGCCTCGAGGTGATGGGCGCCGGGCATGCCGTTGGCGGTCGGCGGCCCCTCGTAGAAGACCCACCGCGGGGCGTCAGCGGTCGCCTCCAGCGACCGGGCGAAGACGTCGCCCTGCTCCCACAGCGCCAGCACCTCGGCATCAGTGGCCGGCAGGTCCAGCTGGCTGGGTACCTCTGCGTACATGTCGACCTCCACCGGCTCACCCACTGCCGGAGGGACGACGCGCCCGGGTGGGGCGCCCCGCGGTACCACCCTCCTTGGCCCGCTCGCGCGGACCCGCTCAACGGGCCGCGTCGGCTCTACCGCCCGGTGCCCCGGGTTTCCTCCAACGGCTCAGGGGTGATCTTCACCCCGCGCACACCCCCGGGCTCGCACCGTCCCCGAGTCGCTCCTGGCTGCGTGCGGGACTACTCGTCCCCGTCGACGCCTTCTGCGGACCGTCGCTGAGTCTAGGGCAGACGCCCGCGGCTACCCCGGCACCGCAACCCCGCCACACTGGCGGGGTGCGGCTGACGGTGCGCGTGAGGCCCGGGTCGTCGCGTCCGGGGGTGTGGCGGGACGCCGCTGGTGTGCTGCACGTTGCGGTGGCGGAGCGCCCCACCGACGGGCAGGCGACGAGGGCCGCCGTCACAGCCCTCGCCCGTGCCCTTCGGGTGGCACCGAGCCACTGCTGCCTGGTGAGCGGGGCGGCTAGCCGCGTCAAGATCGTCGACGTACCGGACGGACCGCAGGTGCGGGAGCGTCTCGCGGCCATCCCTTTTCCATGATCGCGGCGCGCCCCATTGCCCGACTCACCTGCGCCACCTATCCTCGCGAGGCCGTTGGGATCTTGTAGCAGGGCGGGCACGACTGGGGGCCGGCGATGGAGCAGACGCAAGCGACAAGCCCTGCCGGGCGGGTCGTCAGCCGAGCCGTCGCGGCCACCTCGCGCTCGACGGCTGGCGCGGCCACTGCTCGGGTAGCGCCGGCCAAGGCTGCGCCGGCCAAGAAGGCACCAGCCAAGGCTGCGCCGGCCAAGGCTGCGCCGGCCAAGAAGGCGCCGGCCAAGAAGGCGCCGGTCAAGGCTGCGCCGGTCAAGGCTGCGCCGGTCAAGGCTGCGCCGGCCAAGGCTGCGCCGGCCAAGAAGGCACCAGCCAAGGCTGCGCCGGCCAAGGCTGCGCCGGCCAAGGCTGCGCCGGCCAAGAAGGCACCAGCCAAGGCTGCGCCGGTCAAGGCTGCGCCGGTCAAGGCTGCGCCGGTCAAGGCTGCGCCGGTCAAGGCTGCACCGGCCAAGGCTGCACCGGCCAAGGCTGCACCAGCAAAGACAACCGGCTCGACCAAGGCGTATTCGACCCGGGGAACCGCCGCTGCCCGTCCCGGCACGACGACCACGACGACGGCCACCTCTGGGGCGCGCGCAGTGCCCAAGCACGACTCGGGTGGCGGTGCCGCGGCAGCGAAGGCCCCAGCGCCGCCCGGCCGGACGACCGCGAGGAAGGCTCCCACTTCCACATCGGCCTCGCCTGCGCGCCTGCGAGTGCGCGATGACGAGTCCCCGTGGACTGCCGCCGAGCTGAACGAGGTGCGAGCTGAGCTGGAGACCGACGCGGCCCGCCTGAGGCGAGATATCGCCACCGCGGAGGAGGACCTGGCGGACCTTATCCGGGATTCTGGGGACGGCGCAGGCGACGACCAGGCCGACGCCGGTACGAAGACGTTCGAGCGCGAGCACGAGATGTCGCTGGCCAACAACAGCCGCGACATGCTCCTACAGGCCGAGCGGGCGCTCCGGCGGATCAGCGACGGGACCTACGGGATTTGCGAGTCCTGCGGCAACCCCATAGGCAAGGCGCGGCTGCAGGTGTTCCCGCGTGCGACCCTATGTCTGTCATGCAAGCAGAAGGAGGAGCGCCGCTGAGTGACTCCGCCACACCCCACGGGGGTGGTGAGGGATCGCCGCGGACTGCCTCCCACCGCCGCTGCATGGCGGTGGTGCTTGCCGTCGCAGCTGCTGTCTTGGTCGCCGACCAGGTCAGCAAGGCCCTCATCGTGGCCCGCGGTCCGGAAGCCGTGCCAATCCGCCTACTCGGTGGGGTGCTGACAATCACCTACACCCGCAACCCGGGCGCCGCGTTCAGCCTGGCTACCGGGTCGACCTGGTTGTTCACCGTCGTGGCGATCGCCGTGGTGGTGGTCGTCCTGCGCACCGCCCGCCGCCTCGGCTCGCTGGCGTGGGCGGTGGCCCTCGGTGCGCTGCTCGGGGGAGCGTTGGGCAACCTCGCCGACCGGCTGCTTCGGGCCCCCGGGCCCGGGCGCGGCCACGTTGTCGACTGGATCCAGCTCCCGCACTACCCGGTGTTCAACCTCGCCGACAGTGCGATCGTGTGCGCCGCCATAGGCATGGGGATCCTCGCGGTCCGCGGCCGGGGCCTGGACGGGGCGCGGCGTGTCTGACTCGCGCGCGCTGCCGGTCCCTGACGGGCTGGAGGGGGAGCGCGTCGACGCCGGGCTGGCCCGGCTGTTCGGAGTCTCCCGGTCGCGGGCGGCTGACCTGGCTGCGGGCGGTTACGTGCGGGTGGACGGCCAGGTGGTGGGCAAGTCCGACCGCCTCGCCGCCGGGGACTGGCTGGAGGTGGAGCTTCCCCCAGCGGCGCCCCCCGCGGCGCCGGTCGCTGTACCCGGGCTCGTCGTGGTGTACGACGACGACGACATCGTCGTCGTGGACAAGCCGGTGGGCGTCGCGGCCCACCCCTCGCCGGGCTGGACGGGGCCGACCGTGGTCGGCGGCCTCGCGGCGGCGGGCTACCGGCTGTCGACCAGCGGGGCCGCTGAGCGTCAGGGCGTCGTGCACAGGCTGGACGTGGGCACTAGCGGGCTGATGGTCGTCGCCAAGTCTGAGGCCGCCTACTCGGCCCTGAAACAAGCGTTCCGCGACCGGGAGGTCGACAAGACTTACCACGCGGTCGTGCAGGGTCTGCTCGACCCGTTGGCCGGCACGATCGACGCCCCGGTCGGTCGCCACCCGGTGCACGACCACCGCTTTGCCGTGGTGGCGGAGGGAAAGCCCTCCGTGACCCACTATGAGACCGTGGAGGCCTTCCCCGCCGCGTCCCTCCTCCGGGTGGTCCTCGAGACCGGCCGCACCCATCAGATCAGGGTGCACACGGCGGCGCTGCGACACCCCTGCGTGGGGGACCTGACGTACGGCGCGGACCCGGTCCTCGCGGCCCGTCTCGGGCTGCATCGGCAGTGGCTGCACGCCGCGGAGCTGGGATTCGACCATCCGACCCACCAGGGCCGGGTGGAGCTGACCTCCACCTACCCCGACGACCTGGCGCACGCGCTGGAGGTGCTGCGGGGCGAGGGCTAGGCCGGCTCGACGCGCCTGGTCGAGTTGTCCTCCCTGGGGGTCGGCGACACGATGGAGGTATGACCTCTGACGTCCAGTCCACCTCCGTGACCACCCTGACCCTCGGCGGTCGGGAGGTGTCCCGGCTCGGCTTCGGCTCGATGCAGCTGACCGGTGCGGGCGTCTGGGGGCCTCCGGAGGACCATGCGGGCGCGGTGGCCGTACTGCGGCGCGCCGTCGAGCTGGGCGTGACCTTCATCGACACGGCCGACTCCTACGGACCGGCCAGCGCGGAGGAGCTGATCCGGGAGGCGCTGGCCCCCTACGGGCCGGTGGTGGTGGCGACGAAGGGTGGACTGGCGCGCACCGGACCGGGGCAGTGGCACCCGATCGGCTTGCCGGAGTACCTGCGCCAGTGCTGCGAGATGAGCCTGCGCCGACTCGGCGTGGACACCATCGACCTCTACCAGCTGCACCGGGTCGACCCGAAGGTGCCGCTGGAGGACCAGGTGGGCGAGCTGGCGGCCCTGCGCGAGGAGGGCAAGATCCGCGACATCGGGCTGTCGGAGGTCGACGTCGAGCAGCTGCAGGCCGCTCAGGCGGTGACCACGATCGCGTCGGTGCAGAACCTGTACAACCTGACCAACCGCTCCGCGGAGGCGCTGGTGGACTACTGCACCGAGCAGTCCATCGCGTTTATCCCCTGGTTCCCGTTCGCCAACGGGGCGCTGGCCCGACCAGGGGGCCGGCTGGCTGCTCTCGCTCAGGACCGCGGCGTGACCACCGGGCAGCTCGCGCTTGCCTGGCTGCTGGCGCGCTCGCCGGTGGTGCTGCCCATCCCGGGGACGCGGTCGCTCGCGCACCTGGAGGAGAACTTGACCGCCGCCTCGGTCAGCCTAGACGCCGAGACGCTGTCGGCGCTGGACGCCCTGGGTCGGCCGGCCTGAGGGCTGGCCGACCAAGCCCGCGGGGTCCGGGCTCGCGCCCGCCCCGCGCGACACGGGCGGGACACGCCGACGGCCGGTGAGGGCGGGGAGTGTCGGCGCGGGGGCGGTCAGCGGGGACGGTTAGAGTCGGTGCCTCACCCGACATCGGCCGCCTTCCCCCGGCCCGCCCGAGCCGTCCGGGGTGTCGGCTGGCGCACCAGGAGGGACCGTCCGTGGCCGACTCGTTCGTGCACCTGCACGTGCACAGCGAGTACTCGATGCTCGACGGCGCCGCCCGGGTGGGGCCGCTGATCGACGAGGCGGTCCGGCAGGGGATGCCGGCGCTGGCGATCACCGACCACGGCAACGTCTACGGCGCCTACGAGTTCTGGAAGAAGGCCACCGACGCCGGAATCCGGCCAATCATCGGCATGGAGGGCTACTTCACGCCGGTGGGCACGCGCTTCGACCGCCAGCCGTTCGACTTCGGGGGCCCGACCTCCGCCGAGGCGGCCGAGGAGGGGCTGGGCGGAGGCAAGCAGGCCTACACGCACATGACGCTGCTCGCGCAGACCACCGAGGGCATGCACAACCTGTTCCGGCTGTCGAGCCTGGCCAGCCTGGAGGGGTACTACCGCAAGCCCCGTTTCGACCGCGAGCTACTCGCCACGTATGGGACCGGCCTGATCGCGACGACCGGCTGCCCGTCGGGGGAGGTCAACCGCTGGCTGCAGGTCGGCAACTACGCCCGCGCCCGCCAGGCCGCGGCGGACATGGCCGACATCCTGGGCAAGGAGAACGTCTACGTCGAGCTGATGGACCACGGGCTGGACATCGAGGGCCGCACACGCCCCCAGCTGATCAAGCTGGCCGGCGACTTGGGTCTGCCCTTGGTGGCCACCAACGACCTGCACTACGTCCACGCCGACGACGCCGACGCCCACGAGGTCCTGCTGTGCGTGCAGACCGGCCGCACGCTGGCCGACCCCACGAGGTTCCGGTTCGACGCCCGCGACTTCTACCTCAAGAGCGCCGCGGAGATGCGGACCCTGTGGTCGGAGCACCCCGACGCCTGCAACGCCACGCTGGAGATCGCCGAGCGCTGCTCGGTCACCTTCGCCGAGGGCCGCAACCTCATGCCGCGCTTCCCCGTGCCCGCGGGGGAGACCGAGGAGTCGTGGCTGGTCAAGGAGGTGGAGCGCGGCCTGGCGCTGCGCTTCCCCGCGGGTGTGTCGGACGGCCACCGCGCACAGGCCAGCTACGAGGTGGGCGTGATCTGCCAGATGGGCTTCCCTGGGTACTTCCTGGTCGTGGCCGACCTGGTGCGCCACGCCAAGGAGAGCGGGATCCGCGTCGGGCCCGGCCGCGGGTCCGCGGCCGGCGCCCTGATCGCCTACGCGCTGGGGATCACCGAGCTGGACCCGATCCGCCACGGCCTGCTGTTTGAGCGGTTCCTCAACCCCGAGCGTGTGTCCATGCCGGACATCGATATGGACTTCGACGAGCGCCGCCGCTCCGACATGATCCGCTACGCCACGGAGAAGTACGGCGAGGAGCGGGTCGCGCAGATCATCACCTACGGCACGATCAAGGCCAAGGCCGCCGTGAAGGACGCGGCACGTGTCCTCGGGCTGCCCTTCGCGCTCAGCGACAAGATCACCAAGGCGATGCCGCCGGCGGTGATGGGCAAGGACATGTCGCTGGCCGGGATCTTCGACCCCACCCACCCCCGCCACGGGGAGGCCGCCGAGTTCCGTCAGCTGTGCGAGGCCGACCCCGAGGTGGGTCGGGTGGTGTCCACCGCGCGCGGGCTGGAGGGCCTGAAGCGCCAGTGGGGTGTGCACGCGGCAGGCGTCATCCTGTCCGCGGAGCCGCTGCTGGACGTGATCCCGATCCAGCGTCGTGAGCAGGACGGCGCGATCATCACCCAGTTCGACATGGGCGCCTGCGAGGCCCTCGGGCTGCTGAAGATGGACTTCCTGGGTCTGCGCAACCTCAGCGTGCTCGACGACTGCCTGGCCAACATCACCGCCAACCGGGGCGAGACGATCGTCTTGGAGGACCTGGAGCTCGACGACGCCGCGGCGTACGCGCTCCTCAGCCGTGGCGACACCCTCGGGGTCTTCCAGCTCGACGGCGGTCCGATGCGCTCCTTGCTGCGGGCCATGCAGCCGGACAACTTCGAGGACATCTCCGCTGTCCTTGCGCTGTATCGGCCGGGGCCGATGGGCGCCAACGCCCACGTGGAGTACGCGGACCGCAAGAACGGCCGCCGGGCGGTGACGCCCATCCACCCCGAGCTCGCGGAGCCGCTGGCGGACATCCTCGACGACACCCACGGCCTGATCGTGTACCAGGAGCAGGTCATCGCGATCGCCCAGCGGGTCGCCGGGTACAGCCTGGGCAACGCGGACTTGCTGCGTCGTGCCATGGGCAAGAAGAAGAAGGAGATCCTGGACAAGGAGTTCGTCCCCTTCTCCAGCGGGATGCGGGCCAACGGGTTCTCCGAGGCAGCCATCGCCGCGCTGTGGGAGGTGCTGGTCCCCTTCTCCGACTACGCCTTCAACAAGGCGCACACCGCCGGCTACGGCTTGGTCTCCTACTGGACCGCGTACCTGAAGGCGAACTACCCGGCCGAGTACATGGCGGCGCTTCTCACCTCGGTGCGCGACGACAAGGACAAGAGCGCGCTGTACCTCAACGAGTGCCGACGGATGGGGATCCAGGTCCTTCCCCCCGACGTGAACGAGTCCGACGCGACGTTCACCCCCGTCGGGGCCGACATCCGGTTCGGTCTCAACGCCATCCGCAACGTCGGGGACTCGGTGGTGGCGTCCATCGTGGCGGCCCGTCGCGGCAAGGGCCGGTTCGTGGACTTCGCGGACTTCCTGGCCAAGGTGGACGCCGCGGTGTGCAACAAGCGGGTCATGGAGTCACTGGCCAAGGCTGGGGCGTTCGACTCCCTCGGGCACACGCGGCGCGGCCTGGTCGCAGTGCACGCGGAGGCGATCGACGCGGCGCTGGAGACCAAGCGCGCCCAGGCGGTGGGGCAGTTCGACCTGTTCGCCTCCGACGACGGCGAGTCCGGTGGCGGCTACGGGCTCGACGTGGTCATCCCGACCCAGGAGTGGGACAAGACGGCGCTGCTGGCCTTCGAGCGGGAGATGCTCGGCCTCTACGTCTCCGACCACCCCCTGTTCGGCCTGGAGCACGTCCTGGCCGCCGCGGCCGACCTGCCGCTGGCACAGCTGGCCGAGGACGACCGCCCGGAAGGCTCCGTGGTGACCGTGGCGGGGCTGGTCACCGGACTGCAGCGCAAGGTGACCAAGCAGGGCAGCCCCTGGGCGATCGCCACCGTGGAGGACCTCGCCGGCGCGGTGGAGGTGATGGTCTTCCCGGCCACGTACGCCGCCGCGGCGGTGCTGCTGGTCGAGGACGCCGTCGTGGTGGTCCGCGGACGGATCGACCGCCGCGACGACGTCGCCCGGTTGGTCGCCCTGGAGGTCAGCGCCCCAGACACCAGCGCGCCCCGAGGCCCCGTGGTGATCACCTTGCCGGCGGCCAGGTGCGTGCCCCCGGTCGTGCAGCGGCTGCGCGACGTGCTCGCCACCCACCCGGGGGTCACCGAGGTGCGCCTGGCGCTGCAGGCAGGGGACCGGACCACGCTGATGCGCCTGGACGACGGGCTACGGGTGGCCCCCACGCCCAGCCTGTTCGGGGACCTGAAGGCGTTGCTCGGCCCCGGATGTCTGGCGTGAGCTCGCACCCCCCCCGCGGCGGGAGACGTCCGCGCACCGTGCGCCTGCTCGCCAGCGTCGTCGCGGTGGCCCTCCTGCTGGGCGTGGTCACGGGGGCGCTGTGGGAGGCCTGGGCGCCCCGGGCCGTCCTGCAGGTGCAGTCCGGGGGTGCCTACCTGGTCAGCGACGCACCCCGCCAGTTCATCTCCGCCGACCTGCTGCTGGGCGTCCTGCTGACCGTCGCCGGGCTGCTGCTGGGCGGCTACGCGGCCTGGGCCGCGGGTCGGGTCCCCCTGGTGGGGGTGGTGCTCACGCCGGTCGCTGCCGCCCTGACCGGGGTGGTGGCCCGGTGGGTGGGCCAGTGGCTGGGACGGGTGGACCCCGCCAGCCTGGCGCACGACAAGGTCGGCTTGGTCATCCGCGCCCCGCTGCAGCTGGGCGCCTGGGT
>Ga0075019_10001877_pt1 | contig 11950 bp, 10 predicted proteins | sample ColStrG_CSR_2013_FD_71473 | JGI IMG/M metagenome (GOLD analysis project Ga0075019, IMG submission 71473) | Freshwater sediment microbial communities in response to fracking from Pennsylvania, USA - Cold Stream Run_MetaG_CSR_2013 | ecosystem: Environmental > Aquatic > Freshwater > Creek >...
CTGGCACGGTCAACATTAGCCGCCTCGGATTGCAGGATGTCGAACAACCTTGCATGAGGCAATCTTGATAATTTCTCGGGCAAGACCAGGGCTGCGATCTTCCCGTCTTCCTGCTTTAGCATCTGGATCAATTCCACTCCGCCTCCCTGCATATTGGAAAGATAGCGGCTGCGTTCGATGATAACGGTCAATGCCACTAACAGCAGCAAGACCATCAGGTAAAGGGTTCCGCCTGATTCGTTGGCAAGACCAAACAAATGATTGATATTCATATTTTATAAATTTTCGGGGGCTGTTAGCCCCCGTATGTAAAGATTGATCGGAACACCTACCGACTTCGGCGTTGTTACATATCGACGGATAAATTCAGCATGTAGCTACGGGTCGGGACTGCATAGAACATCGGGTTGCCGTTTGCATCGTTGGCAAACGATGCGTAGACCGAGTTGTTGTTCAACAGGTTGTTGATCTGGAATCCGATCTTGGCATTCTTACCCAGCACACCGTCTTTAATGGCATAGCTGGAGGCAAAGTTCACGATGGTGTAGCTGGACATCGGTACCGCATTACCATTGATATCGACACCGCTATATCGTGTTCCAACTTCCTTCGCGATCAGGGATGCATAGGCTGGACCCTGGTTGTAGATCAGCCCTGCCGCTGCGGTATTCTTGGGTACGTTCTGCAACACAGCGCCCGCTGTACTCACGGAATAATTGTTGATGGCGTAATTCCCGTACAGACTCACTCCCGCACCCACCACATAAGTACCTTCACCCTCGATACCACTGTAGTTCACTCCACCTGAATTATTGAAGCAGGTGAACAGACCACATGGCGTTGCGGTACTTTGATTGGAGAAGTCGATCACATAGATATCACCGGACAATGTCAGCTGTTTGCTAGCCCAGGTCGTGCCGACCTGATAGTTGGTCGACTGTGACGGCTCGAGCGTGGCAGGTAAAGTAGGGCCTGAAGCTTTCGGATAAAAGGCGTTGATGTTCGGTGCCAGCATGCCTTGGGCATATTGCGCATAGACCGACCATGTTGGAGCGACCATGTAGCGGGCCGTCAATGCCGGCAATGCCTTGGTCCAGGTCTGTGAAGTATTCAATGCGGTACCGCCTGTTCCCTGATTCACAGCTGCATCCAGCGTGCGACTAAACGATACATATTTCAGTCCCGGTGTCACGGTCAATGCGTCCATCGCTTTCCACTCATACTGCACATATGGCTGGATGGTAGTCAGTGTGTCGTGCATATTCCGGTCGAATCCGTTGGTTGGGTTACTAGCACCCAAAGTAGTCTGGAGTGCCCCACCCAAAGTGAAATCGACTTCTTTTTGCCAGCGATTGTTCGTCTGGTAATCGACCCAGGTACCGAACTCCAGCTTTCCTTTTCCGATTTCTTCGGAAAGGCGCAGCAAGTCACCAGTCGAGCGGTAGTTCATGGTCATCATCTGACCGGGAACATTGGCGGCCCCATACTGCGTACCGTTGGGTTGTGCCAAGCCGGGATCCGATCCATTAAAGCCATCGTGATAGTAGGCATAGGTATAAACCTTGTTGTCTACTGTCCAGTCGCCTTTTTGGGTTTTCAGACCGATATATTCAAAATCCGAGGTGATGTTATCGTAGTTATATCCCGAGTAATCTTGGCTGGTCGGGTCATTGTTGAGGCCAAAATTTTTGCCGTATTTTTGCATGTTCGCCAGCGTGGTTCCCAGCGCAACATTTTGATGCAACTTGTTCTGCATCGTGACAAAAGTCAGTTGGGTATCATCAGACAGCGGCTTCACGTATTTCAAAAATATGTTTTCACGTCTTTGTCCGGAATTGGTCAGATAACCGTCTGAGGTGAAATTTTTGTAATCGATGAACGCGCTCGAATCGCCGGCATTCTTCATCACACCGGTATCAAGCTCGGCGCCATAGAGTCGGCTATTGAAGCTGCCAACCGATGCGAATGAGCTGACGCCCGCATCTGTCTTGACGTCTTTCGAAGTAGCCGCAATGGTTCCGCCGAAAGTCGCATTGCCGATATTGCTGGCATCGCCCGGACCGCGATCAACGACTATGTTGCCCGTGTCCTGTTGCATGAAATAAGAAGTCGAATGCTGCGTGAAGTCATTTGAGTCGCCCCATGGGATACCGTCAAAAGTCACGCTGTACTGACCATTCTGGAAACCTCTCATCGACAAACCCTGGGTTTCCATCATGCCCGGGCCGTTGGGATCGATACTCTGGACGCTGGGTGCAATGCTGGCGATATCCGAATAATTGGCACTGGGAGCTGTATTTTCCTGGATGTAATGCTGACCGATGATCGACTGGGGTTGCGTGGCGATCACCGATGCCCGTGTCGGTGCTTGATAACTTGCTGAATCCTGGCTTTTGGCAGCTGTATCGTTAGCGCCATTGCTTTGTATCGTACCCAGATCAACGACTTCCTGAGCGATGGAAACTTGAGTCACTGCTATCAACGCGCCACTCAACATCAGTTGAGTGAGCGTTTTCATCTTGAAATTAAATCCGAGTTGCATCACTTATTCCCCTATGAATTTTGGTTAAATCGGAACCCACATTGAGCAAGGTGCTCAATGTAAAATTTATCGATAAGTAGAATTTACAGAGGCAGACTTAAGCCAATATGAAAAGAATATGAATTAATTGTTACAAACAAAACACCTGCTTTATCCACGAGGATATCGGTCATACTCGCGATTCGCGGTTGTTACATCCATGCCGGAGACTGGGAAAAACCCGTGATCAGGAAATAGAAATATCAAAGGAAACTTCCACGATGAGTCCATTTCTGTCTTGTCGGTTGTTCAATCGAACTTCAGCTGATTCTCGTTTTGCTATCGCATTGACGATAGCAAGCCCTATGCCACTACCTTCAGTTTCGTGCGATCCCACGCGAAAGAACCGGTCGAAGACACGCGACAACAATACCTCCGGAATACCGCTACCAGTGTCCATTATCGTGACCTTAGCTCTTTGCTCTGCAACCTCGACACTGACATCGATCTGCCCCCCCTCTTGCGTATAACGAACCGCATTGTCCAGGAGGTTGTCAAAGAGAATGTGCAGATCATCCGCGTTAGCCCATATGCAAACAGTTTCGTCGTGAACCATGCCTAGGTCTATGCCACGCTTCTCGGCAATGGGAATGAATCCACTCATACAACTCTTCACGACTTCACCCAAGTCGACCCGAGTTCTGATCGTCTGGCTTTCAGTTTCAAAGCGGGCCATTTTCAGCAACTGCCCCACAATATGTGAGGTACGCTGAATTCCGGCTTTCAATTCACCGACACGGGCTTGAAAATCTTCCTGCGATCGATTCTGTGGCAGATTCTCCACCTGCAACTGAAGTGCGGTAAGCGGGGTGCGCAATTCGTGAGCCGCATCCGACACAAAATGTCGTTGAGATTCGATCGATTCCCGAATGCGCATCAGCAAATCATTCATTTCCTCAACCAGTGGCATGACCTCCTTCGGGATGCCTGCTGCAGGCAATGGCTTTAGGCTCGAAGCATCCCGAAGTGTCACCGCGCTCGTCACTTCGGCAAGCGGCTTGAAGAGCCGGCCAACGCCGAACACAACAAGCACCCAGGATAGTGGGATCAAACCTGCAATCGGTAATAACGCGCACAAAGCTGCGTCGGTAGCGATCCCGCCGCGCACGTCGTCTGATTGGGATACCTGGACCGTACGATCAGGGTAAACGATGGTGTATGCCCGCCATTTTTCACCCCGAACAACTGCGTCTGAATACCCGGTTACCGTTCTCATTGGAAGTTCAAAATTGGGGCGAGACGAGCGTGCAGGGATATCTTCGTTCCATACCTGTATCACAAATCCGGATTTTTGTTCTTCCCTGCTCTCCCGAGCAAATTTCACTTGCATCGCAGGCAGTTGCGAACCTTCATGAACACTCCCGGCAACCAGCAACAATTGGTGATCGAGGAACACGTTCGCGCCCTCGCGTGCCAGCATAAATGAGATCGTGCCGGCAAGCAGGCCCACCAAAGTCAAGAGTCCGATTAGCCAGGCAATAAGTTGATGTTTCAGCGAACTCATGGCGTGTGTTTTACCACCATCCATCCGATCCCTCGTACATTGCGGATAATCTCGTTGTCGAATTTCTTGCGCATGGCATGAATCAACACTTCGACGACATTGCTTTCAATTGTCTCGTTCGAACCATAGATTCGCTTTTCTATCTGGCTGCGGGAAAATATCATTCCCGGATGTTCAACAAGCGCGTGCAGCAGTGCCAATTCCTTTACCGCCATCACCAGTGTCGTTCCTCTGTAAGTAGCTTTGTGCGTAGCCAAATCGATCGAAATCTCGCCGTTACTCACGGTAGACATCGAGTGATTGCCATTGCGGCGCAAGACCCCACGAATTCTTGCCAAGAGCTCATTGAAGCTGAACGGCTTGATGAGGTAATCGTCGCCGCCCATGTCCAGTCCGTGCTCAAGATCATCAATTTTTTCACGCGCTGTAATGATAAAGATGGGGGTACGGTTACCCTGATGGCGAATTGATTGCAAAATTTCCATTCCGGATTTTCCGGGGAGTCCCAAATCCAGCAGTACAAGTGCGTAGCTACCGGATTCAATTGCCAGATAGCCGTTCGCCCCGTCCTGTATCCAGTCGACCGTCATCCCCGCGTCGCTTAGCGCACGAACCAAACTTTGACCGATCATGGGATCGTCTTCGATAAGCAGGACTGTCATGGCAACACTCTATGTGGAAGCAATCTAGGGCAATAGCCAGCTGATGGCGCAACGGCTCTTATGCCGAATATTGTGCAAGCGGGATAATCGAATTGACCTGAACTTTACTGGAATTCTCGGCATCCGCATTTGAACGGTGCTGCACAGTATATGCAATATATTGCAGCAACATTACAATGTGATTCACTCGATACTATTTCGGTTTCGCTATATGGCATTCAGGCAAGTAAGTAAGTTAATTGCATTCTGTTTTTATAGTCCCCCTCCTAGCTACAGTCATCTTCGCGTCACATAGACTCTATATAAACAGTTGTTATGATGAAAACAATCTTGCCAGGAATGTTACTGATATTCGCCAACCTTGCCTGGGCGGGTACGCTTTACCCCGGGCTTCAGGTGGATGTAAAGAGGGACGGTAATCTGTATAACTTTACCGCGAGCTTTGACACGCCCATGTCCAAATGCGGCGCTTACCAATACTTAACGGATTACGAGGCCGCGACTAAACTGCCCGGAGTGATCGAGTCTTTGGCTATTCGACAGGCTGTCAACAAGGTCAAGGTCGAACGTACCGCCGACGAAAGCGTGCTATTTTTTCATGTGAGACTGCATTCGATCATGGAATACACAGAAAACCCCATCGATGGTGTCTCATTCACCCAACTGTCGGGCGACTCGAAATCCTTTCAGGGCATCTGGCATATCTTGCCCAATAAACAAGGCAGCACTTTAAGATTCGAAGGATCGTGGGAGCCGGACACCTTGCTCCCCTTGTTCGTCATCGATCATTTTGCCAAAAATGGCCTCGTGGACAGGTTCAGTGCGGTTGCCCAATTGGCAAAGGAGCGATCAAGCCTGAAGTCGGATAGCTGCGTGGAATGAGCGGTTTGCTCCAACAATAAAGTGTCCTGAATTTCCCAAGAAACCATCTGCCATATCAGAGCAAATCTAGACGCCGCCGAATTTAATATTCGGGCGATTTACTCATACCGAACGCTTATTGTGATGCCGGATAAACTCTCGGATGGCGGGCAGGAATGAAATAAAAACGATCGCGACTATCAGCAGCGTGAGATTGTTTTTTACCACGGGAATATTGCCGAAGAAATAACCCGCCAGCGTCAAAGAACTGATCCACGCCACGCTGCCCAGCCCGCTGAACATCACGAACATCGGATAACGCATCAGTCCCAGTCCGGCGACGAACGGGGCGAAGGTACGCACGATGGGCAGGAAGCGCGCGAAGATGATGGTCTTGCCGCCATGCTCCTCGTAAAATTCACGCGTCTTGTTCAGATGTTCGTGTTTGATGAATTTTCCGATGAACAGATCGAACAGATGCAGCCCGAAAAATCGGCCTATCCAGTAATTGGTGTTGTCGCCGGCAAATGCCGCAAGCATCAACAGCGGTATCAACCACGTTATTTGCAACGCACCCAAGCCGCATAGCGCACCCGCGACAAACAGCAGGGAATCCCCCGGCAAGAAGGGCGCAACCACCAAGCCGGTCTCGGCGTAGATGATGATGAACAGAATGCCATACGCCCAATAGCCGTAGTCGTGCACCATGGCCAACAGATGGGTGTCGAGATGCAGGATCAGATCGATCAAGGCAGGACTTCTTCCGCTTCGGTCTTTTCCGGTTTGATGAAATCTTCGCGCGACACGCCGAACATCATCAGCAATGGACTGGCGACCAGCACGGAAGAATAGATACTGAACAGGATGCCGATGGTCAAAGCCATTGCAAAATAATGCAGCGTCTCGCCGCCCAGGAACAACATCGCGCACACCATCATCTGTGTGCAGCCGTGGGTGATGACGGTACGCGACATGGTGCGTGTGATGGCGTTGTCGATGATCTCGTTGGTCTCCGCCTTGCGCATCTTGCGGAAATTCTCGCGGATACGATCAAATACCACCACCGACTCGTTCACTGAATAACCCAACACCGCGAGCACAGCCGCCAGCACCGACAGCGAGAATTCCCATTGGAAGAACGCGAAGAAACCCAGGATGATGACCACGTCATGCAGGTTGGCGATGATCGCGGACAGGCCGAACTTCCACTCGAAACGTATCCACAAGTAACCGACGATGCCCAGGCTCACCAAAAGCAAAGCCATCGCGCCGTTCTCGATCAAGTCCTTGCCAACTTGCGGACCGACGAATTCCACGCGGCGTTTTTCCACGCTGGCATCCTGCTGATGCAGGGTATCCATCACCTGATCACTCAGATTCGCACCCGCCTTGTTTTGCTTGAGCGGGATCTGGATCAGCACATCGTGGCTGGAACCGAAATTCTGCACCTGTGCATCGGGCAAGCCGGCACCCGTGAGTTGCTCGCGAACCTTGTTGAGGTCGGCAGGTTGCGCATAGTGCACTTCCATGACCGTACCACCGGTAAAGTCCACACCGAAGTTCAGCCCCTTGGTGGCGAGGAAAAACACCGCGAATAGAAATGTCACCAGCGAGATCGCGGTGGTGTAACGCCCGTAACTCATGAACGGGATATCGTGTTTGATCTTGAAAAATTCCATGTCTATTCCCTTAACCGATGGCGACTTTATTGAGTCGCGCCTTGCTGCCGTACATCAGATTCACCATCGCACGCGATACCAGCACCGCGCTGAACATCGAGGTCAATATGCCCAGACACAGCACGACCGCGAAACCTTTCACCGGCCCTGAACCGAACATGAACAGCGCAATACCCACGATCAGCGCAGTGATGTTGGAGTCCAGGATGGTGGCAAATGCATGTGCGTATCCTTCGTGTATCGCCATTTGCGGGCTGACACCGTTGCGCAGCTCTTCGCGGATACGCTCATTGATCAGCACGTTCGAATCGATCGCCATACCCAGCGTCAGTGCGATACCCGCCATGCCCGGGAGGGTCAGCGTGGCCTGCAGCATGGACAACAAGGCGACCAGCAGCAGCAAGTTGGCTGCCAGTGCAAGCACAGAGATCGTGCCGAACATCAAGTAATAAGCCGCCATGAAGATCGCGATCAGCACGAAGCCGATCTTGGTGGAATTAAAGCCACGGGCGATATTGTCGGCGCCCAAGCTGGGACCGACGGTGCGTTCTTCAACGATCTCCATCGGCGCGGCCAAAGCACCGGCTCGCAACAGCAAGGAAGTATCCTGCGCCTCTTCGGTGGTCATACGACCGCTGATCTGCACACGACCACCGCCGATCTCTTCGCGTATCACCGGCGCGGTGACGATCTCACCCTTGCCCTTTTCAAACAGGATGATCGCCATGCGCTTGCCGACGTTCTCGCGCGTGGCTTCTTTGAATTTGCGCGCGCCCACACCATCCAGATTCAGATGCACAGCAGGTTCGTTATCCCGGTTATCGAAGCCGGGTTGCGCATCGTTGATACGCTCGCCGGTCAGCAATACTTGCTTCTTCACCAGCAGCGTTCTGCCTTCCCTGTCCTTGAACGCTTCCGTACCGAACGGTGCCACCCCGCTCGCATCGAGCTGGTGTTCATCATCGACCAGGCGCACTTCCAATGTCGCAGTACGGCCCAAAATATCTTTGGCGCGCGTGGTGTCTTGCACGCCGGGCAATTGCACGACGATGCGATCCAAACCTTGTTGCTGGATCACCGGCTCGGCCACCCCGAGCTCATTGACGCGATTGCGCAAGGTCAGCAGGTTTTGTTGTACCGCCGATTCCTGGATGCGCCGCTCGGCCTGAACGGTGAGCTGTGCCTGCAACAGGAATTCCCCGCCTTGTTCTTTGCCGGTCAAAGCATAATCGGAAAAATGTTGTTTGATGGTCTCTTCGCCTTTGTCGCGCGCCGCGGCATCGCGGAACTTGATCAGTAACACATTTGCCTCGCGGCTCACACCTGAATACGCCACATTTTGTTCGCGCAAAGTGCTGCGCAGATCGCCTGTCGTCGCGTCCAGGGTCTTATCCAGTGCGGCTTTCATGTCGACTTGCATCAGGAAATGCACCCCGCCGCGCAGATCCAGCCCCAGATACATCGGCAACGCGTGCAACTTCGTCAACCACTGAGGTGAACGCGACACTAGGTTCAGCGCGACCACATAATCCTCACCCAACTGGGTTTGCAGCACGTCCTTGGCCTTGAGCTGGGTATCGGTGTCGGCAAAGCGCGCCTTCACGCTATTGCCTTCCAGAGTCAGCATGTCGGGACTGAGGTTGGCCGCCTTGAGCACATCGCCCGCGCGCCCCAACAACACCGTATCTGCCCTGATGCCGCTACGCAACGGCGAGACTTGCACCGCCGGTGATTCGCCAAAAAAATTCGGCAGGGTATAGATCAGGCCAGCCAGCAACACGGCCAGAATCAGCAGATATTTCCACATCGGATAACGATTCATCACAACCTCTTTTAATACACCCCGAACAACCTGCCCGGCAATTCGGCCTCTCACTACAGTTATTCGGGTGTGTCTCAGTACTCCAGAAAACAACAAACCGGGAACGACCCCGGCTTGGTGTTAACAATTCTCTACTTGATCGCCTTGATCGTGCCCTTGGGCAACACGTTCAGGATCGCGCTTTTTTGCACGATGACTTCGACGTTCTCGGCCAATTCCACGGTGGCATACTGGTCGTATACTTTGGTGACACTACCGATCACGCCCCCGCTAGTAACGACTTCATCGCCGCGCTGCAAGGCTTCCATCATCACTTTGTGTTCTTTGGTGCGCTTGAATTGCGGGCGCAGCACCAGGAAATAAAATACCGCCACCAAACCTACCAGCGGCAAAAATTGCGTGAAATCCATCGCGGCCGGTACGGCTGCAGCGGCATCCGCGTATGCGTCACTAATTAACATATTTAAGTCTCCAAATTGAAAAAAGCCGCGCATTCTAACATGAAGTGCATGTCAATCTAATGACAGCCCGGAACGCCGCTGCGTGAAATAGCTCACGAACTCGGCAAACTTATCGGCCTCGATAGACGAGCGGATCTCAGCCATTAATTGCTGGTAATAATGCAGATTATGGATGGTATTGAGGCGCGCGCCGAGTATCTCGTTGACGCGCTGCAAATGATGCAAATAGCCGCGACTGAAATTCTTGCAGGTATAACAAGCGCAGTCCTTGTCCAGGGGATCGGTATCGGTCTTGTGTACCGCGTTGCGTATCTTGATGTCTCCATGCTGGGTGAACAACCATCCGTTGCGCGCGTTGCGTGTCGGCATCACGCAGTCGAACATGTCTATACCCTGGGTGACTGCGGCGACGATATCCTCTGGAGTACCCACACCCATCAGATAGCGCGGCTTGGCCTGCGGCAGTTGCGGCGCGATATGGGAGAGTATGCGCAGCATGTCGGCCTTGGGTTCGCCCACCGACAGGCCGCCTATGGCGTATCCGTCAAAGCCGATGTCGGTGAGTCCGCGCAGCGATTCATCGCGCAACTCCTCATACATCCCCCCCTGCACGATACCGAACAGGGCGTTGGGATTGTCGCCGTGAGCGGCTTTGGAACGCGCTGCCCAGCGCAATGACAAGCGCATCGAATCGGCGGCTTCGCGCACCGTGGCGGGATGCGGTGTGCACTCGTCGAATATCATCACGATGTCGGAATTGAGTACACGCTGGATACGCATCGATTCTTCGGGCGTGAGGAATAATTTATCGCCGTTCACCGGTGACTGGAACTTCACGCCCTCCTCGGTGATCTTGCGCAAGGCACCCAGACTGAACACCTGAAAACCGCCGGAATCGGTGAGGATGGGAGAGTCCCAGCCCATGAAGCGATGCAGCCCGCCGTGCGCGGCTATGACTTCCAAACCGGGCCGCAACCACAAGTGGAAAGTATTGCCCAGCACGATATGCGCGCCGATCTCATGCAATTCCAGTGGCGACATCGCCTTTACCGTGCCGTAAGTGCCCACCGGCATAAAAGCCGGGGTTTGCACTATGCCGTGCGCCAGCGTTATCTGCCCACGCCGCGCCAAGCCTGAGGTTTTGTATAAAGTAAATTCCATTGCGTCTTTCTTAAATAATGTGAACATGCAAATGTGAAAGGTGAAACACCGCGGGCTGTTGTAACGTTACACATAAGCCGCAACGCGGCGCGTCACTTTTCACATTGCACTTAGCCGTATAGCGGCGCATCACGTTTCCCGCTCTATCAGCATCGCATCACCATAACTGAAAAAGCGATATTCGTTCGCCACCGCATGTTTATAAGCATCAAGGATCGACATCATTCCGCCGAAGGCGCTCACCAGCATCAGCAACGTGGATTTCGGCAGATGGAAATTGGTCAGCAACACATCCACCACGCGGAAGGCATAGCCCGGCGTGATGAATATACTGGTCTCACCCGTACCGCTGCGCAATTCTCCCGATGCCGCCGCACTTTCCAGCGCCCGCAGACTGGTCGTACCGGCCGAGATCACCCGTCCGCGCCTGGTACGCGCTTGTGCGATGGCATCCACCGTTGCTGGCGGTATCTCATAGCGTTCGCTATGCATGTGATGCTCGTGAACGAATTCGGTGCGCACCGGCTGGAATGTTCCCGCCCCCACATGCAAAGTCACGTAAGCGATCTGTACACCCTTATCGCGCAAGGCCTGCAGCATGGGTTCGTCAAAATGCAATCCTGCGGTGGGAGCAGCCACGGCACCCGCCTCGCGCGCGAACACCGTTTGATAGCGTTGCTCATCGTCATGATCGGCAGTGTGATTGATATAGGGGGGCAAGGGCAGTTGCCCGTATCGCTCCAGAAGCTCCCATACGCTGCGTTCATCGACGAAACGCAGATGAAAGAACTCACCCTCGCGCCCCAGTACCTCGACATTGAACTGGTTCGCCAGATATAGATGACTTCCTGTCCTGGGCGTCTTGCTTGCACGCACCTGTGCCAAAACCTCGTGGCGGCTCAATACCCGCTCGACCATCACTTCTACCTTGCCACCGCTTTGTTTGGCACCGAACAAGCGCGCTTTGATGACGCGCGTATCGTTCAGTACGAGCACATCGTGGGCTTGCGCCAGAGCCAACAAATCCCCGAACTGCCGGTCTTCTATCTTTCCGTCATGCACATGCAACAAGCGGCTGGCGCCGCGCCGCGCTGGCGGATGCTGAGCGATCAGTCTCTCGGGCAAGTCAAAATCAAACTCATCGGTACGCATAAAACCCAACTATATTCGGCAAAGGCACGATTGTAGCTTGATGCGGCCTGGTGTTTCATGGATAATG
>Ga0075019_10001880_pt1 | contig 11942 bp, 11 predicted proteins | sample ColStrG_CSR_2013_FD_71473 | JGI IMG/M metagenome (GOLD analysis project Ga0075019, IMG submission 71473) | Freshwater sediment microbial communities in response to fracking from Pennsylvania, USA - Cold Stream Run_MetaG_CSR_2013 | ecosystem: Environmental > Aquatic > Freshwater > Creek >...
CAGTCCTTGGCCCTGATGCAGGCGGTGGGGGACTCGTTTGCAGAGGCGTATCTGCCCATTGTGCGGCGGCGACGTGGCATGGAATACGGGGAGGCTCAGCGGCGTTTTCAGTTGTATCGTCGCGGCCGGTATGTGGAGTTCAACCTGGTCCATGACCGGGGTACGCTGTTCGGGTTGCAGTCGGGCGGAAGAACGGAATCGATTTTAATGTCTTTGCCGCCGCTGGTGCGTTGGGATTACGATTGGAAGCCGCTGGCGGGTACGCCGGAGGCGGATTTGTACAATAAATTTTTAAAAGCACGGGATTGGAATCAATGACATCACGCGAACGATTTATGGCGGCTCTGCGCTGCGAGGAATTGAACCGCCCGCCGGTCTGGCTCATGCGGCAGGCCGGGCGTTACCTGCCGGAATACCGGGCCATGAAGGAAACAAACACCTTTGTGGAAATGGCGCACTCACCGGAACTGGCGGCGGAAGTCACCTTGCAGCCGTTGCGGCGTTTTCCCCTGGATGCGGCGATTATTTTTTCCGACATTCTGGTGGTGCCGGAGGCAATGGGGCAGGCCTATGCCTTTTCGGACAAGGGCGGGATTGAGATGGCTTTCAACGTGCGGGACCGCGAGGGACTGCGCCGACTGGAGACAGACGGAGCGGTGCAGCGGCTGGACTATGTCGGTCAGGCCTTGCGGCGGGTGCGGGCGGAGATGGGATTGGACAAGGCGTTGCTGGGATTCTGCGGATCACCCTGGACTCTGGCGGCGTACATGGTCGAAGGCGGCAAACCCGGTGCCTTGCAGCAGATCCGGGAAATGTTTTACCGCGACCGGGAACTTTTTGACGCCCTTTTGGAAAAAGTGACGGGGGTTTGTGTGGAGTACGTGCAGATGCAGGCTGAGGCGGGAGCGGATGCGGTACAGATCTTTGACAGTTGGGCCGGTCTTTGTCCGTTGGAGATTTACGAAGAAGCCTCTTTGAAATGGATCCGCAAAATCATTGCGGCGGCGGCAGGCCGGGTTCCGGTCATCCTCTATGCCAAGGGGATGGGGGAACATCTTGGCGCGCTGGCGGGCACGGGGGCGCAGGTATTGAGTCTGGATTGGCTGGTTTCGTTGCGCGGGGCGCGTGAAAGTCTGCCGTCGCACCTGGCCGTGCAGGGCAATCTGGACCCGGCTCTGCTGCTGGGCAGTGTGGAGATCACCCGCAGTGCGACGCTCGGTCTTTTGGATTCGATGCGCGGAACGCGGGGGCATATTTTCAATCTCGGCCATGGCCTGCAGCCGGGCACCGGCGTGGAGAATGTGGCGGCGTTGGTGGAAGCGGTGACCGGGTGGCGCGCATGAAAAAAATCGCGGTCATCGGCGCGGGGATCAGCGGTTTGACGACGGCATGGAGTTTGATGCGGCGTGGAATCGGGGTGGAGCTTTTTGAAGCCTCCGCAACGGCGGGCGGGGTGATTCAAAGTCACCGGCAGGAGGGTTTTTTATTGGAATCGGGTCCGAACTCGGTACTGGCCGGCGGCGAGGTCTGGGAGGAAATGATGAGCGCCCTTGGACTGGAAGACGAACTGCTGCAGGCCAATCCGGAATCCAACCGGCGTTTTATTGTCCGCGGAGGCAGACTGGTGGCGCTGCCCTCGTCGCCCGGGCAATTTCTGAGTTCGCCCTTTTTGAGTCTGCAGGGCAAGTGTCGGCTGATGGCGGAGCCGTTTGTGCCGGGTTTCCCCATTACGGGGGAGACGTCGGTGGCGGAGTATTTTGAAAAACGCCTGGGCCGGGAGGCGCTGGATTATCTGATCAATCCGTTTGTGAGCGGTGTGTATGCGGGGCGGCCGGAGCAACTTTCCCTGACCCAGTCCTTCCCGTTTCTGGCCGAGGCGCATCAGCGCAGTCATTCGCTGGTCCTGGGCCTGTTGAAGGGTGGCAAAAAAAAGAAAAAACGCGCCCGCAAACAACTGGTCTCCTTCCGCGGCGGTTTGGGGGTGTTGACCTCGCGCCTGGCGGAGCAACTGGCGCACCGGTTCCGGCCCGGGATGGCGGTGGATGCGATCGTGCGCACGGCCGACGGATTTTCCGTGGCAGCGGGTGCGGTGAAATGCGGCGGGTTCACGGAAGTGGTTTTGACGCAACCCCTCGCGCAATTGGAAAAATTGCGCACCGAAGGATTTTCCCTGGCGGGGCTGGCGCCGTTGCGCGAGGTGCCGTATGCACCGGTGCGGGTCTGGCATTTGGGTTTCCGCCGGGAGACCGTCCGGCATGCGCTGGACGGATTCGGATTTTTGGTTCCGGAATGTGAAGGCAGCGGGATTCTGGGCGGGCTGTTTTCCTCCACGCTCTTTCCGGGTCGGGCGCCGGAGGGTTCGGTGTTGCTGACGGTGTTTGCGGGGGGATTGCGCAATCCGGAACTGATGAATCTGGAAAAGGCGGTGCTGCGTCGTGTGGTGTTGGGCGAACTGGACCGCTTTTTGGGTGTGGATGGAGAACCGGTGTTTGAGTCGGAAACCGTCTGGCCGGCTGCCATTCCGCAGATGGTGCCGGGCTATGATCGCTATTTGCAAGTGATGGAGGATTTCGAAAAAGCCACGCCGGGCGTGCATCTGGCGGGAAACTTCCGCGGCGGGGTTTCGGTGCTGAACTGCATGGAGAGCGGTCTGAAGCTCGGCGGGGCATTGCCGGGTTGACTTGTGCCGCATCCGGACGAGATTGATTTCATGAGTACCGCTGAGGAATGTCTGGACGCGGGCAACAATGAACTGGCCATGGGCGAATTGGAAAAGGCGGCTGCGCTGTATCGCTGTGCCGTGGAGCATGACCCCGCTTTTTTTGACGGCTGGCAGGCTTTGTCCATGGCGATGCTCAAGCTGGGCCGTTATGTGGAATCCATCGAGGCCGGTTTGAAATCGCTGGAATTACGGCCCAACGACCAGATGGCCTACACCAGTCTTTCCATTGCCTATGCGCGCAACCATCAGATCCCGGAGGCGGAAGCCATGGCGGCCAAGGCCCGCATCATCTCCTGGGGCGGGAAGGCGGTGCCGGGGGCAGGGACCGGCGGTCTTTCAGGTCATGGTTAATAAACACGATCCGCTCTTTTCAGGCGCGGATTCCTGTGGCAGGATGGTTCCATGAAACGGCTATTCCTGACGCTTTTATTTCTCAGTCCGGCTTTGACTTTGCGGGCGGCGGATGCGCCTGAAAAGGGTGGAGCGGTGGATTCCCAGTCGAAAATACTCAGGGGCAATGCGGTGGTGGATTTTCTGGACTACCGTTTGGCGGTGCGGGATTTGATTTACAAAAAGTGGGACGCTTATTTTGAGAAATACGGGGCCAGTCTGAAAAAGGGCCGGGCGGCCTATGAAATTTATGTGAGCAGCTCGGGTGTTTTGACGATTACGGAGCAAACGGTCGGCAAGCCGGGCGGTCCGATCGGGGCGCTGGGCGAGAGGTCGATTCTGGAGTCCCGGGGCGGCATCCCGCCGTATCCCGAGAGCATCAAGGTGCAGTATCCCCGGGGTTTTTTTGATGAAATTGCCTTTGAAGTGCAGTAGGGCCTGTGGATAAGTCCGAAAAAGCCCCCGTGGGCTCTTGACAGGTTCGGGGTCACCCCCATTTTCGGAGCGTGACTGCATACCACCAACTGATGCCGGGCAAGGGCGACATGGTACAACTTCTGGACAGCCGCGGTCGGCTGGCTGCCATCACCTGGGTGGAGGAGTTGTTCAACTACAGCATGAACGGCGTGTATAAAATCCGTGACAAAGGCGGTTTTGAGCGGTTGGTGACGCTGGTTGCAACTTCAGGTGAGCGGAGACGCTGGCGCAGTATTGCTCAATAGGCCCGGTCTTTGAAAAAGGGGTCGAGGGCATCGATGCGGTGTGCCAGTACGCCCGCCAGATTGGCCATGATGATGCTCTGCTGTTCCGGCCAGACCTGATAAACCTTGTTCAGGCAGTTGCTTTTCAACGCGTAAAGGAGGGTGGATTCGCGCGCCACCACGGTGGCGGAGCGTACGAAGGGTTCGATCACGCACATTTCCCCGAAGAAATCAGTGGTCTGCAGGCTGGCCACCACCGTCTGATTCGGGGTGTTGTGACCCACGATGACATCCACGCTGCCGCTGCCGATGATATACAGTTCGTCACCGTGCTCGCCTTCCTTGACGATGATCTGTCCGGCGCGGAAAATCTTTTCTTCGGAGGCGATGTAGAATACGGCGAGCACATCATCCGGCACGCCGGTGAAGAGGTGGAGTTTGCGGAAGGCGATGAAGATTTTTTCACGCTCGGCTATGTTTCCTACGTTCATAATTTCAAAAAAGATCCCGGGGGTTGGCCATGGATTTTTCCTTGTTGAGGTGGCGTATTTTTCCCGCCAGTTGACGGGCCAGATTGGTCATGAGAATGGCGTGGGATTCGGGGTGTCGCCGGGAAAAATCCTGCAGACGCTCCAGGGAAAGAAAATAAAGGGTGCTGGGCAGGGCGGCCCGCGCCTCGGACTGTCGCAGGCCGGGGGTGATGAGACTGAGTTCGCCGAAGTAGGCGCCCTTTTCCAGAGTGCTGACGGATTGTTCCTCGGGGTTGTCGGCATGGCCGGAAACGAAGGTGATTTCCCCCTCGGCAATCACATAAACGCCGTCGCTGGCGCTGCCGCGCCGGAACAGGACGTCGCCCTCCTGCAAGCAGCGCGGTTCGGCCTGCGCGGCGAGTTCAGCGGTGTGCTCTGCGGGCAGCCAGGAGAAAAGCCCGGTGTGGCGGAACAGTTCGTTGCGGGTGGTGTGTTCGTGTGACATGGCGGTGCTGGGTTTAGTTGGATGGAGCCGCGGTGAGGGCGGCGATTTTGGCCAAGGCCGGATTGTGGGCCAGTTCGGCCAGAAAGGAGTCGCGCGAGAAGGGTTTGACCAGGTAGGCCGCGGCGCCGGCCTCGTGTACGCGGGCCATTTGTTGGGGGCTGCTGTGGGAGGAGATGAGGATGACCGGGATCTGGTTGAGCAGGGGTTGCTGCCTGATTTTTTCCAGCAGAGCCAGTCCGTCCATTTCGGGCATTTCCAGGTCCGTGATGAGCAGATCGAAGTTGCTTTCCTGGAGTCGTTCCAGTGCCGCACTGCCGGAGGCGGCGGTGGTGATGGCGTAGCCGATCTGGCGCAATTGTTTTTCCTGCATTTTCCGCACACTGGGGGAATCGTCCACCAGCAGCACGCGGACTTGCAGGGAATCGGGAGTGGCCGGGTCGGTGGTGGGGGTCGGGTCTGCCTCTTCCGGTGCGTTCTGACCCAGGGCGGCTTGCTGGAGGCGGTTGAGCAGGTTGGGCAGTTGCAGGATGCAGATGAGGGAGCCATCGGCATCCAGGGTGGCTCCGGCCAGGTGGGGGAGACTGTTGAGCAGTGACCCGGGATCTTTGGAGACAATCTCCCGGCGGGCGCTGAGTTCATGTACCCCCAGCACGGCGCGTGTGGTGCCGGTGTTGACAATCACGCCGTGGGTGGGTTCAGTGTCGGCGGTCAGAGCCAGCACCGTGTGCAGCGGATAATAGGGCAGCACGCCTTCATCCAGGCGGATGCCCTGCCGGTTGTTTTTCGTAACGAGCAGATCCGGCTGCAGGCGCAGGCATTTTTCAACATAGGCCAGCGGCAGGGCCAGGGGTTGACGACCGGCCCGGACAAGCAGGGCTTCGGAAGCGGACAGAGCCAGCGGCACGCGGATGCTCCAGGTGGTGCCCTGGCCGGCCTCGGTTCTGGCCGACACAGAGCCGTTGAGGGCTTCAACTTCACCTTTGACCACATCCAGGCCGACGCCGCGTCCGGCAATGGAACTGACTTCCTCCTTGGTGCTGAAGCCGGGCATGAACAGAAGCTGGATGACTTCGGCGGGGGAAATCCGGGTGGTGGTGGGCGGGACCAGTTTCCGCTCCAGCGCACGTTTGAGTACGGCTGTGGCGTTGATGCCGCCGCCGTCGTCCTGAACTTCGATCACAGCGTGATTGGAGGCGGGCACGGCGGAAAGGCGGATGAGGCCCCGGCGTTTTTTTCCGGCTTTGACGCGGGCTTCGGGTGATTCGATGCCGTGGGCCACGGCGTTGCGCACGAGATGGAGCATGGGTCCGTAAATCTGATCGAGCACGGCGCGGTCGATTTGCGTGGAACCGCCTTCGGTGACGAGGTCGGCTTCCCTGCCTTCCTCGGTGCAGGCGTCGCGGAAAACGCGTTGCAGACGCCGGAACAACTGCGAGACCGGAGCCATGTTGAGGTCGGAAAGATCGCTCTGCAATTGTCTGCTGACATGCCGGAAGGTGCGATCCTCTTCGTGGAGTGTGTTGAGAATGGACTGAAGGTCTGTGAGGCAGAGGTTCAACTGATGGGTGATGGCCTGTAATTCCCCGCGTGTGGAGCCGGTGCTGACGGGTTGAGGCTTGAGCGTGGAACTGGCGGGGAGGGACTCGGCGGCCTGATTGAGGCGCTGGAGGCATTCGCGCAGACGGATCTGGGTGTCGCGCGTACGCGGGATGCGCACACTGAAGCGGCTGTGTTCCGCCACCAGTTCGTTGGTCCAGTTCATGAGGCGGCGGATTTTTCCGGCTTCCACGCGCAGGAGCTGTTTTTCATCGCGGGTTGCTGCGGGTAGCACGTCCTTGCCTTGCGCCACCGTGGCCGAGGGGCCCGGCCCGGCAGCTTGTTTCCAGTCGTACTTCCAAACTGCGCCGGGATGGGTGGCCAGTTCATTGATGTACGCGCGGGCCTGGTCGGCGCAGCGCAGCAGGAATTGGAAGGTGTGGGTCGGGGTGGGCTCCGGCGGCAGGGCATCGACAAAATCCTCCAGTTCGTGGAAGGACAATCCCATGGCACGGAGGTCGAGGCTGTTGGCTGCGCCTTTGAGGGTGTGGAAGCAGCGTCGCACAGCCTGCTTGTGTTCAGCCGGGTCAATGCCGCTTTCCCAGCCGAGCAGCGATTTTTCCAGGTTTTCGAAAAGGGTGAAAGCCTCCTCGGTGAAGGTTTGCAGCATGTCCGGGTCGAGGGCGGATGCGGGGGCGGCGGCGGATGTGAGGGAGGCCGACCGGGGCAGTTCCGTGGCCATGGCCACCCGCAGGGAGGAAAAATAAAAATCCCATTTTCTGTTCCAGGCCAGCGAGGGGTTGAGGGTTTGGGACTTGAGATAGGCGGCGGCATCGTTGAGGCAGCGGCCCACCACGAGAAAAAATGTTTCCGTGGGCGTGGCGTGAACACTGTCGATGAAGGTGCGCAACTGTCCGACACTGGTGGTCAAGCCCGGCAGGTTCCGGTGGCTGATGGTTTCCTGCACCCCGGCCATTTCCTGGAGCAGGGCGTCGCGCAGCGGGCTGTCTCCGGGTTGGTTTTTCCAAACGGCCAACTGGCGGAGGGATTCGGCAAAGGGTTCCGGTGCGCCGCTGCGGGTGAAGGGGTCGGGAAGTTTGTTGCCGGCGAAAATGGCCTGCAGGCTTTTCCGCAGCAGGGCGACATTGTCAGAGGTTTTTAGTGCATTGTCAGCGATAGCCTGTTCGGCCAGTTCGTTGGACTCATGGGCCAGTCGCGCGGTTTCGGGTAGATTGATGGAGGAGGCGGAACCCTTGATGGTGTGAAATTTGACGTTGAGAGTCTGCCAGGCGGATTCGGTTTCGGGGGCAACTTCCAGGGTCTGCAGGGCCTGCAGCATGGCGCCGGAGTAGTTGAGCAATTCTTCGCGGAAAATGGCTATGTATTCGCTGTCGCCGTTTTCCGTGGGGGTCGCGGCAGGAGCGGCGGCCTTGCCGAAGCGCAGGGCCGGACGGACGGGAACCGCAGAGGCGCGCAGGGCGGGTGCCGCGGTGCGGTGCGCCGGAGGGAGTATGGACGGCCTGGGCAAGGCCGGTTTTTGTTCTTCATCACTCATGCAAATCAACCTTGGGCAGCGGCATCGATTTCGAAATTGGCCAGTTGTTTGTTCAGTTCCACGGCCAGCAGGGCCAATTGTTCGCTGGTTTCGCGGAATTCCACCGTGCGATTGCGGGCTTCCAGGGAAATCTGGTTGATGTTCAAAACCGCCTGCAGCACGGTCTGGGCGCGTTTTTCCTGTTCCTTGGCCGACTCACGGATCTGTTCGGCCAGGGTGGAGGAATCGACGCTGGTCTCCACAATGTTGCTCAGCGACTGGCTGGCGCTGGCGACCTGGCGGGCGCCATTTTCCACCTCGCGGGTTTGATTTTCCATTTGCCGGACCGCTTCAATGGTTTCCTGCTGGATGCTGAAGACCAGCTTTTCGATCTCGACGGTGGCCTGGCGGGTGCGGTCGGAAAGGGCGCGGACTTGGTCGGCGACAATGGTGAACCCTTTGCCCTGTTCGCCGGCGCGGGCCGCTTCGATGGAGGCATTCATGGCCAGCACATCGGTTTCCGCGCTGATGTCGCTGATGGAGCGGACAATGCCGGAAATTTCCTGGGAACGCTGGCCGAGCAGGGTGATTTTGCGCGCGTTGACCTGTACATTTTCCTGCAGGCGCTGCATGTAGCTGACGGCTTCGTTGAGGGAGCGGGCACCATCCTCGGCGGCCTGGCGCGTGCGGCTGGCGGCGGAAGCGGTGTCGCGGGAAATTTCGGCCACATTCTGGGCTTCACCGGCGAGGTCTTGCACATCCTGAATGGCATTGGAAATTTGTTCGGTCTGGCGGATGGCGCCATCGGCCAGATTCTGGCCGGAGCCGGAAATTTCATCAGCGGCCTGTTGCACGGCCGAACTGGCGCGCTTGGCCTCGCCGATCAGCACGCTGACATTGGCCAACATTTGATTGAGGGCATCGGCGACATTGCCGAGGATGCCCTCGGTTTTTTTGGCGCGCCCGGCCAGGCGGCCTTCCGAGGCGTCGGCCACCACGAGGAGAAAATCCTGAATGTTGCTTTGCAGGCGGCGGTTTTCGGTGGCGATGCGGTCCTTGACGGCATTGCGTTCGGAAAGCATGGAGTTGAAACTTTCGGCCAACTGCCCGATTTCATCATTGGCACCGACGGTGGCGCGGGCGGCTTCGTCTCCGGCGGAGACCCGCTGCATGGTTTGCTCGAGGGCCACGATGGGCTGGGCGAAAAAACGGGCCACGGCGGCGGCACCGGCGCCCACCAGCAGCAGGGTGGCCAGGCCGGTGAGGGCGATGTAAAGCGATGCGTTGCGGGCGGGGGCCAGGGCGTCGCTTTTATTTTGTTCGACGATCAGGGCCCAAGCGAAGGCGTCATTTTTCAATTTGCCATAGGAGCCCAATACAGTCTGGCCCTGATAACCGGTATAACTGTCACTGCCGGAGGAGCCGGCCAGGCTGTTGCGGACGGCATTGGTCTCGATGCGCTGGTTGAGGGTGCCGGTGTGCAGGGGGGATTGCGCGGCCAGATTGCCGTCCACGAGATAGGCTTCGATGGAGGCGCCCGTCGTGTCGGCGGGCAGTTGCAGATTGCGATAGATGAGGGTGGCCGGTGTGGTGGTCACGACGGCTCCGGCGGCGTGGCCATCGGCGGAAGTGACGGGGGTGGCGACGATGAAGTCGGAATCATTGTTGCGAAGGAAAACCGCTTTGCGTTCGGAGATGGCGCGGGTGGCGGCGTTACGGGTGTCGGTTTCCGTGGTGTTTTTGGTGGAGGCCACCGGATTGCCCGTGGCGTCGAACAGGACGATGCCGGAAAAATCCTGGTTGCCCAGGTTTGAGGCCAGCAGGGGTTTGAGCGCGGCCTCGGTCGCCGCGGGATCGACGAGGGCCGTGCGCAGGATCTGTGATTCAGCCAAGGCCGTGGTTTTTTGTGTCAGGCGGTTGAATTCGCTGTCCACGCCGTTTTGTATGAGGAGCCGTACCGAGTCCAGGCGTGCAGAGGCTTCTTTTTCCAGAATGCCGGCGTAGAGGAAATAGGAAGCGCCGGCGGTGACCATGACGGCCAGGGCGCCGATGACGGTGAAGGCGAGGGCGATTTTGACGGTGATGCTGGGACCGCTGCTGCGCGGTCTGGCGGTCATGTTGTCGGAGGAGGTGTTGGCCATAGAGGTATCCTTGGTTTAAGCGTGTTCCTGTAGGAGAGAGTTTAAGACGAAAACGAGCCGGTCGAGATGGATCAGGCGGAGATTGCGGGAGCCTTCCTTGGTTTGGAACAGGCTCCAGAGCGGTGGAGTTTCCTGGGGCACTTCCGGCTCGATGTTGTCCGGGGCGGAAACGCGCGAGATTTGATCCACCTGCAGGCCAAGCACGGTTTCGTCATGGGCCAGCACCAGGGTGCGTGTCCGGGCAGGCGGGGGATTTTCCGTGTGGTCACTGGTGAGAAGACTTTTGATTTCAAAAACGGGCAGCACCTCGCCGCGGTGACAGGTCATGCCCAGCAGGATTGTCGGGGCCAGTGGCACAGGCGAGAGCAGCGGAACCTGCAGTACTTCGCGCACCAGGATCATGGGCACAACGTAAAAACCGTGGTCAATCTGGAACTCGCAGTAATCGTTCATTTGTCGGGGTGGCCCTTCAGGCGCTTTGATTCCAGTAATCGAAAATGTGGAACACAGAAAAGCGGTAGAGAATTTGTCTGGCGGCAGGGGCGTCCAGTTGCGCCAGAGTGGCGATGTCGTTGAAGGTGGCGCTGCCGGTGCCGGCGTGGGTGGCAAAGGCGACTTCCGCTTCCGTCAGGTTGAGTTGCTGGATGCGCTCGTAGCCGTGGCGGGTGTAGGCGGGGATGCCGCAGCCATCGGCAAGATCCAGCGCGGCGTCGTCGGGTGCGGCACTGCGCAGGGAGTCGAAGGCCCAGGCCAGCATGGGGAGCGGGGTGGAGGTCAGCATGTTGAGAAATTCGGGCAGTGAATCGCTCTCTGAAAACGCGAAATACGTGGGGGAACCGGCCCAGACCGGGGCCAGCAGTTGGGGGCCGAACTGTGCCAGGGTGGCCTGGGCTTCGTCGGCCGGGGCCAGATCGCGCCCGATCATTTGCAGGAAGACCGGCGCACCGCTTTCGCGCTGGACCTGTTTGAGTTCTTCAAACAAGTCCTGCTGTTCCGGGGGGATTTCCATGGGTGTATTGTGCAGATAAAAATCCACATCCCGTGTGGTGGCCAGCAGAAGCGCACCCTCCTTAAAATAAAGTTCCACGCTGCGCTTATCGAAGTGGAAGCTCAGGGTTCCGCTGAGTGATTTCTTCGCCGGGGCCAGCAGTACATCGAGCAGCGGGAAGCAGACGGTATCGCCGCTGAAGGCGGGTGCGGCGGCGGGCGGGGGTGCGGACGGAACGGTTCCGGATGATTTGGCGGGAGTGGCCTTGAAAATATGGCCGACGGTGGCGATGAGCAATTCCGGCGTGAACGGCTTGACCATGGATTTTTTGACGAGGTCAAAACGGCTTTCGGTGCGGGTGATGTCGGGTGCGCTGCTGCTCATCAGCACCACCGGAATGGATGCGGTGCGGGGATCGGCGGCCAGTTGCTCGCAGACGCCCTCCCCGTTCATGTCGGGCAGCATGAAGTCGAGCAGGATCAGGTCGGGGGTTTCCCGTTGGGCTGACTCCAGTCCGGCGCCGCCATTCAGGGTGGTGATCACCTCGTAATTTTCCACATGGGCGGAAAGATGCTTGGTGATGAACTTGAGCAGCGTGGGGCTGTCGTCGATGACTAAAATTTTCTTTCTCATAAGGAGCGTCCTAGTGGGCCGTGGCGGCGAGTTCGTCAATTCTTCGCACGGCATCCATGAGGAGGGATTCCCAGCCCTGATTGATGGAGGCTTCGGCGATGGATTCGTTGGATTCGGAAACCCGGCCGCCCTTCCAGGCGACAATTTCATTGAAGGCGTCGAGACCGCTGACATGGGCGGAGGTTTCGGCGTGGACGATTTCGCCGCGCTGGAAGTGTATTTTGCCGCTGAGTCCGTCGGCGCGGGTGAATTGCAGGACCTGGGTGGAACGGGCCAGGCATTTGAGCTGGATGATATCCACGGTGGTCAGACTGCTGAGGGA
>Ga0075019_10001881_pt1 | contig 11940 bp, 10 predicted proteins | sample ColStrG_CSR_2013_FD_71473 | JGI IMG/M metagenome (GOLD analysis project Ga0075019, IMG submission 71473) | Freshwater sediment microbial communities in response to fracking from Pennsylvania, USA - Cold Stream Run_MetaG_CSR_2013 | ecosystem: Environmental > Aquatic > Freshwater > Creek >...
CAAGGATAAACGCAGGATAAAGGGTTGACCACTAAAGTTTTCTTTGTGTCCTGCAGCTAACTTCCCCGTGGAGGTTCGAACCCTCCCTCTACAGCAGTTAGGTTAAGATTAAGTAAGAGGCCCGATCCCGCGGGCCTCTTTTTATTGGGCGCTTATTAACATTGCTTGCCAAACAAACGATTGCTATTGCCTGTTTTTTTTGCCTAATTGGGATTTTGATTCAGACATGATAAATTTTCCCTGGTTTTCAAAGTATCCGATTGGCATCCCTCACGAGATTGGCGAACTTCCGTTCCACACGATGGTGGAACTGTATGAGGCCGCCTCCAAAAAGTACAGGGACCTCGTGGCGTTCGAAAACCTGGGAGGAAAACTCACGTTTGGGCAGGTCGATCAACTTTCAACGGATTTTGCGGCCTATTTGCAAAATGAGCTGGGTTTAAAAAAAGGCGACCGCATCGCCATCCAGATGCCCAACTTACTGCAGTTTCCGGTTGCGTTCATGGGCGCGATCAAGGCCGGTCTGGTCGTCGTCAATACCAATCCGCTCTACACGCCCCGCGAAATGGAGCATCAGTTTCGCGACTCCGGCATTTCGGCGTTGCTGATTGTGGCCAATTTTGCGCACAACCTGGAAGGCATTGTCGAACGTGTTCCTGCAAAACACTATATCATCACTGAAATGGGCGACCTGGTGCCCGGCTTTCGTGGATGGCTGGTGAATTTTGTGGTGAAGTATATTAAAAGGCTGGTGCCCGCCTATCATTTGCCACATGCCGTATCGTTTCGATCGGCGTTGAAGAAGGGGCGTGAACTGACACTCGTGAAGCCTGTAGTAGACCGCGAAGATCTCGCGGTGTTGCAATATACCGGTGGCACCACGGGCATCTCCAAGGGGGCACAGTTGTCGCACCGCAACCTCATTGCCCACAACGAAATGGTCGCGTGGTGGTTCAAGCCGCTGTTGACAGAGAAGGAACAGGAAATTGTGATCACCGCCCTGCCCATGTACCACATTTTCGCTTTGTCGGTCAACCTGACTTTGATGTATCACTGCGGCCTGAAAAACATCCTCATCACCAATCCGCGCGACATGGCCGGATTTATGAAGGAACTGACCAAACATAAATTCTCGATTATCCTGGGTGTCAATACGCTTTTTAATGGCATGATGAATCACCCGCTTTTCCGTTCGCTTGATTTTTCGCGGTTGAAAGGTGCCGTGGGTGGCGCGATGGCTGTGCAAGACGTGGTGGCCACCCGGTGGCACGAGCTGACCAAAAGCCCGCTCGTGGAAGGGTACGGGTTGAGTGAAACATCGCCGGTGCTGTGTTGTAACCCCCTCGACGGCACTGAAAAGCGCGGCACCATCGGATTGCCTATGCCGAGCACTGAGCTGGCCATCTTTGACGAAGAAGGCAACCAACTAGCTGAGGGACAGACGGGTGAAATCTGCGCTCGCGGCCCGCAAGTGATGCGCGGCTATTGGCAAAAAGACAATGAAGGTGTTTTCTTTCCCGGCGGTTGGTTCCGCACCGGCGACATTGGCGTGATGGACGCCGAAGGATTTTTTAAGATCGTTGACCGCAAAAAAGACATGATCAAGGTTTCCGGCTTCAACGTATTCCCCAACGAAGTCGAAAATGTGCTAGCCTCGCACCCCAAGGTGCTTGAAGTGGCCGCGATCGGCATCCCGGATGCGCGCTCAGGGGAAGCCATCAAAGTATTCATTGTCAAAAAGGATCAGACCCTGACGGAAGAGGAAGTGAAAACCTTCTGCCATGAAAACCTCACCAACTACAAGGTGCCCCGATACATTGTATTCCGTACCGAACTTCCCAAAACCAACGTGGGAAAAATTTTGCGCCGTGCCCTCAAAGAAGAAGAGGCGAAAGTAGCGTAGTTGGGCGATTCTGTTTTACCTTTGGGCATGAAGTATCTTTCCATCTGCTTGATCTTTGGTGTCGCCACACTGGCGGCCTTTCGCACTGAAAAAAACGCGTCGCGGAAACTAGCAACTGATTCTATTTGGTATGCGCGCGAGAAGCACCTGACGAATGTAAGGCAATTAACATTCGGCGCTGACAACGCCGAAGCCTATTGGAGTTTTGATGGCCGTTATGTGAGTTTCCAATCAAACAACAAGGCGTGGGGCAGCAACTGCGATCAGATTTTTTACATGCCAGTCGCGGGAATGGACCTGAGCAACGGTGCCGCACCCCCGCGAGTGAGCACGGGCCAGGGGCGCACGACCTGTTCGTTTTTTATGCCCAATGGAAAGGCGGTTCTTTATGCGTCGACCCACCTCGGCGGCAAAGAATGCCCGCCCGAAGTGCCGCGCACACCTGGAGGCAAATACCTTTGGCCGGTGTATGACACCTACGATATTTTTGTTGCCGATCTGAAAGGAAAAATTCTTCGGCAGCTGACCAACACCCCCGGATACGACGCCGAGGCCACGATTTCTCCGAAAGGCGATAAAATAGTGTTCACCTCCACCCGGCATGGCGACCTCGACCTATATACCATGGACCTTGATGGCAAGAATGTGAAGCAAATTACCAATGAAATCGGTTACGACGGTGGTGCCTTCTTCTCGCCAGACGGCAAGAAGATTGTTTTCCGCGCTTCGCGCTTTACAACCGAACCAGAAAAAAAAGAATACCTCGACTACCTGAAGCAGGGACTGGTGGCCCCGACGGCGATGGAGATATTTACCTGCAATGTCGATGGATCGGACCTGCAACAAATCACCCACCTCGGCAAGGCAAACTGGGCGCCGTTTTATCACCCGGGCGGCAAAAAAATTATTTTCAGCTCCAATCACAAAGGCAAGCGTGGTTTTGAATTCAACCTATTTATGATCAACGAGGATGGGTCGGGCCTTACCCAAATCACGTATGACAAAGTGTTTGATTCGTTTCCGATGTTCTCGCCCGACGGATCAAAATTGATATTCTCGTCCAACCGCAACAATGGCGGAACACACAATACAAATTTGTTTGTCGCCGACTGGGTGGACTGATTGGCAATGTTGGCTGTCAACCAAACGAAATAATTTACAAATGATCAATATTGATGTTTCGCGTCAGGCGCCCAAGGACCAGGTCATGGCCGCCGTAGAAAGCTATTTGTCTGAGGTGGCGCTGGGCGTGGCGACCCATGATTTTACGCGCCCTTGGGGAGGCTTTTTTGTGATCGAAGAGGCGCAGGCCGACCGTTTCATACAACTTTTTTTTCCGCATCTGCAGGCGGGCGAACTGAAGATTGCCGGCAAGCTGAGCCCTAAAATTCTGGTGGTGGCACCCGGGCAGCGGCTGTCGTGGCAATATCATCACAGGCGCGCCGAAATCTGGAAATTGGTAGGCGGTATGGCGGGTGTGGTGACGAGCCATACTGATGAGCCGGGCGATCTGCAAAGACTAGGGCTTGGTGAAACCTTGCAACTGGCGCAAGGCCAGCGCCACCGCCTGGTGGGGCTTGATGGCTGGGGATTGATTGCCGAAATCTGGCGGCATACCGATGCCCATGCGCCGTCCGACGAGAACGACATCGTTCGGCTTCAGGACGACTTTGGTCGTTAGGTTTACTTGTACCTAATCAGTGTCTTAATTTCCTCCAGGATGTTGGAGATTCGCAACTGCGTCTTCAGCCACGATTCATTATACAGTTCTATCCGTCTGATTTCAAAGGCGTTTTGCCTGGTAGGATCATACACGTCCTGCATCACGGCCAAACCAGTTTGATATCCTGCCGTGCAACACAGTTGAATGGTCAGCGGGCTGTAACTTCCTACCGGGTAGGCAATGCTCGTAGGCCAGTAGCCTAACTGTGCATGTATTTGATTCCGCGAACCCACCAATTCTTGTAATATCGCGTCGGCGTCGGACATAGTGCCCAGCATGCTGTGCGTCATGGTGTGCGACCCGATGTAGTGGCCGGCGGTGCGCAATTGCCGAACGTCTTCCCATGACATCATCAGCGACGGCATCTCCACGTCAGTGAGCGTACTGAAGATTTTGTCGAGAACGATCTGTCGCCGCTCATGCGGAAGTATTTTTAGGAAAAGCCTAAGTTTCTTCACGTAGGCAATGCGGCTTTCGACTGAGTCGAGGCGTGGCGTCTGCAAGTAGGAGGGAAGGAAATCAAACGGAAGTGCCAGCTTTGAAATGCGCGTGTGTGCAAAGGAGTGATCGAGGCGGTGATTCCACGTCAGTACATTCTTGTCAATGCAATCGGTGACTACATAAAATGAAGCGGCACATTGATACTTTTGAAGGATCGGCGCGGCATACGCCAGGTTGTCGTGGTAGCCGTCGTCGAAGGTGATGGTGGCATAATTCGCACGGGCGTCTGTCAGGTGTGGTGAACTGACTAGATCTTCAAGTAAGACCACTTGATAACGATCGCGAATCGCACGAATGCACTTTTCGAAAAGCTTGACATCCATCGGATCCCAAAGACGGTCGCGTTCGGGGTTTACCCGATGGAATAAGAAATTCTTGATCATGCTTGCAAGTCCCTTCCGATCACCATGTAAGCGTTAGACGGAAAAGCCTTCGAAAGGTAATCGTTAAATTTATCCGGTCAAAAACCCAGTAGGATTCAAAAAAGATCGAGTAAATAATTCCTCTTTTCAAACTCCCGACTTTTAGTGTAATTTGAGCCAATGAAAAACATCAAGGGACCTGCTATTTTTCTTGCTCAATTCTTGGGCGATGAACCACCTTTTGACAACCTCAAATCGATTTGCAAATGGGCGGCGTCGCTGGGTTACGTGGGCGTTCAAATTCCAACGTGGGATGCACGCGTCATCGATCTAAAAAAAGCGGCGGAAAGTAAAGACTACGCCGACGAGCTGAAAGCCACGGTGGCGTCTTGCGGATTGGAAATCACCGAATTGTCCACGCACCTGCAAGGCCAACTGGTAGCGGTCCATCCTGCCTACGATGTCATGTTCGACGGCTTTGCGCCAAAATCTGTGCGGGGAAACACCAAGGCACGAACCCAATGGGCCGTGGATCAACTGAAGTTGGCGGCCCGTGCCAGCCACAATCTCGGACTCTCCGCACATGCCACTTTTTCCGGCGCATTGATGTGGCACACCGTTTATCCGTGGCCCCAGCGGCCCGCCGGACTCGTGGACGATGGCTTCAAGGAACTGGCTAAGCGCTGGATGCCAATTTTGAATGCATTTGACAAAATAGGCGTGGACGTTTGTTATGAGATCCATCCGGGCGAAGATCTGCACGATGGCATTACGTTCGAACGGTTTTGGGAAGCCGCTGGCAAACATCCCCGGGCGAACATCCTCTTCGATCCCAGTCATTTTGTGTTGCAGCAACTGAACTATCTGGACTACATTGATTTCTACCATCCCTTCATTAAAATGTTTCACGTGAAGGATGCGGAGTTCAATCCTTCGGGGAAAAGCGGTGTCTATGGCGGCTATCAGGATTGGATCAACCGGCCAGGACGGTTTCGTTCCGTCGGCGACGGGCAGGTAGACTTCAAGTCGATTTTTTCAAAGCTCGCCCAATACGGTTACGGCGGCTGGGCGGTGCTGGAATGGGAGTGCTGCATCAAGCACCCTGAGCAAGGTGCCCGCGAAGGGGCGGAACGCATCCGCGAATACCTCATTCAGGTAACAGAAAAAGCATTCGATGACTTTGCTGCCACCGGTAAAAATCCCAAACTCAACAAGCAAATTTTAGGACTTTAAAACTTAATCCATTAAACATGAAAAAAATCAGTTCGATTACCTTGTCTTTCGCGTTGGCGTTACTTATTTGGTCTTGCGGGCAGAAAAAGGAAGCGGCGGCAAAAGAGGACTATGGCACACCCACGGATGAAAGCGCCAAGCCCGTCGCGAGCGATGCCATTGCCCAGGGCGAATCGCTGGTGAAGGCAAGCGACTGCAAAACGTGTCACCACCCCACGAATAAACTCATCGGCCCGGCGCATTTGGATGTTGCTAAAAAATACGAGTTCACCGATGCCAACGTGAAGATGTTGGCGCAAAAAATTATCAAAGGAGGTTCCGGCGTGTGGGGCCAAATTCCGATGACGCCTCACCCTGACCTGTCGGAGGCCGACGCCGAAAAAATGGCGCAGTACGTGCTCGCCATGGACGGAGAGAAGGAGCATTAATCGACCGATTCGCCGAACTCGTTTGCGGTAATATTCTTCATCGTTTGGTCATATTTTGTATGACAATCTTGTACTTTGTCAGCACCATATGAACCGATCCACCATATTTGACGATTATCCGCTGTCGGCTGACACGTGGGACGAAATGTATTCATCGGGGCTGGTGCGCCCAGCGTATGAACAGATCCATGCATTTCTGCAGTCGATGCCACCGGATGAACTGACAGGTAAGGAGGAGATGGCCCGCCGACTGTTCATGAGTCAGGGCATCACGTTTACGGTTTATTCCAGTGGCGAAGGAATCGAAAAGATCTTTCCGTTCGACATCATTCCGCGCATCGTCACGGCGGCCGAGTGGGACGGTATTGAGCGGGGCATCAAGCAGCGACTGAAGGCGCTCAACCTTTTTCTGAAGGACATTTATCACAATCAGTTCATCATCAAAGACGGCATCGTGCCAGCCGATCTGATTTACTCGTGCCCGCATTACATCCGTGAGATGCAAGGGCTTCAGGTGCCGTACGACATCTACGTCCACATTGCCGGCATCGATTTAATTCGCGACCACGACGGCACATTTTATATCCTTGAAGACAACCTGCGCACGCCGTCCGGTGTGTCGTATATGATCGAAAACCGCGAAATCACGAAGCGAATTTTTCCCGACCTCATTCCCCAAAACAACGTGCGGCCGGTGACACAATACCCTCACATCCTGCACCGCAACCTCACGGCACTGTCCCCGCGTCAGATCGCCAACCCGACGGTAGTGCTGCTCACGCCGGGCATGTACAACTCGGCTTACTTTGAGCATACCACGCTCGCGCGGCTGATGGGCGTGGAACTGGTGGAAGGGCGCGACTTGGTGGTTGAAAATCAAAAGGTCTTCATGAAAACGACCAACGGCCTGCAGCAGGTGGACGTGATCTACCGGCGCGTGGACGACGATTATTTAGACCCGCTCGTATTCAATCCGCAAAGCGAATTGGGTGTCTCGGGCATGTTGTCAGCTTACCGCAAAGGCAACGTGGCCATCGTGAATGCCATCGGAAATGGCGTGGCCGACGACAAGGCCATCTACGTGTACGTGCCTGACATGATTCGCTATTACCTCAATGAGGAGCCACTGTTGAAAAACGTCCCAACCTATCAGCTGAAAAACCCGGACGAACAAAAGCACGTGCTGGACAACATTCACCGAATGGTAATTAAAAAGACCAACGGTTCGGGTGGGTACGGCATGCTCATGGGGCACGCAGCGACAGATCGGGAAATCGCCGACTACCAGGAGGAGGTGCGTAAGGACCCGCGCCAGTTTATTGCGCAGCCAATCATCAGCCTATCGTCGGCACCTTGCTACCTGAATGGAAAAATCCGGCCGCGCCGACTTGACCTGCGACCTTTTGCGCTCTGCGGCCCCGATGGAATTGAGATCGTGCCCGGAGGCCTGACGCGTGTGGCATTGAAGGAAGGTTCCATGGTCGTCAATTCATCGCAAGGCGGCGGCAGCAAAGATACCTGGGTGCTGTCGGTATAAACTGAAAACATGAACGAAACGATTCACAACGCCCACATCATCCCCACAGAATCTGCCGACTTTGAAACCATCTGCTGGCTGTTTGAACAGGCACGGGTATTTCAACAGGAAAAAAATTACAACGTCTGGAACGGCTATGATCAGAACGTCATCCGGCGTGACATTGCCAACCGCATTCAGTTCAAGATCACCGACGGACAGCTGGTGGCGGGAATTTTTACCATCTGTCCCGATGACCCGGTAATCTGGGGTGCGCGCGACAGGGGCGATGCGCTCTACTTGCATCGTGTAGTAGGCAGTCCGCACTACCGTGGCCGCAAACAATTTGCGCAAATCCTCGACTTCACGGTCGCCTATGCACGCGCGCGCGGAATTCGGTTGATCAGGCTCGACACGTGGGGCGACAATCAGAAGATCATTGCCTACTACGAGGGATTCGGGTTCCGCTTCGTCGAGAACGTCACGACACCAGATTCGCCTGAACTTGCCGTCCAGCAGCGCGGACTATTGCTGGCTTTGCTGGAATATATCATTGACTAGTATGAAGACCAGATTAAATTTCTCCAGATGTTAAGCCGGGTTGCTGATTCGTTGTTTTGGATGTCGCGCTACATCGAGCGCACCGACGGCATTCTGCGTATGCTCAAGATCAACTATGCCTCTTCGCAGGAAAACAACCTGGATTTTACCTGGAAACCTGTCTTGAAGATTTTTAGCTTTTTAGATGAGGACGCAATCGCCAGAATCGAAAAAGACAGCCGTGCCGTACTGCAGCTGATGGTCGTCGACAAAGAGAACCCCAACTCGGTGGTGAATATGGTGACGCGGTCGCGCGAAAACGCCCGCGCCGTGCAAGACCACATCACCAAGGAAGTGTGGCAATGTCTCAATGAATTTTATCACCTTGTTCGGGAAGACCGCCTCAGCCATATGCTCACAACGGAAGACCCCATCACCGTGCTCGATGCGCTGATCAAACAAGGCACGCTGTATTATGGCACTACGGAAATTACGATGGCGCGCGGCGAAGGAATGTGCTTTATGAACATCGGCAAGTGCCTGGAACGGGCCATTCAATCGGCCGACATCCTCAATGTCCGGTTCAGCGATTTGTCGCATGAAACGGCGTCGGTGACCGATCCGTACTATTGGAAATATTTTCTGATGTCAATCTCGGGATATGAGCTGTACCTGAAAAATTACCGCACCGGTTTTGAGGCGCGCAACATCCTCGACCTGGTGATCTTCAATGATAATTTTCCCCGCTCGGTGCATTATTCCGTGCAGTTGCTGAGTCGCTATTTTGAGCGACTGAAGAGCGATCGCAACCAGGATGGCTTTGACAAGATTAACTTTCGGGTGGGAAAACTGAAAAGCAGCGTTCAGTTTTCGAACGTCGATCTCATTGCCGAAGAGGGGCTGCCGGCGTACCTCGACCGGATAAGGGCAGAACTCTATGCCGTAGGACAATTGCTCAACCAACATTACTTTGCGTATAGTTAAGATTTTGCACCATGCCCAAGTTTAGAATCAGGCACATCACCAAATACGTCTATGAAGGCCCCGTTCGCGACAGCGCCAACCAGATCATGCTCTATCCGGTGAAGGACGATTTTCAAGAGGTGTTCCAGCATGAACTGGCCGTCAGCGGCGGCGTGCCCATTGCCACCCACATCGACTATTTTGGAAATGAACAGGGTACGTTCACACACGCCCATCCACACGAAGATTTGTTGATCGACTCGCGGCTGGTGGTGGTGACGCGCCCGCGCCCAATGCCCGTCGATAATGAAGAAGTAGACCAGTCGTGGGCGGAGCTGAGCCAAATCCGCTCACAGTTTCACTTCCTCGACTACCTCCGGTACGATTGGTTTGAAGGCATGGACGAAGTGGCAAAAGTGGCCGACGCCCAAAAGGCGCAACGTCTATCGCCGCTGGCATCTGCCAAGGCGTTGTGCAGCTATGTGTTTGAATATTTCTCTTACCAGAAAGGGATCACCACCGTGGAGAGCACGTTGGCGGAAGTGTGGCAGCTCAAGTCAGGCGTGTGCCAAGATTTTGCCCAGATTCTGCTGGTGTTGCTGCGGCGCATGGACTTGCCGGCCCGCTATGTAAGCGGCTATATTTGCCCAAACAAAAACGGCATGCGCGGTGAAGGCGCTACGCATGCGTGGGTGGAGGCGTACATCCCATTTTACGGCTGGCTGGGGCTTGACCCCACCAACAATTGTGTCGTAAACGATAACCACGTTCGGCTTGCAGTGGGTCGCCACTTTGCCGATTGTTCGCCTGTCAAAGGCACCTACCGCGGCAGCTTTGATCACACGCTGACAGTGACGGTTTCGGTTTCGTATGAAGACGGCGGATTGGTAGAAAGCAGTCCGGTGTTGATGGCGCATGAACCCATGACGTCGTTTTCTAAAAATTCGTATCGCCGGCACCAGGAGATGCAAATGCAGCAATAAAAAAATGAAGTAATATTTTCTTCATAAAGGGGCAACGGGGGACCGGGGTCACTCGTTTTTTTTTCCTATTTTGACAGCGATATGGGGACCAGAAAATGAGCGAAGAACTCTTAAAAGCGATAATTCAGTTTTTTGCCATCGTGGCGAAGGAGCGCATCACCGAAGATGAACGCACCATTATCAAGGAATTCCTTTCCCTTCACCTCAATCAGGATGGCCTTCGCTATTACCTGACATTGTTCGACGACTTTTGTAAAAAAAATAAACCCACCGGCGCCGCCCTCAGCAATGTTGACTCGGCGACGCAGGAGTTTGTGGACGATTGGGCCCAGATTATCCAGATTGCCCGCAAGGTGAATCAGGCCCTCACCATGCAGCAAAAAGCCGTGCTCGTCATCAAAATCATCGAGCTGGTATTTGCCGGCGAAGAGCTGTCGGAGCGCCAGAGCAATTTGATTTTTTACATCGGCGAGGCGCTCAAAATTCCGTCCAAGGATTTTCGCGCCATGCGCGCATTTGTGCTGGGACACGACGCCGAAGAACTGGATTCAAAAAATATTCTCATCATTGACGAAGGTGATGGCGAACCGGGCCACCTCGGCCCACACCTCACCGCCCGCAATATCTCCGGCATGATCGCCATCCTGCGGCTGACGGACATCGAAACCTACTTTATCAAATACCTCGGCATCACGCCGCTCTTTTTAAACAGCCTGCCGCTGAAATCGCGTCGCGTGGATGTATTCCCCACGGGGAGCACCATTCGCGGCTCGAAAATCGAGCCCATCTACTACAGCGACGTGGTGGGAAAATTTCTTTTTGAAGATGGCGAAACTAAAATCAGCTTCGAAGCTGACCACGTGTTTTATCATTTCAAAAGCGGCCGCGCCGGCCTGCAAAATGTGAGCATCGCCGAAACGGGCGGCAAACTCATTGGCATCATGGGCGGCAGCGGTTCGGGTAAATCGACGCTCCTCAGCGTGCTGAATGGTACCGAAAAACCCTCCAGTGGACGGGTCCTCATCAACGGCATCAACATCCACGACAGCCCGCATGCTGTAGAGGGCGTCATCGGGTTTATACCGCAGGACGACCTGCTCATGGAAGATCTCACCGTCTACGAAAATCTTTATTATTCGGCTCGCCTTTGCTTCGGCCACTATAGCCATGCCGAAATCATCTCTGTTGTCGACAAGGTGCTGGCTAATCTGGGCCTCTCCGAAATCCGTGATCTCCGGGTGGGCTCTCCGCTTTCGAAGACGATCAGCGGAGGGCAGCGAAAACGACTGAACATAGGACTTGAATTACTTCGTGAGCCGACGATTCTCTTTGTAGACGAACCCACGTCGGGGTTGTCATCCCGCGATTCGGAAAACATCATGGATTTGCTCAAGGAGTTGACGCTGCGCGGCAAAATGATCTTCGTCGTAATTCACCAGCCGTCGTCCGACGTGTTCAAGATGTTCGATGCTTTGTTAATTCTGGACGTAGGCGGCTTTCAGATTTACTACGGCAATCCAGTAGAGTCGGTCAACTATTTTCAGTCGATCATTAATGCCGCCAACAAGACGCCCGGCGCGTGCCCCGAATGCGGCAATATCAACCCTGAGCAGATATTCAACATCATTGAAACCCGTGTCGTAAACGAATACGGCCGTTTTACCCACACCCGCAAAGTGTCGCCCGGCCAGTGGTATCAGTATTTCAAAAAGAAAATCAAGCTTCCGCGGATACAGGAAGTGAACGAAGCGCTCCCGGCGGTCCAGAAAATCCCCAACTGGTTTCAGC
>Ga0075019_10001882_pt1 | contig 11940 bp, 11 predicted proteins | sample ColStrG_CSR_2013_FD_71473 | JGI IMG/M metagenome (GOLD analysis project Ga0075019, IMG submission 71473) | Freshwater sediment microbial communities in response to fracking from Pennsylvania, USA - Cold Stream Run_MetaG_CSR_2013 | ecosystem: Environmental > Aquatic > Freshwater > Creek >...
TTCCTGCCGTACAACGACCCGAACTTCGTGGCCGCCTATTTCGACCAGACGGGGCTCTACGCCTTTGGACGGCAGCCGGAAGCGGTCTACTGGAACCTGCGCCAGCTCGCGGGGTGCCTGCTGTCGATTTCAGACGAGGCCGGGCTGGCGGCGGCGCTGGAGCGCTTTCCCGGCCTCTATCGCGACGCCCTGCGGCGGAGCATGCTGCGCCGGCTCGGCGTCCGCCCGCGGACGGTGGAGACGGAACAGGCCCTGGTCGCCGCCGCCTTCCGCGCCCTGGCCGCCGGCGGCGAGGCCCTGCGCTGGGAGCCGTTCTTCCATGACTGGTTCTGCGGCGAGGCGTCGGCCCCGCGCGCCCTGGCGGGTCCCCGCGGCGCCCTTTATGGCGAGGCGCCGTTCGTGGAGTTCCGCACCCTGCTGCAGGGTTTCGAGCCCGACCGTCCAGAACGCCTGTCCTCGTGGAGCTTCGCCCGGATGGACCCGGACGAGCTGCTGTACGACGAGATCGAGACCCTCTGGGCGGCCATCGCCGAGGGGGATGACTGGGGCCCCTTCAACGCCAAGCTGGCGCGGCTGGAGGCCGCGCGGCTGGCCTACGGCTTCAACGCCTGACGGCTGACCGGACGCGGCTCGGCCGCCGGGGGGCGGGCTTGCGGCGCATCGGCCAGCTGGTCCAGACGCTCGCGCACCGCCCGCAGCTCATCGGCGATGCGGAAGACCGCCACGTAGAACTCCGACGCGCCCCGCCAGAGCAGGGCCAGGGCCGTGACCACCAGGGCGCCGAAGACGAAGGCAGGCACCGCCAGCAGCACTTCCCAGCCCTCGCCGCGCAGGGCGACCCCCACGGCGACCCCGATGAGGGCGAACCCGACCAGGGCGATGAGGCCCAGGCCCGACCAGTAGATCAGCAGGGTCACCTGCCGGGTCAGGGTCCGCTCGAAGGTCAGGAAATCCAGAAACGCCGCGGGCTTTGCGTCATCCTGGGTCCGGGGAGTCGGCTCGAGGCTCGGGGGCATGGGCGTGAGGGTCCGGCAGGGCGCGTTGTCTGGGCAAACGGTCCCGCATGGGCTAGCAGTCCCGGCAGGCGGACGCAATGGTCGGGCGAAGTCGACGCCCGGGTGCGCAGAGGTGTCGCGCAGCGACGGAATCGTCCCTACATATCGGCTGTTTTTCCCGAAGGACCCGTAAGCCCATGTCCGCCACCCGTTCCGTCCGGCTCGCCATCATCGGTTCCGGCCCCGCCGGCTACACCGCCGCGATCTACGCCGCCCGGGCCCTGCTGAAGCCGGTCCTGATCTCGGGCAAGGATCCCGGCGGGCAGCTGACCATCACCACGGACGTGGAGAACTACCCCGGTTTCGCCGAGGCGGTGCAGGGGCCCTGGCTGATGGACCAGATGCGCGCCCAGGCGGCCCATGTGGGAACCGAGTTCATCGACGACATCGTCGTGTCCGCCGACCTGAAGGCGCAACCCGCCCGCCTGACGCTGGATTCCGGCGAGGTGATCCTGGCCGAAAGCGTGATCATCGCCACCGGCGCCCAGGCCAAGTGGCTGGGCCTGCCGTCGGAGCAGACCTTCCAGGGCTTCGGCGTGTCCGCCTGCGCCACCTGCGACGGCTTCTTCTACCGCAACAAGGCCGTGGCCGTGGTCGGCGGCGGCAATTCCGCGGTGGAGGAGGCGCTTTACCTGGCCACCCTCGCGTCCAGCGTGACCCTGGTCCACCGCCGGGACACCTTCCGCGCCGAGCCGATCCTGCAGGAGCGCCTGTTCGCTCACCCGCGGATCAAGGTGATCTGGAACCATACGGTGGAGGAGATCGTCGGCGACGCCACCATCGCCCCCGGCGCGCTGGGCCCGGCGGGGGTCACGGGCCTGCGGATCCGGGAGGTCGGGACCGGCGCGACCCAGACCGTGCCGGTGGACGGCGTGTTCGTCGCCATCGGCCACGCTCCGGCCTCGGAGGTGTTCAAGGGCCAGCTGCGGATGTCGAAGACGGGCTATATCAAGGTCAAGGCCGGTACGGTCCAGACCTCCCTGCCAGGCGTGTTCGCCTGCGGCGATGTGACGGACGAAACCTATCGCCAGGCGGTCACCGCCGCGGGCATGGGATGCATGGCCGCCCTCGACGCCGCCCGCTACCTCACGCACAAGGATCATGCGGCGTCACAAGCCACTGAAAAGGCTAAAGCTTCCGCAGCCTGAACGGCGTGCGGCGGCCCCTGCCGGGAAAATTGTCCGTGATCGTACTTGTCGCGAAGGGGCGTTGGAGCTATATGTAGAGCTCACTTATGCTCAAATCTAGCATAAGTCGCTCGCATCGCCAGGCGGTTCCGGTCGCCGGCGAGTTTCTTTTGACCCCCTAATGCTCACGATGAGCATAAGGAGACGACCATGGCGGACGGCTCTACGATGGATTCGGCGGCGCAGGCGCCCGGCAAGGGCGTGGGGCGGTTCGCCTTCACCGATGCGGTCGAGGCCGCCACCGCGCCGATCTGGGCGAAGCTCAAGAGCCGGGTCACCCCGCTGGAATGGCGCCTGCACGCGCCTTTGATCGCCGAGATCAACCGGCTGAAGCGGGAAAAGAACGCCGTCATCCTGGCGCACAACTACATGACCCCGGAAATTTTCCACGGGGTCGGCGACTATGTGGGCGACAGCCTCGGCCTGGCCCGGGAGGCGGCGCGGAGCGATGCGCGCATCATCGTTCAGGCGGGCGTGCACTTCATGGCCGAGACCTCCAAGGTGCTGTGCCCCGACAAGACGGTGCTGATCCCCGACCTGCGGGCGGGCTGCAGCCTGGCCTCGTCGATCACGGCGGCGGATGTGCGGATGATCAAGGCCCGCTATCCCGGCGTTCCGGTGGTCACCTATGTCAACACCACCGCCGACGTGAAGGCCGAGACCGACATCTGCTGCACCTCCGCCAACGCCGTCCAGGTGGTGGAGCAGGCGGCCCGGGAATGGGGCGTGGACCGGGTGATCCTGATCCCGGACGAGTTCCTGGCCCGCAACGTGGCCCGGCAGACCGAGGTGAAGATCATCGCCTGGGCCGGGCGCTGCGAAGTGCATGAGCGCTTCACCGGCGCCGACATCGCCGAGCTGCGCGCCGCCTATCCCGGGGCCCAGATCCTGGCCCACCCGGAATGTCCCACCGACGTGATCGAGGCCAGCGACTTCACCGGCTCCACCGCGGCCATGAGCGAGTTCGTCTCCAGCCGCAAGCCGGCCCAGGTGGTGCTGATCACCGAATGCTCCATGGCCGACAATGTGGCCGTGGACGCCCCGGAGACGGAGTTCGTCCGTCCCTGCAACCTGTGCCCGCACATGAAGCGGATCAGCCTCGAGAACATCTACGAGGCCCTGCTGCACGACCAGCATGAGGTGACCGTGGACGCCGCGGTCATCGAACGGGCGCGGGCGGCGGTCCAGCGGATGATCGACCTGCCGCCCCCGGCGGTTCCCGCCCGCTATGACCTGGTCAAGGCCCGCCACCATGTGGATGTCGAGCTGATCTAGGCGCCCGACGCCGTTCTCCGATCCCATCCCTTCCTGCGGGAGCGCGCCCATGGCCGCAGTTGCGTCATCGCCGGACCTGACCGATCGCCTGGCCCTTGACGGCGTGCTGGTGCTGGGCGCCGGGCTGGCGGGGCTGTCGGCGGCCCTGGCCGCGGCGCCGCGGCGGGCGTTGGTCATCTCCGCCGAGCGGCTGGGCGAGGGCTGCTCGTCCGCCTGGGCGCAGGGCGGGGTGGCCGTGGCCATGGGCGCGGACGACTCCGTCGCCCTCCACGCCCAGGACACCGTGGCGGCCGGTGCGGGCCTGGTGCGACCGGATCGCGCCGCCCTGCTGACGGGGGAGGGGCCCGACGCCGTGGCGGCGCTGCTGGCGCTGGGCGCACCCTTCGACACCGACGCGGACGGTCGGCTGGTCCAGAGCCTGGAGGCCGCCCACAGCCGCGCGAGGGTGGCCCGGGTGAAGGGCGACCAGGCCGGCCGCGCCATCATGCAGGCGGTGATCGCCGCCGTGGACGCCGCGCCCACGATCACCGTCTGGTCCGGCGCGCGGGCCCGCCGGCTGCTGCAGGACCGGGACGGTCGGGTCCGCGGCGCCCTGATCGAGCGGGAGGGTCGCCTGATCGCCGTCACGGCGAGCGCCGTGGTGCTGGCCACCGGCGGGGTCGGCGGCCTGTACTCCGAGACCACCACCCCCGCCGCCGTCCGGGGGGAGGGGCTGGGCCTGGCCGCCCAGGCCGGCGCGGTGATCACCGACGCCGAGTTTGTCCAGTTCCATCCCACGGCCATGGATTTCGGCGTGGACCCGGCGCCCCTGGCCACCGAGGCCCTTCGCGGAGAGGGCGCCCTCCTGGTGGACGCGGCAGGGCGCCCCTTCATGCGCGACCATGACCCGCGGGGCGAGCTTGCACCCCGCGACATCGTCGCCCGGGCGATCCACCGCCAGCGCCGGACCGGCGGCGGCGCCTTCCTCGACTGCCGCGCCGCCGTGGGCGACCATTTCCCCGATGAATTTCCCGGCGTGTTCGCCGCCTGTCAGGCCCACGGGCTGGACCCGCGGGTCTCGCCCATCCCGGTGGCGCCGGCGGCCCATTATCACATGGGCGGGGTCGAGACCGACGCCTGGGGCGCAACGAACCTTCCCGGTCTGTTCGCCGCCGGGGAATGCGCCTCCACCGGCGTCCATGGGGCCAATCGCCTGGCTTCCAACTCCCTGCTGGAGGCCGCGGTGTTCGGACGGCGGTCCGGTCGCGCCGCCGCCGCCTTCGCCGATCCCGGAACCGCGCCCGCGGCCTTCAGGCCCGCGCCGGACCTGCCCGACGCCGCGCTGGCCGAGCTGCGCCGGACCCTCAGCCGCGAGGCGGGGGTGGAACGGGATGCGGAGGGCCTCGGCCGGGCCCTGGCCCTGATCGAGGACTTGGCTCAGACCCATGGCGAGGCGCCGACCGTGACCGCAGCCCGGCTGATCGTTCGCGGCGCCCTGTCCCGGCGGGAGAGCCGCGGGGCCCACTTCCGCAGTGATTTCCCGCAGCTTGCGGCGCACCCCCAGCAGACCCGCACCCGGACCGCGCCCTCGGCGCCGGTCGAGGCCTGACCCTCCGCTCCCGCGCCAACGAAAGCCTGTCCATGCTCACCCTGCCCGATCTGCTGATCCGACCGATTGTGGAACTGGCGCTGGCCGAGGACCTGGGGCGGGGCGGGGACCTGACCGCGGCGCTGATTCCGGCCGACGAGACCCTGACCGCGGTGCTGGCGGCGCGGCGCCCCGGGCGCGTGGCGGGGGTCGCCTGCGCCCGCCTGGCCTTCCTCGCCCTGGACCCCGACGCCCAGTTCGAAGCCCGGCTGGCCGACGGCGACCGGGTGGAGGCGGGAGACGTAATCGCCTGGGTCAGCGGCGACGCCCGGGCGGTGCTGAGCGCGGAGCGGACCGCGCTGAACCTGCTCGGCCGCCTGTCCGGCGTGGCCACCCTGACCGCGGCCTATGTGGCGGCGGTGAAGGACAGCGACGCGGTGATCGTCGACACGCGCAAGACCACCCCGGGGCTTCGGGCGCTGGAGAAGTTCGCCGTGCGCTGCGGCGGCGGCGTCAACCACCGGTTCGGCCTGGATGACGCCATCCTGATCAAGGACAACCACGTGGCGGCCTGCGGCGGCGTGACAGCAGCGCTGGAGCGCGCCCGCGGCGTGGCCGGCCACCTGACCCCGATCGAGGTCGAGGTGGACACCCTGGATCAGTTCGACGAGGCCCTGGCCTTTGCCCCGGACGTGATCATGCTCGACAATTTCAGCCTGTCCGACCTCGCCGAGGCGGTGCGCCGATGCGACGGCCGGGTGCGGCTCGAGGCCTCGGGCGGCGTCAGCCTCGAGACCGTGGCCGCCATCGCCGCCACCGGGGTGGACGCGATCAGCGTCGGCGCCCTGACCCATTCCGCGCCAGTGCTGGACATCGGTCTGGACGCCGTCTGAGCGTCCGGCTCAGAACAGCCGCTTGCCGTCCGCCGTCGGCAGCGACGCCCCCAGCACGCCGGCGACGGTGGGGGCGATGTCGCGCATGTCGATCTCGCCCAGCGCGCCGTGGACCGGCACGGACGGACCGCTGATGATGAAGGTGGCGCGCATTTCCGGGATGGCGGGGGCATAGCCGTGCATGCCCTTCACCGGGCTCGGGCCGACGGCGGGGCCCAGGGGGTCCTTGCCCATCTCGTAGCCCAGCTTGAAGGCGATCAGGTACTGGTAGTCGGGCGCGCCGCCCAGGCGGGCGATGCGGTCCTCGCCCATCACCTCGTCGATCCCCAGGTCCGGATTGGCCTTCAGCTTGTCCAGCAGGGCCTCCACCCGGGCGCGGACGGCCTTGTCCTCCGGATGGGCGAGCTTCACCTCCGCCGACCCGCCGGCGAACCACGGTTCCGCCTCCCAGGAGGTGATCTCCCGCTTGGCCAGGTCGATGTGGATCAGCCCCGCCTGCACGAAGGGCGCGATCAGGTTCACGTCGTGGGACACCGGGGCGAAGCCGTGGTCGGAGACGATGACGACGACCAGGTTCGGCTGGGCCTTGCGGGCCGCGGCGACGATGCGGCCTACCGCCGCGTCGATCCGCTCCAGCGCCGCATGGGCCTCCGGCGTGTCCGGGCCACTCTCGTGCTGCACATGGTCGAGGCCGGTGAGGTATACGGTGGCGAAGCCGGGCGCCTCGTCGGCCATCAGCTTTTCGGCGAATCGGGCGCGGGTCTCGTCGCCCTCCACGCTTTCGTCGATGCCCTGGGCGTAGGGGCCCAGCGCCGCCTCCAGCCGCTCGGTCAGGCCGCGGGTGGCCAGAGCGCGGTTCAGCTTGCGGTCATCCTCGGTCCCGGTGCGCCACAGTTGCGGCAGGTTCAGGTCCACGCCCCGGGCGCCGACGCTGACCGGCCAGTGGACATTGACCACCTTCAGGCGGGCCGCATGGGCGGCGTCCCACAGGGTGGGGACCTTGATGTCCTCGGCATACCAGTACCAGCCGGTCTGGTTCTTCACATAGGGGTCGAAGGTGAGGTTGCTGGCGATGCCGTGCTTCGCCGGCCAGACGCCGGTGATCAGGGTCGTGTGGCTGGGATAGGTCAGGGTCGGCAGCACCCCGCGCACGGCGTCCGCATAGGCGCCGTCCCGGGCCAGGGCGCGCAGGTTGGGAACCTTCAGGCCGCGGGCGTCCGCCTGCAGCACGTCGCCGGGGCGCAGGCCGTCGATGGAGATCATCAGCACCGGCGCGGAGAGGGCCGGGCGGGCGACCAGACAGGCGAGGGCGGCGACAAGGCAGGGCAGAAGACGCATGAGATTCGGGACTCCATCGACGACGGTCTGGATAGCGTCGCATCACGACCGCTCCGTGACGGTGTGGCAAGTCCTGTCTGTCCTCCGTCAGAACAGGCCCAGCGCCTTCAGGCTGGCCACGCCGTCGCGGCCGACGACGATGTGGTCGTGGATGGTGATCTTCAGGGGACGCGCCGCCTCCACGATCTCCCGGGTCATGGCGATGTCCGCCGCCGAGGGGGTGGGGTCGCCCGAGGGGTGGTTGTGCACCAGGATCAGGGAGGACGAGGCCAGCTCCAGCGCCCGGCGCATGATCTCCCGCGGATAGACCGGTGCATGGTCGACGGTGCCCTGGCCCAGCATCTCGTCGCTCTGCAGCTGGTTCTTGCGGTCGAGGAAGATGACCCGGAACTGCTCCCGCCGCTCCTGCGCCAGGGACACGCGGACATAGGCGATGAGCGCCGACCAGGAGGAGATCACCGGGCGCCGCCGCGCCTGCGCCCGCGCCGCGCGCACCGCCAGCTCGTGCGCCAGCCGAAGGTCCGACGCCGTGGCCGCGCCGATCCCCGCGCACTGGGCCAGCTCTGTCTCCGGGGCCCCGATTATCTCGGCCAGGCCGCCGAAGCGGGCCATCAGCGCCTTGGCCAGGGGCTTGACGTCGCCCCGGGGCAGGGTGCGGAAAAGGTAGAGCTCCAGCAGCTCATAGTCCGGCAGGGCGGCGAGGCCCGCCGCCTGGGCCCGCTGGCGAAGGCGATGTCTGTGCCCCGCGGGGCCGCCCGGATCTGCGCGCGTCTGGGGCATGCGCCAGAGTGACGCCCCTGGCGCGGCGGCGGCAAGATGTGAAAAGGTCGCGGGCCTCAGGTCTCGATCAGCGGCTGGAACTGGCCGGTGGGGGAGGCGGTGAAGATCTCCACGCCGGTCTCGGTGACGCCGACGCTGTGTTCGCACTGGGCGGACAGGGACTTGTCCCGGGTGACCGCGGTCCAGCCGTCGGACAGCACCTTCACCTCCTTGCGGCCGAGATTGATCATCGGCTCGACGGTGAAGAACATGCCGGGCTTCAGGATCTCCCCCGTGCCGGGGCGGCCGAAGTGCATCACGTTCGGCGCGTCGTGGAACACCCGGCCGACGCCGTGGCCGCAGAAGTCCGCCACCACGGCACAGCGCTGAGCCTCCGCATGGGCCTGGATGGCGTGGCCCACATCCCCCAGCCGGGCGCCCGGCTTCACGGCGGCGAGGCCGAGCTCGAGGCACTTGTAGGTGATCTCCACCAGCCGCTTGGCCCGGGGCGAGACCTTGCCGACGCCGTACATCCGGCTGGTGTCCCCGTGCCAGCCGTCGACGATCACGGTCACGTCGATATTGACGATATCCCCCTCGCGCAGGGCCCGCGGGCCGGGAATCCCGTGGCAGACCACGTGGTTGATCGAGGTGCAGATCGTGTGCTTGTAGCCGCGATAACCCAGGCAGGCCGGCAGGGCGCCATGGTCCAGGATGAAGCCGCGGCACAGATCGTCCAGCGCCTCGGTGGTCACGCCCGGCTGGACATGCGGGCCGATCATGTCCAGGCACTCCGCCGCCAGCCGCCCGGCGCGGCGCATGCCCTCGAAGTCCGCCGGGCCATGCAGCTTGATGGCGCCGTCGCGGATCGGGGCTTCGTGGAGATCGGTCATGGTCGGGCTCGCTGGACGGGGACGCCCCAGAGAATAGGCGCTTTCCCCCTCAAGCGAAAGGGACCGACAACGGGCAACTAGGCGCGGAGGGGATCCTCGCCGTACTTGTTCGGTCCCGGCGTGCCCGGCAGGCAGTTGAACACCAGCGTCACCAGGCCCCCGATGATGGTCAGGTTGATCAGCAGCCACCAGGCGGACCGGTCGGTGTCGTGCAGCCGGCGGAACGCGAGCCCCAGCGACGGCAGGATGGTGGCGAGGCTGAAGATCAGGTGGGCGATCGCCACCAGTCCCCCCAGCCCGCCGCCGCGCGCGCCGCCCATGATCCCCTCAAGGAGACCGGCGGCAAAGGCCATCAGCAGGACGAACAGCACGAAGTACCAGTATTCCGAGCGCGACGCCCGGCCCTCGAATTTGACGTAGTTCCGGAATGCGCTCTGGATGGCCTGCTGGAAATTCATCGGTCCCCCCGGATCAACACCCGCTTCAAAGCGGATCAAACGCCGGGCGCCAGGACCGGCAAGCGATGACTGAGGCTAACCTGAGACGTGGCGATCGTACAGGCATAGGCCAGCACCTCTACGCCTGCCCTGAGCGCATCCGCCAGGGCGGCGGCGAATCCCGGGTCGAGATCGGCGGCGGCGGCCACCCGGTCGCAGTCCGTTCGCTGGACCACGAACAGGGCCACCGCCCGGTCGCCGGCGGCCACCCGGTGCGACAGTTCGCGCAGGTGCCGGGCGGAGCGCGCCGCGACGCAGTCGGGAAACTCCGCAAGGCCGGCTCGCCGCATCAGGTGGACGTTCTTGATCTCCAGCCAGCAGGGTGGCCGGTCGTCGCTCTCGAGCAGGAAGTCGACGCGGCTCTTCTCCCCGTACTTCACTTCGGGACGCACCCGGTCATAGCCGGCCACCTCGGGGATCGCGCCCCGGGCCAGGGCCTCGGCCACCAGCCGGTTGGGATGCAGGGTGTTGACGCCCACCAGACCGCCGTCGGCCTCCACCAACTCCAGGGTCAGGGGCAGCTTGCGGGTCGACGACGCGCTGCGGGACAGCCACACCGTCAGGCCCGGATCCGCAAGGCCCATCATGGCGCCGGGGTTCGGGCAGTGGACCGTGGTCTCGCAACCATCGGCGCTCATCACCACATCCGCCAGGAAGCGCTTGTAGCGGCGGATCAGGGTGGCCCGTTCGAGTGGTTGCGCGAAGTCCATGGTCCGCCTAGGTCTCTTGCAGATCTGTCCGTGAGACCTGCGTCCTTAGAGGGGAATCCGCCCGATGGCGAGCCAAGCATCCGACCGCGTCACCGCCGCCGTCCTGATCATCGGGGACGAGATCCTGTCCGGCCGGACCCAGGATGTGAACCTGAACGCCATCGCCACCTATCTGGGCGCCTATGGGGTCGACCTGGCCGAGGCGCGGGTGGTCGCCGACGACGAGAGCGACATCATCGCCGCCCTGGACGCGCTGCGCACCCGCTACGACTATGTGGTCACCACCGGCGGCATCGGTCCCACCCATGACGACATTACCGCCGACTGCGTCGCCAAGGCCTTCGGCGTGGCGCTGGAGGAGGATGCGGAGATCATCGCCGCCATGACCGCCCGGTTCGGCGAGCCGCCCAACGCCGCCCGGCGGCGCATGGCGCGGATCCCCGTGGGCGGGTCCAAGGTGGTCAATCCGGTGAATGGCCCCCCGGGCTTCCAGATCGGCAACGTGTTCGTGCTGGCGGGCGTGCCCTCGATCATGCGCGGCATGCTGCAGGACGTGGGTCACCGGCTGAAGGGCGGCAAGGTGGTGATCGCCCGCACGGTGCGCGTGGACGGCTTTGGCGAGGGCGTGATCGCCGCGCCGCTGGAGGCGGTGGCGAAGAACCACCCGACGGAGTCCCTGGGCAGCTACCCGTTCTTCTCCGCCGACGGCTATGGCGCCAACCTCGTCATCCGCGGCCGCGACGCCGAGGAGGTGGAAGCCACGGTGGCGGAGCTGATCGCCGCGCTGGAGGCCGTCGGCGTGACCAGGATCACGCCCGTCGAGGCCTGAGGGCCTGCGTCAGGCCTGCATGGTCCAGCCCTCGACGCCCATCGCCGCCTGGCGCAGGGCCTCGGAACGGGTAGGGTGGGGATGGCAGGTGCGGGCCACGTCCTCGGACGCCGCGCCGAACTCCATGGCCACGCAGTATTCGCCGATCATCTCGCCCACCTGCGGACCCAGCATGTGCACCCCCAGGATCCGGTCGGTCTTCGCATCGGCCAGCACCTTCACGAAGCCCTCGGCCTCGTGGTTCACCTTGGCCCGGCTGTTGGCGGTGAAGGGGAACTTGCCGACCTTGTAGCTGACGCCCGCGGCCTTCAGCTCCTCCTCGGACTTTCCGACCCAGGCGACTTCCGGATAGGTGTAGACCACGCCGGGAATGACGTCGTAGTTCACATGCCCGGCCTTGCCGGCGATCAGCTCGATGCAGGCCACGGCCTCGTCCTCGGCCTTGTGCGCCAGCATCGGTCCATGGGTCACGTCGCCGATCGCCCACACGCCGGGGGCGGTGGTGCGGAAATGGTCGGTGGCGATGAAGCCCCGGGCGTCGGTCTGCAGGCCCACGGCCTCCAGGTTCAGGCCCGCCGTCACCGGGCGACGACCCACCGCCAGCAGCACCACGTCCGCGGTCAGGCTCTCCGCCGGGCCGCCGGCCACCGGCTCGAAACTGAGGGTGACGCCTGTGGCGGAGGCCTTGGCCCCGGTGACCTTCTGGCCCAGCTTGAACACCATGCCCTGCTTGGTCATGGCCCGCTGGAAGGCCTGGGCCAGCTCGGCGTCGGCGCCCGGCAGGGTGCGGTCGAGATACTCCACCACCGTCACCTCCGCGCCCAGGCGACGCCAGACCGAGCCCAGTTCCAGCCCGATGACGCCCGCGCCGATCACGATCATCGACTTCGGAACGGCGTTCAGGGCCAGCGCACCGGTGGAGTCGACAATCCGCGTC
>Ga0075019_10001883_pt1 | contig 11939 bp, 7 predicted proteins | sample ColStrG_CSR_2013_FD_71473 | JGI IMG/M metagenome (GOLD analysis project Ga0075019, IMG submission 71473) | Freshwater sediment microbial communities in response to fracking from Pennsylvania, USA - Cold Stream Run_MetaG_CSR_2013 | ecosystem: Environmental > Aquatic > Freshwater > Creek >...
AAGCGGCCGTCAAAACGCGGCTGAAATTGATACGCCAACGGCTGCTTGAAAATATTTTCGCGGCGGCGTTCGGCATGCCCGTGGGGTCGCTGGATTTTGTCAAATTGATACGACGTCTCAAACCACTGACTGCGTAGCGCGTCGATGGACAGTGACCGGCCGGCCACCTGCAGACGCCGATCCGTTCTGAGTTCGCCGACGATGGCAAATTGAATTCCCAGATTTTTCAACCGGGCAGACACGGCATCGACATCCTTTACCTGGATGACCACCCCGGGATTTTCACTAAACAAGAAATTAATCAGTTCATCGCCCGAGCGCTCAACCTGAAGTGCCAACCCAATCTCGGGTGTCGGAAAACACATTTCAAGTAATGCTGTAACCACGCCGCCTGCTGAAATATCGTGTCCGGCCAGGATCAAACCTTCTTTGACCAACTGCTGGACCGCCGCAAAGCATTTGACAAAATAGGCGGGATCGATAACGGTAGGTGTTTCGTTACCCAATCCATTCAGCACTTGGGCGAAGCTGCTCCCACCGAGTTTTGGCTGGTCGCCAGAAAAATCAATGTGAATAATTTTTGACCCAACTTCTTTCTTGAGATCTGGCGACACCGTTTTGCGAATATCGTCCACCTCGGACACAGCCGAGATGATCACCGTACCAGGCGACAATACCGTGGTGCCATCCGGATATTTTTGCGACATCGAAAGAGAGTCTTTGCCGGTAGGTATGTTGATGCCCAGCGAGCACGCAAAATCGCTCACAGCTTCTACAGCCGCGTACAGGCGGGCGTTCTCGCCTGGATTTTTTGCCGGCCACATCCAATTCGCGCTCAGCGATACACCCTTCAATCCATGGGTCAGGGAAGCCCACACCAGGTTCGTTAGCGCCTCCGCAATGGCCAGTCGACTGCCAGCACCCGAATCAATCAAAGCAGCGGCCGGTGCGTGCCCAATCGAAGTGGCCACACCTTTGTGATTCACGAAATCCAACGCCATCACGGCCACATCGTTCAGTGGCAATTGCAGCGGCCCGCAAGTTTGTTGGGTAGCGACTTTGCCAGAAACGCAGCGGTCTACTTTGTTGGTAAGCCAATCTTTGCAAGCCACGGCTTCCAGTTGCAACACCTGAATCAGGTATTCCTCAAGTCGGCTCGGATCATATTTCAATGGCGCATAGGCGGGCTGCTCGGTCCGGTCGTTCATGACGGTCTTGGGCGAGCTGCCAAACAGGTTTTCGAGTTTGATATCAATAGGTCGAAGGCCATCGCGGCCATCTACAAATACCAGCTTTTGATCTCCAGTCGCCGTGCCTATCACATAGAGTGGCGCGCGTTCGCGTTCGGCAATTCGCTGCAGCGTTTCCACGTCCCGCGCATGTATGGCCAAGCCCATGCGTTCCTGCGACTCATTGCTGATGATTTCCTTATCGGACAATGTAGGATCGCCGACTGGCAATCGGTCGATTTCGATGGTACCGCCGGTTTCTTCCAGCAGTTCAGAGAGGCAATTGAGATGGCCACCAGCACCATGATCATGAATGGAGATGATCAGGTTTTCGTCTGCTTCCACCATGGCGCGGATAGCGTTCATCACGCGCTTTTGCATTTCCGGATTGGAGCGTTGGATCGCATTCAATTCAATGGCATTGCTCATTTCGCCCGTGGCCACCGACGACACGGCTCCACCGCCCATTCCGATGCGGTAATTGTCACCGCCCAACAATACAATTTTATCGCCGGCTTGCAGATGTCCTTTCTGGCTGTCCTTTTCTTTACCGAAGCCGATGCCACCGGCCTGCATCACTACTTTGTCGTAACCTAGCTTTTTGCCTTGCTCAAAATGTTCGAATGTGAGGACACTGCCGCTGATAAGAGGTTGCCCAAATTTATTACCAAAGTCGCTGGCACCGTCAGAAGCTTTGATGAGAATTTCAAGGGGTGATTGATACAGCCAGGGACGGGGCGCGATGCCTTGTTCCCAAACACGGCCCTCGCCGAAACGCGGGTAGGCGGTCATATAGACCGCCGTGCCCGCCAGTGGCAGCGAGCCTTTGCCACCTGCCAGTCGGTCGCGGATCTCACCACCCGAGCCAGTAGCTGCCCCGTTGAAGGGCTCCACGGTGGTGGGAAAGTTGTGCGTCTCCGCCTTGAGCGAGATGACCGATTGAAAATTCTTTGTTTCAAAAAAATCGGGCTGGTCTTGACGCACCGGCGCGAATTGCTCCACCTCAGGGCCTTTCACAAAGGCAACGTTGTCTTTATAGGCCGATACCAGAAAATTCGGATTTTGCTGCGAAGTCTTTTTTATCAGCTGAAAAAGTGTTGCAGATTTTTCAACTCCATCGATTACAAACGTGCCATTGAAGATCTTGTGCCGGCAGTGTTCGCTATTGACCTGCGAAAAACCAAATACTTCGCTGTCGGTGAGTTTGCGCCCCAGTTTACGACTGACATCGGAAAGATAATCTACTTCTTCCGCGCTGAGTGCCAACCCTTCCTGATCATTGTAAGCTGCTATATTATCGACCTCGCAAATAGGCGCAGCCTGATGGTGGATGGTAAAAAGGTCCTGACCAAGTGTCGGATAAACGCGCTGGAGCATCATGTCGTGGGTTGTCGCAACGGTCTGCACGGAACAGAATTCCTCGATCCGCGTAATGCCGACGATGCCCATGGTTTGGGTAATTTCGACGGCATTGGTGCTCCAGGGTGTCACCATTTCCTTGCGCGGTCCGAGAAAGGGACCGGGCAGCTCGGCTTCATTCAGCGGCACCGCCCCGCCCAGCAGCCAGGTTAATTTTTCATAGTCGTTTTCAGAAAAAGACTGGGCGTGCCCAACTGCGTAAACCAGTTGGGAATCAGTGCGAAAGAATCGAATCATGAAGGGAATGAAAATGTGTGCTTGGGGGCAAAAATACAGTATTCCGGGCGAAATAGAAGAAATTTGTTGGCCTTTTGGCGAGCGACTTGGGTTGCATCTTTAGAAAAATCCCAATCTGCAATTGGAACATTATGCCGGGTTATTTTGTTCGACACCCGCCCCGGCACTGATTTGACCCAAAAGAAAATTATGTACTGCCATTCGTCAGAATTTTGCGATGCGATGTTAAATTTGTCGCCCTTTGAGGCTGACAGCCAAATGCGCACGGACCAAACATCATACGTTCTTAAAAGGTTACCGCTCGAATTCAATTTGGCCATTTTATATCCCTTCAATCGTTAACAACGGACCCAGAAAATTGACCTCATGCAAACCATTTTAAAATCTTCACGCCTTCTTTTGCTCGTCCTGTCCCTGCCGGCGTTTAGCCAGACGCAACGGCAAAATGCCGACAGCGTGCTTAACGAGGCTACGCTGCCAAATGTGATCGCCTATGCAATGAATCATCAACCGGCAATCCAGCAGTCAGTCATTGACCAACAGACGACGGAGACCACCATTCAAACAAAGCTGGCAGATTGGTATCCACAATTGAACTTCAACTACAACCTGTTGCACAACTTCCTCCTGCAGGCGAACAAGGTGCCTACCCAGTTGACGCCCGACGGCAGTGGCATTGTGCGCTTTGGAGCAACTAACACGTCACTGGCGCAGTTTGCCCTCACCCAAAACATCTTCAACCGCGATGTATTTCTGGCAAGCAAAACAGCCACACAAGTGCGGGTACAAGCTGCACAGAATACAAGCGCCCGAAAAATCAGCCTCGCGGTGAGTGTCACTAAGGCATTTTACGACGTGCTGGCCACCCAGCAACAGATCAAGGTGGGACAAGGAGATGTCATTCGCCTTCAGCAAAGCCTCAAGACTGCACGTGATCAATACACGGGCGGTCTCGTTGACAAGATTGACTACAAAAGAGCAACCATTACCCTCAGCAACACGCAATCCACGCTGAAAGGCAACCAAGAATTGCTCAAGTATAAATCGGAATACCTCAAATCACTGATTGGCTATCCGATCAACAATGCGTTGAATATCCGCTACGACACTTTGCAAATGGAAAACGAAATTCTGCTTGACACGACTCAGGCAGCCGACTATCACAATCGGGTGGACTACCGGCTGCTGTCAACACAAATGAAATTGCAGGAGGCCAACTTAAAATATAACCAGTGGAGTTTCCTCCCAACCGTTGCACTGAATGCCGCTTACAATTTTTATTATCTCAACAATGCCAATAGCTTGTCGGAAATCTACAAAGCCAACTACCCATTCTCGTCGGGAGCGCTGACCGTGTCATTGCCGATCTTTCAGGGCGGCAAGCGCGTGGCCAATATCCGGCAACAACGGTGGATGATCAAGCGCCTGGACTGGGACCTGATCAATTTGAAAAATACCGTCAATGTTCAGTACACCCAGGCACTGGCGGCCTACAAGGCTAACCTCATTGCCTACCAGACGCTCAAACAAAATATGGACTTGGCAAAAGAAGTGTACGACGTCGTGCAACTGCAATACAAAACCGGCGTCAAGTCATACCTTGAAGTGATCACCGCCGAAACAGATTTGCGCACGGCCAGAATCAATTATTACAACGCCATGTACACGCTGCTGGCCAGCAAGGTAGACGTGCAATATGCACTCGGTCAGATTAACTATTAACCCAACCTACAACTTTACTTCCATGATGTTTCGCAACATTTCATTCGCTTGCCTCAGTGTGCTGCTGCTTGCCGTCGCATGCGGCCCAAAACCCAAACAAGGCGTGCTCACGCCACCGGCCATCTCGGTAGCCACGGAAAAAATTACGTCTGCCAAAGCTGTGTACTACGACGAGTATCCAGCCACCATTACAGCACTTAATCAGGTGGAACTCCGTCCCCAAGTGAACGGATACATCAACGGTCTCTTCTTCAAAGAAGGAAGTCGGGTGAAGAAGGGAGACAAATTGTACACCATCGACCAGCAACAATACGAAGCCGCCTATCAGCAGGCACTGGCCAATGTTGCTGTACAGGAAGCCAATCTTGTCAAGGCGCAAAAAGACATCGACCGATACCACGAACTCAGCCTACACGATGCGGTGGCCCGTCAGTTGGTAGACAACGCGGAAGCCAATTATGAAGCAGCAAAAAAACAAGTTGACGCGGCGAAAGCAACTGTGCGCAGCGTGCAAACCAATGTGCGCTACACCACACTCTTCGCTCCTTTTGATGGGACCATTGGCATCTCACAAGTGAAAATGGGCGCGGCGGTATCGGCTGGGCAAACACTGCTCAACACCATTTCCTCCGACGACCCAATGGCCGCCGATTTTGTCATCGACCAAAAAGAAATTTTCCGTTTTACGCAATTCCTGAACAAAGAAAACGGCAAAACGGACTCCACGTTTTCGCTCGCTTTCAGCAACAATGTTTACCCGCATTATGGCACCATCAGCTTCATCGACCGGGCGGTCAACGCACAGACCGGCACCATTACCGTGCGCGTGATTTTCCCCAATCCGGAGCATTTGCTTCGCGCCGGTATGGCTGGCACGCTGCGTGTGCTGAACCAGTCGCGGCAATCGGCACTCCTCATCCCTTACAAGGCAGTGACTGAGCAATTGGGTGAGTATTTTGTTTATAAGGTTCGCACCGATAGCAACAAGGTCACCCAGCAGCGGGTGTCGCTCGGCAAGCAAATCGGGCGACGTGTGATCATCCAGACCGGCTTGCAGGAAGGTGAAACCATCGTCACCGAAGGTGTGCAGAATTTGCGCGAAGGATCCATGATTGCCGAAAGCAGCGGGAAACCCGATGCCAAAAAAGAACCCAAAAAATAATCCCAGCCACTCATGATTGCAGATGTATTCATCAAACGACCGGTAACGGCCATCGTTATTTCGGTTGTCATCGTACTGGTGGGGCTGATCGCGATGAGCACCCTTCCTGTCGCTCAATATCCAGACATCACGCCGCCCACGGTGAGCGTCACCGGCACCTTTACCGGAGCCGATGCCCAGACAGTAGAACAAACCACCACGACAGCTATCGAGACGCAGATCAACGGATCGCCGGGCATGTCGTTCATGCAGAGCAATAGCACCAGCAGCGGGCAAAGCAGCATCACGGTCACATTCGATGTCGGTATAGATATCAACATCGCCACGCTGGACGTCCAAAATCGGGTTAGCATCGCGCAACCGCCTTTGCCAGATGCCGTCAAACGACTTGGCCTAATCACGCGCAAACGGAACCCGAGCATTATGGTGGCCCTCGCCATTTATTCGCCCAACGGCACGCACGATGCGCGCTTCATTGGCAACTATACCAACATCTACCTAAAGGATGCGTTGCAACGTGTAAAAGGCGTAGGTGACATTGTCACCCGCGGTGCAGACTTTGGCATGCGCATCTGGCTCAATCCCGAAAAGTTGGCCAGTCTCGGACTCTCGACTACCGACGTGCTCAACGCCTTGGCCGAACAAAATATTCAGGTGGCAGCCGGCACGGTTGGCGGCACACCGCAACAAAACGTGCAAAGTTTTGAATATAGCGTTGTTACCAACAGCCGGTTGAGTTCGACGACGGAGTTCGAAAACATCGTGGTGCGCACACAGCCCAATTCGGGCAGCATCGTGTACCTCAAGGATGTGGCACGTATAGAGTTGGGCGTATTTGACTACGGCGCGACGACTGCATTCGTTAATTCCAAACCAGCCGCCTTCCTGCTTTTGTACCAGGCGCCAGGTGCCAATGCACTCGATACATATGATGGCGTGATCAGCACTTTGAAAGAACTGCGCAAGTCCTTTCCCAAAGACATCGACTACGCCATTCCGCTGGAGACGGCCTCAGTGGTGAAGGTGTCTATCAACGAAGTAGTGGACACACTTCTGGAAGCGCTCTTCCTCGTGGTGGTCGTGGTATTTCTCTTTTTGCAGAACTGGCGCGCGACGCTCATCCCCGTACTGGCCATTCCGGTGTCTCTGATTGGTACTTTCATTTTCTTTGTTTTGTTTGGGTTTACCATCAACACACTCACGCTTTTTGCATTCGTATTGGCCATTGGTATTGTGGTAGACGACGCCATCGTAGTGGTGGAAGCGGTGCAACACAACATGGATCACGAAAAACTTTCGCCGCGCGAGGCGACTGAAAAAGCATTGCGTGAAATTTCCGGCCCCGTGATCGCGATTGCCCTAATCCTGGCCGCCGTATTTGTACCAGTGGGTTTTGTGCCCGGCATTGTCGGAAGACTCTATCAACAATTCGCCATCACCATTGCCATTTCCGTGATCATCTCTGCATTCGTTGCCTTGTCGCTGACGCCAGCCTTGTGTACACTCATGTTGCGGCCCACCGACGGACAACGCAAGAATAATTTTCTGGATAATTTCTTCAGCGGCTTTAACAGGCGGTTCGAAAAAATCACCAACGGCTATACCGGGAGCGTCAGCAAATGGATCAAACAATCCCGGTTGGTCGTGGTAATGCTACTCTGTCTTTTTGTGGGATTGTATTTCCTGTTTGCCAAAAAGCCGACCGGATTTATTCCAACCGAAGATGAGGGACGGTTCTTCGTCACTTACGAATTGCCGGAAGCCACCTCCACCACCCGAAGCGTGGAGATGATGAAAAATATCATGAAGCGATTGGAAACAGTGCCCGGCGTCAAGACCGTCGGTGGGATAGCCAGTTTGAATGTGATCAGCTTTTCCAACAAGTCGAATGTCGGAACGTTATTTATTTCGCTCCAGCCGTGGGACGAACGAAAGAAGCCGTCGCTGCAACTGCGGGGTGTAATCGCCGAAGTGCAAAAACGCATGGCCGATATCAAGGAAGCGCGGATTCTCGCCATCGCCCCGCCGGCGATACCCGGCCTTGGTCAGGTAGCCGGATTTACCTTTGAGTTGCAACAGACGACCAGTACCGACAACATTCAACAATTCGAAAAAGTAGCACGTGGGTTTTTGGCAGCCGTAAACAAACGACCCGAAATTGGCGCCGCCTACACTTTCTTTACCGCTCGCACCCCAAGTTATCAGGTGGATGTAGATCGGGAAAAAGCAAAAAAATTAGGCGTTCCCATTTCAGATGTGTACGGCACCCTGTCGACCATGCTCGGCAGCAGTTATGTCAATGATTTCAATATCTACGGACGGAATTTTCGGGTGATGGCGCAGGCTGACACCACCGCGCGCACGTCTATTGGCGATCTGGCCAAGTATTTTGTCCGCAACAGTCAAGGTGAAATGGTACCGCTTACCTCGCTGGTGACCACCAAATTAATCGAGACGCCATCGCTCATTTCGCACTTCAATATTTTCCGCACCATTGAGATCAACGGTGTACCCAAGCCTGGATATAGCAGTGGCCAGGCCCTTGACGCCTTGCGTGAAGTAGCTGCACAAACACTTCCGGCCGGCTATGGTTATGAATTTGCCGGCATGAGCCGCGAAGAGTTGAAAGCCGGCAATGTCATCATCACCATTTTTGCCATCTCGGTTGTATTTGTTTTTTTGTTCTTGGCCGCGCTTTATGAAAGCTGGTCGGTTCCGTTTTCCGTTTTGCTTGCCGTGCCCATCGGCGCTTTCGGCTCGATTCTCACGTTGACCTTCATCCCCAGTCTGACCAACAATGTGTACGCGCAGATTGGTTTGATTACCCTCATTGGTCTGGCGGCAAAGAATGCCATCCTGATTGTGGAATTTGCCAAAGAGCGGGTGGATCGGGGAATGGAGATTATTGCTGCTACGCTGGAGGCTGTCCAGCTGAGGCTTCGTCCGATCGTGATGACCTCCCTGGCATTCATCTTCGGCGTATTACCCCTTGCGTTTTCCAGCGGTGCGGGTGCCGAAGCAAGAAAGACCATTGGTTGGACCGTGTTTGGCGGAATGATGGCGGCTACCACGCTGGCTATCTTCGTAGTCCCCGTGTTGTTTGTGATCATCACACGTGTTGCCAATCGAAAGACGCTGAAAGCGTAAAATAAAGCGGGGCAGTATCTCGTACCGCCCCGCCTTTTTGATGATTTAAGTAACGCCCCTAGCGGTGAAAACTTATACTTACAAACTTGAGTACTTCGGGTAAAGCGGTGCGCCAGTACGTCCAGGTGTGAGCGCCGTCGCGCACACGAAATTCGTGGGGTACCTTCTTGTCGATCAGGGCGCTATGCAGCGCCATATTCCCTTTAATTAAAAAATCGTCGTCCCCGCAGTCAATATAAATACGCACCTTTTTCAAATCATCGCTACTTGCCTGATCTACAATTTTCAAGATTGAATTTTTATTATACGCATCATTCAGGCGATCCTTTCCTTTCAGGTCCTTTCCAAACAGCGGGCCGAATACATTGTTCCAACGATCCTGTGGCATTTCGGTCATCTCGTTGTCAACAAATACCGCGGCGCTCAACGGTGCGGCGGCAGCAAAAAGATCCGGATGATGCGTGGCCATGATGAGCGTACCAAACCCACCCATCGACAAGCCGGCGACGGCGCGGAATTCCTTCTTGGCCCGGGTGCGGTACGTGGCATCAACATGCGGAATAAATTCTTTGATAAAAAAATCTTCATAGTTGATTTTCCCGTCAGCACTGTTGATGTACCAGCTCACGCCTGCGTCGGGCATCACAATGATCATGGGTGCTACGTCTTCGGATTTTGCGTTGGCATCCGCAATTTGCTGGACCTCGCCGAACTGGGTCCAGCCGGTCTCGTCGTCGCTGTAGCCATGCAGCAGATATAGCACGGGATAGCTTCGGTTGGACTTGTCATAGTCGGCGGGTAGGTAGATGCTGTATTCGACATCCTTACCCAACGTCGTGCTTTTAATTTTTAAACTTTCCTTCAATACCCCTTGCGCAAACGAAGCGCCGGAGATCAGCGAGCAAAACATTAAAAGTGTTTTCATGGTCGGTTAATTTTTCTTGATAAGGTAGCAAAAAAGTTGTTATTCCTTTGACCATAAGTAGGACGCACTTGCCTGGATCAGCGCAGTGTGGCCTGAGTTAATTATTTCGAAGGCATAATGTTCAAGTTTGCCCAACAACCGGTGCATCTGACTGGGCACGATCACCTTGTCATGCTGCCCGACCACCAGCGTCAGGCTGATTGAATGTTGGTTGATCAGTCTGGCAATCTCATCAAGATCAAATCGAAGGTGCCGGAAGTACACCCACGCATGATAGACGCGGCGCCGTCTTTCTTCGGTATCCATTTGCGACTCCGCAAAGCGAATCAGCCCGGCGTCCACGAGGCGCAGTGTGCGGAGCAGACGAGCCAGGCGATGTAGCCGGCTAGGGTGAACAATCATACTTCTAAACAAGGCACGCGCCCCTACCGGATAGGTGGCCAGACTGTACCAGAAACTGGTCTTGATCCCGTCAGGGGCAATCAGGATGATTCGGCTCACCTGTTTTGGAAACGCCTGGAGTGTGGCCAACGCAAATTTTCCGCCAAGGCTGAAACCTCCCACATCGAATTCATCAATTTTTTCCTGCTGAAGAAATGATTCCAAAATGGACTTCCATTCATACATTTCCAGCGGCGTTTGTTCATTCCAGGTGCTGCCGCCGTGAAAAAATAAATCAAACGAATAGACTGCATATCGGGCCGAGATCGCAGGCATCCAACTTTGAAAGGCTGTATGGTCCTGGCCGAAACCGTGAAAAAGTAACAGCGGCTTGCTGCCGGTTCCGCTTTTTACGTAAGCCAGCGTACTAGACCTATAAACAATCCGGTTCGTCATAGATTTGCCAACTTTACAGAAATTTCAGTTCTTTTTAAAATAATTCACCCGCTCCTGCCGTCTCTATGATCAAAAGCGCAGGAAATGGACTTGGCCATGACACAAATACAACAAAACACATTCCTGAAGGAAAAGGACAAGCTGCTCGGATTTATCCGCAGTCGCGTGTCGTCGGTGGAAGAGGCGGAGGATATCCTTCAGGATGTGTTTTATCAATTTGTAGTGGGCTTCGATGCGATCGAATCAATAGACCGCACCACGTCGTGGCTCTATAGTGTGGCGCGCAACAAAATCATCGACCGGTACCGGCGTGATGCGGCCAGACCCAAGCGGACCGACTTTGAGATGCTGAGCGGACACGAAGAAGATACACCGCTTACGTTGCAGGAAATTCTGCCCGACCTTGACAACAGTCCGGAGTCGACTCTGCTACGCGAAGCAATTTGGGATGAGATCACCGACGCTCTCGCCGAGTTGCCCGCCGACCAGCGCGAAATCTTCGTGCAAAATGAAATTGAAGAAAAAGGGTTTCGCGAAATCGCCGAGGAAACAGGCGTGTCGATCAACACGCTGCTGTCGCGAAAGAGGTACGCGATCCTGGCCCTTCGAAAAAGACTACAAAAATTTTATGATGACGTGACCAGTTGAATGTGTCGCGAAAAAAAAACTAAAAAATCAAAAACGTAAAGACAATGAAAAAAGGAAGATGGATTGCGAAGATGGTAGCCTTTGGCGTACTGGCCATCGCGTTGGTGGGGACATTGACAATGGTATTGTGGAACTGGCTGGTGCCTGAACTGTTTCACGGTCCGGTCGTTTCCTTCTGGCAGGCGCTCGGCTTGCTGGCCCTGACGAAAATTCTATTTTGGTCATTCGCCAAAAAGAGCCACCACCCAGGCGGCCACTGGCGGCCCTATTGGAAAGAAAAATGGAATGCCATGACCCCGGAAGACCGTGAACGTTTCAAGCAAAAAATGAAAGACAAATGGTGCCACCGGTCAGCGGGCCCGGGCCAAGGCGAACAGCCAACAACCGATTGAAACTCACGTTCCAGGAGAGGGCAAAAATAAAATGAGAGAAATCAAAACCCGCCGCCGCAAAATTCGTTGAAAGAAACCGTGGAAACTTTTGTTAAGCCAAAAGTTTCCATAGTTTTGCACCCCTTATGGAAGAATACGATGTCAAAGATAAGATATTGAAAGGCTCGGAGAAGCTCTTCATGAAGTACGGTGTCCGGAGCATTTCCATGGATGATATTGCC
>Ga0075019_10001884_pt1 | contig 11937 bp, 9 predicted proteins | sample ColStrG_CSR_2013_FD_71473 | JGI IMG/M metagenome (GOLD analysis project Ga0075019, IMG submission 71473) | Freshwater sediment microbial communities in response to fracking from Pennsylvania, USA - Cold Stream Run_MetaG_CSR_2013 | ecosystem: Environmental > Aquatic > Freshwater > Creek >...
GCCTAACGCACGCGCTCTGCGTGCATCCGATCTCGTCCTGGCCGGCGGAGCCGCCGGAATAGCGGCTGCCTTCAATACACCTCTGGCTGGCGTGACATTCGCGATAGAGGAACTCGGACGCAGGTTCGAGTCGCGTTCGAGCGGAGTGCTGCTGAGCACGGTAATAATTGCCGGCCTCACGGCAATTGCACTTGAGGGAAACTACCGCTATTTCGGTCAACTGAAGGTGGGCGCCATGGGAGCTGGCATCGTGCCCGCCGTGCTTGCCGGTAGTCTGTGCTGCGGGCTTGCCGGTGGTGCTTTCAGCAGGCTTCTCTTGTGGCCGCAGCGCGCTCCCGGCCGCGGCATTTGGAGTTGGCGCAGGAAGCAGCCAGTGCTGTTTGCCGGCGTCTGCGGTCTGGCGGTCGCGCTAATCGGGTGGTCGAGTGGCGGCGTCTCTTTCGGCAGCGGGTATGCCATCACTTCGCAGGCTATCGACGGTTCGATTGTGCTGCCCTGGTACGCCGTTATCGCCCGCTTTGCCGCAACGGCACTGAGCTATTTCAGCGGTATCCCTGGCGGCATTTTTGCGCCGTCGTTGGCGGTTGGAGCGGCTATCGGGATGGACCTCGCAACGTGGTTCGATTTCGGCATGAGCTCCCATCCCCTCGTAGCGATCTGCATGGCGGGCTTTCTTGCTGCGGTTACGCAGTCACCGATCACCTCGGCCATCATCGTCATGGAGATGGTCGACGGGCACGCAATGGTCATAAGTCTCATGGCGACGGCGCTACTGGCCAAGGCAATTAGCGAGAGAATCGGTCCGGAGCTCTACCAGCAACTCGCCTTGGATTTCATCCGCGGGCCGCGCAGACAAGTGGCACAGAGTGCCCGCTGAAAACAGGGACTCAGGCAGGAACCCTTGCAGGATCCCCATTGCAGTTGGGCTCGCTGGTTACGAAAGGCTATCTCCTTTCGGCGTTCTTCAACTCCGAAATGGCCAATTGCCTCATGCCCGGATCCTTACTCATCGACTTCGAGCCCGGATTCCGCTTGCGGCCGGATCCATCGAAACACCGGCGGGAAGGATGTTACATTTCAAGGGCATGGCGCGGGTGCCTTGTCATCGCCTTTCATGCGTTGGAAAGAGACGCTTGGCCGCCTCCGAGTCTTAGTGAATTGAAAGTAGCCGGGCACCGCACCCGGTCGTAACGCGGATGATCCCGATTGATACCAAAGCAAATTCCGGTCGGTCGCTATCGCGGATCACCGGTGTCGCGGTCACCATTGTGGTGGCCGCGTTGGGTCTGGCCGCCGCCTATCAACTCTCCGTTCGGCTGAACTATCAGGAGTTGTTGATTGCAGTGCGGCAGGCCAACGCCTCTACTGTCGCCTGGGGGATCGCCGCCACACTGGCTAGCTTCGTGGCGGTACTGGGCCGCGACCTGTGTGCGCTGCGTTTCGTGCGCGAGCGGCCGCCCTGGAGCGCAGTGCTGATTGCATCCTTTTGCGGCAACGCGCTGGGCAATGCGGTGGGGTTCGGTACCTTGACCGGCGGGGCAATTCGTTACCGCATCTATTCGTCCGTAGGAATGAAGCCCGAGGCCGTCGCGCGCATGATGGCCTTCATCGCCATCACCTTCGGGCTAGGTATTGTCACATTCGGGTCGATGGCCGTCCTGTTCACGGCGGATCGCCTGGCGCCATTGGTGCGCCTGGGCCCGGGCCCGCTGCGTTTGCTCGCCGTATGCGCCTTGGGGGCGACTACGATAATCCTCTACTTATGCCGGAGCGGCCACATCCGCATCGGCCGCATTTCTGCCGCGATGCCCCATCCGGGCCTGGCAGCCTTCCAGATCTGTCTCACGGGGCTCGACCTCGTCGCGGCGGGCGCCACACTGTGGGTGCTGTTGCCCCCCCATACACTCGACTTCTGGACCTTCACTGCGGTCTACCTGGGCGCATTGGCGGTTAGCGGCGTTGCCCATACGCCTGCCGGGCTGGGTGTTTTCGATGCAGTGCTGCTTCTGGCCTTGCGCTCCCAGATGGCAACGAGCGCCATTGCGGCGGCCCTGGTTTTGTATCGGGCCATTTACTTCGGACTGCCGCTCTTGGTGGCGGCCGTTGTGCTGGCGCTTGAAGAAATCCGCAGCCTTTCTGTGCGCCCGCTGGCCCCGGTCGCCCGCAGCGTTGCGCGATCCGCGGCACAACTCACGCCGGCCCTTCTGGGTGTAGTCACCTTTTGTATCGGCGTCATGCTCGTTGTCTCAGGCGCCACGCCGGCGTTTGAACATCGCCTGGCGTTGCTGTCATTGCGCCTGCCCCTGGCCCTGGTGGAGGCCGCGCATTTTTTCGGTAGCCTGCTTGGCGTCGTGCTGATACTGCTTGCCCGCGATCTGTTTCGCCGTCAGGTTGCCGCCTGGTGGATCGTGCTGGTCATCGCTGCGCTGAGCCTTGCCTTCTCGCTCATGAAGGGCCTGGCGTATGTCGAAGCTGGGTTGCTGGGATTGTTGTTGGCGATGCTCCTGGCCACGCGCCACCAGTTTTCGCGGCGCGCTTCGCTACTGCTGCAACCCTTTACGGCGGGCTGGTTTGTGGCCCTCGCCCTCATTTTGGCCGGCGGCACCACCATTGCCCTCTTTGCCTTCCGCGATGTGGCCTACACGCATGATCTTTGGTGGCAGTTTGAGTTCAACGCCCAAGCTCCGCGAGCCCTGCGCGCCTTGCTGGGCATGTGCTTCCTTGCCGTGGCTATCGGCGTGTGGAACCTGTTGCGCGCTCCTGCCGGCCGGGTGAGCGCGCCCAGCGCCGCGGACATGGCGCGCGCCATCGGCATCGCCGCTGCGCAGCAGCGCGGCGAGGCCATGCTGGCATTGATGGGCGACAAGAGTCTGCTGTTTTCGGTTTCCGGGCGCAGCTTTCTCATGTTCTCGCGGCGCGGCCGCAGCTGGATTGCGCTATTCGATCCCTTCGGCGACCCGGCCGAAGCCCAAGAGCTGATCTGGCGCTTTGTGGAAATCGCCGATGAACACGGCGGACGAGCAGCGTTCTACCAGGTGCGAGCGGAATCGCTACCCCTCTACCTGGATGCCGGTCTACGGATCCTGAAATTGGGTGAGGAGGCTCGCATCAATCTGGCCAACTTCAGCTTGGTTGGCCCCGAGCGCTCGCATTTGCGCTACGCCCTCAAGCGCGGCGACCGCGATGGCCTGGAATTTTCCTATTACCAGTCCGGATTCGGTGATGCGTTGTTCGCGGAGATCAAGCAGATATCCGACGGATGGCTGGCCCGGCACCGCGCCACCGAAAAGGGTTTCTCCGTGGCGGCGTTTGAACCCGATTTTGTCGCAGCGCAGAGCGTAGCAGTGGTTCGGCGCCACGGTGCGGTGATAGCCTTTGCGTCCGTGATGTCGACAGCCAACCACGGCGAGGCGGTGATCGGACTCATGCGCCACGTGGCCGATGCGTCACCGCTGGTCATGGAATACTTGTTCACCCAGCTGAGTCTGGCGCTGCAGGCCGATGGCTACCGTTGCCTGGACCTGGGCATGGCGCCATTGAGCGGATTTGCTCCGCGGCCCCTGGCGTCGCGCTGGCATCGCATGGCAATACTGATCGGTCGCTACGGCGGCATCGTTTACAACTTCCAGGGGCTGCGCATGTTCAAGGGCAAATTCCGACCCAGCTGGGAGCCGCGCTACCTGGCCGCATCGGGCAGCCTGGGCCCGTTCATCGCGCTGGCGGATGTGGCGGCACTCGTGGCCAGCGGCGTGCGCCGGACCGAGCGATGATGCGGGCGCTGCTCGCGGGGCTGGCTGCGGGGCTGGCTGGTCTGGTACTTATCCCGGCTGGCGCTGCACAGTCGCCCGCGGCGCTGCCGACGGGTGACGCCGTGCCGCCAACCATTAATGGCGGTCGCTATGGTGAAGTCCGACTGGCGGTACCAAGCGGGCGCGCCACGGCTTACGTCGTCTATTTTTCCGGCCGGGGCGGCTGGCACACCGCGGACCGGGCAGTCTTGGATGCCATTGCCGGCGCAGGCGCCATTGCCGTTGGCGTTGACCTGGACAACTATTATCACAACATTGGCGCTGACCCCTATGCGAAGCGCCGGCCATGCGACGTCCTGGTCGGCGACGTGGAAGGTCTGAGTCGCCAACTGCAGCACCGCTTGCAAGCCGATACTTATTACTTTCCCATACTGACGGGCGCCGGTGAGGGTGGGGCGCTGGCCTTGCAAGTGCTCGGGCAGGCTCCGGACAACACCTTGGCGGGCGCCGTTGCGCTCAACGTGGCCACTGCCGCGCACCCGCCCGTGCGTCTGTGCAAGGGCCCCTTTGGCGCGCCCTTTGGCTTTCACGAGAATGCTGCCCGCAAAAAAATTGCTAACGACGACGTGGCCGCACTGCTGGTAGCGCTGTTGCAGCCGCACATTGGTGCACCGACCGCCGACGGCGTGTCGGCATTGCCTCTGGAAGAGTTGCCCTCGGCGCCGCTCGGGCGGCTGCTGGCCGTAGTCTTGAGCGGCGACGGAGGGTGGCGCGATCTGGACCGAACCATTGCCGAGAACCTGCAGCACGGTGGCGTCTCGGTAGTGGGATGGGACTCACTACGGTATTTCTGGCGCGAACGTACGCCGCAGGAAACGGCCGCCGACCTTTCCAGGGCGCTGCGCTATTACAGCGTTCGCTGGCATACCGAGCACATTGCCTTGATCGGTTACTCGTTTGGCGCCGATGTTCTGCCGGCCGTGTACGCGCATTTACCGGAAGACCTGCGCAGCCATGTGGTGCTGGTCTCCCTCCTGGCGCTGTCGCCCAAGGCGGACTGGGAGATCTCCGTCACGGGCTGGCTGGGCGCGCCACCCACCAGCAAGGCGCAGCCCATTGCCCAGGACCTGGCCGCGCTGCCGCCGGCCATTGTCCAATGCATCTACGGCGCCGAACAAATCGATTCCCCGTGTCCGGGGCTTGCAAGTACGGATGCGGAGCTGGTGCGTACCTTGGGCGGCCACCATTTCGATCACCGGTACGATGTACTTGCAGAGCGGATTTTGAGAAAGTTTCGCAGCCGGGTGGAGATGCAAAATGCGATTGCGGCGCCATCTGTCCCCTAGTTTTTCGACAGTGCAGCGGGCATCGCTTTACGACCAAATCACCTAAATTCGAAGCGCCGTTTTTTTCATATTCCAATCCGGAATTCCCTTTCTACAAATACTTCGTTGCTGCACTGAGCCCGCAGCGGATATCGTCTCCCACCCCATTGGAACCAGAATCCTCGTCTGGAGCGATGGATTTAGATGGTGGAGGCGTAGATGTCCAGCGTGGCAGAAGGCATTGATTCGGTACCCCCGGCATCCGTTAACCGGGTACCCATTGGTCGCGCCTGGTACCAGACGGAAGACTCGTGGGCGATTTTGCTGGGCGTTGGCCTCGTCGTCATTGCGGCGCTGGCGGTGGTGGCCGGCTCCAACATCAACTGGGTCGCGGTTGCGCCCGGAGGGTGGAACACGCTCGGCGAGATTGGCCAGCAACTGGCCAATAATGCGGCGCGATATTTGGCGCTGTTCGCGCTGTGGCTGGCGCTTCTTGGCATCAGCACCCCTTACCTGGGCATACGCCCGGCACAATTCGTACCCGCCTTCACGGCGCTGTTCGTGGCGTCTCTCCTGGTGATCTCGCTGGGCGCCTGGTCCCAGGCCAACCGCTATAACCTGGAGCCACCCCTGGTTGCGCTGGGCCTGGGACTGGTCATATCGAACACTGTCGGCCTGCCGCGCTGGCTCGATGCCGGGTTCCGGGTCGAGTACTACATCAAGATCGGCATTGTTCTGCTGGGCGCCACATTGCCGCTAACCCTGCTGGTGACGGCCGGACCGGTCGCCATTGCGCAGGCGGCTGCGGTCTCCCTGGTTACCTTTGGTGTGATCTATTTTGTGGCCGTGCGCTTGGGCCTGGACCGGCGCTTTGCCGCCACCCTGGGTGCCGGCGGCGCGGTCTGCGGGGTCTCGGCTGCCATCGCGGTAGCCGGTGCGGTCGGAGCAAAAAAGGAGCATGGCCCCATTGCCATCACCATCGTGATTTTCTGGGCCATCGTCATGATCTTCCTCCTGCCGCTGGTGGCGCGCGCGCTGGGGCTGTCCACCGGCGTGGCGGGCGCCTGGATCGGCACCTCGGAGTTTGCCGATGCCGCCGGTTTTGCCGCGGCGCAGGCCTATGGCGGTTACGCGGGTCACGTGCCGGGCATTACCGGCAGCGCTGATGCTGCCGTCAACGCCTTTACCCTGATGAAGGTGATCGGGCGTGATCTTTGGATCGGCATCTGGGCCTTCGTGCTCTCCATCGTTGCAGTTACGCGCTGGGACGCCACCGGAGTCGATACGCGCGCGGGTGCTGGCCAGATCTGGCAGCGCTTTCCCAAATTCGTGATGGGCTTTGTCCTCGCCTCAGCCATCATTTCACTGCTGACGTTGGCCTATGGCAGCGCCGACTACAACAAGGTGCTCAAGCCGGAGGTCGTGGGCCCGATCAAGACGCTGCGCACCTGGGCCTTCACGTTCTGCTTCCTGAGCATAGGCTTGACCACTCGCTGGCGCGAGCTTGCCGGCATTGGCCTGCGGCCGTTTATTGCTTTTTCCAGCGGCGTGATCGTGAACGTGGTGCTTGGCTTCCTGCTCTCGGCCGTGGTTTTTGGCGGCTACTGGGCTGCGCTGGGTACACCGTGACCCTGGGCGCCCGCATCGTGCAGGCCCTGTGGCCACCGCGGCCGGCGGGCGCCAGCTGCGGTTCTTGCCGACATTTCCAGAACGAACCCTTCCATCTGGAACGCGCGATGCCGGGCTTTGCCGTGCTCAGCTCCGCACTCGGCGCGGTGTGCGCCGACAACGGACACTGTGAGTTGCATCAGCGTCAGGTCGTCGCACTTGGCAACTGCGTGGAATTTGGGGCTCGGGAACATGTCAGCTGTTCCGCCAAGTGATCCACCGGGCATTTTGGCCCGGCAAGGGGAATGCGAGGGCACACGGCCCTTGCCGTGAGGCCGGAATTTTTCCGATGGTCGGAGGGGGGCTGCGGAAGTGACCATCCTGCCGCTGCGTCATTCCTCTAAACTCCCGGCCATCATGGCCAACTTGCCTACCGACCCGGACACGGTCCCAACCACGGACCCAGCTCTCACCGAACCCGCTGGGGGTGTGAACCCGGTTCCGCCGCCCGCCGCCCCGCTGGTGCGCCACGCCGGTTTGCTCGACCGTTTTCTACCCGGAAAACGGCGGCGTTTTGCGCGCCGCGTCAGTCGCGAACTGCAGGCGCTGCATGCTTCCGTGGCGCAGGCCCACCCGGAACTGCGCGGACTGGACCTGTACCGGCGTATCGCCATGGAGCGGCTGCAGACCACCCCGGAAGGCGCCGATGCACTGCTGCGCAAGGCCGATGAAAACTTCGCGTGGTGGCCGACGACACGCGAACTCACATTCATCGACGTGGTTCACATGATTGCGATCGAGGAATATCACGCCGCCTACCCCCAGTCCGCCTGGATCCGGGCCGACATGGCGCGCATCGTGGCAGAGGAAGTCGATCACGCCTTGTAGCCACCGATAGCAGTCAGTCCGTTTCACAGAGGCCTACGCCATGTTTCGCATGAAAAGTTTCCGCTTTGTCTGTCCTGCCCACGGCCTCAAAACTGGCACGGGATTGCTGCTGGCAGCAATCGCCTGCGCTTTTTTCCAGGGTGCTTTTGCGGGCGAGCCAGAGCTTGCCGCCTGCCTGGGTGAACCCGGCCCAGCAGGCCAGGTGATACCCCGCTGCACTACGGCGCTGCAGGCCAGCGACATTACCGCCCCCAAGCGATCGGCGCTCTACACCAAGCGGGGCCTGGCTTATATGGCGGATGGTGATCTGCGCCGCGCCCGCGACGATCTCGATCAGGCCGTTGCGCTCGATGCAACCTCGACCTGGGCTCTCAATGCCCGGGCCGTGCTCTTCATGCAACTGGGCCTGACGGATCAGGCCATAGGTGACTATGAAGCGGCCATCAAGATCAAGCCCGGGTATGCATTTGCCTGGTCCAACCTCGCCAGCGCCCGCCTGGTCCAGGGTGACACCGATCGCGCGCTCGCCAACTTCAGCGAAGCCATACGGCTCGCGCCCGAACGGCTGGAGATCGCGCTGACAGGGCGCGGCAAGGTCTGGCTGGCGCGCGGTGAATACGACCGCGCCGCGGAGGACTTTTCTGCTGCCTTGAAGCTCAATCCGCGCTATGCCAATGCGTTGAGTGGACGCGCTGCGGCGCATTTTTGCAAAGCCGAATTTGCCGCCGCCGCCGACGATATCCGCGGCGAACGATCCATACGCCGTGACCCCCAATCCTCCGTGGAACTGCTCATCGCGGTCCGGCGGGCGGGAAAGGATGGCCGTGCGGAACTGGCGCAAATCGCCCAGGCCGACGGCGACAAGAAAGGAGATGTGCCGGGCATCGCGCTGTTTCGCGGCACCATTTCACCCGAACAGGCATTGCAATCGACCAATGACAAGGATCCGCTGGCGCAGCGGCAGCGCCAGTGCACGACCAATTTTGCGGTCGGCCAGTGGTACCTGCTGCAGACCGATATCGAACGCGCCCGCGTGTGGCTGGGCGCCGCGCGCGAGGGTTGCGATCAGTCGCGCGCGGAATATGCCGAAGCCAGTGCGGATCTGAATCGACTGAACGAGTCCGCGCCGGACCACAAGGCAACGCACTGAAGCGCTCTGCCGAGCACACCACCGAACGGGCAACCAAGGTGAAGTCCGTGAAGGCCGCTCACAACAACCCGCACATTGCCGCCAAATAGCGTCATGCGCTGCCGGACGGGGCCGGACCCGGCCCGGTCAATGCCGGTGCGTAGAGCGAGTCCCGGCAGTTTTTCCGGGACGCCTTTCAGCCGGCATGCGGCAAGGCCAGCGCCTCGGTCACGCGATGCTGCAGATCGGCGCCGCCAAAGGATGTGAAGTCGTGGGGCAACGCCGCTCCCAGCGCGTGACGTGTCGCGCTGCCCAGATGCTGCTTGAGCTCCCCAAGAAATGGGTCCGACGCTATCAGCGTCAGGGAGCCAAAGCGCCCGTCGTTTGCGGCGGCTTCCAGGTGCCGGGAAATCTCCACGGAGAACGCCGTCATCTCCTTCCGGTGTGGCGTCGTATGTGGCTGAAAGGACGTACCCTTGCGGCCCGCATCGCCGTGCGCCTTCTGTGCGTGCCCTTCCTGGTCCGACGTGAGCTCGCCAGCCTTCTCGCGGCTTTGCGGATGCACGAGATCCATGAGTTCAAGCAAGCGCCCGCTTTCTTCTTCGCGCTCGAACACGCGCGCGCGTGCCGAGTTGGCCAGAACGATCCATGATTTTTTCATGCGTCTACTCCCGATGAGAGGCGCGGCAGCCTGGCTTCGTGCCCCTGGGTTCATGCTCCGGGGTTCCTACGTATACCGCGCTGCGCAGCCGTTGAACCATAGTAGGCGTTCCTCCGGCGATACACGGGCGGAATCTGCCTATTTGTTGATGCGCAGCAGATTTGTCCGGTGCATGACCATCCTGGCTGGACCCGCATCGCGGTTTTGCCGGCCGCTGGGCGTAAGCCGCGTGGATGATTGTCCTTGTCGATACAGGGGGCGCCAGCGGTGGCGGTGGGCAAAATCGATAAACTGTGCGCTAGCGCACCGCCAGAGAAAAAATCACACAACAGGGAAATATCGCATATGGACGTACGGGCAGCAGTGGCATGGGAGGCCGGCAAGCCGTTGACAGTGGAAACGGTGCAGCTCGATGGACCCCGCGCCGGTGAAGTGCTGGTGGAGATCAAGGCAACCGGAATCTGTCACACCGACAAGTACACGCTCTCGGGCGCCGACCCCGAGGGATTGTTCCCGGCCATCCTCGGTCACGAGGGGGCCGGTGTGGTCGTCGATGTGGGTCCCGGCGTTACCAGCCTGCGCAGGGGCGACCATGTCATTCCGCTCTACACGCCGGAATGCCGCCAGTGCAAGTCCTGCCTGTCGGGCAAGACCAACCTGTGCACGGCCATCCGTGCCACCCAGGGCAAGGGTGTGCTGCCCGACGGTACCAGCCGTTTTTCCGTGAACGGCAAGCCCATATTTCATTACATGGGCTGCTCGACTTTCGCCAATTACACTGTCCTGCCCGAAATCGCGCTCGCCAAGGTGCGCGAGGATGCGCCGTTCGACAAGATCTGCTACATCGGCTGCGGGGTCACCACCGGCATCGGTGCCGTGATCTATACGGCCAAGGTGGAGGCCGGTGCCAGCGTCGTCGTTTTTGGGCTGGGTGGTATCGGCCTGAACGTCATCCAGGGGGCACGCATGGTGGGTGCCGACCGCATCGTCGGCGTAGACCTCAATCCCGAACGCGAAGCGCTGGCCCGCCGTTTTGGCATGACGGATTTCGTCAACCCGCAGGACCACGGCAAGGATCTTGTCGCGCATATCGTCGAACTCACGGGAGGCGGCGCCGACTACAGCTTCGAATGCATCGGCAACACGGATGTGATGCGCCAGGCGCTGGAATGCTGTCACCGCGGCTGGGGCGTCTCCGTCATCATCGGCGTGGCAGCCGCCGGCAAGGAAATTGCCACCCGCCCGTTCCAGCTCGTGACCGGCCGCGTCTGGAAGGGTTCCGCATTTGGCGGCGCCCGCGGCCGGCGTGACGTACCCAAAATTGTCGATTGGTACATGGAAGGCAAGATCAATATCGACGATCTGATCACCCACCAGATGCCGCTCGAGCGTATCAACGATGGATTCGACCTGATGAGCCGGGGCGAGTCCATCCGCAGCGTGGTGGTCTACTGATGGCGGCGGCGACGCTGCGCGCGGGTCACCTGTGCATGGGTGGCCGGCTGGAGTTCTACAGCCACACATCGACCGCGACCGGCACGGTGATGAGCTTCGGGCTGTACCTGCCGCCCCAGGCGCGTGAAGGCAAGGTCCCGGCGCTGTATTACCTGGCGGGTCTCACCTGCAATGAAGAAACTTTCCTCATCAAGTCGGGCGCGATCCGCTTCGCGGCGCAGTGGGGCCTGGCGCTGATCGCGCCGGATACCAGCCCACGCGGCGCCGGCATCGCGGGTGAGGACGCTGAGTGGGATTTTGGCCTGGGTGCCGGCTTCTACCTCGACGCCACCCAGGCGCCCTGGGAGCGCAATTACCGCATGCATCGCTATGTCACGCAGGAACTGCCGTCCCTGGTGGAGGCGGATTTCCCTGTCGAGCCGCGGCGCCGCGGCATCTTTGGACATTCCATGGGGGGGCATGGCGCGCTCACGATAGCGCTGCAGGATCCGGGCGCCTGGCTATCGGTATCGGCCTTCGCGCCTATCTGCAATCCCGTCGCGGTTCCGTGGGGCGAAAAGGCCTTCAGCCGCTACCTCGGACCCAACCGCGGCAACTGGGAGCGCTACGATGCCAGCCTGATGATGCGCGTGCGTCCTTACCCCGGCCCCATACTCGTGGACCAGGGACTGGACGATCGCTTTTTAAAAAGCCAGCTCCACCCCGAGGCGCTGGAAGACGCGGCGCGTCACAGCGGCCAGCAACTCAAGCTGCGGCGCCACGACGGCTACGATCATTCCTATTGGTTCATCCAGAGCTTCATTGCCGACCACCTGCACTGGCATGCCCGGCAACTGGGTGTAGTGGCCGACTGAGCGCGCATGCCGCAGGCGCGGGGGCCCCGGCTGTCTCGCGTCAGGTCATCAGGCTGACATGCGCCGCGACGATCCGCCAGCCCTCCGGCATCCGTACCCACGTCTGGCTCTGCCGGCCCGGCCGAGCACCCGGCCGGGCAAATTCAATATGGGTAGTGGCCAGGGCATCGCCAAAGCTTGTTATGGCGGTGGCCAGTACCGTGCGTGCCAGGCCCTTGCTGGGGCGGGCCGCGCGGAACTCCCGAATCTGCTCCATGCCGTAGAGATT
>Ga0075019_10001885_pt1 | contig 11937 bp, 10 predicted proteins | sample ColStrG_CSR_2013_FD_71473 | JGI IMG/M metagenome (GOLD analysis project Ga0075019, IMG submission 71473) | Freshwater sediment microbial communities in response to fracking from Pennsylvania, USA - Cold Stream Run_MetaG_CSR_2013 | ecosystem: Environmental > Aquatic > Freshwater > Creek >...
TCGCAGAAGTGGCGCGCACGCTCGCGTCTGTGAGAAACTGTTCGACCGAGGAGTTTGCCGCGGCTACCGCCGCGAATTTTCGGCGATTCTTCAACCTTGCCCAGCCGGCAAGTGTCGTGGCATCACGTTCCAGTAATCAGGGTTAACTCAGGAGATTTGCCATCGCTCTGCTGACGGTGAAGGAAATTTTTGATCTGGTCCGCGATGACCTCGCGCTGGTCGAAGAGGAGCTCGCGCGTCAAAGTGAGACCGCTTTTCCCCCGGTCTCTGAAATCATCGGCTACCTGCTTGGCGGAGGAGGCAAGAGGCTCCGGCCAGCGATCCTGCTGCTCGCCGCGAGTTACGCGGGCCGCAAGGACCGCAGCGCCATTCGGCTTGCCGCAGTCGTTGAACTTCTTCACACCGCTACGTTGATCCATGATGACGTGATTGACAGCGCGGACACCCGCCGTGGCCGTCCTTCCGCAAATGCCAAATGGGGGAATCACAAGAGCGTCCTCGGCGGAGACTGGCTCTACATGCAAGCATTCCAGATGGCGCTGGAAGAACGCAACTTTCGCATCCTGGACGTTCTGATTGACCTGACCCAGAAAATGGTGGAGGGCGAACTATTTCAATTGGCTAAGATTGGCCGAATCGATGTGACCGAACAAGATGCGCTACGGCTGGCGACCTACAAGACGGCGTGTCTATTCAGCGGGTGCGCCCGGCTCGGAGCGATCCTCGGGGGCCTGGACTTTGAAGAGGAACAAGCCCTGGCCGAATACGGCCGCTATGCGGGACTCGCGTTCCAGCTGGTGGATGACCTGCTTGATTTCACTGCCTCGGCGAAACAATTGGGTAAGCCGGTGTTGAGCGATCTGAAAGAAGGCAAAGTCACTCTGCCGCTGATTTACGCTATGGAAAATGGGCACAAGGAAGCGCGGGCGATGATTTCGCGAGTCCTGAAAGAAAAGGAGTTTCATACCGTTCAGCCGGAGACCATCGTTTCTCTGGTGCAGGATTCAGGTGCGCTTGATCGCGCACGGCGCCTGGCGCAGGATTGCGCCGAGCGCGCCAAGGCTTGCATTGAAGGCAAACGAGATTCAGAGCACGCACGGGCGCTGATGATACTCCCCGACTTCATTCTTGAGAGAGAGAATTAGCGGGAGTCAACCGCGGCGCCGAGAAGAAACGCTCTCCCGGACCAGAGTGACTCGGCGGTCGTAAAGCGTTTCCATGCCATGCTTCCATTTAAACTCATTTATCACGAACGCTACGATCTGAATCTAGGCACGCACGTTTTCCCCTCGCAGAAATTCCGCTTGATCCGCAGAGCGCTTCTCGATCAGGCCATCGCTGATGAGGATGATTTTCTTCGGCCAGTGCCTGCTGCCGACGAAGACATCTTGCGCGCGCATACTGCAGACTGGATGCGCAAGCTGAAAACCGGGGCGTTGACCGCGTCTGAGTTGATGAAGCTGGAGGTTCCGTATTCACCGGAATTGGCCGAAGCTGTATGGCTCGCGGCAGGTGGCACGATTCTTGCGGCGAACTGCGCTCTGCGAGATGGGTTCAGTGCCAATCTCGGCGGAGGGTTTCATCATGCGCACCCCGGGCACGGCGAAGGTTTCTGCGCGATTCATGACGTGGGAGTCGCCATTCGAACACTACAAGCCAACCGTTCCATCGCCAAAGCAATCGTCGTGGATACCGACGTGCACCATGGAAACGGAACCGCTGCGATTTTTCGCGGTGACGCCTCGGTCTTCACGCTCTCCATCCACCAGGAAAACAACTATCCGGCTTACAAACCGCCCTCAAACCTGGATCTGAATATGGCCGACGGCGCCGATGACGATGAGTATCTAGGCATTCTGCTACCTGCGGTGGAGGCGGCATTGGATGAGTTTCATCCGGATTTGCTTTTCTATGTGGGTGGCGCGGATCCATACTGCGAAGACCAGTTGGGTGGATTGTCTCTGACAAAAGTTGGGTTGAGGCAACGAGACCTGGGGGTGTTCAGCGCAGCCCGAAAGCGAGGAATTCCCGTCGCCACGACGCTCGCGGGTGGATATGCTCGCAGGGTGGAAGATACCGTACAAATTCACGTCAACACAATCGTGGCTGCGAGAGATACTGCGATTGCTTTTCCCTCCACATCTCCTGCGCGACTACATTAGACTTCCGACCGTTTTGGCTGTTTGCGATACGACTTTCAAGAGTCGGGGACCCGCGGCCCTGACGTCAAGTTGGAATGTTACCGCTCGTTCGGAGCTGGGGCATCGAGCGCCCTAGCGATTGCCAAGTTTAATGCGTGCTCGAAAAGTTCTGGATCGAAACCCTCGGCGCGATAGGTGATTTTGCCGTCGCGATCCAGGACCATTACGGTAGGGAACGTGTCGACGGAAAACAGCCGTTCCAGGCCATCGGCAAAAACGACATCTGTAGAAATCTTGTCACTCCTCAGGTAAGGACCAACCAGAGTTTCGTCTTCGTCACAGTTCACAGAAATAAAATAAGTAGCGGGAATGCTCTCAAATGTCCTGGCCACTCGCGCGAACTGTGGCTCCAGCGCGTGACATGGCCCGCACCATGTCGTCCAGAAATTCACGATCACCACTTTTCCTCTCGTGCCGCTCAGCGGATAAGAAACTCCGTCAGGGGCCTTTCGCACGGTGAACTCAGAGAATTGATGTGCACTTTCGTTCTTAACAGCTCTCCGTTTCACCGTGCTACGGGCTACATCATCGAAGGCATGAAGCAGGTAATCGCCCAAGCCCTCCTCAGAACCGTGCGCCAGACGCCAGACATTCCCCATCTTCTTGCGAATCTCAGTCCGGTTGATATCCCGGTCTTTGCCTTCCGCAAGGGCAAAAGCACGCCCGTACTGCAGTATCGCCAAATTTAATTCCTTCTGAAGTTCCGCGATTTCCCCTAATTTTGCCGCGGCACCGGCATTAGGAATCGTTTCGTAACTCTCCTGCAGGTCCTTTCCGGCCGCGGCAAAATCCTTTAACTTCAGAGATAGATCGCCGCGCAGAAAGTAGGTGTTTGCCAGATTCTCTTTTTTTTCAAGCTCCCATTGGTCAGCGGAAACGCGTGGCGAGCGCTGGTCCGCAGATGTGCGACGAACAGCTTCAATCAGGCTAGTGGAGTAACTGACGGCGCGCTTGAGCCCAGCCTCGTTGTCTTGTTGTTCCAAAAGTTGGATAGCAAGAATCAGGATAGAGATATCACTCGGATTGAGCGCGACCATTCGTTCCGCATAGTCAGCGGCGCGCGCGTTGTCCTGGAGGTGGAGAAAGGCTTCGACCAGGGCGCGGTAGATCTGCGTGCGGTTGGGATAATCCGGGTAGTTCGCGAGAAATCCTTCCAGATGTTTAACCAAGGCGGCGCGATCGCTTCCGGAACTCTGAATCGCCTGGTGCAGCGCTGCATCCGCAGATATTTGAGAGCCATTCTTCTTGGCCGGAGTATCCTTGGGGTGTTCGGTTGACGACTGGGTTGCCAATTCCCTGCGTGGGCGGAATTCCGTGCCCTCCTGATGCATCGGTCCGGCGATGGACACAGCCAGGGCAGGAATGAATAGAGAGAAAGACCACATAAGCGCGATTCTAAAGGAAATGTTTGGAAATGTCGTGAAGCTCCATCAAACTCGCGGTATCCAAGCTTCCCGCGGACAATTGGGATGGACCTACTTCGCCCCACTGATGCGAATTTCGCCAGAAGTCGTGTGAATTTCGATGCGACAAGCTCCCGAGCCGACGTGAGCGCGGAGTGAGTGCTTGCCTTGCTCTTCGAGCACAATCGGGACGTCGGCGCGAATTTCGCCGGATGATGCCTCTGCGGTCAGATGAAAGCTCGAGGAATCCGGAACGAATAATTGCACGCCTCCAGACACCGTCTTGAGGTCCCAGTAACTTCCATTGCCAGGATCACCTTGAATGGATATTTTCCCGGTAATCGCGTGCGCCTTAACGTCCCATTTCGCACCCTGGATGTCCACACTTCCCGTTTTCGTTTCTGCTTCCACGCGGGCCGCCGGTTTTATGATTTGAATAACTCCTGCGACTGCGCTGACCCGCGCATCGCCTCTTACGTTTGCAACAGTGGCGTTGCCAGAAGTGCTTGAAACTCGCACGTCGCTTCCAATATCCGCGACAGAGACCGCTCCAGTTACCGAGGACAATTGCACGGCAAGTTCAATCTCTTCGACCCGGATTGATCCCGACACTGCATTCGCTTTCACTGGCCCCTTTATTCCTCGGATGGTCTGCGCGCCGGCGATCACCGTCGAGTTGACTTCGGTTGCGTGGGGCACTTCGATCTCATAATTGATCGTCAGGTTACGAAGGCGAGATGAATCTTTTCCGACGCGAATCGTGTTGCCGCGCTGCTCCACAGGTGGGTTCGAGGTGGTCGCATCCAGCCGTTTTTGCGAATTGTCAAAACCAAATCCCGAGGCGCGCACATCGGCGCGAATGTGAACTTTGTCGTCCGCGCTGGGAAGAATGCTCACGTCGCCCGAGGCGTTATTTAATTCCAGCCTGAGGGGACCCGTTACAGTGTAGGTGCGCTCGAACTTACCCTTCGCTGCAGGACCCGAGTTGCACCCTGCAATGGCGACAAGCGCCGCAACCATCACAAGCGCTTGTCGAAGACCGCGGCGAAATTTCATTCTCCCTCCCTACATATCATCCAAAACGAAATTGGTTGGCCACTCTTAGGTACGCAACACTGAACCATTATGTTCCCGCGATGGCCTTGGCAGAAGTCATCGCAGGAGTCGAGACGGCCTCATTCAGCGAGCCCTGGCGGTATCCCTGAAGGTCCAGCGTGACGTATGTGAAGCCGACGTCTTTGAGCCGCGCGGCAATCGCCGAGGCCATTTCCGGAGTCAAGGCGCGGTGCATCTCATCTTGTGATATCTCCACTCGAGCCAGCGCATCGTGCAGCCTCACGCGAAATTGTAGAAACCCCAAAGAGCGCAGCGCTGCCTCGCCGCGTTCGACAAGGGAAAGCCGCTCAGGCGTAACCTCGGTTCCATACGGAATCCGCGATGCCAAACAAGCGGACGCGGGGCGGTCCCATGTCGGCAATCCGGCCCGCTCAGAGAGCGCACGAATTTCTGACTTGATTAGGCGCGCATCAAGAAGCGGCGTCAGGACATGGTGTTCCGCGGCAGCTCGATGCCCAGGCCGGAGATCCAGAGTATCGTCGGCATTTACTCCGTACGCCACGGCAGCAAATTTCAATTTCTTCGCCAAATCGTCCAGGGCCGAAAAGAGTTCGTCCTTGCAGAAATAGCAGCGATTTGCTTGGTTTGCGCGATAAGCGAGGTTTTCCATCTCCTGCGTTTCGATGAATTGATGACGCAATCCAGCTTGGGCCACGAACTTTTCAACAACATCTCGATCGTGGGTTGAGAAGCTCGGTGAAAGCGCAGTGACCGAGAGAGCATTTCTCCCCAAGGCGCGATCGGCCGCCCAGGCAAGATATGCTGAATCCGTGCCGCCAGAAAGCGCAACGATCATGGAAGGATAGCTTCCCAGCGCGTGAAGAAGTGCGGTTTCTTTCTCGTCAGCTGTTACAGAAGCATCAGCCGGGAACTGGATTTGAATCAGAGCATTCATGGTTGAGCCGAGTATATCCCAGACGGCTCTGAATCATACGACAGGCAAGACAACCGCTTGCTCATTTAAAGTCCAGCAATACGTCGATTGTAGCCGTGGCGGAATCCGCTTGCAGCCAGTGTCCCACGCCTTCGTAATGTACGGGCAACTCGCCAAAGATCTGGGCAGGGTGCAGTTCGAGCTTGGTCAGAAAATCTTCGAACTTGATCTTGTCAAAGGTAGTCCCCGCTGCGATTGGCCATGCAGCCTGAAGTTTTCGTTCCGCACCGAGCGATAGACCAGTCAGAACGAGTTTCCCAAATTGGTAGGAAACACCCTCATCGATGGCCACAGAATAGGACAATTTTTGTGATTGTTCGTCGAATTGCGGAACTGCGTCTAACTTCGCGTCCATAAAGCCGTGGTGGGCGAACTCTTCACGGATGCGGTCCCAAGCCGCTTCAATTTTCATTCCGTCGGCCACGTCCCCTGTTTTAAGTTCCATCAATCCGTTAAGGGTGAACTCAGAAAGCTGCGAATTCCCGTGCCAGCGAATCTCTTTCCAGCGGTAGATCGCCCCTGGAGTGATGGGCACAAACACAGGCAGTTCGTTCGGCAGCTTCTGATTCGGGTTGCCGCTCAAGTGAATTTCGGGCGGGCCGAGTTTGACGTGCAGATACCCCTGCTGAAAATAGATCGGGCGAATTGCCTCGGAGAGAAACAAGTCCAGCGCCAAGCGCGAGTAAGGCTTCCCCTGGACTTCCGGAAGATGCTGCTGGACCACCTTTGACCCGGCAAGTGCGGGATCGCCGAACTCCACTTTGCCAATTCTGAGGGAAGCGCCTTCCACATGAAACTGCTGCACATTGCCCTCGCCAACCGGATTCGCGATGACCACGTGCTCCAGCTTCACTCCCAGAGACTTGGAATTTAGCAATTCCTCTACCGCGTCTGCCGCTTGCTCAACCACGCCCCCTGCTTCGGGAAGTGTCCCATCAAAGACAGGAACTCTTCGCCGGATGGCATCAAGGAATTCTGAATCCGCAAACCAGGGCATGTTATCGAAGTAGACTGGAATCCGCGGTGCTTCCTCAACCTGATAAGTCACCAGGACGCCCAGACGCGTCTGGAAGTTGTAGCTGACCTTGGAGAACAAACCGCTCTGCATTAATCGGTCGGCGCCGTCCTGCAATTCTTTTCGTCCCACCGGCACTCCGGGTTGAAGTCCTGCAAGAGAAACAACTTGTGCTTCAGTGAGCGTCTTGAATCCAGCTCCATGGATTTCCCGCAGGGGTGCAGTAGCGCTCTCCGAATCTTGCGCCGCACTCACCAAAACCGGAGCAAGCGCAAAGACGCATAAACCGAGGAGGCGATGCGCTGCCCGAGTTAACATGACCCACATTCTAGCGAAAAATTAGGCGAACTACTCGACGGTTACCGATTTCGCCAGGTTACGCGGCTGATCCACGTCGCAACCCCGGCGAACGGCGATGTGATAGGCGATTAGTTGGAGCGGGATGATCTCTAGCAGCGGCACCAGAAGTTCAGGCGCTGGAGGAAGTTCGATGATATGGTCTGAGGCTTCTTTGGCAAGATGGTCACCCGCCGTGACGACCGAAATCACGATCCCATCGCGGGCTTTGACCTCTTTGATATTTGAGACGCTTTTCTCGTATCGCGTCATCGCCTCTGGATCGGCTTGGTCGCGTGTTGCGAGCACCACAACGGGTAGATTTTCGTCAATCAGTGCGTTTGGCCCATGCTTCATTTCGCCCGCGGGATAGCCTTCTGCATGAATGTACGAGATCTCTTTCAGTTTCAGCGCGCCTTCCAGAGCGATAGGGTAGTGGATGCCGCGTCCAAGGTAGAGAAAATCTGTGTATCGAAAAAACTGGCGTCCCAAGTTCTCGTAGAAACCGGATTCCTCGGCCTGCAAAGCGGTCTCCATCTTGTGCGGCATTTGCGTGAATTCCTGCATTAGCTTTCTGGCTGCTTCGGCGCTCATCCTGCCCCGAACTTGTCCCAGATAGGCAGCGAGCAGCAGCAGCGCAGCCAGTTGTGCAGTAAAAGCCTTTGTGGAAGCGACGCCAATTTCCGGACCCGCGTGCGTGATCAGGGTGCCAGCGGCTTCCCGGGTGATCATCGAACCGAAAACATTGCAGATTGCCAGCGTGGAGGAACCCTTGGCCTTCGCCTCGCGTTGTGCAGCCAGCGTGTCTGCCGTCTCACCAGACTGGCTGATGCACACTGTCAACGTCTTTGAGTCCAGAATCGGATCGCGATATCGAAACTCGCTTCCGTAATCCACTTCCACCGGAAGCCGCGCAAGCCGCTCAATCATGAACTTGCCCGCCAGGCCCGCGTGCCAGCTTGTGCCGCAAGCAACGATCCGCACCTGCTCGAACTCGCAGAACTGTTTCTCCGTAATGGCCATCTCATCCAGGAAGACTTTTCCCGTATCTTGCGAAATACGGCCGAGCAGTGTGTCGCGCACTGCGCGCGGCTGCTCGAAAATCTCTTTCTGCATGAAATGCTTGTAGCCGCCCTTTTCGGCCATGATGGGGTCCCAGGAGACGTGCTGCGCGGGCCGCTCGAGCAGGCGCCCCTCATGATCCATCACGCGCACTCCCTTCGAGGTAAGAACAGCAATGTCGCCATCAGAGAGGAAGAAAATCTGGCGCGTGTGCTGTAGCAGGGCGGGTATATCGCTTGCTACGAAAAACTCTCCATCGCCAAGCCCGATCACTGATGGTGGTCCCATGCGGGCGGCCACGATTTTTTGCGGATCCCTTGCAGAGAGAAATACCAGCGCATAAATCCCGCGCAGCTCTTTCAATGATTTGCGCACAGCCTCTTCCAGCGGAACGCCGCCTTCTGAATTCTTCTCAACCAGGTGCGCTACAATCTCGGTGTCTGTCTCGGTGACAAACATATGCCCTTCTTGCTGGAGTTTTTCCTTTAGCTCAAGATAGTTCTCGATAATCCCGTTATGCACCACAACGATTTGCCCGCTGCAATCCCGGTGCGGATGCGCGTTCTCCTCGGTCGGTCGCCCATGGGTGGCCCACCGCGTGTGGCCAATGCCGTACGTGCCCTCGACGGGCGACTTCGCGATCACCTCTTCCAGGTTGCGGAGTTTTCCCGGTGCGCGCCGAATTTCCAGCTTCCCAGACTCATTGACGACGGCGATGCCCGCAGAGTCATACCCGCGGTATTCCAGCTTGCGCAAGCCTTCAATAATTACGGGGACTACCTTCTTAGGGCCGATGTATCCCACTATTCCGCACATGCGGGAGACTCCTGAAGATCACTTGAAAATCTAGTCGGGAATTGCTTACTTCCGAAAACTTCCCGGAAGACGTGACGAAAAAATGTTCTCGCCAAAATTTGCAGTTCAATTTACAAAAACAATGGACCGGCACCGCCGCTATTCAATAATCTCGAATCTGCATTCCTCGATCACAGGGTTTGTGAGGACTTCCTTCGAGATGCGCTCAACCTGCTTTTGCGCTTCCTGGAAGTTCCAGCCGTCCAGATTCAGCACAAAAAACTTACCCTGGCGGACGTCTTGCACTTGTTTGAAACCGAGTCCAGTGAGCGCGTGGTGAATGGTTTGCCCCTGAGGATCAAGGACGGTTCGCTTTGGCATTACCCAGACGTGAGCCTTCATAAGAAAAGTATACCATCCTGAATGCTGGGCTCAGGAATTGCGCGGCAGTGTTCCCGCATCAAAGGCATATTCAAAGCCAGCTTCAACAAGTCTCAGCAATTCGGGCTCGCTCAGCCCCATATCCGCTGCGCGCGCGTATTCAGAGAGCAAGTCCGTATGGAACATCGGGGGATCGTCGGTTGAAAGAACTATCGGAACTCCCTGACGTAGCAACGCTGGCAGGGGATGATCCGCAAGGCTAACATCGGTCCGCCCCAATTGCTGTTGAAGAGCGCCGGTACACAAATTGCTCGAGGGACAAACTTCCAGTGGAATCCCGCGTTCCACCAGCAGCTCCATCAGAGCCGCATCTTGAATTGCTGCGATCCCGTGCCCGATGCGTTCAGCGCCCACTAACTCAACCGCTTCGCGAATCTTCTCCGGCCCGCCAATCTCCCCGGCATGAATCAAACGATGCAACCCGATTTCTGAGGCCCGCTGATACACTCTGCGAAATGCGGCGGTGGGAACGCGCAGCTCATCTCCGCCCATGCCAAACGCGACAATTTTCTTGGAGTTGCACCTCCGTGCCGATTCGACGACTTCTAGCGCCTCTTCAGCGCCAAACTGGCGCGCCGCATCGAATATCCATCGCAGGCGCAAACCGCGCCGCTCAAATGGTTCCGCGGCTGCCACTATCGCTTCGAAATTTGCCTCGAGCCGCTGTTTACGCCGCAACATGACTCCGATCGATAGTGTTACTTCAGCGTAGACAACCCCTTGCGCGATTAGATATTCGGCCAAATCCGTGGTGATCAGCGCGTAGTCACTCGGCTCGCGCAGTAGCGATGTGACCCACTTGAACGATTCGATGAAACCCGCGAAATCGCGATAGGCATAGCGCTGGCGCACTTCCTCTTCAGTGAGGGCCAGGCCATGTTTGCTGCTCAATCTGCAAACAGTTGCAGGCTCAATCGAACCTTCCAAGTGCAGGTGGAGCTCGGCCTTCGGCAGGGAGGCGAACCCTTCAGGTAGGCGAGACGAGATCATTCGCAAGAATCAGTGAGGAAGCTGCGGTCTGCCAGCGTTTTGCCAGGCCGTCAGCCAGTATGAGCCAACGTCCGCGGCGGCATTCGAAAGTTGCCGAATCAGGACGGCGGCAGCCTGATTGTAAAACCGGTCGTAATAGTCATCGGTGTAGGAAAGTTCAGTCTGCCGCGCCTTCAGGTCTGCATAGAGGATGGTCTCCAGCGAACTGTGCGAATTCAGACAGACGTCAAAGGCATGGTCGGTCGGATCACTGATGAACGCCGCATCATTCGGGCGCATCGGGAAAAACGCAGAGTACCGGTCGATCAGAGTCGTGCCAAATCGATCGCTGACACCCAGTTGTCCGCTCAAGTGGCCATCGAAGTTGTCCGTTGTCTTGAAGGGATCATGCGCTTCTGCAACGTAGCTCGCCAGAATCGCCGCGTCGAGCCGCGCTTCATCCCATTTTCCCGCGCGCATTGCCTCCGTCAGTTTCTGGCTGTAAAGCCCGATTTGCCAGGGGAGAAGCCCATTCGAGTCCAATTTGGACTTCCCAAATCTAAGGAGAGCGGCTTTGTAGTCGCGGGGCAGAGCATCGAACGGAAACCGCCCGTACTTCTCGAAATAGATGTAGTGATTTCGCCGCTCTGCAATGCTCTTTTGCGCCGCATCAAACGGGTCTACGACATGCTGCAAAAGGTGAGCGCGGCTGTTTTCAAAAAAGAACTGGATTTCAGGCGGAAGAGTGTCTATGGCTTTGTTTAGGACGAGCTTTTGGCCATTCTTCCCCCAAGCCAGCGAATTCTGAGGAAACCAGCAGAAGAGTGCGAGGCACACCAACATCCCAGCCGTGCTCTTACTCTTATTGTGAAAATACCGAGCCAGCATTCAGCAATCCTTCTTACGTGCGATTCGCAATTCCCAGCGTGCTATGCTTCCGGCCATAAAAATAATAGAGCACCAGGCCCATGACCATCCATACGAAGAAACGAATCCAATTCATGATCGGCAGCCCGGCCATCAGCAGGACGCAAGTGAAAATCGTGAGGATGGGCGCCAGCGGTCCGCCTGGTGCGCGGAAAGCACGCGGCCTATCCGGTTCCCTGTAACGAAGAATAAGCACTCCTCCCGCAACTAGTGCGAACGCGAAAAGCGTGCCAATATTTGATAGATCAGCGAGGGTCCCGATGTCCAGCAACCCCGCTGGAATGCCAACCACAAATCCCGCCATCCACGTCGAAAAATCAGGAGTTTGAAACCTTGGATGCACGCGCCCGAAAATTCTGGGGAATAGGCCGTCGCGCGACATGGCAAACCACACCCGCGCTTGTCCAAGTTGGAAGACCAGCAAGGAGGAGATCATGCCCATCAACGCGCCGATCAACACGATCAATCGGACGCCCGTGAAATGAAGCTTCTTGAGGGTGTTCACAACCGGTGCCGCGTCGTCCAGCAACGTATCCCATTTCACCAATCCCGTGAGTACCACCACCACAGCGATATAAAGCAGCGTGCAGACGACCAACGTCGCGATAATTCCAATTGGCAAATCACGCTGCGGGTTTTTGCATTCCTCCGCTGCCGTCGAAACGGAGTCAAATCCGATATACGTGAAGAAAACAATCGACCCGCCGGTAAGAATTCCCGGCCAGCCGTTCGGCGCTA
>Ga0075019_10001886_pt1 | contig 11931 bp, 10 predicted proteins | sample ColStrG_CSR_2013_FD_71473 | JGI IMG/M metagenome (GOLD analysis project Ga0075019, IMG submission 71473) | Freshwater sediment microbial communities in response to fracking from Pennsylvania, USA - Cold Stream Run_MetaG_CSR_2013 | ecosystem: Environmental > Aquatic > Freshwater > Creek >...
TGAACTATCTGCGTTGGGACGTGATCTACCGAGGCCCCGGGGACGATTGGGGTTCGCAGGATGTGGAGGCACCACATGTGCGGATCGTGGATATGCATCCGGTGGAACGGGCTGATGGGCTGATGATTCTGGGGGAGTTGCTGAACGAAGATGTGGTGCCCGCTTATGTGACAGTGGCTGCGACGTTGCTGGGTAAGGATAAGGCTGTGATTGCGACGGAGGGTAGCTTTGACCAGATTTCGCATCTGCTTCTGCCGAAGCAGGTTACGCCGTTTCTGATCAAGTTTCCCAATGTGTCATTGTCGGAGGTAGGCAGCGTTAGAATGACACCGTTGTCGACCTTGGTGACCGCATCGGCGGACCCGGTAATCGAGATTGAGAACCAGCAATTGAATCCTGCACCGGGTGCGTCCCTGACCGGGCAACTGAGGAATCAAAGCGGGCAGATTGTTAATGTGGCGCATGTACTTGGAACGTTTTACGACAAAAGTGGGCAGGTGGTTTGGGTGGCCGACCAGTACATCGATCATGCGTTGTTACCGGATGTGCCGGTTCCATTCGAAATTCACATTCCCCAGGATCTTGCGAGCCAGGTTAGCAACCAACGGTCTGTGATTGCGACTTACAGTTCTGGAGGTTCCCAGTGACTTCAAGATTTGGGATATTGTTCAGCGGACTCCTGGTGATGACGGCGGAACTGGTTTTTGGCCAGTCCGGGAGGGTTCAGGGGCCCCGGGAGATTGAAGCGGGAAGCGCATTCTCGATTCCGACGACTGGAAGTGGGAAAGCGGCGCTTTACATTCTGGGACCGGGTCAGGTTTTGAGGCGAGACATTCAGCTTGGCGAGACAGTAAGATTCGCGGCGGGCGCGCTGTATAACGCGGGACACTACCTTGTTGTCATCAGTGGAGATAGCTCGACTGTAAGTGATTCTCTCGATGTTATGCCTGGAAGCAGGGTGACCGATCTGGGATTTCTGGCTAAGCCATCCCGGTTACAGGTTGGGCAGCGTGGCGGCATAAGTGGCGCAGTCTTTGCATTTGACGGTTATCAAAATCTGTACCTGAATCCTGCGAAAGTCTCATTCGAATTGTCGGGGCCGTCTGGAGGGTTGCAGAAGCGCGAATTAGCAACGCGAGAGGGTTCCGCCTGGACGGAGATGGATTCGACCACGCGCCAGGGAGTTGCAATCTTTGTTGCTCGAATTGGTGGAGTATCCAGTAAACGCATTATCGGGCAGGTTCCTGGTGATCCCTGCGGGTTGAGGATGAGTGCTCGGCCCCTAAGTGAACATGTTCAGTTAGTGACGGACCCGGTTCGTGATTGCAGTGGGAACGCTGTTCCTGATGGCACAATTGTAACCTTCACCGAGACACATAACGGAGTTACATCCACGATTGATCAGCCCATCAAACACGGGACAGCGATGGCGCAAATGTCAGCCACGAACGGTGCCACTTTTTCAGTTGCAAGCGGGGTTGTTTTGGGCAACCAGATACGTTGGGGGAGGTAGCCATGAGCAAATCATTGATATTGTTATGCTTAGCTTTGGCTATGAGCCCGTGCACAGGGTTGGCTCAAGTTGCTGTGCACCTAGAGCCAGCAGATTTGCACGGCTCTCGCCCGGTTTCAGAGCAGACGAGTGCGGCGGTGATTCGAGACTATTTACAGTCTTGGCAAAGCTTGCGCTCAGCTATGGAGCAGAACCGGGCTGACCTGCTGGAGCCTAGCTTCGTGGGTATGGCGCGAGACAAATTCGCCGAGACAGTTCAGCAGCAAGCTGTCTTGGGTATTCGGACGAAGTATCAGGATAGTTCGCATGATATCCAGATAATTTTCTACTCGCCGGAGGGACTCTCGATGGAGTTGACGGACAAGGTCGATTACGACGTAGAGGTTATTGATCATGACCATATCAAGACTAAGCAAAGAATTAGTGCTCGCTATGTTGTGGTCATGACTCCCGCTGAGGTGCGATGGAGAGTGAGAGTATTGCAGGGAGCACCGCTGAGATTCTGACGATGGGTCATAGCGGAGGTTGTAATTTCTGTTCTTGATAACAACGCAAGACAAGGGCTCTGAGCTTTTTCAACGAAGCAAAAACTCGGCATTGCAGGAGTCTGACATGATTTCAATCGTTGTCCCCATCTATAACGAAGAGGAACTGATAGTACAGTTCCACGAGGCCATCGCGAAGGTTATGGAAAGTACTCGCACAATTTGGGAAGTTGTGTACATCAACGATGGCTCAAAGGATTGCTCGCTCGAACTGTTAAGGGGTCTGCAGGCTGCGGACTCCCACGTCGTGGTAGTGGAACTGTCTCGAAACTGGGGCCATATGGGAGCTATCTCGGCTGGAATTGAGACGGCGCGCGGAAGCGCAGTTATCTTGATGGACGGAGATTTTCAGGATCCGCCCGAAGTTCTGCCAAAACTTATCGATGCGTGGATGGCGGGCGCCGAAGTTGTAGTTGCAGTAAGACGGAGTCGTCAGGAACGTCGCAAGATCCTGTCGCAGCTTTTCCCTCTGTTCTACCGGGTGCTTGGCGCTTTGTCAGACTATCCAATTCCCCTGAATGCCGGGATTTTCAGCCTTATGGATCGTAAGGCAGTTGACTCTGTAAACTCGTTGGGTGAGAAGAACCGTTACTTACCAGGTCTGCGAGCGTGGGTAGGGTTCCGTAACTCAGTTATCTACTATGACCGGCAGGACCGCCTAAGTGGCGATGGCAAGCTTTCATTTATCAGTCGAATCAAGTACGCGATGGACGCAATAACAAGCTTCAGTTATAAGCCGCTGCGACTTAGCTTCGTCCTCTTCGGCTTTGCTGGAGGAGTGGCGGGAATTCTTGCAATTTGCATGTTATTTGCGAAGGGCTCCGTTGCGATGGCCGGGCTAGGTGTTGCTGCGTCGGTGTTCTTCATTGGAGGGTTGCTCTTTCTATGCATGGGCGTTCTGGGCGAATACCTCGGTCGCGTATATGACGAAGTGCGCAGCCGACCGCTCTCAATTATTAGCACCGTGCACCGTTCAGCCACGATGAGCGTGCCACAGTTCACAATGGTCGCAGGAGCAACGAATGGTCATCAAGATCACGAGTCAATCAAAGCCGCATGAAGCAATAGATCCCCTGCCCCGGCGGGGGGATTTTCTCAAATGCAGTTCGTTGTTCTCTCGGTAGGGGCTAATTTTGCACGGACTTGGAAGCGTTAGCGTTGGGAGGCAACGGATGTTGATCTTTTGAGCCGGGGATGCAGTTTTGGATCCCGTCCTCTATTGCAGTACCTTCTTCATGGTCGTTCCAAGTCTCGATCATCAGGAACGGGGGCGGATCATCGGCGGGGAAGAACTTTCGCCACAAATTTGTTGTATCCAAAAAAGTCTGCCCGCAACGGGCTGACATATGACGATTGAGGCCCCAAGAGGCTTTGGCATCATCAAAACTTGCCCAAGCGCCACCGACGATAATCTTGTCGGCATGTTTAGAACGCATTGTTTGATAGAACTGACTTAGATACTGCTCTCCCCAGTTACTACCATCGGGAGCCCAACCCTTCTCTCCGGGACTTACCCATGCATAAAATCCGTCAAAGGCGTCGGAGTAGGACGAGGGGAGATTTTCCTGGATGAGTAACGGTGGGGTCGTCCACTTATTTACCGAAGCTCGAACCTTGTCCCAGTCGGTATGCCCAGCCTTTGGAAATATGAAAAAGACAGGCCGGCCCTGATAGGTGAGATAGGCCGGAAGTCCCGGGGATGAGGGCGAGAGATATTTCTCGTGGAATGCGTTGAAATCAGAGATAGCGAGGTCGGTGGCTCCATCTTCAATGTCAGTTTCGTCATACATCATGGCAACCTTGAAGTTGTTACTGGAGGCGGTCGTTTGAATCAAGGCATAGCTATGGTCGATAAAAGGCTCCCGACTTCCATACCAATCCACCACAAAGGCAGAAATCCCCATATCTTTAGCTTTCCGGACCTGACGGAGTATAACTTTGGGATCGAGCGAGGAGTAACCTACAGAAATGTGTTTAGGATGCCCGAACCAAGCCTCATAAAGGGCGATCGTTTCAGGTGTCTTTCCGGTGGCACCGTACTTCAGACGCTGCGCAGGTGCGGCTCCAGGTATGTTGCACCCATTGGGGATGAGGAGTAGCAAGAGCAATGAAAGCTTGAGGTTAATAATCATCTGACAATAGATTAGAAGCTTGCGGTCTCCTTTGGGAAGCTGGGATGAAATAAAATATTACTCATGTTTGAAGTACATCAATTTGCGGGTTCGTTGCATCTAATTAAGAAGTTTGAACACTCGCTTAGTATGAACTTGACTGAGACGGGTTCCGATAAGTTTAACCGATAGGATGTGGTGGATGGATTGGCCGAAAAGTTAAAGACGCTGCAGAGCCGGATTCTCTCTGGAAGTATTGTACTGCTTTCGGGGTCGGGGCTGACAACTGCGATCAATCTTACTTATAACATTGTGCTGGCGAGATTCCTCGGTCCTCAAGGATTTGGGCATGCTACTGTGGTGTACACAATCCTGACGCTGATTTCAGCGGTAACACTCTCGTTCCAACTTATCACTGCAAAGATGGTGGCCAAGCAAGAGTCGCTGGAGCAGAAAGCGGCGGTCTATCACGGTTTTCATCGGGGGGCCTGGGGCTGCGGAATTGTGATCGGGCTTATCTTGCTTTCAGCACAGAGCCAGATTGCGAGCTATCTGAATCTTTCAGACCCGATACTTGTTGGCCTAATTGCGGTCGGTTGTGCATTTTATGTGCCCTTGGGGAGCCGTCGTGGTTACATGCAAGGGATCTACGGGTTTCGGAAGTTTGCGACGAACCTTGTGGTGGAAGGGGCGGTTCGACTCGTTGGATCCTATGCTATGGTGTGGTCGGGCATCGGAGTTGAGGGCGTTGTGGCCGCAAATGTAACTGCTATCGCGGTTGCATATCTCAGCGCGGCGCCTAAGCTGGCTGAAAGGGCAGCAAACCCACTCAGTTGGTCTTCTTCGTTCCATGAGATTTCACAAGCGATGGTGTTTTTCTCGGGCCAGGTGCTGATCAACAACTGCGATATTGTTTTGGTTGAGCATTATTTCCAAGCGAATGAAGCGGGCCTTTATGCTGCTGTGGCCATGGTGGGAAGAGTAATTTTCTCATTTTCATCCGCGGTTGTGAATACGATGCTTCCGATTGTGGCGGGAACTGACGAACAGGAGCGGAAGGACTTCAAAGTGATTGCGACTTCGGTACTGCTGGTGTTAGGTACGGGGTGCGCATTGGCACTTGGATTGGGAGTTACTCCCGGGTGGATTTGGACGAAGTTCTTTGGGTCTGGCTTTGAGATATCGGGTCGGTATGATCTTCCATATCTGCTGGCACTCTATGCAATTACAACAGTAGTTTACTCAGTCAGCGTGGTTCTTATCACTTTTGAAATGGCGTTTAAAATCGCGAACACAAGTTGGGTGCAGTTTGCTTTCAGCGGATTTGTAATTGCGGGCATTTCGCGATTTCATTCCTCTTTGCGGGAAGTAATTCTTGTTCAACTGGTTTTGATGTTAGCGCTTCTAGTATGTGTTGCGTTGCCTTTCGCAATTAAGCTGATGACCGAATGGGGAGGGCGGCAGAGGCCAACGAATTCAAGATCGGCTACCCTCGTTCGGCGCATTTCTGAAGACGAGGTAGTCTCGGAGTTTTTAAAAAGTGATTTTCAGGCTCCGGAGTTCAAGGACTATCAAACGAGTCTCGGAGAAATTGTGAGTTCCCCAGATTTGACGAATGCGGATGAAAATTTGAAACGCCGGGCCTTGTTTTACCTGCGCCATTTTTCCTTGTGGAAGGAAATCCCCAAGGCAACCGAGTGGTTTGAAGCGGATATTGTTGAGTCGGATTTGACTCAGATTCGGGCGTTTCCCAGAGCTCATTGGCGAGCCTTGGCGAAAGGTAACTTTAAGATTACTGAGATAGCAGAACGGGTCCGCGATTACCAACTCACGGTGGACTCCACATTTTCGAGTAAGATTGCCGAGATTCGCGAAAAGATAAGCACTGACGATCCAGGGTTCAGTGCGGTGATTCTGATTGGAACTAATGAGAACGAGCCACTTACGGTGCTCGATGGGAATCATCGCTTGGTGGGAGCAATGTTGTCATCTCCAGGGAGTTTGCAGAAACTTCGCTTTCTTTGCGGTCTATCCCCTCGAATGACTCAGTGTTGTTGGTACAACACAAATTTACTGACTCTTTTGCGGTATGCGGGCAATATGGTTGCTCGCGCGGTTCGGAACCCTGAGGCTGAGTTAGCGAGGGTACTGGCGAAAGCCGACCAATAAAGATAAGAGAGTGTGCCAAATGTTCGCCTGTGACATAGCAGGAGGAGGCTATATGAGAATTATGGCGTGAATGTGACCTAACGGGAACATACCGAAAGCGCTGTTAGGGTCAAGATAGAGGAAGTTCCGCAGGCGAGTTCGCCGGCGGTGAGAAGATTTCAACGGGCGTTGCCCAAAGAGGACAAATGGCGAAGACGAGCGGTCGGCTAAGCGGGCTAGTTGCAGGTGGGCTTATGTTTTTTATGGTAGTGCAACTCGCTGACATCGCGAATGCGATGCCACTGCAATCGATAGATAAGGGAAGGGATCAAAGGGCTGGATTAACAATCGATAAGGGGCAAGCCTCAAGCAGCGCGATTGCGAATCTTGATCGGGCAAACAACGAAACCCAGGCTGAGGTTCCAGACAGTCCGGGGGCGATTCAGTCACAGAAAGGTTCGGAGCAATCGCCGATTAATACCGTACAGACGCCGGTTGGGACAGCAGCAGCTCCTTACGGGAATGTAACTGGTGTAACAGCTTCGAGGCCTGCCGGGGCTGTGATAGCTCCAGGAAAGCAGCGGCGAGCGCGATCAATCTTGATCCGTGTTGGATTGATTCTGGGGGCAGTGGTTTCTGTTGGTACCGTAGCGGCCCTGTCTTTTGCGAGTCCCAGCCATTCCAAATGATGTTACAGGCTGAAGAATGTGAAGGTCTTCGAGACATCAAACTGTAACATGTGGAGATTCGGACGTGACTGAGTTAGTCAGTTTTTCAGGGATTGATGGAGCTGGAAAGAGCACTCAAATTGAGTCGCTATCACGGCGCATGAAAGAGAAGGGACGGAGTGTCAGAATAATCCGCTTCTGGGACGATATTACAACTTTAAAAAAGCTGAGAGAGGCGACGGGACATCGCATCTTCAAAGGTGACAAAGGAGTCGGAAGTCCCGAGAGACCAATTAACCGACGCGATAAGAACGTGCAATCATGGCCGATGACGGTGGTCCGGCTGGGTATTTATGCTCTTGACGCATTTTCGTTGAGAACTGCGGCACAGAAGGCGCGTAGATCAGGGACAGATCTGGTAATTTTCGACAGGTATATTTACGATGAGCTTTCAAACCTTCCATTATCTAACCGAGTCATCCGAGTTTATGTCTGGTTGATATTGATGCTGGTTCCCGTGCCCGAGATCAGCTATCTAATCGATGCTGATCCTGCGATGGCTCGAGTCAGAAAGCCTGAGTATCCGATCGACTTCCTCTATACCAGTCGCGATTCTTATCTTACGCTTGCTGGCATTGTTAGGGAGATAACAGTCATAGAGCCATCACAAATTCAAGAAGTTGAGCTGGCTATCTGGAATCATGCCAGAGAGCGGCTTCTGATCGAATTTCCAACGCTCGATTGAGCTACAACGATTTGGACAATGAGGCTTGCAGGGAAGATCGATCCAAGCCCAGATTTCCAAAACAGATGGCTGGGTGCTACCAATAGGTGAAGCTGAAGTTGTCGAGATAAGTGACGTTCGGGTCCTGCTTCTTATTTCCATCCATCTGGTAGTTGAGCGTGATTCCCCACCAGCTTGTCGGGACAGAGAAGGGTAGATAAGTCCAATTAATATTTGAAGTAACCCCGTTCAAGGTGATGGACTGGTATAAAAGAGTGTTGCTCGAATCACGTTGAGCGTGAAGGGTAACATGGTTCCAGGCATTATCGATCAGGTTACATGCCGCTCCGGTCGAGACCCACGCTCCGTTAACATTGTCCCAGATATCCCATTCCTTGCCCCCCAGATTGTTGCACTGTGTGCCCCATATCATTCCACTACCGTTCATGTACATGCTTATGTCGAACTCAAGCACTTGAGTTATTGAGGCATTTGTGACGTAAAAGTAGGAATCGTAGGTGAAGTTGTGTAGACCTGGCAGGAGCGAATGGTTATCGTCCGGCAGATGTTGAGTCGAGTATTGGCCGATGACCGGGTTAGACCAAAGGACATCGCTGTAAGACTTTTTCCCGTTGATGGAAAACCGGGTTGCATTTCCACTTAGCGATGGGGTGTTGATGTGCTGAGCGAGCGACCAATCAAGTTCGGGACAAGGCGCAGCGCAGATATCATACTTGGGTGCGAATTCCCCCCAACCGTTCCATCCCCCGCTGGCCTGTAGATTGGACAGGGTAGTTCCGGGATTTATTACATTGAGATCAACAGATGAGTAAGAGGCCCCGCCACAGAGATCCCATTCTTCAACGACAGTATGTTGCTTTCCAGGGCTAAGAGTCAGCTGCGTGTTCAACTTGTAGCCATTCTCGACATGAACAAGTTGGTTATTGACGTAGATGCCCATCGCAGCAATTCCCTTTGGGCAATTACTGGTAGCTGTTGCGATATAGTTCGCAATCGAAGTTATTGTGCTGTTGGCAACAGGAGAGGCGATATGGACGCCGGCCTGCAGGCTGACAGTTATGTCGATTGGGATGAACGTGGATCCCCCGCAATAGTCCCACTCCTGGACGACGGTTTTGTGATTTCCTGCGCTGACCGGTAAGCTCACGTTGAGGATGGTGCCATTGACGACATGGACCAAGGTCCTGTCTATATAGACTCCCATCGAAGCCACGCCTTTTTTGCAGGTATTTGTGGATGAATTGGCTGAGTAGAGGACGTTGGTGCTGACAATTTCGCCATTCGAAGGACTGTTGACGACTACTGTTCCAAAAGCTGGCGCTGCAATTAGCAGGAAGAGAAAAAGAATGCTGGTAAAGGTTTTCAAGGGCATGCCTCAGAGAGAAATTAGAGTCCGTAGATCGTGAAGCGATGTCGACACAAGTTCCGCTTCGCCAAAATCTCGAGGAGGAAGTGCGCAACGTTTTCGAAACGGGCTTTTCTGAAGACGCCTGAGGTAGATTCAACAGGCGAAGGGTCAGAAACCTCTTCCTTCGCTAGGATTCGACAAACTACCGGACAAACCGTGATGAGACGTCGAATCAGATTCCAGTTCGAAAGATTGTCACTCGCGAAAATGATAGTGCGATTAATCGGAAGACTCATTCGCTCACGATCTCGAGTAGACAATTCAATTCTCACTGCCCAGGCAACATAACCAAAATGATTCAAAATATATCGATTGATCCTAATAATACACTGTGCGAGGCGGAACGGCGGGTTATCAGCTCATTTAGTTTTTACCAGTCGAAGGATCGTTTTTTAAACGCCCCCCAGATATTATGGACTGGATCAAATGTCTGAGCAAAATAGCACAGTAGGGAAAGCTTGATTTTGTGCGGTTAAACCTGATGAGCGGCGATAGCCAATACATTAAGTTAGATACATTTACAGGTACGCGGAAAGGTATCTATACTTAGATTAGTACTGTGTGTAATACCTAAATCGGATCGGGTTGCGGAAGGGCTTTCATCGGAGGTTCTAGGTATGTCGAGTAATATTGGTTCATGGGTCAATGGCCGTGCGCTTGTATTAAGTTTGAGCGGGCTTACTTTTTGCCTCGGTGCGAATGCTGCATCTTGCAAAACCCAGTCTCAGATTTCATCCGCGCAACGAGATGTTTTGTCGATCACTGCTCATAGTTTGATGGATAAGATACAAGCTGGCGATGTCACGTCACTGCAGCAAAACACGATAGCTACAGTTGCTGCTGACTTCAGTGGAGTTGCAGACACAGTTGACACACTAAAGCCCCTTGTGAAGCAAGCGGTAATAACTATCGACGGACTATATTTGCTCGACGCGTCAGGCGATGCCGCTAGCTCTGGCAGGATGGATTTCTATTGTGGATCGCCGCTGGTGGTATTGGATTTTAACGAGTTACCTGCCGGGACATACGCGTTGGTACTCTTGCATGCAACGGGCGTCCCGGAACCGCAGCAGATATCTTTTATGTTATCCGAGACGGGTGATCGCAAATGGGAGCTTGCGGGAGTGTTCAGTCGACCAATGATTGAGGCTTATCACGACGGACTTTGGTATTGGAGATCGGCGCGGAAATTCGCGGAGAAGAAGTTGAATTGGACCGCATGGTTTTACTACCAGACGGCGGTCTATCTCTTGCAACCGGTTGCATTCATTTCCAGTCCAAATCTTCAGAAGCTTCAGCAAGAAGGGAACCAGTTGCGCCCCATTGATATTCCTGGAACGGAGCCCTTGAAGCTTGCTGGAAGTGGTTCTGTTTTTCAACTGACATCGATTGACACGACGGCTGCCTTGGGTGAACTAGACCTGGACGTCCATTTCACTCCGGATCCATTGCAGGCAAATGAGTTAAAAGATCCCCCGACGGCCAGGAAACAGGTGACAGCAGTGATGATCGCCCTGTTGAAGCTGCATCCTGAATTGCAGGAGGCATTTCACGGGATCTGGGTGCATGCGGATGGGGGCACGGGCTCACTGTTCTCGCTTGAATTACCAATGGGGGATATCACTTCCCAGGATAGTTTGTAGAAGGCTACAAGCTCCCAGAGTCCAGATTGAACTAAATTGTTGTTGAGCAAGACCTGAGAGAAGATAGGACGCGTCGTTGATATGATTCTGCCGATGCAAATGGGGTGGGCCTTTGGGCAGGATTGCGTATCGCGTTTGAGTCGCATGCGAGTTTACTGCGATCGTTCGGGTGCTGGAATTTCGCCTAGCCCGCCGATTCGAGTCGCCTTTTAAAGAGTGGTGAAGCGCTTCACGAAAACGAGTCTGTGGATTCGCGTGCAACGTTTTGTACCGAATTTTTATCTTCCCGCCAATTATGACTTGGGACAATCGCTTTGCCCACAACTTCGCCAGTATTGATCGGACACTCGAGTTGCAAAGTTGTTTGATTTCTTAGGATCGAGTCAACTCAAGTTCCCCGAGCCGGACATTGCTGGAACGAAGCCGAAGCTTGCCCATTGCCAGTTTAATTCAAGGATCACGTTCATTACACGTTGCTTAGAGTTTAGTTCCGACTTGTCTTTCACACCCAACAATCGAAATTCGGAAGGATTAGGGATTTGAGTCAAATTGACTTTCCCTGCATGTAGGGGGCGGGCAAAGAGGCTCTCAGTGTGGTTTAAGTGAGTGGGATACAAAGAATAAGTCGTCGCTTCAGCCGAGTTTGGTTACCATAGTGCATTTCCTTTGGGTATTAAAGTTCTGGAAGTATTCGCTATTTATTTTCAATAAGCGTATAAAAAAACACAGACACCTCAGATAAGCACCAAGTGAAACGTTTCGGGGACGAAGCTGAAATAGGGGCTAAATTTCCGATTCGATTTGGATGAAGGAGAGCTGTTGGACTTTGAAAATCTGATTTGGTTTTCGTTGACTCATCGAAAGCTTCCGGCGGCGAGAAGTTTCCCGGATATTTGAGGGTAACCGGAGCTTGGTGACCGTAGTCACATTTATTAGGGCCCTACGCCACGTATTATCCACTCAAATTCAAGGTGGGTGGAAGAAAGAGATTTGGCGCAAAAGTTCAATTGGAACCTTGGGCTAAATTTCAACGAAGGTTGCCGATTGAGGATTCAGTAGGTGCCGTATGGGCAAGTGTGGTGGCCTATTGTCCACTTCCTGCCGGTCGATAAGATAGTTGTGCTCTTTCCAAATGGAATCTTTGTACGAT
>Ga0075019_10001888_pt1 | contig 11923 bp, 13 predicted proteins | sample ColStrG_CSR_2013_FD_71473 | JGI IMG/M metagenome (GOLD analysis project Ga0075019, IMG submission 71473) | Freshwater sediment microbial communities in response to fracking from Pennsylvania, USA - Cold Stream Run_MetaG_CSR_2013 | ecosystem: Environmental > Aquatic > Freshwater > Creek >...
GGTCGAGGCGAACGGGAACTACTGCAATGTGGTGGTCACCAACGTCGGTTTTGCCACGACCACGCTGCTTGTGATCGACTCGCAGTATGGCGACATCACGGCCCTGACGCAGCTGGGCAACACGCCCATAGCGATCAACGAAATAGGCGGCCAGGCGGTGCCCGCCGGCGCGCTGCCGGTAATGTTCAGCGGTACGCAGCCGGTCGCGGACCCAGTTTTGGCTGCTGCGCAAACTGGCGATAGCCCGTTGGCCGTATTTCAGGCCGGTGATCCCGCAGGCGACTTTGCCGGCCTGAACATTCTCGAAGAAGCCGCGCTTGGCACGCTTTCGATAAGCACGTCGGTGACCAATGGCCCGAAGGTGGATGTAAACGGCAACATGATACTCTCGGACGCGCCAGTCATGCAACGCGTGTATCTTGCTACGGGACAGGCGGTAATTATAGATACCCAAGGATATGCGTCGCTTAGCGTAACCTCGACTGCTTCGGTTGTCGGCAGTATCGGATATACCAATGATATTGCGATGGGTTTTTCGACAGTGTCTGCATACAACGTAGGCAGCAATACTTTTGTGAATTCGATTTCGGGAGCAGCACTCTACCTTGCGGTTAACACATGCCGCTACGCACGTATATATGCTTCCGGCGCAGGAGGGTATGTTGCATATTGTTTGCGCAATGTGCCCGCACCTGTTTTTAACGGTTCACAGACCGTGACCCTTGGCACCACAGTTCTTCCGTATACCTCACCGGTATACGTTTCTCCCGTAGCTATAGCGACGACTAACGGGCAAACACCCAACAGCTATTTTACTATTGCTACAACTCCTGCGGCCACGGTACTTAAAGCCAGTGCAGGTAGGGTGACTATGGCGGTTATCGGTTGCGGCAATACTGTTGCAGGGTATTTGCACTTTTATAACGCGACTGCGGTAACGCTTGGAACAACACCGTCGATGATGACATTTCCAATACCCGGAGCGGTCGGTACTACAGTATTGCGGCTCCCAGAAGGCGGGCTTTATTTTTCTGTAGGAATTGCCTTTGCTTTTACTGGAGGCATTACTGGGACGGATAACACCAGCTTCGGTTCTGCGCCGAGCCTTATATTTAATTACTCGTACATTTAACCAAAGGAGCTAACCATGCCCATGTCCCTGAACGCCACTGTCGGTGGCAACTCCCCCGCCAGCGCAGGCGCGCAGCCGCTGAATCAGCGCGTTGGCCCCACTGGTGAACCTGTCGTGCAGGAACTGCACGGGCGTTACTACGAAACCACGGTGCGCAAGGCCGTGTTTTCTGGTGCCACCACTGCACCAGTTACGACCTCTGCGGGTTTCGCCACCACGCTGACCGGTTTTTGCTTGACTAATCCGATTTCGTCGAACGTGAATCTGGTCGTTAACAAAATCAGTTGGGCGGAGCTTGTGGCGCAGACTGCAGCACTGACGCTGGGCATTCAGACGGGCTATAACACGGCAACGGCGGTTACGCAGACTACGCCCTTGGTTCCGTTGTCGAACTTTGTGGGGCAGCCTGCAGGTGTCGGCCTTATCGCATCGGCCGTTACGCTTCCTACCGCACCCACGCGCCTGATCCTTTTGGGTTCGTTGGTAACCGGCGCCATCACCACGCAGATCGGTGGCGGTAACGTAGTTGACCTCGAAGGGTCGCTGATCATCCCGCCCGGCGGGTACGCCGCCTTCTACACCTCTGCAGCATCGGTCGCGTCTTCGCTGGCGTTCGGCATGCAGTGGGAAGAAGTTAGCACCATCATCTAAGTCTGAAGGGGCGGCAAGATGTCGCTTCTTCTTGACCTACAGTTAAATCTTCAAGGGTCGGGGGGCTCGGCCCCTCTATACCCGCAAGATACGTGGGATTGGGACGACTTTGCCGAGGATGACTGGCAGGAAGAGTCGCAGCCCGTTGGGGCGAATGCGGCACCGCCTAGTGCGCTCTCTCCGTACCCCGATGAGTACGACTGGGACGAGCAGGCAGACGACGAGTGGCAAGAGGAACAACAGCCGCCGATTGCGTCGGTGTTGCCCGCGACGCCGCTGGTCGAAGATGTCTACGATTGGGATGAGTTTGCTGACGACGAATGGCAGGAGGAGCAGGCTCCGGTAGGCCTGTCGGCTATCTATCCGCAACCGGTCGAAGACGTCTACGATTGGGACGAGCAGGCAGACGACGAGTGGCAAGAGGAACAAGCGCGCGTAGGGGCGGACAACAACCCACTGCGGTGCCTTGAGGACGCCTACGACTGGGACGAGTTTGCTGACGACGAATGGCAAGAGGAACAAGCGCGTGTAGGGGCGGACAACAATCCGGCGCGTGCCTACCCGGATGAGCACGACTGGGATGAGTTTGCTGACGACGAGTGGCAGGAAGAGCAAGCCCCGGTAGCCCCATCGGTTGCCTATCCGCAGCCGCCTGAAGACCCGTGGCTGTGGGACGAGTTCGCCGAAGATGACTGGCAAGAAGAATCACAGCCTGTCTTGCCCACGGTAATTTACCCGCAGCCGCCTGAAGACCCGTGGCTGTGGGATGAGTTTGCCGAGGACGACTGGCAGGAGGAGTCGCAGCCGGTCGGCCGCAACCTGTTTATTCCAGCTTACCCAGACGAGTACGACTGGGATGAATTTGCCGATGACGAGTGGCAGGAAGAACAGCACGTGCTGCTTAACGCCAGCATGGTCTGGGTGCCTGTAAACGACACGCAAGCCCCGGGCTGGAGCGCGGTAAATACCGTACAATCGCCGGGCTGGACGGCCGTAATTGACACCCAGAATCCCGGCTGGCAGAATGTAAACGACGCACAATAGGGGCTCCGCATGTCAAGTTCTTACACGCCGAATCTGCGGTTGACCCTACCAAATCAGGGCGAGCTGAGCGGTGCTTGGGGCAATACGGTCAATACCGGCATCACTGCACTGATTGAGAACGCCTTGGCGGGGCTGGTGGCGGTGTCGGTGACGTCTGCTGCGCAGGCCTTGACGTACGCCAACGGCAGCACCGATCAGGCGCGATACGCCATCCTGCAGCTCAGTACCACCACGACGGCGGCATTTGCCATTTACGCGCCCCCAGCGCCCAAGACGTACGTCATCCAGAACACGTCGGCCTATGCGGCCACGATCTACTGCAGCACCACGCTGGGCAACACCACGGCAGCGGGCACGGGCGCCATCATACCGGCGGGCGCCACGATGCAGGTTTGGAGCGATGGCACGAACATGAGCCTTACGGGGGCAACGCTGCCGCCCGGAACCAGCGAGTTTGCCTCGGGCACGCGCCTCACTTTTGTGCAGGCCTCCGCGCCCACCGGCTGGACGCAGGACACATCCGACACCGCCACAAACCGGATGTTTGTGACTACGAATACGGGTGGGACCGGCAATACGACGGGCGGCTCCAGCAGCCCTATTTTGAACAATGTGGTGCCGGCCCACACCCACAATATTACAACCGGCACGGAATCTGCATCGCACACCCACAATGACTCGGGACACGTGCACGGAGTCCAGCCTTGGGGCGGTAACAGCGGCGGGGGCGGAACGATACAAAACATCAATAATTCCAGTCTTTCCGGCGCAACGCAGAACACGAACACTGGCTATGCTGCTTTGGGCACGGAAACTGCTACCCACGTCCACAGCGGTACGACAGATAACGGTTCCAGTCAAACGAACTGGACCCCGCGCTACGTGTACATGCTCATCTGCCAGAAGAACTGATCATGACCATTGAAACCGTTTTAACGTGCCCCCTTGGCTCCAAGTGCGAGGAGATCAAAGACAACAAGGTGCATCGCTGCGCGTGGTACACCAAGCTGGCGGGCACCAACCCCAACACAGGCGAGAAGGTGGACGAGCACGGCTGTGCTATCACATGGTTGCCCGTGCTGCTGATCGAGAACTCGATGCAGCAAAAGAGTACCGCCGCGGCTGTGGAGTCCTTCCGCAACGAGATGGTAAATCCGCAGGCTGTGGGTTCTTTGTTGCTGGCTGCCAGCAGCAACCTGCCGCTCCTTCCCCCAACCTGAATCAAAAATGCCCTCCGCCATGCACGATCATGACACCAATACAGCGGTCTGGAAGATGATAATCATCTGGATCGCTACCGCTGCCGGGAACGTCACCTTGAACTCTGCAGTTCTTTTCGTCACCCTCATCTATACTCTGCTGCAGATTTTCTCCCTATTGCGCAGGCTTTGGAAGGACATGCGATGAACTTCGTCTGGCTCCACGATTTTTTCCCTACTGCGCAGGCTTTGGAAGGACATGCGATGAACTTCGTCTGGCTCCACGATTTGCTCACCGGCAAGGACGGTGTTACCCACGATCTAGGTCGCTGGAGCTGGTGCGTAAGCCTTGGCTCAATCATTGCGGCGGGTATCCACACGGCGTGGCACGGCACCATAGACCTTGTTGCTTTTGGCCAGTCAATTGCGCTTGTCGTTACCGCCCACGGCGCGGCGCTCTGGGCCAAGCGTGACACCGAACCGGGAGAGAATCGTGGCCCTACTCCTTAATTGGCGCGTCTGGGTTGCGCTGGCCTTCGTGGCGTTTGAGGCGTTCGCCGGCTACCACGTGTACAAAATGGGGGGCGATTCTGTGCAGGTCGCCTTCGACGCGTATAAAAATCAGCAAGAAGCGCGCACGATCGCCGCTGAGCAGCAAGCCCGCGCCAAGGAACAGGCGCTTGTCCAAGCCAACCAGAAAGTGAGTACCGACTATGAAAAACTTAAAGCGTCGTCTGACGCTGCTGTGCGCGCCCTTGATGCTGAGCGCGTGCGCCTGCTCGCCACAATTGCCGGCAACCGTAGTGCAGCCACCCCAAATACCGGCTCCGGCCTCCGCTCTGATGCAACCCCCGAAGACCTCGTTCTTGCAAGATGCGTCGGACGACGTACAGACGTGGCAGAAGATGCTCAGTCCCTTGCAGAGCAAGTAATCGGCTTGCAGTCGTATATCAACACCGTTTGCCTAGGAGCCAACAAATGAAAGAAATCTTCCCCACCGCGCTGGCTGCGCTGCTGGACCCCTCCCGCGAAGGCGGCTTTTCGGACAACCCCGCTGACCCCGGCGGCGCCACCAACCACGGCGTTACGCAGCGTACGTGGGAAGAGTTCGTGGGTCACCCCGTGCCCGTGTCGGACATCGAAGCACTGACGACTGACGAGGTGGCGCCGCTGTACAAGACCCGTTACTGGGACACGGTGCGCGGCGATGATTTGCCGGCGGGGCTGGACTACGCGCTGTTTGACTTCGCGGTGAACTCTGGTGTGCACGAGGCGGCTGTGAAGCTGCAGGAAATCATCGGTGCCATGGCCGACGGCATCATCGGGGATCACACCCTGTACACCTTATCCCAGAAGCACGCTACTGAGGTGATCGCGGCGCTGCAAGATGCCCGCCTTGCCATGCTGGAGTCGCTGCCCACGTGGGCTGAGTTCGGCCACGGCTGGGCTACGCGCGTGAACGCAGTGCGCGACGAGGCGCTTGCTCTGGTGCAGTAATGCCCCTGAAAAAAATCCAGCTGACTCCGGGGATTAACCGCGAAAAGACTCGACTGGCGAGTGAGGGCGGTTACTACGAGTCGAACCTCGTCCGTTTTCGGCAGGGGTTTCCCGAAAAAATCGGGGGCTGGACGCGCACATCAGTCAACACGTTTCTGGGCATTTGCCGCTCGTTGTGGAACTGGGTTACCCTTGGGGGCGCGAACCTGCTGGCGCTGGGCACCAGCCTGAAGTTTTACATTGAAAACGGCGGGGTCTATTACGACATCACGCCGTTTCGCGCTACGTTCACGCTGACTAATCCGTTTGCAACCACGGCCAGCAGCACCACGGTGTCGGTGACAGACACCAACCTCGGCTACAAGAACGGCGACTTCGTTACGTTTTACGGCTCCAGCGCTGTCGGCGGGCTGACCATTCTTGGGCAATACCAGATCGCGTACAGCACGGGAACGTCCTACACCATCACGGCCGCCAGCGCGGCATCCTCTACGACCACGGGCGGCGGCACGGTTATTGCCGTGTACCAAGTCAATACCGGCTCGGGCATCGTGTCGGCCATCACGGGCTGGGGCTCGGGCGCGTGGGGCGTGGCAGCATGGGGCGCCGATGGCGCTTTCACCAATAACGGACTGTCACCGCTCAACTCGTGGAACCAAGCGAACTGGGGGCAAGACCTTGTGTTCAGTCAGGTAGGCGGCCCACTGTTTTACTGGAGTGCGTACGTCGGTTTTGCGGGGACGACAACGATCAGTATCACCATCGCCTCGCCGGCAGTCGTCACGTTCGTGACCAACGCTGTCACGCTCATTAACGGGCAGGGAATAATCCTGAACACCACGGGCGCGCTACCTACCGGCCTGCTGCCGGGCGTCACGTACTACGTGCTCAACTTGGGCAGCAGCACGTTCAACCTTGCAGCGACGCCCGGCGGCGCGGCGATAAACACGTCCGGCACCCAGTCCGGCACCCACAATATCGCGCCCAATGGCGTGGCGTTGGCAAGCTCGAACGGCGCTGATCAAGTACCCCTGACAACAAACCTGCTGCTGGTCTCGGACCTCAACCGCTTCGTCATCTGCTTCGGAACGAACGATGTCTTCAGCACCGCCGCTGACCCCATGATTGTGCGCTGGTCCGATCAGGGCTCGCTCACCGAATGGAACCCCCTGATCACAAATCAGGCGGGCTCTGTCCGGCTTTCCCGGGGCTCGCAGATTGTCGCGGTGCTGCAGTCTCGGCAGGAAATTCTGATATGGACCGACACGGCGCTGTACGACATGCAGTACGTGGGGCCGCCCTATGTCTGGGCGAATCAGCTGATGGCCAACAACGTGTCCATCCTTGGCGCGAACTGCGCAGCGGTTGCCGCGGGCACCGTGTTCTGGATGGGTAAGGACAAGTTCTACACCTACAACGGCAGCGTCAGTACGCTGCCTTGTGACTTGCGCGAGTACATTTTCAACAACATAAATGTCGCGCAAGCTGCGCAGTTTTTCGCCGGGACGAACGAGGCTTTTAGCGAAGTCTGGTTCTTTTATTGCTCCGCTGCGTCCAGCACGGTGGACTCGTACGTGGTGTTCAATTACTTGGAGACTTGCTGGTACTACGGCTCGCTGGCGCGCACGGCGTGGATCGACAGCAATTCCCGTGGCTACCCCATGGCAGCCACCTACGTCAACAACGTGGTGTATCACGAGGACGGCGTGGATGACAACTCCGGCGCGACGCCGATGCCGATGTCTTCCTATGTCACGACTTCGCAGTTCGAGATCGGGGACGGCGACCGCTTCGCGTTTATCCGCCGCATGCTCCCGGACATCACGTTCCGAGGCTCCAACGGCAGCAACCCGGCGGTAACCATTTCGCTGCAGCCTTTGCAGAACTCGGGCTCTGGGTATGATTCGCCGGCTTCGGTAGCCTTGACGGCATCCGCTACGGTGGCAGGCACCAACCCGGGGGTCACGTCGGCTGCGGTCGATCAGTACACGGGCGAGGTATTTGTGCGCGTGCGCGGGCGACAGATGTCCATGACCATCTCTTGCAACACTTTGGGCGCCCAATGGCAGGCCGGCGTACAGCGGTTTGATGTGCGCCCCGACGGAAGGAAGTCCTGATGTCCTCCAAGAATCTTGCGCCACCGCGCCTGCCGGACCCCAGCACCGCTGACGACACCGCCTACATGGCGGAGTTTGTGCGCGTGCTGAACATCTTTTTCAAGCAACTGCTCAATCCCGGGCCTGTAACAGTCTCCACACAAGGCGCCGGAACCGCTAAAATCATCGCAGGGTTGAGCTTTTCTTCTCCTGTGCACAGCGGGGCGAGCATCCCCACGCAGGCCGATTTGGCAAATCTCCGCTCGGGGGACGTGTACTGCGACACCTCTGCGAGCAACGTACTGAAGGTGAAACCATGAGCATCAAACTGCTTGCCGACCATATCGCCAGCCACGGTCGGGGCCGCGACACCACGCTGGTGCACATGTCTCCCCGGGAGGTGCATGGCTTGCAGGCCATCGCCAAGGCGCACGGCGGCTCGCTCACAATCAACCCCAAGACGGGCCTGCCCGAGGCAGGCTTCTTGGACAACCTGCTGGGCGGGCTGGGCGGCGCGGCCGCTCCCCTGCTGGGCGCCGGGTTGTCGTATTTCACGGATGGCGCGGTGTCGCCGTTGATGACCGGCCTCGGTGTTGGCGCGCTGAGCGCGGCCACCGGCAGCACGGGCTCGCAGGCCCTGATGAATGGACTTGGCGCCTACGGCGGCGCAGGCCTGACCAGTGCATATATGGGCACCGGAGCGGACGCGGCGGCAGGCGCGGCGAATGCCGCAGCTACGGGCTCGCCTACGGCGGCAGCTCCGTCGGCAGTGAGCAATGCCGTTCCCGGCGGCGATCTCGGCCCGGGCGCAGCGGATGTGGCGAACCAGACTGCGGATTCGCAAGCAGCGTCGATCAACTCTGGAGCCTCGCAGGCTAAGGCGGCGGCCGCCGGCTCCCCGATCGACTTCCTGAAGAACAATAAGTGGATGGCCATGGCGGCTGCGGCGCCGGTTGTCTCAAATATGTTGGGTGGCAATGATGCCCCTTTGCAGCCGGCCAGCGCCACCAACCCGGGCTATATCCGCCCGTACACGGCCTACCACGACAAGCAGGGAAATCTGCAGTACACGGCTGGCACCCCGGTGCAGGCCAACGGCTTCGGGGCAAATCCCATAGCCATGGCAGAAGGCGGTGCGGTACGATTTGATTCGGGTGGCGCAATCCCGCCTTCGGCAATCCCCACGTACGCTGCGCTGCTTCCATCTCCTGCAGTGCAGGCCAGCAACCGCTCGCCGGTTGGTTCCACCCCGGCTCCGTCAGGTTCGGACTCGCAGGCGGTATACAACTACCTAATGGGCACCGGCCCTAACCCGTACGATCCGCAGTACCTGCAAGGCGCCAACAACGGTAGCACGCCGGCAGCGGCCGCTTCCTCGTCCACTTCGGGCGCAGGTGCCGGCACGGGGACGGGCGGCACAGCAGACAACGGCGCAGGCCTTGCTGCGCTGGCCACGGGCATGGGTTCGGGCCACGGGCAAGGCCCGGTCAATGGGAATATGACGCAGGCGATGGGCACCGGCACAACCTCGCCGGGCTTCAAGAATGCGTATGACCAAGCGCTGGCATGGACCGGTAACGCCGGCAGCGCCATCGGCAATTTTTCTCCGCTCACGGGCGGGCTTATGCAAGGCGTATCGGATTTGGGTGCGCAGGCTAATAACGGCTACGGCCCCATGAGTCTGGGCAACGGTTACTCTGACCCACGCGATGCGCAGGCTCTGGGGTTGGACGCCGCATCGCAGGCCGCTCAGCTGGCTGCATCGCAAGAGACCGCTGCGCAAGCCGCCGCAAGTCCCGACGCCACTTTTAGCGGAAACCAGAACGGCGGCAGCTTTGGCGGCGCAGGTGGCGGTGGCGGTGGCGAGCGCGGCGCGCACGGCGGGCTGGCGAATAACGGACATATCTACGCATCTGGCGGGGCGCTGAACGCGCGAGGCGACTTCTTCAGCCCCAGCGGCGTCTACCGCTTCCATGGCGCCAAGGTGTACACCACGCCCACTTCTCAGACTGCGCCGGCGCCGGAGACGGGCACATACGCACACGGCGGTATTGCCGCGCTGCACCAAGGCATGCAGCCCGAGAGCCACTTGGGCAGTTACTCGGACGGTGGCCGGCTACTCAAAGGCCCGGGTGATGGCGTCTCGGACGACATCCCGGCAACCATCGGGCACAATACCCCCGCACGCCTTGCCAACAACGAGTTTGTTATACCTGCTAGGATAGTGTCTGAGATCGGTAACGGGTCCACCGATGCAGGGGCCAAGGCGCTTTATCAAATGATGGACCGCATACAGGCCGGCAGAAAAAAAACCATAGGTAAAGACAAAATTGCGGTGGACACAAAAGCCGTTCGGCATTTACCAGCATGAAAAAAGATGAAACACGTGTGGCTGCAGCGGCGCGAGGGGACGCGACGTACGTCCCTGCCGCACCGTGTGCGCGAGGTCATTTTTTGCGAAAAACCGCAAGCGGAAATTGTGTTGAGTGCCGGCGAATAGCAGAGCGGCTGCTAGTGGCGAGAACGCGTGACGCGTACAACGCGCGTAAACGTAGAGAACGCGCGCCGATTAAGGCGCAGCTTGCGGAGAAGGCACGTCATATACGTGCCAGCGAGGATGACGAAAGGCGCGCCGCGCGCTTGGAAAAAGCACGTATTTCGGCAGCACGTTGGCGTTCATTGAACGCCGGCCTTGAACAGACGCGTGCGCATAAGCGTACATACAAAGCGCGCAACCCCGACAAGACACGCGCAGATACGGTGCTGCGCAGGATTAGTAAATTGAAGCGCACGCCCTCTTGGTTGTCCGCAGAAGATTACTGGATGATCGAGCAGGCGTACGATATTGCGAACGTGCGGACCCGCATTTTTGGTTTTTGTTGGCACGTCGATCATATTATTCCGCTGCAGGGCCGTACAGTATCGGGGTTGCACGTCCCGCAAAATCTGCAAGTTATTCCGTGGCTGGATAACGTGCGTAAAGCTAATAGGCACCTGCCCGCATAAGGAGCAAAAATGTCTTCCACCAATCCGACACAAGTCGTACAACAGAATCTGGGGTTTGCCCCAGACGTACAGCCGTACGCAGACGCGCTCCTTGGCCAGACGGCGGCCACGACCAACCCGGCGAACAACCCGTACCAGACCTACGCGCAATGGGCGCAGTCGCAAGGGCTGTCGGGCGACCAGACGGCCCAGTTCACCGGACTGCAGAACAGCGCGTTCAGCGCGGGGCAAGGGCTGGGTCAAAACCAGTTCTCTACCGCAGCCGCCACGGGCACGCAGAACCTGCTGGGCAACTCGTGGAACAACCCGGGCACCGCGCAGTCCTTCATGTCGCCGTACATGCAGAACGTGGTGCAGCTGCAGCAGAACGACGCCGCGCGCCAAGCGGGCATCCAGACTACGCAGAATGACGCACAGGCCACGGGCGCTGGCGCGTTCGGCGGTAGCCGTCAAGCGGTGATGGACTCGGAGAACCAGCGTAACCTCGGTATCCAGCAGGCCAATATCGAGGCGTCGGGGTTGCAAAACGCTTACACGCAGGGGCAGAACCAGTACAACACGCAGCAGTCGCAGGGCCTTGCCGGCCTGTCCAACCTTGGCTCCATGGGCCAAAACCTGTACGGACAGACGACGGGCAACATCAATCTGCAGGATCAGCTCGGCACGCAGCAGCAACAGCAGGCCCAGAACATGATCAACACGAATGTGGCGAACTATTCGGCACAGCAGAACTACCCGTACATGCAGCTGGGTTTCATGTCCGACGTCCTGCACGGTACGCAGCCCACGGGGCTGGGCTCGTCCACGTACTCTGCCGCACCTTCGACGGTCAGCCAAGTGGCGGGTCTGGGCACCATCGGCGCGGGTCTCTTGGGTACTGGCAAGAAACGCGGCGGGGCGATCAAGGCCAAGCCCAGCGGCGGGCTGCCCGCGCTCCTCGCAAACAGCATCGGACGGTAATCATGGCACTGTCTCAGAATATTTCCGGCGGCATCATGGGGGGCATGGGCAACCCCGACGCCATCATCAGCCACCTGTCCCAGATGTCGCCCCAGCAGCTGCAGCAAGTTGCGCAGGCGCACATGCAAGACCCGCTGATGATGTCGCTTGTCAAGTACGTGGACAACAGCAACAAGACGTCTCAGCAGGCGCAGATGGCCGCGCAGCAGCCCGCCGCGCAAACGCCGGTGAATCAGCAGGCAGTGCAGGCCGTCACGCAACCCGCGCCTCCGCCTCCCGGCGTCTCCCCGCCCGGCCAACAGCCGCAGATGGCACCGCCCCCGGCACCGCCCCAAGGC
>Ga0075019_10001889_pt1 | contig 11922 bp, 13 predicted proteins | sample ColStrG_CSR_2013_FD_71473 | JGI IMG/M metagenome (GOLD analysis project Ga0075019, IMG submission 71473) | Freshwater sediment microbial communities in response to fracking from Pennsylvania, USA - Cold Stream Run_MetaG_CSR_2013 | ecosystem: Environmental > Aquatic > Freshwater > Creek >...
CGCAATAACAGCGTGGTGGTGACCGGATGGCCGGTTCCGGATCCCAAGACTTTCAAACTCGAGAGCGGCAAAACCGTCACGGTGCCCGATTTGGCCCGCAAAGAACCACCGCTCAACGGCGGGCCCTCCACAACGGCCTTTGGTTCAGCGCTGGAGCCTGCAACCGGCGGCATGCTTGACGCCATCGGACCGGGTTCGTACACCTTGCGTGATGATGTTCCAGAGTTGACGACCCATGGCGCACCGCTGATTCAGCCCCTCAGAGTCGCCTCGGCGTATAGCGTTGCCCCGCAGGACGTTGACCCGCGGGGGCTTCCGGTCATCGGTGGTGACGGCAAGCAGGGCGGCATTGTGAAAGATATCTGGATTGACTCGGCCGAAATGGTGTTTCGCTATCTCGAAGTAGAAACCCAAACCAATTCGGGTACGCGCCGAGTGCTGCTTCCGGTGCCGTTTACGCGGATTCGCCGCAATCAGGTTGAGGTGAATTCCATTTACGGGCTGCACTTCGCCGATGTTCCGCTCACCCGCAGTCCGGACCAGGTGACAAAACTCGAAGAGGAAAAGATCAGCGCGTATTACGGTGGCGGTACTTTGTATGCGCACCCGTCGCGTAGCGAACCCCTGATGTAACTCCCATTGACAGTTTGATCTGTAATCCATTCAATACACAACAATGTCAATTGAAAACTACGGTCACGAGTACGAATACGAGCCCCAGTACGGGCTGCCAGAGCGCCTGCCCCGTGATGAGCACATCTTGTGGCAGGTTTCTCCGGACGCAGCAGCCCTTGCCAAAGAGGCGTTCCATATTCGAAAGCTCGCCCTTTATTTTGCGGTTTTGCTGGTAGCGCGGGCTGCACCTGCGGTGACGCAAGGCAACGGGTTCATGGCGGCGGTGCTGTCACTGAAATGGCTGGCCCCGTTAGTGGTAATTGCGCTGGCAAGCGTGTGGGCGCTGGCATGGATGACAGCGCGCACCACGGTCTATACGCTGACCAATAAGCGAATGGTGATGCGGCTGGGCATTGTTCTGACCGTCACCTTCAACCTGCCGATGAAAAAAATTATCGGTGCAGACCTGCGTCAACAAGCGCAGGGCTTTGGTGACATCAGTTTGGCACTGAATTCGCAAGACCATATCGCATGGCTTCACCTTTGGCCCAGTGTGCGGCCCTGGCATTTGGCCAGGCCCCAGCCTACGGTGCGTTGTGTTGCCAACGCCAAGGTGCTTGCTGAGCAGTTGAGCGACGTCTGGTCCGCACAAATCGGAGTGGCTGCTTCGACCGATTCGGTGTTGCCTGTGGCAGTCAAAAATGCCAACGCAGCTGCCCATTTACAAGTGAGCACGGCATGAACGCTTTTACCCCCCTACCTTATCAGCGTGCCGCCAAAGCCATGGGGCCTGACAACTTCCCCAAGTGGGCTTTGTATGGCGCGGGTTTCATCATTGCTTTCTCATTGGTCAGCGTCGGGCTCGTCCGTATCACCGGAAACGGTCCGGACCAACTGGCGGCAACCGTGGCCCTGCAGCGGTCGCTGCGTTTTGAAGACCGACCCGATGGTGCCGTTGCCGTGATTGACGGAGACACCGGCGCCTTGTTGACGACGGTGCGAGGCGAGCAGGGATTTGTGCGTGGCACCCTGCGTGCTCTGACGCGCGAGCGCTATTCCAGAAACATCGGCAGCGGCCCGCCATTTCTTTTGATTGCCCGCACCAATGGCAGATTGACGTTGGCAGATCCTGCAACCGGCGAACACATTGACCTTGAATCTTTCGGTCCTACCAACATGGCCGAATTCGCGCATTTTTTGGCTATTTCACCTGAGTAAGAAATTGCTTCCGGAGATGATTATGCAAGCAACACCTTCGATTTCCACAGCGGATGCAGCGTCCGAAAAGGCCCGCGAAAGCACGATGCTGAGTCCGCGGTTCTACACCACCGACTTCAAGGCCATGGACAGGATTGACGTGTCATCCATGCGCAAAGAGTGGGACATCATGATGGCGGAGTACGAGGGCGACAACAACCACGATCACTTTCAGCGCACCCCCGAATTCGCCGACGAAGTAGCACAGCGTTTTTCCCAGGTCAGTCCCGCCATGCGCCAGGAGTTTCTGGATTTTCTGATCTCTTCTTTGACATCCGAATTTTCCGGTTGCATTTTGTACAACGAGATTTTCAAGAACGTTGAAAACCCGGATATCAAGCAACTCATGCGTTTCATGGCCCGCGATGAGTCGCGCCACGCCAGCTTTATCAACCAGTCCCTCAAGGACTTCGGCCTTGGAATTGATCTGGGCAGCTTAAAGCGGACCAAGGCGTACACCTACTTCAAGCCCAAGTATATTTTTTACGCCACATACCTCTCTGAAAAAATTGGCTACGCGCGCTACATCACCATATTCCGGCAGCTGGAGAAAAACCCGGACAAGCGTTTTCATCCGATCTTCAAATGGTTTGAGCGCTGGTGTAACGACGAGTTCCGTCATGGTGAGTCCTTCGCACTGATCATGCGCGCCAATCCGCACCTGTTACGTGGTGGCAATGTGTTGTGGATTCGTTTCTTCCTGCTCGCGGTGTACGCCACGATGTATGTGCGCGACCATACGCGCCCCATGCTGCACCATGAAATGGGGCTGGAATCTACGACCTACGACTACACCGTATTTCGCATCACCAACGAGATTACCCGCCAGGTATTTCCGATCATGCTGGACATTGACAATCCGGCATTTCGTCAGGGGCTGGAGCGCCTGTTTGAGTTGCAGACCCGTATCGACGCCGCCAAAAAGCGCGGCGGATTGCTGGGACTGGCTCAACGCGCGGTGTGTGTGACATTGGCATTTGCGACGTTTTTTCGCCTGTACACATTGCCGGTGGTGCGCAATGAGATTACCGCTGATGTGCGTATGGTGCCGATCTGGTAGGTGTCAATAGCGTCATGCTGAAAGTCGCATATGACTGAACCGGCCATTGCAGTACTTTTCGCGATATTCATATGGTGGTTCAGCACGGGAATTGTGCTGATCCTCAATCGGATGTCGCGCAGCACTGTGTCGGTAAGCCTTCTGATTTCAACATTGCTTGGCATCGCTGCGTTGATAGGTCTGGTTCACACCGCAGGCCAGACGAGCGCGGCGGGAGCCTACTGTGCATTTACCTGTGCGCTACTGGCGTGGGGCTGGAATGAACTGAGCTTTCTCACCGGCTGGATTACCGGGCCGCGTAAAACGGGGTTGCCTGCTCTTGCGTCAGGCTGGCGCCGGTTTGTGGAGGCTTTCAGGGTGGTTCAATGGCATGAGATGGGAATCTTGTTGGTCGGTCTAGCCATTGTGGGTATCACCTGGAACGCTCCCAACCAAGTGGGCACGGGCACGTATCTGGTGTTGTGGATCATGCGAACCAGTGCCAAGTTGAATTTATTTTTCGGTGTGCGTAACCTGAGCGAGGCATTTTTGCCACCACATCTGACGTATCTGCAAAGCTGCTTTCGCCGGCGTGCGATGAACAGCTTCTTTCCGGTTTCTGTTTTTGCGGCAACTGCTGGTCTTGCGCTATTGGTGATTCGCGCATCGAACCCCGCCAACACCTCCGCCCAGTCAGTGGGATTTGCGTTGGTAGGCACCATGTTGGCGCTCGCGGTCTTGGAACATCTTTTGCTGGTGTTGCCATTGGACGCTACAGCGCTTTGGCATTGGGCGCTGAACCAGCGCGCAAGTGCTTGCAAGTCTTGTCCAACCACCGATAGTGCGGCATTTTCCGCGACCAGGCCTGCGCAGGCCGATGGCGAGAACCTTGACGCCCATGACAAACTATTTCAAATCCCTTGAGCGCGGCTTGACGCCAAGTGGTGGCGCCTTTGGTAGCGGCGCGCGCGATTCAGTGAACGATCCACACGCGATTGCTGGAGTCAGCCCGGGGCGGGAGAAGCTCGCACCGAGCGCCATTGTTATTGGCAGTGGCTTCGGCGGTTTGGCAGCGGCCATCCGGCTGGCCTGCAAAGGATGGCGTGTGCAGGTGCTCGAAAAGCTAGATGCACCCGGTGGGCGTGCCTACGTGTGGCGGCAGGACGGTTTCAGTTTTGATGCGGGTCCCACCATCATTACGGCGCCCTTCATGCTCGATGAGTTGTGGGCGCTGGCAGGTAAAAAGTTCTCGGACGATGTGCAACTGCGTCCCATGGAGCCTTATTACCGCATCCGCTTTGATGATGGCACGTGGTTTGACTACAGCGGTGACCCCAAGCGTATGCGTGACGAAGTCGCTCGATTTTGTCCGCAGGATCTGGCTGCCTATGAGCGCTTTGTTGTCGAAGCTGACAAATGTTACAAGCTCGGTTTTGAAGAATTGGGCAGTGTTCCCTACAACACCCTGGGTGACCTGTTTGCCGCCATTCCCAACATGGTTCGCATGAAGGGCTGGCGCAGTATTTTCGATATGGCCTGTGGCCACTTCAGCGACCCCAAGCTGCGCATCGTGATGAGCTTTCATCCCTTGCTCATTGGTGGCAATCCTCTTTCGGTAACCTGCATTTACAGCCTTATCAACACGCTGGAACGCCGCTTCGGCGTGCACTGGGCCATGGGTGGCACCGGTTCCATCATTACGGCCATGGTGCGCTTGCTGGAGAGTCTTGGAGGAAGCATCCGGTACGACGCACAGGTGTCGCAAATTCGTATAGATTCCCAAAGCAATGGCCGCGGCAAGGCCCGGGGCGTCATGCTTGCCAGCGGTGAGCAAATCAACGCGGACATTGTCGTTTCCAACGCTGATGCCTTGTGGACTTACAAGAATCTTGTGGCACCCCAATACCGTGCGCACTGGACGGACAAGCGCATTGAAGGCAGTCGGCATTCCATGAGTCTGTTTGTCTGGTATTTCGGTACCAGCAAACGCTATGAGGATGTGCCGCATCACATGATGTTGCTAGGCCCGCGTTATGAAGGATTGCTGCGCGACATTTTTAAACGCCACGTGGTTCCCGAGGACTTCAGCTTGTACCTGCATCGCCCGACGGCCACGGACCCATCCATGGCACCGCCAGGTTGCGATGCTTTTTATGTGCTCAGCCCGGTGTCGCATTTGCAAAGTGGTACCGATTGGACGGCTAAAGCCGAGTCGTACCGTCTTGCCATTGCCCAGGCTCTGGAGAGCACGGTGCTGCCGGATTTTCAAAAACACGTCGTGACCTCCCGGGTCACCACTCCGCTGGATTTTCAGGATCGCCTGTTGTCCTACCACGGCGCGGCGTTCGGAATGGAGCCGCTGCTTCTGCAAAGCGCGTGGTTTCGTCCGCACAACCGCAGTGAAGATGTGGATGGACTCTATATGGTGGGCGCCGGCACGCACCCGGGTGCCGGGGTACCGGGCGTACTCATGTCGGCCAAAACGCTCGAGATGGTGGTGCCGGACGTAACAACTTATGCATCAGAAATGAAGGGTGCCTGATATGCAAAACCCGGAATTAAACCGACCGAAATTGGGGCTTTCAGACCTTGCGGCCTGCCGCGCCCTGATGCGGGGTGGTTCAAAATCTTTTTTCGCGGCATCGCGCCTGCTACCGGCCAGGTTGCGTGCTCCTGCCACCGCTCTGTATGCATTTTGCCGGCTCGCTGATGATGCGATTGACGAAGGCGGTGACGCTGTGGTGGCCATGCGCGCGCTGGAATATCGGCTCGATGCCATCTATGCCGGTCGTCCGACCGACATTGATGCGGATCGCGCCCTGGCGCATGTGGTGCATTGCTATGGAATTCCCCGCGCTTTGCCCGATGCTTTGCTGGAAGGCTTTCTTTGGGATTCACAGGCTCGGCGCTATCAGACCCTGCAAGACGTCGAAGCTTACGGCGCGCGCGTGGCCGGCACCGTTGGTGCGATGATGTCCCTCATCATGGGGGCATCCACGGAGACCGCATTGGCGCGCGCCTGCGAACTTGGTGTCGCGATGCAATTGACCAACATTGCGCGCGATATCGGTGAGGACGCGCGAAATGGCCGCCTCTACATTCCACGTGAATGGTTTTCCGACGCGGGCATGGACGCGGACCAGTGGCTGCGCAACCCGGTATTTGATGAAAACATTGCAGATTTCACCAGCCGCTTGCTGCAACGCGCCGATGTGCTCTACCAACGCGGCGAATGTGGTGTGGCTGAACTGTCGTGGGATTGCCGCCCGGCCATTGCCGCGGCCCGGTTGATTTATGCAGAGATCGGACGGCAGCTCGAACGCAACGGCCTCAATTCGATTGAATACCGGGCGGTTGTGTCCAAACCGCGCAAGTTGTACCTTATAGCGCGCGCCACTGCAGTTGCGGTGAATGCATCCGCGGTGGGTGCGACGCCCTTGCCTCCGGCTTCATCCATTGCATTTTTGGTGCAATCAGTGCTGGACGCGCAAGGGCAGATGCCAAGACAGCAGGTCTGGACCATCCCTCAGCGCAACTTTGAAGAGCGAGTGGAGTGGATGGTGAACCTTCTGGGCCGCCTGGAAGCACGCGAGCGTCCGGCACGTTGATGCCGTGATTGAGCTGGTACTTCTTATCGGGTTTGTAGTGCCGCTGGCCGTGTGGCAGTTTTATGACCTCGAAAAAGCCAAAAAAGAATCCGCCAGAAAGCGCAAGGGGGCGCTCGTCAAAGAAACCGACAAGGCGGAGTCTGTTGATGAAACTGTTGTTGCCCCACGTGAATAAATTGCAGGACGGTCCAAACCCATGCCTTCTCTAACACTGCGCAATCTGCTCTCAGGGTTGGTCAGCACGATCGCAGCCGTTATAGCTTTCAAGTACGGCTATGAATTCGGATCAGAAGTCAGCGGTCGATTGCTGGGATTGATTGCCGGAGTCAATTGCGCAATTCTCGCAATGGTGATGGCTGATTACTTTTTTACGCGCCTCATAGTATGCAAGAGCGCGGACCCATCACGTCAATGAAAAACCGGGCTGGTGCCCGGTTTTTGGCGGAGGACTACTTGTCAGTGCGCTTGTTATGCTCGGAAAACTGCCTGACCATCCAGAAGACAAAAACAATACCCCAAATCAACAAAATAATTTGATGGACTTTCATTGTTACTCCAATCTATGCAGTGGTGAAGGGTTGCAAACTTGCAATGTAGGGCAGTTTAAATAACTATGGAAGGGCCATCAAGCCACGCCCGAACTGACAGTGAGCCTGTCGTAGGTCAGCCAGGTCATCACGAATACTGTTGCGACGAGCAGCACGATTTCTATCAGGTAAACCAGTGAATAGCCCGCGCCGGGGTCGACCATATTGGGCCCCAGCTGCCCACGGGCTGCGAGCGCGCTGAAAACGTCGCGCAGTATGCCCCCGCTTGCCACTGCAATCCCTGCAGCAGTGGCCTGAACCGCGCCCCAGGCCCCCAGCGCCAAACCGGCTTGCTCCTTTGGGGCGAGGTTCATCGTTAACGTCAAATTGCCATGGCTAAACAGCCCGGTGCCGAAGCCGACACATGCGGTTCCGACAACAAATATCGGAATCGACTGGTGTAAGGATGCCAGCATGATGGCGGCAAAAGCAGGTATGCCCACAGCGGCACCAAACATCGCCATGCGGGCCGGATCCGCACCGCGGGTCAACACCACCGATGCCAGGCTAAAGCCACACAGGCCTCCGAAAGCAAGCGCTGCAGTGAGCCAGGTTGTCTGACCCACGTTCATTCCCAGAACCTGGCCGCCGTAGGGTTCAATCAGAACGTCCTGCATGCAAAACGCCAGCGTTCCCAGTGCAATGGCCAGCAGTCGGGTTCGCGCACCATCGGCGTTCAGGTAATGCTGGAGCGCCTCGACAAATGTCTGGGGCCGGTCAAAAACTGCCTTGCTGAAACGCGCGGGCCTGCGCGTCTCTTGCTTCCACAAGGCCATGGCGTTCAACATGATGGTTGCCAGAGCCGAGCCCTGAATTACCTGCACCAGTCGGGCCGGGCTGAAATCGCGCAGAAACGCGCCAAATATGAGTGCACTCACAATGGTTCCGAGCAATAGCATGACACACATCAGTCCCACCACACGCGCCTGTGCTTCAACGGGCACCAGATCGGTCGTCAGGGCCAGCCCGGCCGTCTGGGTGGTGTGCAGCCCGGCCCCTACCAATAAAAATGCAAGGCCTGCACCCATCCAGCCAATCCATGCGGGCCAATGGCTGGCATTGCCACCGCCGGAAAGTACCAGCAGTGCGAACGGCATCAGCGCTAGTCCGCCGAACTGCACCATCGTGCCCATCCAGATGTAGGGGACCCTGCGCCAACCTAATTCCGAGCGGTGAATATCCGAGCGAAAGCCGACTAGCGCTCGAAACGGCGCATACAGCAAGGGCAGAGCCACCATGACCGCTACCAGAGTCACCGGCACATGGAGTTCAACGATCATTACGCGGTTGAGCGTTCCAACCAGCAGCACCAAAGCCATTCCGACAGAAACCTGAAAAAGCGAAAGACGCAGCAGCCGCGATAGCGGTAGTTCATCGGTCGCGACATCCGCAAATGGAAGAAACTTCGGGCCCAGACCGGCCCATGCGGAGATGATCTTGGAGGTGTAGTGTTTCATAAAACCATTGCGGCTGATGGGCGCACCGGGGAGGGGTGCGCCCTGTCCGACTATTTCTTCTTTGCCGGCTCGTCAGGTGCTGCCATTGCTGCTGCAGCCGGGGCGGCGGCCATTGCCTGGGCGTTTCCGTTGAGGTACTTCGGAAGCCACGTCGTGTGTGTCAGCAGCGCGTAGTGCACGGCAAACGAACTCACGGCCACAGCGCCGAGGAACACCGGAATTCCAACGGATGGCTTTACGACCAACCAGATTTTTCCGTAAATCATGATGCTTCCTTTTCGCTTATTTCAGCCAGGGTGAATAGATGTAGGCGAACAGGTGGGCAAGCACCGCGATAAAGCCAAAAATCTGCGTCCCCTGAATCAGGTGACGGTGCAGCTCCTCGGCTTCCGGCTCGGTGAGACCTGTAGGCCAAACCTTTGTGGGGTCTGATTTCATAGACATGGTGTCTCCATAGGGAAGTTTCCAAAACACGCAAAACCTGCGTGCGGGTACTGACAAAGGCCCTCGTTAAAGCGCCCGTCTGTAATTTAGAGTAGACATATTGTGTTGTCAATAATTGTTTACATTAATGGATGTAACTTCCAGGCCACTCGCGGCATGCGCCAAGGCAACATCAGGCGGACCGGCCAGGAGGCAACGCGTTGCGCATCCAGTGTTTCATGGACCGATGTGACCAGTTCAGATTGCAGCCCGGAACGCAGTACCGACCGCACATAGAAGGGCGTGTCTTCCAGCGTTTTCTCAACGCTTGGCGCTATGCCAATATCGCTTCGCATGGTGCGCGCGATGCGCCATCGGGAGCTCGGCACCGGTTGGCGCGGCGGTGCGTCAAAGGGCGTGGACCCGCCAGTGCTGGAAAAGCGTTGTGCGATCACGCGATGATCACCGTATCTGGGGCGCACGTCGTAGACAACGGAGGTGTCTCCATTGCCCATCATGGCGCGTGACCAATCCCAGGTGTTAAAGCCTCGGTCGACGGGTTCATCACCTTCATTCGAGTCGAGGTAGGCATGCCCGGTCCAATGCGCGCGCGGCTGATCCATGTCAACCGTAATGCGCGAGCAAGGACCGATCGGGCCCCAGCGGTGTTTTCCCTGGGCGTCAAGTCCGGCCACAAAGTGACAAAGCCCTTGAGGTGTGACCGTCACGCGACCACGAACACGCGAAGGCAGGGGCACATTGACCTCGTCAATTTCAATCACCAGCGATTGCCCATTCCAGTGCAGGGCGCTGGGCCCGAGAGCAAAGCTCGCCGCCGAACGCCGCACGCTGCTGCGGCCACGCTCCGTCATGGTCCAGCGTTTTCCAGCCGCGCCGTACAGGGCGACATTGATGGCACAAAAGTTTTCCGGGTCGGCTACGCCACCATTGCGTGACCGTGCCCAGGCGTAGTAAGGCGAAAAGACACTTCCGACGAAGGCGATGATCGACAGCCCATGGCGACCATCGTCGCTTAGCGCATCGACATACCACCAGAGATAACCACCCGGCGCGACCGGCTGGTCGAATCGAGGTGCGCCATCAGCGTCTCGGCCGCCAAACGTCCTGACATGGCTGCCATCGGCACCCCCGGACCCGGATGCACGCTGCCTCCCGCCAGGTAAAGGCCCGGCAGCTTGCTCAGCGATGAAGGGCGCTGGAATGCTGACATCCAGCCGTGAGTCGCCCTCCCATAAAGCGCTCCCCCCGTGCCCGGGAACAGTTGGTTGAAGGTGTGCGGTGTGGTCAGGACCGATTGGTGCGGTTGGGGTTGCAGTATCAGACCGCAATGGCGAAGCAGCGCCAGACTTCGTGTCTCGCATGGTTGGGTCTCCGATGCATCAAAGGGGTTGGTGTCGCCGGTGGCGGGAGCGTTGACGAGGCACAAAAGACGTTCCGGTTTTCCCGGTGCCATCGCGTCATCGTTGCGGTCTTGTGCGCACACATAAACCGTGCCCATACCGGGCAACCGGTGGCCATGGAAAATATCTTCAAATTCGCTGGCGTAATCGGTGTCAAAAAACACGTTGTGGCGTACCAAGGGGAATCCACTGGTGTGTGTGTGCATCGACCATGTCAACGCCGACAGTGAACGTTTATTGGCAGGAGCTCCTGGCACTGCAGATTGGCTTTCGTGGCCCAGCAGACCACTCGAGAGTGCGCCCACATCTCCATTAAAAATGACCGAGTCCGCTGCAATGTGTTCTCCATTGGCCAGTAAAACGCCACACGCTTGACCGCTTCGAACCAGAACCTCCTTGCAGGCAACTCCGTACTGGAATTGCACACCTTTTCGCTCCGCCAATCTCGCCAGTGCCAGTGCCACGGCGTGCATGCCGCCCTTGACCGACCACACGCCGTCGAGTTCGACCTGGGCTACTAGCATCAGTGTTGCAGGTGCGGCCCACGGAGACGCGCCGCAATAGGTGGCATAGCGTGCAAACAGTTGCTGGAGACGCGGGTCCTGAAAATGTTTACCCAGGGCACTCCACAGCGTTGCAAAGGGGCCAAGCCCCATCAAGACACCCAACCCGCGTGGTCCGAGGTCGCGCGCCATGCTGCCAAGCGTAGGGCGTTCGCTGCGTATGTAGGGGCCCTCTAGCGCGTGGTACAAAGCGCGCGTTTGTGCACAAAACTCCAGAAAGCGTTTGCCCTCCCGGGGGCTGCTGAATGCAGCGATCGCGTCTGCCGAGCGTTGTGTGTCGGAGAACAGATCCAGATGGCCGTGGGTGCCGCGCCAGGCATGGCGGGCCAGCACGTTCAGGGGCTCCAGCGGCAGCATTTCAGCCAGTGAAGTACCCATGCGAGCAAGCCATTGGTCGAACACCCAACGCATCGTAAAAACAGTCGGCCCGGAGTCGATGGCCGCTCCATCCACATGCACCTGTCGCATTTTGCCGCCCGGGGTGTTTGCGGCCTCAATGACCGTAACCTGCAGGCCCCGGTGGGCCAGTTCGAGCGCGCTGACCAGCCCTCCGATTCCAGCACCGACTACCACCACGCGGTGAGAGCGCAGAGCGTCAGGCCCGGGCATCTGCAAGTGCCGCAAAACTTTGTGCATCGTGCAGATAAGTGCGGCTTCTCCAGGTTCCGTGAATGCTCAGAGGTACAAATCGTACAAACATCGATTCAGAAAAAAACTGCTGGGATTGTGCCGCACGTATGCTTTCACGGTGTGCACCGGCGCGCGCATAGGCGTCCATGGCAGCGACGTCATTCCAGACACTGAAGGTGGCCTGGCGCACGAACGGCGCCTCTCCCAAACCCACGGCCAGCCAGCAACCCGAGGCCGACTCCAGCGCCTTTTGGGCCGCCGGGGCGTGGCGCCAGAAGGCAGGGGCCTTGTGCATCTGAATCGACGCCCTTGTCAAGGCTGC
>Ga0075019_10001891_pt1 | contig 11918 bp, 11 predicted proteins | sample ColStrG_CSR_2013_FD_71473 | JGI IMG/M metagenome (GOLD analysis project Ga0075019, IMG submission 71473) | Freshwater sediment microbial communities in response to fracking from Pennsylvania, USA - Cold Stream Run_MetaG_CSR_2013 | ecosystem: Environmental > Aquatic > Freshwater > Creek >...
CCATTGTATTCATTGGCAATCGTAGTGGCCCCGGATACCCTGGCGTGGCCTGGAGAGGCCCTCGCACAACCTTGCCAAGGTTGGGGTCGAGGGTTCGAATCCCTTCGCCCGCTCCAGTTTTCTTCAAGAAGATCAAGAGGTTGAAAGCGGTCCTTCGGGGCCGTTTTTGCTTAGAGGGCCTGGGTCGCGGTTCAATCTGAGCAAAATCAACGCAATCGGCAGAAAGTCGCCGGATATCCTGTCGTGCGATTGGCGGTGCCAGTGTGCCGCATTCCCCACGCTTGCGCCCGCCCCCTGGCGAGTTTGCCGGTAGAACCAACTGATCGGCTTGCCAAGCGTCGCACGCGTGGGCCGGACCGCCGCGGCATTCGTCGAGCGGTGGATCGACCTCACAGCGCTCTCAATTATTCGCCGATGGGCGATCCGTCCCCGAGACAGACCTTGAACGGCTGGCCATTTTGGCCACAAATAGCGCAAGCGGATTTCTTCGGGCGGGACATGCAAACGCTATCGGCCAGGGACGCGAAGTACAACTTCGGTCGGCTTATCGACACGGCCAGGGCGGAGCCTGTGACGGTTGAAAAGCACGGCCGAGCGGTGGTCGTCGTGCTGGCAGTCGAAGAGTATCAGCGATTGAAATCGATCGAATCGGAGCACCGGGCCGGGGCGACCGATCCGAACACGGCGAGATAGGCGGAGCAGAATGGCCAGCCAGGCAAAAAAGGACAAATTCATCGCCGCTTTGACGGAGCTCGGTGGCTCGGCGGGCAATGGGCGTCTGAGGGAGACGCTGCAATGGATCGAAGCCACTTACAACGGAGTGAAGGACGATCTACTGGCGGAAGGGGCGATCGTTCTCGGGCGGGGTCGTGGAGGCTCCGTCGCACTTGCCGACATCGACGACGAGGAGGCCACGGAGGAGGCTGAGTTCAAAGCGACGCCCACGGCGGTGCCTGCGCCCGCAGCTTCACCTGCGAAAGCCGTCCGCGCCAACAGCAATGGAGGCAACCTCGGGTTCGAAGCTGAGCTCTTCAAAGCCGCCGACAAGCTGCGCGGCAATATGGAGCCGTCGGATTACAAGCACGTCGCGCTCGGTTTGATCTTCCTCAAGCATATCTCCGACAGCTTTGAGGCCAAGCGCGCCGAGTTGCTCGCCGACTATCCCGACGGTGCGGAAGACCCTGACGAGTACTCTGCTGAAAACGTCTTCTGGGTGCCGAAAGAGGCGCGCTGGTCGCACCTTCAGGCGAACGCGAAGCAGCCCTCGATCGGCAAGCTGATCGACGAGGCGATGATCGCCATCGAGAAGCGCAATGACACGTTGAAGGGCGTGCTCCCGAAGGATTATGCGCGGCCAGCCTTGAACGCCGTCATGCTGGGAGAGCTGATCGACTTGATTTCCGGCATCGCGCTCGGCCAGGAGAAGGGTTCAGCGCGCGACGTTCTGGGTCGCGTTTACGAATATTTCCTAGGCCAATTCGCCGGGTCGGAAGGCAAGCGCGGCGGCGAGTTCTATACGCCGCGCTCGGTCGTGCGCGTGATGGTCGAGATGATCGAGCCCTACAAGGGCCGGGTCTACGATCCGTGCTGCGGATCGGGTGGCATGTTCGTCCAGTCGGAAAAGTTCGCTTTGGAGCATGAGGGCCGCATCGGCGACATCGCCGTCTATGGCCAGGAGTCGAACTATACGACGTGGCGGCTCTGCAAGATGAACCTCGCGGTGCGCGGGATCGACGCCGAGATCAAATGGAACAGTGAGGGCAGCTTCCACAAAGACGAACTGCGCGACCTCAAGGCCGACTACGTCCTCGCGAACCCGCCCTTCAATATCTCGGATTGGGGCGGTGACCGGCTGCGCGAAGACGTGCGCTGGAAATATGGCGCGCCGCCGGCGAGCAACGCCAACTTCGCCTGGATTCAGCACATCGTGCACCATCTTGCGCCGAGCGGCACGGCAGGCGTGGTTCTCGCGAATGGCTCGATGTCGTCGACCCAGAACGGCGAGGACGCCATCCGCCGGGCATTGGTCGAAGGTGTGAACGGCGCGCCCGGTGTCGTCGATTGCATGATCGCGTTGCCGGGTCAGCTTTTCTATTCGACGCAAATTCCCGTGTGCCTGTGGTTCCTCGCCCGGGACAAATCGAATGGCATCGCGCGCAATGCGAAGCTCCGTGACCGCCGCGGCGAGATCTTGTTCATCGATGCGCGCAAGCTCGGCCACATGGTGGACCGAACGCGCAAGGAATTCTCCGATGCGGATATCGAGCAGATCACGCGCGCCTATCATGCATGGCGCGGCGAAGCCGAAGCTGGAATCTACGAAGACGTGCCTGGATTTTGCAAATCGACAGGCTTGGAGGAAATCAAGAGCCACGCCTATGTGCTGACGCCAGGACGATATGTCGGTGCGGCTGACATTGAAGACGACGACATGCCGTTTAGCGACCGGTTCGCTACCTTGCAAAATATGCTCGAAGAGCAGTTCGACCACGCGAATAGACTTACAGCAATCATTCAGTCCAAGCTTGCTGGAATAGTCGTCGATGGCTGAACTGCAGACAGAGGCACTGGATGACTGTCTGGAAGTCCTACTTGACTACCGGGGCAAGAGCCCTCCGAAGTCGAGGATGGGAATCCCAGTTCTTTCAGCCAAAGTTGTCAAAACGACCGGGCTTCTCCGCCCAATCGAACAAATGATCGCCCCCGATTTTTATTCGACATGGATGGTACGGGGATTACCACGACCAGGCGATATCGTCATGACGACTGAAGCGCCTATGGGTGAAGTTATTCAGCTTGACCACGAAACAGCCCAGTTCGCTTTGGGGCAGCGCATCGTATGCATGCGCGGCAAAGAAAATAAACTCGACAACACGTTTTTGCGGTACCTGCTGACCTCCCCAATGCAACAGAGTATTCTGGCGAGATATGCAACGGGAACAACGGTTCTGGGTATTAGCCAAAAAGCGCTTCGTTCTGTACCTATCACCTTTCCAGCGTTTCCACACCAACAGCTGATCGGCAGTCTACTCGGCGCTCTTGACGACAAGATCGATTTGAACCGGCGCATGAACGAGACGCTGGAAGCGACGGCGCGGGCAATCTTTAAGGACTGGTTCGTCGATTTCGGCCCGACCCGCGCCAAGCTGGAAGGCCGCGCGCCCTACCTCGCACCAGATATTTGGTCTCTATTCCCGGACACTCTCGATGAGGACGGGAGGCCCGACTGCTGGAATGTGGGGGTGTTGTCGGATGTTGCCGGCCTGAACCCGGAAAGCTGGTCCCGCGCGACCTATCCGGAAGCTGTCGACTATGTCGATCTGTCCAACACCAAATGGGGAACAATCGAGGCGGTTACCCCATACGCGAGCGAGGCCGCACCGAGCCGCGCTCAGCGCATCCTGCGCCCTGGCGACACGATTGTTGGAACCGTCCGGCCTGGAAACGGGTCCTATGCCTATGTCTCAGCACAGGGTTTGACCGGAAGCACTGGCTTCGCTGTGCTCCGCCCCAAGAACCGGATTTTCCGTGAGGTTGTTTACTTAGCGGCTTCTGCAAGAGAGAACATTGACCGCCTCGCGCACCTCGCTGATGGCGGGGCTTATCCGGCAGTACGGCCGGAACTAGTCGCAGCAACTGAACTCGTTGCCGCACCAGAACGTATGTTCGCTGCATTCAGTTCGACAACCAGCGTGCTGATCGAGCGGGCGGAGGCAAACAAGCGGGAAATCTCCACGCTTGCCACGACCCGTGATTTTCTAATTCCGAAGCTCATGTCTGGGGAACTCCGCATCCGCGAAGCCGAAAAAGCCATCAAGGCGGCGGTATGATTGAAGTTTGCCCCAATCTGCATGTTGGCTCGGAACAAGACGAGCAGCGCATTCGCGGTCAAGCGGGTTGGTTTTTCATACACGCCTGCAAGGAGCCATATCATCGTCAGGCCCTGGGTTACACCGGAAGGGCGGCAGCCAAAACGCACCCTGAATATCTGATCGCGCGGCGGAACGGCCGCCTCATCCTGAATCTCGTCGACGTTGACGATCCCAGCTATATCTCGCCCGAGATCGTCGATGCCGCGTTGGATGCCGTCAGAGACAACATTCAGCACAGCAAAATCCTGCTCCACTGCAACCAGGGCCAATCCCGGTCGCCCAGTATCGCGCTCCTGTATCTGCTGAGCCAAACAGATATTCTGGGGCAGAAAGATATTGCGGCCGCGATCGGCGCGTTCCGAATAATCTACCCGCCCTACGCCCCGGCACGCGGTATGGCCGAGTATGTCCGCCTCAATTGGCACCGTTACGCGCGGGCGGGTTCGCCATGACAGCGGTGGATTGCCAGCGATGAGCTCTTGGGCCGATCTGTGGAACGCCTTGACGGGCATTGGCACGTTAGCCCTGGCCGTCGCGACGTTCTGTGTCATCGTCCAAGGGCAGCGCCAGCGAAGGGATGCAGAACGCCAGCACTGTGATCGGTTCAAGCCGATCTGCCTACTTGCGCCATACGGCGGCGTCGATGCCTGGAACCGGCGAGGGGCGATGTTGGAGGCGACGCCGCCCACCCCCGACAATCCGTCCTGCGGAACCGTCGCAATCCGGTGCGTGCTGCGGAACGTGGGTGTCGGCCCAGCCTTGAATCTGCGGCTCAAATTCCGATTCCTGGACATGAACGGCTGGAGTTCGGAGCCTTGGGAGCTGTCGCCCCTTGGTGCCGGTGAGGCCTGTGGTAGCGAGGCGGCGCCGTTGCTCGTGCCATTCCCGATTCACGAGCGCTTCAATCAAACCGATTTCGCCACGCTGACAGGCAAGCCATGGGAAATCTGGCTCGAATATGAGGACGTGTTCGGGCGGCAGTTTCAGTCGATCCATCGGAAGGCGCCGTTCAATTCGGACCCGTCGACCTTCATATGGCAAGCGGCGCGTCCAGGCCAGGAGCCGAAGGCGACCATGCTTCCCATCCCCTGGTTCACCTATCACAAGGGGCCAATGCCGTGACGCGCGTTGCCGTCCGCCCCAACCTGGTGCGCTGGGCGCGAGAGCGGGCCGGCCATGACGACGTTGAGGAGCTGCTAGGTCGGTTCCCTAAGCTCGTCGAATGGGAAGCGGGCGATACTCAACCGACGTTGAAGCAACTCGAAGCCTTCGCGCATGCGGTGCATGTGCCGTTTGGCTACCTGTTCCTCGCTGCCCCCCCGGACGAGCCGCTGCCAATCCCGGATTTTCGAACCCATGATGGGCGTGCCGTTCGGCGCGCGAGTCCGGACTTGCTCGACATGCTCTATGCCTGCCAGGAACGGCAGGGCTGGTATCGGGAGTTCTCCCTGACTGTGCGCTCGCCGGAATCCCGCTTTGTCGGGAGCGCCACGTTCGATCGCAGGCCGCAAGACGTCGCGGCCGAAATGGCGGGCATATTGGGGTTTGACGTGGCTGCCCGCGCTGCATGTCGCACGTGGGAAGAGGCATTGCGCCTGTTCATCGCTCAGGCGGACAAGATCGGCGTGTTGGTGATGGTGAGCGGCGTTGTGCTGAGCAACAACCGCCGCACCCTTGACCCTGAGGAATTCCGCGGCTTCGCGCTGGCTGACAAGCGCGCACCGCTGATCTTCATCAATGGCGCGGACACCAAGTCCGGCCAGATGTTCACACTGGCGCACGAACTGGCGCATCTGTGGCTTGGGGCCTCAGCTGTCTCCGATGCAAGCGGCGCACCCCTCACCGGCTATCGGCGCGAGGAGGTCTGGTGCAACGCGGTGGCCGCAGAGCTGCTCGTCCCGCTGGCTGCTTTGCGTCCGGTGCTTCTGGTCGATGAGCCACTTCACCAGTCTCTGCAACGGCTCTCTCGGCACTTCAAGGTCAGCACGCTTGTCGTCCTGCGCAGGCTACTCGATGCGGGAGCGCTCAATCGGCCGGCATTCGACCGTGCTTGGGCCACTGAGCGGTCGCGGCTGCGCGAGCTCGCACAGGCCGGCGCCGGCGGGGGCGATTTTTACCGCACGACGCTGGCGCGAGTCAGCCGCCGGTTCGCCCGGGCGCTCGTGGAAAGCACTTTGGAGGGACAGACCCTCTATCGCGACGCCTTCCGCATGCTGGGCGTCTCGAAGACGGAAACGTTCAACAATATCGGCCGCGAAGTGGGGGCCATGCTTTGACCCGCTTCCTGCTCGACACAAACATCTTCATCCAAGCGAAGAACTTGCACTACGGCTTCGATTTCTGTCCGGCATTCTGGGAGTGGCTTATTTCCCAAAACGGCACGGGTCGGGTCGCCAGTATCGACAAGGTGGGCGACGAATTGCGGGCGGGGGCTGACGATCTTTCCAATTGGGCGACCGCGCGTGGACGTGCCTTCTTTCTTCCCCCGGATGATCCGGTTGTGCCCGCTCTCGGCCGCGTGAGCACCTGGGCTACGAGCCAGACCTATGAACCGGCGGCGATCGCGACGTTTCTTCAGGTGGCAGATTATTGGTTGGTTGCCCATGCGCTCGCGCATAATTTCGTCGTGGTGACGCATGAGGTTCCCTCCGATTCAACGCGGAAGATCAAGATACCCAATGCGTGCATCGGGTTGGGATTGAGCTGCATAAGCCCCTATGAAATGCTCCGTCGCGAACGTGCTCGTTTCGTTCTCGGGCCTGCGCCGAGGGCAGCATGAGTGCGGACTGGTATCCCGGCATCAAAGCATTCAGCGCGCACTGGCGGCACGCGCCCATGCTGCAACAAACATTCGCGACCCTCGAAAGGGAGTTCGCGGATGAGAATGACGCTTGCATCGACGCCGCCAAGGGTTTCGTGGAATGCGCGTGTCGCCTCCTGATCGAGGAACTGGACGACCCGGTAAGCCCCCTGAAACCAACGGCACCCGATACCGCACTGGGCGAATTGGTCGGGCTGGCGACCCGAATGCTCGATCTGGGCACGGTCCGGCATAGGGCATTTTCCGATCTAATCAAACAGCACAACAAGCTGACCGACACGCTGCGAGTCCTACGAAACGAGGCCGGCACGGTAAGCCACGGCAAGGATGGCTTTATCGCCAAGCTATCTGCGCATCACCGCCGGTCGGCATTGCTGGCGGCGGATGCGATCGTCACGTTCTTGCATGAAGCCTATCTTGAGCGCGAACCGGACCCTGTTCGAACCTTCGAGCCCTACGAGCGGTTTGAGGCGTCGAACGCGATTATCGACGAATTCGCCACGTTAAGGACCGAGTTGGATGACGAAGGATATCTCCGTGCTGTCGTGATCCTTCCGGACGGCGAAGAGGTTCCGCTCGCGATAGAAACATCACGCCTGCTCTTCGGCGTTGACCGCGAAGCATACAAACTTGTTCTGAACGCATGCCGTGAAGCAAAGGCGGCAACGCCGCGAGACGCGGAGGTCGCCTGATGGCTTATCTTTCTGAGGCCGCAGTCGAACAGGTGGTGCTCGATCATCTCGCGAGTCTTGGTTACGTGATATCGTCTGATTCCGAGATCGGGCCGGATGGGAAAGCGCCTGAACGGGAAGCCTACTCAGATGTTGTGCTTGGCAAGCGCCTCGTCGCCGCGATTGAAAAGCTCAACCCGGCCATTCCGGCTGAGGCGCGTGGGGATGCGCTGCGGAAAGTGCTTGCGACTGAAAAACCGTCTCTTGTCGAGGAGAACCGGCGCCTCCACAAATTAATGGTGGAGGGTGTAGACGTCGAATTCTACTCCGAGGATGGCACGATCAGGGGCGACAAGGTTCGCCTGATCGATTTCGAGGATCTGGCTGCAAATGATTGGTTGGCCACTGGCCAGTTCACGGTGATCCAAGGCAGCGTCAATCGGCGGCCAGACATTGTGGTATTCGTGAATGGCTTGCCGCTCGGCGTAATTGAACTGAAGGCCCCTGGTGGTGAAAACGCCACACTTTCTGGTGCCCATAACCAGCTTCAGACGTACAAGGCTCAGGTCCCATCGCTTTTCCGGACCAATGCGGTACTTGTCACTTCGGATGGTATCACTGCGAGGGTCGGCTCACTGACCGCCGATCAAGAACGTTTCATGCCCTGGCGCACGACCGATGGGAGGGTGATCGCCGCCAAGGGACAGCCTGAATTAAATATCCTGATCGAAGGCATTTTCGACCGGCGCCGGCTGTTTGACCTGCTTCATGATTTTACGGTTTTTGGGGAGACCGGATCGGGTCTTTCGAAGATCATCGCGGGCTATCACCAATTTCATGCCGTCCGGCATGCGGTTGAAAAAACCGTCGAGGCCTCGGCGCCGCAGGGCGATCGCAAGGTCGGCGTAATCTGGCATACGCAGGGCTCCGGCAAGAGCCTGTTGATGGCTTTCTATGCTGGTCAACTCGTGCGCCGCCCAGAGCTCGAAAATCCAACCATTGTCGTGATCACCGATCGCAATGATCTGGACGATCAGCTCTTCGCCACCTTCTCCATGTGCCGGGATCTGATCCGGCAAACGCCAATCCAGGCCGACAGCCGCGATGATCTCCAGTCAGCGCTCAGCCGCGCGTCTGGCGGCGTGATCTTCACCACGATCCAGAAGTTTTCTCCGGCAACCGGCGAGACGATCTATCCAATGCTGTCCGCTCGGCGGAACATCGTGGTGATCGCCGATGAGGCACACCGCAGCCAGTATGGGTTTCGGGCGAAAATCGAGCAGAAAACCGGCGAGATCGCCTATGGCTTTGCGAAATATCTGCGAGACGCGCTGCCCAATGCTTCATTCATTGGTTTCACGGGGACGCCGATCGAGAAAGACGACGTCAATACGCCGGCGGTGTTTGGCGAGTACATCGATGTTTACGACATCAGCCGCGCGGTCGAGGACGGCGCCACGGTCCCCATCTACTACGAGAGCCGCCTTGCGCGGATCGAGCTGCCCGAGGATGAGAAGCCGAAGATCGATGCCGAGATTGAGGAACTGACGGAAGACGAGGCGACAACAGAGCAAGAGCGGATCAAACGCAAGTGGGCAACCGTTGAGGCCCTCGTCGGGTCTGAGAAGCGTCTTTCGATGGTAGCCGCTGACCTGGTCCGCCATTTCGAGGATCGCGTCGCCGCCATGGATGGCAAGGCGATGGTGGTGTGCATGAGCCGGCGTATCTGCGTCGTTCTCTATCAGCACATCGTCGCTCTTCGCCCTGATTGGCATAGCGACGACGACGCGGCCGGCAAGATCAAGGTCGTCATGACCGGGTCGGCCGCGGACCCGCAGGCGTGGCAGCCACACATCGGCACCAAAGGCCGGCGCGACCTGCTCGCCAAGCGGGCGAAGGACCCGAAGGATGCATTGAAGCTCGTGATCGTCCGCGACATGTGGCTGACGGGCTTCGACGCTCCGTCGATGCACACGATGTATATCGATAAACCTATGAAGGGCCATGGCTTGATGCAAGCGATCGCCCGCGTCAACCGCGTGTTCCGTGACAAACCTGCGGGCCTCGTGGTGGATTACATCGGGATCGCGCAGAACCTCAAAAACGCCCTTGGGCAGTATTCCGGGTCGGATCAGCGTCAGGCCGGCATCGACGAGGCCGAAGCGGTTGCTGTGCTGCTTGAGAAGTTCGAAGTCGTGAAGGCGATGTATCACGGGTTCGACTATGCACGAGGCTTAGCCGGAACCGCCCATGAGCGCCTCGTCGTGCTCGCTGAAGCGATCGAATGGATTCTCGATCAGCAACATGAAGCTGCCGCGCGGGAGACCAACGAAGGCGGAAAGCGAAGGGAGAACCGGCGCTACCAGGATGGTGTCCTCGCTCTGTCGAAGGCGTTTGCTCTGGCGTCTGCGAGCGATGAGGCTCGGGCAATCCGTGACGAGGTGGGTTTCTTCCAGACGGTGCGCGCAGCTCTCGTGAAGTCAGCTGACGGCGCGGGTACGACTGGGGCCGACCGCGAGTTTGCAATCCAGCAGATTCTCGATCGAGCCGTTGTATCAACGGAGATTGTCGACATTCTAGCCGCTGCCGGGATTACCACGCCCGACATTTCGATTTTGTCAGACGAATTTCTCGCCGAGGTCCAGCAGCTAGAGAAGAAAAATTTGGCGCTTGAGGCCCTGCAGAAACTTTTGAGCGACGAGATACGCTCGCGTAGCAAGACCAACGTGGTTGAGACGAAGCGCTTTTCTGAACGGCTGGAAGCCGCGATTGCCCGGTACCACACGAACGCGATCAGCACCGTTGAGGTCTTGCAGGAACTTATCGATCTCGCGAAGGAGGTCCGCGCTGCGCGTCGTCGGGGCGAAGACGAAGGGCTGTCGCAAGACGAGATCGCCTTTTACGACGCCTTGGCAGAGAGCGAGAGCGCTGTCGAATTGATGGGGAACGATTCCCTCAAGGTGATCGCCCACGAGCTCCTGATCAGCCTGAAGGGCAGCGTGACCGTTGATTGGTCACACCGGGAGAGCGCGCGGGCGCGTATGCGGGTCCTGGTGAAGCGGATACTCCGAAAGCATGGCTATCCGCCCGATCTTCAGGATGCGGCCGTTCAGACCGTATTACGGCAAGCAGAGGCTTTGTCTGCCAGTTGGGCACAATGAAAAGGTCGGCCGATATTATTGCAATTCGGTAATTTTATATAGGGCCGTGCCTCGGGCACAGGGTGTGATGCTGGGAAACACCGCCGCCGTTTCGCCTCAATGGTTGGGCCAGTCTTGCTGCACTGCACTCGCGCGCAAGAGTCACATTGGAGGCAGATGCATGATTGACCTCGTTTCCGTCACACAGGCGCTTTTGGTTGCCGAGCATCTGAGCTTCAGCCGCGCCGCGCAGGTCCTCGGTGTCCGGCAGTCGGCTGTCAGCCGCCGAGTTCGGGCCCTGGAGGATAAACTGGGCGTGTCGCTGTTTGAGCGCGACAACACCGGGGTCCGCCTGACTGATGCAGGGCGAAGATTTTTGGAGAGGGCGCGCCCGGCGGTCGCGGAGATTGATCACGCGATGAAGGCTGCAGCAAACGCGGGACGTGGGGTCGAAGGCGTTATACGAATCGGGATCCTATCGTCGGTGTCGAGCGGGTTCCTGCGAAACCTGCTCGGTCAGTACCATTGTTTTCATCCGGCCATTGCCATTGATATCGTTGAAGGCTCAGCGAATGAGCATGTAGCCCGGATCACTGAACGCCAGATCGACATCGCATTCGTCACCGGTACGCCCCAAGCGTCGCACTGCGATACCGTGGTCCTTTGGGAAACCCGTGTCTTTGCCGCCTTGCCAGGCTGGCACGCGCTGGCCAGCGACGACGCGATCCATTGGGATTCCCTGAAGGATGAGCATTTCATCGTCAGCCGGGATTCTCCAGGGCCGGAGATCCATGACTACATCGTCCGCCGCACAACAGCGTTCGGACGCAGTCCCGCGGTCGAGCGCTATGGCGTTGGACGCGAGACCTTGATGCATCTGGTCGCCCTTGGCTTCGGCATCAGCATCGCCAGCGAAGCAGCAACCGCGACGCGGTATCCCGAGGTCGTCTTCCGCCCGCTGGCGACCGCGGAAGACATGTTGCCGTACAGCGCGGTCTGGCTGCCGGGCAACGACAATCCGGCGCTGCGGCGTTTTCTCAGCCTTGCTCGCTCGTTGGCGTCGGGCCGCCCGGCGCCTGACGCGCCGAAGTGGGTTTCCTGACACTGCGCAATTTGGCGAACGCGCGGTCGCCGGCGATGAATCGCGCCAGCATCGGAGCGACGAGCTTGGCGGGATCGATCGCTACCTGTCCTGTTTCGCGACCCAAGGCATCAGCGTAGGCGATGAGGTCGCGGTGTATCGCCGCCGGCAACTCGACCGTCAGCTTGATCGGCTTGTCGTCGGCAATCGCGCCGAGTTTGAGCTTCGCCATCGGTCGCCTCCTCAGCCTTGATAAGGTTCGAGCACGAGATCCCGGTTGACGATCACGCGCACCGGGAAGCCCGGACGGATCGTCAGGGTCGGCTGGATGTT